>Ga0209640_10004968_pt1 | contig 11622 bp, 13 predicted proteins | sample RifCSP10_1_FD_184018 | JGI IMG/M metagenome (GOLD analysis project Ga0209640, IMG submission 184018) | Soil microbial communities from Rifle, Colorado - Rifle CSP2_sed 10_1 (SPAdes) (version 2) | ecosystem: Environmental > Terrestrial > Deep subsurface > Rock core/Sediment | place: Rifle... | reverse complement strand
GGCGGGCCACCTCTATATCGCGCAGCCGCCGTTGTACAAGATGATGGTCGGCCGCAAAGAGCACTACGTGTTCTCCGACCACGACCGCGACGAGCTGATCGCCAAGGAGAAGGCGAAGATCGCCACGCGTTTCAAGGGCCTGGGCGAGATGAACGCCGAGCAGCTCTGGGAAACGACGATGGACCCGGAAAAGCGCATCTTGCTGCAGGTCAACATCGAAGACGCTGTGAAGGCGGACATGCTGTTCTCGAACCTGATGGGCGACGACGTGGCGCCGCGCAAGGCCTACATCCAGGCCCACGCCGCCTCCGTCAGAAACCTGGACGTCTAATCCGGGCTACAATCCGGCCTGATACGCTGGTGTGGCCATGAAAGCCGCAGCCTTCTGGAAGATCGTGCTATCAGACGAATCGGACTTTCTAGACCGAATCCTCTCGCTGCTCCGTGAGGCGGGCATCAAGTACTGCCTCATCGGAGGCCAAGCTGTGAACGCCTACGTCGAGCCCGTGGTGAGTCTTGACCTCGATGTGGCCATCGCGCTCGACCAGATCGCGGCTGCGGAGAGCCTGATGAGCCGGAGCTTCCAGGTTGAGCACTTCCCTCACTCAATCAACGTCTCTGAGCCGCAGTCAGACCTGAGGGTGCAGATTCAGACGGATCCCCGGTACGCGCAGTTCGTCCAGCACGCCCAAGTTCGATCTGTCCTGGGACACGACATTCCAGTCGCGCGAATTGAAGACGTCCTGCAGGGCAAAGTATGGGCGGCCAGCGACCCGGGACGGCGTCCCAGTAAGCGTCTCAAGGACTACGCCGACATCGCGCGGATCCTCGAGTCACGACCCGACTTAACCCAACTCGTTCCGGCGGAAATCCAAGAGCGCCTTAAGTAACGCGCTGGTTCCTTCCGGGAGCGCGTAGCACCATAGAGGCGTGCCACGCATCGTCCTTGACTTCGAGCCGCCGCAGGCGGACGCGCCGGCGTTTGCGTCTGACACCGGCGACCTCGTCTATTTCCTCTCGTGGGCTTTCTCGACGCGCTACGGGGCGAACCACGAGATGTCGGTGGCGGCGCTCGTTCTACGCAGCGAGTTCAAGATCGACCTGGTGCCGCTGCTGACCTTCGCGGACCGCAACGTCGAAGACCCTGCAGACGAGGAGGCGCTGGAGCACGCCTGGCAGGACGCCGCGCCTCTGGCCGAATGCTGCGCGCGGGTCGCCGAGGCGCTGGCCGGCGATGAGAGGCGCCTGGTCGCGCTGCGCGCTGACTACCCAACGCTGCGTCAGAACATCGAAGAGCTGGGGCGCATAGCGTCGTGGGCTGCCGAGCACAGCGCTCGGGTGCGCGTCACCTACGAGCTGGAGGACGCTTAAGCGCGTAACTTCAGCTCCGGCCACGCCGCACCAGCGTAGTCCTACTTGGCGTAGACCTTGTGCTCGCGGATGTACGCAGCAACCGCATCCGGTACCAGGTAGCGAAGGCTGCGGCCGTGACGGGCACGTTCACGCAGGTCGGTAGAGCTGATCTCCAGGTAGGGCATCTCGATCCTCACCACGCGTTCGGCGTCGAAGGGCAGCTCCGGCAACACGGCGCCGCCGCGCGGCGCCACCACGATCGTGGCCTGCTCGGCGATGCCTTCGGGGTCGTGCCAGAATGGCAGGTCGGCAAGCGCGTCCTCGCCGAGCAACAGGAAGAGCTCGCCGTCCGGGCCGAGGCGGCCGCGCAGATCACGCAGCGTGTCCGCCGTGTAGGTTGGACCGTCTCGTGTCACCTCGCAGTCGTCCACCTCGAACCCCGCCTCGCCAGCGATCGCGAGACGGGTCATGGCCAGGCGATCCTTGGCTGGAGCAACTTTTCGATGCGCCTTGCGCCACGGGTCGCCAGCAGGAATGAACAGCACACGGTCGAGCTGCAGCTGCTCGCGGGCCTGCTCAGCCAACAGCAGGTGAGCGATGTGAATCGGGTCGAAGGTGCCACCGAGGACGCCGATTCTCATCCCTGCCATTCCAGCTCCACTTCTCCTATTCGGATCCGGTCACCCAGATGCGCGCCTGCGCGCCGCATGGCCCGCTCCAGGCCCTGGCGCCGCAGGCGCTCCTGTAGCTCATCCAGCGCCTCGTAGCCGCCCCCACCGAGCTTGAGCGCGTCCTGCTCGGCCTTCTCGCCGCTGACAACGTAGACGCCGCCCTGCTCCACGACCTCGATGTGCTCACGGCCCCTCGGACGCAGCACCGGCAGCTTCTTCGCGGCCGAGACTTCGCTCTGCGGCGCCGTCTCTTGTAGCAGCCGCAGCAGTTGTTGAGTCAGCTCCCGCGTGCCTTCACCCGTTGCGCCCGAAACCAGCAGCGTTACGCCTCCCGGAAATGACGCCTTCAGCGCCTCAGCCCTCTCGCGGGCTTCAGGCAGGTCGATCTTGTTCAGGGCAATCACTTCGGGGCGCTGGACAAGCCGCGGATCGTACAACTCGATCTCCCGCCGCACGGTGTTGTAGTCGGCCAGCGGGTCAGCCGCGCCCGCGTCGAGTACATGCACGAGAACCCGGGTGCGCTCCACGTGACGCAGGAACAGGTGACCAAGCCCGACGCCTGCGTGAGCGCCTTCGATGAGGCCGGGCAGGTCCGCCATAACGAAAGCATAGAGCCCGGTCTCCACCACACCTAAGACGGGCTCCAGCGTGGTAAACGGGAAGTCGCCGACGTCCGGCATCGCGTGCGAGACCGCCCTTAGCAGGGTCGACTTGCCGGCGTTCGGTAGTCCCACCAGGCCCACGTCGGCCAGCAGCTTGAGTTCGAGACGGAGATCCAGCTCCTCGCCCGGTAGTCCCCGTTCGGCGAAGTTCGGCGCCTGGCGGATCGAGTTAGCGAAGCGTGCGTTGCCACGCCCTCCGTCACCGCCCCGTGCGACGACCACCTGTACACCGGGCTCATTCAGGTCCCAAACCTGCTCCTCAGCCTGAATCACAGTGCCAACTGGCACCTTGAGCACGAGCTGCTGGCCGTTGCTGCCGTGCCGCTTGCCACCGGCGCCCGCCTTGCCGCTTTCCGCCTTATAGAACCTGCTATGCCTAAAATGGGCCAGCGTTGTCAGACCGAGGTCCGCCTCGAACAGGACGTCGCCGCCTCTGCCTCCGTCGCCACCGTCGGGACCACCCCGCGGCACGAACTTCTCGCGCCGAAAGCTCACGGCTCCATTACCTCCAGCCCCTGAGGTGATGTGTATCCCTGCGAGGTCAATCATCTAGATCGATTATAGGAGTATCTACGCCAGCATCTTTGTATGGTGATCTGTGGATGCGGTGATCGTGTGAATAGAGCTATGCGGCGTTGGTGGGAATGTGAAGGGAGGCTCTGACAGAGTCTACGTCAGCCCTCAGGGATGGGGATAAGTTGAGTTCGCGCATCAACTGTGTGCAGGCGTGAACAACTGTGGAGTGATCCTTCTTGCCAAGGAGCTGAGCGATCGCGGAATAGGTGAGGCCGGCGTCCTGACGCAGCAGGTACATGGCGAGGTGTCGAGCATAGGTCAGGGCTCGGTTGCGCTTCTGGCTGGTGATGTCGTTGGAACTGAGGCTGAGGTGTCTGCAGACCGCGTCGAGCAGGTCAGTGGGGGCAACGTTGGGTTTGTCGGACTGTAACAGGATGGACACGGGTTGCAGGGCTCGGGCTGTGAAGTCGATGTCGAGCGGCTGGTTGCCGGAAATACGCGCGATAGCGGTGACGCGATTAACAGCGCCTTCGAGTTCGCGGATGCTGGAACGAACGCGAAGGGCCAGGTAGTGCTTGACCTCGTCGGGCAGCGGCATGCCCTGGCTGGCTGCCTTCGCCTCGACGAAGCGAATGCGATCTTGCGCGGAGGGTTCGCCGATCGGCGCGACGAGGCCCCACCGCAGCTGGTCGCGAAAGCGCGTAGCCTCGCCGTTCATGGCACTGGGGTCGCCGGTCACTGCGACGCTGCGTCCCTGGTCGTGCAAGGCGGCCAGCGTCCGGTAGAACTCATTGAGCGTTGCCTTCTTGCCGAGAAGGAAGTGGACGTCATCAACCAGCAGCAGGTCGAGCTCGTGGTAGCGAGCCCTGAAGGCGGCGCCGGTCTTGTTGCGGACCGCCGTCGTGAACTCGTTGAGGAACTGCTCAGCACTGACCAGGAGGAGCCGAACTCCCCGGGCTGAGGCCTCGTGCGCGATGGCGTGCAGCAGATGAGTCTTGCCGTTGCCGTTTGTGCCTGTGACAAACAGTGGCGAGTAGGTGCAGCCGGCCTCGGCCGCGATGTCACGCGCCGCGGTGAGCGCCAAACGGTTGAAATCGGCATCGAGGTAGGTGGCGAAGGTGAAGCGCGGGTTGAGCGGTGTCTGCTGACGCGGCAGCAGCGAAGGCTGCAGTGGCGAGGTGTCTTCGGTGGTGGCCTCGTTTGTCTGGACGGGTAGATAACGGACCTGGAGGCCGGGCCCTGCGACGGCGCTCAGCGCCTGAGCGATGACCGACTTCATGCGAGTCGAGAGCCAGTCGCAAGCTAGTTCGTTGGCGGCTGCGACGACCAGGGTCGTGCCCTCGAAGCGCAGGCCCACGGTGTTGCGCAGCCAGCTATCGTAGTTCTGGCGGGTGACTCGCAAGACTAGTTGAGCGAGCGTTGCATCCCAGATCTGATGCGCAGAAGCGGGCAGCGCAGAAGACAAAAGGATACCTCCGGCACGCGAACAGCGAACCAAAAATCGAGCTAGAACAAGAGAAATCTGGCTCGCCCAGACCGTATAAGGCCCCGTCCTCGCAGCGGTCTGGACTGGTGGAAGTTAGCACAGGCGCGCCCTAGCGGGTCAAGCGCTTTATGATCAGTTTGAGACCAATTTCGGGTGATTCTTCGTCTGCGCGGATCAGGGTAAGCCCCAGGACCGGGTGGCTATCAGCGGGGCCTATAATTGGGTCGCATATGCTGCTGGCGCTGGACATCGGCAACACCACCATCACGCTCGGCGTCTTCGAAGGCGAGACGCTGAAGGCCAGCGGCCGTTTCGCGACCGACGCCTCGCGTCAAGCTGACGAGTACGCCGTGCTGATCATCAATCTGCTGTCGCTGCAGGGCATCGAGCGTTCTGATATCGACGCGGCGGTGATGGCAAGCGTGGTACCGCCTTTGACGTCTGTCGTTGAGGACGTGTTGCAGCGTCACTTCCGCGTCACGCCTCTGCGCGTGGGCGCAGGCGTGCGGACCGGCCTGCGCATCCTCTACGAGGACCCTCGCGAGGTTGGCGCCGACCGGATCGTCGACGCCGTGGCGGCGTTGCGGCTGCACAAGCCGCCGCTGATCGTCGTCGATGTCGGTACGGCGACGGTGTTCGACGCGATTTCACGGGAGGGTGACTACCTCGGCGGCGCGATTGCGCCAGGCATCGGTCTGGCCGCGAACATCCTGGCCGAAAAGGCAGCGATGCTTCGCCGCGTGGACCTCATCCCCCCGAAGAAAGCGGTAGGCACCAATACACCGGCAGCGATGCAGTCGGGCATCCTCTTCGGCTACGCGGAGCTGGTGGAGGGGATGGTGCGCCGGATCAAGGCCGAGATCGGCGAGGACGCCTGGGTGGTCGCGACAGGCGGCTATGCAAGCCTGATGAGCGAGCTCACGAAAGTCTTCGACCACGTAGACCGCAACCTGACGCTCAACGGCCTGCGCCTGATTTATGAGATGAACGAGGTTTCCTGATGCCGCTCAAGGACCGCACCGTGGTGCTCGGCGTCTGCGGCAGCATTGCTGCCTACAAGGCGGCCGACCTCGCAAGCAAGCTGGTGCAGGCCGGCGCCACCGTCGACGTGATTCTCACTGAGTCGGCCCAAAAGTTCGTCACGCCTTTCACGTTCCGGTCTTTGACCGGACGCCCGGTGTACACCGACATGTTCGAACCGGCGACCGGCGAGGGCGAGGAGCACGTCGCGCTGGCTCGCCGCGCCGGCCTCGTAATCGTGGCGCCTGCGACCGCGACCACCATTGCCCGGCTGGCTTACGGCTTAGCGGACGACATGCTTTCGTTGACCGTGCTGGCCACGCGCGCCCCGGTGTTAGTGGCACCGGCGATGGACTCCCAGATGTGGGAGGCAACCGCCACCCAGGCCAACGTCGCAACCCTGCGAGAACGCGGCTTCGCGTTCGTGGGTCCGGAGGCGGGGCGCCTGGCCAGCGGCCACAGCGGCGCCGGACGCATGTCGGAGCCGCTGACGATACTCGGCGCGGCCAAGTATGAGCTGGCGAAGCAGGGCGACCTCGCCGGCAGAAGCATCGTGGTCAGCGCCGGCGGCACGCGCGAGCCGATCGACCCGGTGCGCGTAATCACGAATCGTTCCAGCGGCAAGATGGGCTATGCGCTGGCCGAAGCGGCCCGCGACCGCGGCGCCAGGGTGACGCTGGTCTCGACCGAGCCCGAGCTGCCTCCGCCTTACGGCGTCGAGCTGGTGCCCGTCGAGACGGTGGCGCAGATGCGCGAGGCCGTACTGCGCGCCTGCGCTTCGGCAGACGCGCTGATCATGGCCGCCGCGGTGTCCGACTACCGGCCGGCCGAGGCGGCTGACCAGAAGCTGAAGAAGGGCGAGGGGGGCATGATGCTACCGCTGGTCAAGAACGAGTCGTTCTTCCCGGAGGTGCCGTCCTCAGTGGTGAAGGTGGCGTTCGCGGCCGAGACCGAGAACGTGATCGAGAACGCGTTGCACAAGCCGGAGACGCACGGTCCCCTCGACCTGATCGTGGCTAACGACGTGTCGCAGGTAGATGCCGGCTTTGGCGTCGACACCAACCGCGTGACGATCCTAGAACGGGATGGTACGCGCCTCGACTTGCCGTTGCTGGGCAAGTACGAGGTCGCGCGCCACATCCTCGACCGGCTGCTGCCGCTGCTCGAAGAGCGCCGCGGCTAGATTCACACTTTTCACAGCCGGATTCTAACCGAGCAGCGGAGGCGCCAGCAGCAGCACGAGCGGCACCAGCGGCCAGATGCGGCCATGCAACACGTCGTAGTTCTGAAGCAGGGCTGACCAGGACTGGCGCGCGATGAAGTGGCCGAAGCCGAACTCGAACGCAACGGTGAGGAGCGTCCACATGACGCCGAGCCCAATGAGCCACGCCGTGTCGTAATCGCCGACGATGTCGAGGAAGACGCTGATCTCAACGAGGAGCGCGGCGCAGAGAATGAGAGTGCTGGCCAGATGCGCCACGTACTCTCGCAGCGATCCTTCCAGCACGGAGACCCGGAAGATGCCGTTGAGGATGCCGGTGACCATGAAGGCGACCCAGGCGAAGTAGCCGTAAACCAGCAACATGTGTGGATGTTGGCGCGCAGCGGTTTTTGGCTCAAGAGCGGTTTGGGCTGGGCGGCCACCCCGTAGAGGACCATCAATCGCTATAATCATATCAATCATGATTGTCATGGAGGCCGGACGATGAAGCGGCGACTATCGGCGGTGGAAGCACGCAAGCGGCTGGGAGAGATTCTGGAAGGTGTCTACTATCGCGGCGACGAGGTCGTCATCGAGAGAGCTGGCAAGCCGATGGCCGTCGTTATACCGGCAGAGCGATACCGGTCCATGGAAGCGAGCCGCGAGAAGCTATTCGATCTGATTGAAGAGGCTCAACAGCGAAACGAGGACGTCCCATTCGAGGTCGTAGAAGCCGAGGTAGCCGAGGCCGTGGCTGAAGCCAGGCAGGCAAGGCGGACCACGGCGAGAACGTGAAGGTTGTCCTTGACACGAACGTCCTCGTCAGCGCTGTTCTAGTTGCGACCAGTCCGCCCGCTCGGCTACTCCAGGCCTGGCGGGCCGGTGCTTTCCAGCTCGTTGTGTCGGGCGACCTCCTCTTGGAGCTGCGAGACGTTCTGAATCGGCCGCGGATAGCTGAGCGATCCGGCTGGAGCAGTGATGATGTGGCTACGTTGATTGGCGCCTTGATGGCATCGGCAGCCTTCGTCGAACCGGAGGAGGCGCTCCAGGTGGTCTCTGACGATGATGACAATCGCGTCCTCGAAGCAGCGCTGGCAGGAGAGGCCGACTACATCGTGTCCGGTGACAGAGCCCTGCTCAGCCTGGGGCGTTACGAGGGCATAGAAATCGTCACGCCGGCGAGATTGTCGGCGATCCTCTCTGCTCCGGGGCCGTAGGACTGCCACGGATACAATGCAGGTGTGAGCCTGGACAAGCTGCGAAGGCGCCTACTGATTTCGCTGTTCCTCGGCGCGGCCGTGTTCATCGGGCTCAGCGCCTACGCGGACTTCAACGACGTCATTGACGGACTCGGCAACTTCAAGTGGCAGTACTTGCCGATCGTGCTGGGCCTGACCTCGATGAACTATGTGCTGCGCTTCTTCAAGTGGCAGTTCTATCTCAAGACGATCGGTGTCGACGGGTTCCCGCGAGGCGAAAGCGCCCTGGTCTACTTCTCCGGGCTGGGCATGGTGGTGACGCCGGGCAAGGTCGGCGAGTGGCTGAAGTGCTACCTGCTGCGCGAGCTGCACGGCACGCCGTTCAGCCGCTCGGCGCCGATCGTGATCGCGGAGCGGCTTACGGACAGCCTCGGTCTGGTGGTGCTGGGCGCCGCGGGGCTGGTCGTGTTCGGCAACGCGTGGCCGGCGTTCGTGGTCGTGCTGCTCGGCGGAGCCGTGCTGTCGTTCGCGGTGCGCAACCAGCCGCTGTCGTACTGGGTGCTGCACCGGCTCGAGCGGGTGCCGGTGGTTTCGCGTTTCGCCCACCACGCCGAGGAGTTTTACGCCAGCAGCTACGCGTTGCTTTCGCCGTTCGCTTTGGGTTCGATGACGCTGCTCAGCGTGGTGTCCTGGGGCTTCGAAGTGCTGGCGTTCTATGTCGTGTTACTGGGAATGGGTGTGGAAGGCGGCGCGGACACGCTGCTCAAGGCGTCGTTCATCATGCCGGCGGCGACGCTCGCGAGCGCGCTGCTGCTGACGCCCGGCGGCCTCGGCGTGGCCGAGGGCGGCATCACCGGCCTGTCGCAGGTGCTGCTCGACCTTTCTAAGTCTGACGCGGCTGTCGGGACGCTGGTGATTCGGTTCGGCACGCTGTGGTTCGGTGTAATCGTGGGTCTGGTTGCACTGGCGCTGGTCAGTCGCCGACTCGGCAAGGCCAGTGTGCTAGATGCTCTCAACGAGCCTTTCGAGCCGGCTGAGGGCGCACCATCGCCGTGAACGCTCTCAGCTTGCGGATGTTCCCACGCGACCCGGCAGGCCGCGCCGCGGCCCTGTCGATTTGCATGAATGCTGCGCTAATGGTGCTCAAGGTTGGGGTCGGGCTGGCGGTCGGCAGCGTGGCCGTGCTTTCTGACGGGATCGACAGCGGGCAGGACCTGATCGCGGCGTCGATCACCCTGGCGAGTGTCCGGATCGGCGCCCGTCCGGCAGACGTGGCCCATCCGTACGGCCACGGGCGCGCCGAGACGGTTGCGGCGGGTATCCAGTCACTCCTGATCGGCGGCGGCGGCGTCTTCATCGTTGTGCGGGCGGTCCTGCGCCTGCTCGACCCCCCGGACGAGATCGGGTACGGCATCGGGCTGGTCGCGATGGTGATCGCGGCGGCGGCTAACGTGGTGCTGGTGCAGTACACGGGCCGCGTGGCGAAGCTTACGGGGTCGCCGGCGATTGCATCAGAGGCGCGACATCTCTGGACCAACGTGGTTCAAGCAGTTGCGGTGATCGCAGGGCTGGCGCTGGTGGGGATCACGGGAGAGGTGGCGTTCGACGCCGTGCTGGCGCTGGCGCTGGGTGCTTACCTTCTGTGGACGGCGGCGAACATCCTCTGGAGTTCGGTGGGCGACGTGCTGGACGTTAGCCTGACCCCCGCGGAGATGGGGCAGATCGAGGCGGCAATTCTTGAAGAGGGCGAAATCGTGGCCGGATTCCACCGCCTGCGCGCGCGCCGCTCCGGACAGGCAAGGCAGGTTGATTTCCATCTGATCTTGCCGGCCTCACTTAGCCTCTCGGAAGCTCACGAGATTTCCGAGCACGTGGAAGCGCGGATCGAGGCGCTGTGGCCTGGCACGGTCGTGACGATCCACGCCGAGCCTGCTGATGGGCGATTTCGTGGGCCACTGGAAGACGTAGCTTCACGAGGCCGCGAAGGCGAAGGGCCGCCGCGCGGCGTTTAGGGACACCCCTGACCATGCTGAAGCGGCGCTCAGTCCGCGACGGGCGGACCCGTGCTCTATAATCCGAAGCGAGGCTTCAGATTCGGGAACGCATGAAGAAACGCTATCGGCGCATCGTCGCCAAGTTTGGCACCAACCTTCTGACCAGCGGCGAACACCTCGACCTCGATCGGGTCGGACGGCTGGTCGCGCAGGTCGCCGCGCTGCACAAGGCGGGTGCCCAGGTCATCGTGGTGACGTCTGGCGCGGTGGCGGCGGGACGCTCGCGGCTGGGGATCACGCGCAACCGCCGCGACATTCCCTTCCGGCAGGTTCTGGCCGCGGTCGGCCAGGGCCAGCTGATGCAGGCGTACGACAAGCTGTTCAGCGAGCATGACATCAACGTGGCGCAAACGCTGCTGACGCGCCGCGATCTCTCGGACCGGCTCAGCTACCTCAACGCGCGCAACACGCTGCTGGCGTTGCTCGACTACAAAGTGGTGCCGATCGTCAACGAGAACGACGCGGTGGCGGTCGAGGAGCTGGAGGAGAGCCGCATCGGCGAGAACGACACGCTGGCGGCGCTGACCGCGAACCTGGTCGACGCCGACCTGCTGGCGCTGCTCATGACGCGCGAGGGCCTGTTCACGGCCGACCCCTCAGTCGACCCGAAGGCGACGCTGGTGAGGCGCGTAGAACGCATCGACGCGACGGTCGAAGCCTACGCGGGCGCCAGCGAGCGCCAGGGCACCGGCGGCATGGTGACAAAGCTGCAGGCGGCTCGGTTGGCAACGGCCGGCGGCACCGACGTCGTGATCGCGAGCGGGCTGGAGCCGGACGTGCTGCCGCGCCTGGCGCAGGGTGAAGCGATCGGCACGCTGTTCCCGTCGAGTGCAGACCGCATGGAGAGCCGCAAGCGCTGGATTCTCTCCGGACTATCGATCCGAGGCAGCGTCGTGGTCGACGAGGGCGCCGCCAGGGCTTTGCGTGAGCGCAAGACGAGCCTGCTGCCGGCCGGGATCAAGGACGTCTGCGGCGATTTCCAGCGGGGCGAGACAATCGAGGTCACAGACGCGGCCGGCGAGCGGGTGGGCAGTGGCATCGCGAACTACGGCTCGCAGGAGCTGCTGGCGCTGCGTGGCGCCAAGTCGGCTCAGATCGCGTCGATCCTGGGCCACGACTATGGAGCTGAGGCCGTGCACCGCGATAATCTGGTTCTGGTCTAAGTTAGAATTACGTTGTCCGAAGGCAGAAGAGGCAGAGGGCTTCAAGCGCCCCGAGTCCTCCGGGCCTTTCGGAGGTTGGGTTTCGAGCTGGATCATGTGACCGGGCAGTCACCACATCCTGCTCCGCCCTGACGGACGCAGAGTATCGATACCGAGGCATCGAACGGTGAAGACGGAGCTGCTGCTCGGTCAGCTCAAGAGGATCAACATCAGCTGGGAAGAGTTCAGAGACAAGTTGTGAGCACTCACGATTACCTGATAATCGTCCATCCCGACGAGGCGGGCGGCTACTGGACA
>Ga0209640_10004967_pt1 | contig 11623 bp, 4 predicted proteins | sample RifCSP10_1_FD_184018 | JGI IMG/M metagenome (GOLD analysis project Ga0209640, IMG submission 184018) | Soil microbial communities from Rifle, Colorado - Rifle CSP2_sed 10_1 (SPAdes) (version 2) | ecosystem: Environmental > Terrestrial > Deep subsurface > Rock core/Sediment | place: Rifle... | reverse complement strand
CTCGTCGTTCCCAACCGCCCTGACGTCGACCGCGTCGAGCGAGATCTCATCGGACGCCGGTCAGCGCTCCTCGCGGGCCGGATCGGCACGTTCGACGACCTTTTCGAGCACATCGCGGCGGGCGGCCCGGACCGACGTCCGCTGGCATCGGATGCCCAACGTGCATTCGTAGCGCGCCGCGCGATTTCCGGAGCCGAGCTCCACGATCTCGGCCCATCCGCCGCCACCGGCGGCTTCCCCGACTCATTGCTCGCCACGCTCGGCGAGCTCGAGTCCGCGCTGCTCGACGCGGACGCGCTCGACGGTGACCTCGCGCAGCTCGCGCGTGCCTACCGCGCCGAGCTCGACCGGCTCGGTCTCCGAGACCGGGACGCACTCAGACGCGGAGCCGTCGAGCGCCTTCAGCGCGATCTCGACGCGTGGCACGGCGAGCCCGTCTTTGCGTACGGCTTCGAGGATCTGACCGCAGCCGAGTGGACGCTCCTGGAGGCGCTCGCCGGCCGGGCGGACGTGACAGTCTCGATTCCGTACGAGCCCGGCCGAGCTGCTTTCGCGGCGCTCGAACGGACGGTGGAGGACCTCGCCGGGCTCGCGGCAGGCGTGATCGAGGAGCTTCCGCGGCCCGAGGCTCGGATCGCACCTGCGGCCCTGTTGCACATCGAGCGCGAGCTCTTCGCCGATGCCCGCTCTCCTGGGCCTCCGCTCGACGGCTCGCTCCAGTTCCTCGAAGGCGCAGGCACCCGGGGGACCGTCGAGCTCCTCGCAAGCGAGATCCTCGCCCTCGTCAGAGCGGGGACGCCGCCCGACCGGATCGGGGTCGTCTGCGACTCGCCGGACCGTTGGCGTACGTCGATCGAGGCGGTTCTCGGTCAGCTCGACGTGCCGCATGCGATCGAGCACGCTTCGCGTCTCGGCGAGACACCGCTCGGTCGCGCTCTGCTCGCGCTGCTCCGCTTCGCCTGGCTCGGCGGTAGCCGCGGTGAGCTCTTTGCCTTCCTTCGCTCGCCGTTCTCCGGCCTCGAGCGGCGGTCCGTCGACTTCGTCGAAGGGCGCCTCCGGGGCCGGGCGATCACCGAACCCGCCCGGGTCGAGGAGGAGAGCGAGAGGCTCCGCGGCGCCTCCTTGCCGGCGCTTGTCGAGCTCCGGGCGGCAGCGGATCCCGTGGCGGCCGCACAGGGACTGCTGCGAACGATGATCCGGAGCGCATGGGGGCTGACGTCGCCTCCGACGATCGACGACGCCCGAGGGGATGCCCGAACCTACCGGGCGGCCGAGCGGACGCTCGACGAGCTCGAGCTGCTCGCGAGCTTGGACGCGCGCCCGATGGCACCGGAGGACGTCGTCGCCGCGCTCGAGCGCGCGAGGGTTCGACCTCCCGGTGCAGGGGAAGATGGGCGCATCGCAGTTCTCGACTACGAGCGGGCCCGCACGCGGAGCTTCGAGGTCGTCTTCCTTCTGGGGCTCGAGGAGGGAAGCCTCCCTCGCCGCTCCAGGCCTTCACCGTTCCTGGACGACGATGCGCGGCGAGAGCTCGGGGGCAGGCTCGAGCGCCCGGACTCCGTGGCCCGTGACCGGTACCTCTTCTATACGGCGTGCACCCGCGCGGCGCGCCGTCTCGTGCTGGTACGGGAGGCCGCGACCGACGAGGGCGTTCCGCGCGAGCCGGGCCCCTTCTGGGAGGACGTGAGGTCGCTCTTCGAAGAGGCCGACGTATCGCGCGCCACGCGCCGACGCCCGCTCTCCGCACTCACGTGGGCGCTCGAGGCCGCTCCGAGTGAGCGTGAGCGCCTGAGATCGCTGGCGCGCCTGGCGGTGGACGATCCTGACACGGCGGCGTCGCTGGCAGCGTCGAACGGCTGGTCTCGGCGCCTCGAGCGCGCGCGCGGCGCATTCACCCGACCGACCTCGCTGCGAAGCCCCGCCGTGCTCGAGACGCTGTCCAGCCGGACCGTCTTCTCCGCGACCGAGCTCGAGCGCTTCGCCGACTGCTCCTCGGCATGGCTCGTCGAGCGCGTCGTCGACCCGAAGAGGATCGACGCCGAACCCGACCCGATCCTCCGTGGTCAGGTCGTCCACACCGCGCTCAACCGCTTCTACGCCTCGCTTCCCCGAGAGCTCGACGCGGAGCGCGTGACTCCCGAGAATCTCGAGGCCGCGCTCGAGCTGGTCCGCCGCTGTCTGGACGCCGCTCTCGCGTCCGGCGTGCGCCTCGACCTGACCGAGCTCCAGGAGGCGGAGCTCCGGCATACGCTGCTCGCCGACCTCGAGGGGTTCGTGCGAGACGAGGCGGCTTCCGAGGTCACCTTCGTGCCGCGCAGGCTGGAGGTCTCGTTCGGCTCCGAACGCGCGGCACCCGAGCTCCAGCGGGGACTGCCGCTCGGAGACGATCTCTGGCTCTCCGGGAAGATCGACCGGATCGACATCGATCCCTTCAGCACCCGAGGGATCGTGCAGGACTACAAGTCGGGCAAAGGTGCGCACTCGGCACGGGACATCGATCGGGAGCTGCGGCTGCAGATCCCGCTGTACGTCCTTGCGCTCCGCGACCTCGTCGGTGTCGAGCCGCTGGGGGGGATCTATCGGGCTCTGGCCGGAAAGCGCGTCACGCGCGGCATGCTGCGCGAGAGCGCGCGGGAGGACCTTCCCGGCTTCGCGAAGGACGACTACCTCGACGAGGACGCGTTCTGGGCTCAGGTCGAGACTGCGCGCGAGCGGGCGGGAGCGAATGCGCAGCGCATCCGCGCCGGGGACGTCCAGCACGACCCCAAGGGCGACGGCTGCCCGTCCTGGTGCGATCTGTGGCCGATGTGCCGGGTGGACCGCGCATGACCGTCACGGAGATCGCCACTCCCCTAAACGACGAGCAGCTTGCTGCGGTCGGCGCGCCCGGCACGGTGTTCGTCTCGGCCGGGGCGGGTACCGGGAAGACGTCCGTTCTCGTCGAGCGCTACGTCCGGGCGGTCTGCGATCGGGGCCTGGACGTCGAGTCGATCCTCGTCATCACGTACACGCGCAAGGCGGCGGGGGAGCTCCGCACGCGCATCCGCGCCGCGCTTCGAGCCCGAGGCAGGCCCGACCTTGCCCGTGAGCTCGATGGCGCGTGGATCTCCACGATCCACGGCTTCTGCAACCGGCTGCTGAAGGCCCACCCCTTCGCCGTCGGCCTGGATCCACGCTTTCGCGAGCTCGAGGATGCAGGAGCGGCCGTCCTTCGCGGGGAGGCGTTCGAGCGGGCGCTCGAGCAGTTCTGCTCGACCGGCGACCCCGAGCGTCTGCGGCTGCTCGCGACGTACCGTGCCGACGGGTTGCGGCGGATGCTCACGGGCGTCTACGAGACGCTGCGCTCGGCCGGCCGCGAGCTCGAGCTCGAGCTCGGCGAGCGCCCGAGTCTCGAGGAGGCGATTGCACGACTCCGCTCGGAGGCCGCACTGCTCGCCGCCGACGAGGCTGCGACTCCCACGCAGCGCCGGAACTCGAGCGAGGCGCTTCACGTCGTGTCCGAGCACTCGCCGCCGGAGCGGCTGGTGGATCTCTCCGCGTTCCAGTGCAAGGGCGCGCGTGCGGCGTCGTACGAGCAGGCTCGAAAGGCTGCCGAGCGCGCGGGGCTCGAGGAGCTGGCAGCCCACGATCGCGACCTCCTCCAAGAGCTTCTCGAGCGCTTCGCCGCGGAGTACGCAGCGTCGAAACGACGCGAGTCGGCTGTCGATTTCGAGGACCTGCAGCTTGCGGCGAGAGACCTTCTGCGAGACAACGAGGAGATCCGCGAGGCGACTGGTCTCCGCTTCCGGCTCGTCATGGTCGACGAGTTCCAGGACACGAACCGCCTCCAGTGCGAGCTCATCGACCTCGTCTCCCACCCCGAGATGACCGAGGTGTTCACCGTCGGCGACGAGTTCCAGTCCATCTACGGCTTCCGACACGCGGACGTCGACGTCTTTCGCGAGAGACGCTCGCAGGCGTCGAACCTGCTCGCGCTTCGAAACAACTACCGCTCGCGCCCGCAGGTGCTCGCGGCCGTGAACTACCTCTTCTCAGATGCGTTCGGCGACGAGTTCCAGCCTCTGGCCGCATCTGCCGAGTTCGCTGATCCGGTGTTCGGGCACCCCGTCGAGCTGCTCGTCACGGACAAGACGAGCTACCGCGACTCGGGCGAGCACTGGCGCCTGGGCGAAGCTCGGGCGATTGCGACGAGGGTGCGAGAGCTCGTCGACTCAGGAGCTGCCATGGCCGGCGAGATCGTCGTCCTCTTCGCCGCGGGGACCGACGCCGAGCGGTACGAGGAGGCCCTCCGGCGCGAGGGGCTCCCGACCTACCGCGCGACCGGGCGCGGCTACTTCGGTCAACAGCAGGTTGTCGACCTTCTTGCCTATCTCCGCCTTCTCCACAACCGCTACGACGATGTCGCCCTCGCGACCGTGCTCGCCTCGCCGTTCGTCGGCGTATCGAACGACGCGCTCGTGCTGATTCGCCGAAATGCTGTGCGCCGGCCACTCTTCACAGCACTCGAGCGAGGAGTGCCGGAGCGGCTGCCGGCGAGCGACGAGCGACTTCTCAGGGCATTCCTCCAGCGTTACGAGCGGCTTGTCCGGGCATCTGTCCGCCTCGGCCTCGAGGCTCTCTGCGAGCAGATCCTCTCCGAGCACGACTACGACCTCGCAGTCCTCGCGCGTTGGGACGGCTCGCGCAGGTTCGCGAACCTGCGGAAGCTCGGGCGCTTGGCGCGGGAGTACGAGGCGATACGTGGCACGGATCTCGCCGGCTTCGTCCGGTTCGTCCGCGAGCAGAATGCGCTGGGCGCCAAGGAGCTCGAGGCCGTCGCCGAAGAGGAAGGTGCCGGCGCTGTTCGCCTCCTCACGATTCACGGCGCGAAGGGGCTCGAGTTCAAGGTCGTCGTCGTCGCGGACGCGGGCCGGGACGTAGGCGGGCCGCGCGGCGGCGACGAGATCGTCGCGCTCTCCGACGGACGCTTCGGGTTCCGGATGGTGCATCCGACGCGCGGCGAGCGTCAGCCGGTCTTCGGCTTCGAAGAGGTTCGCGACGCCGAGCGCGACCAGGAGCGCGCGGAACGCCTCCGCCTCTACTACGTGGCCATGACGAGGGCGATCGACCGCCTGATCATCTCCGGGGCGATCGATCCGGAGCGCTCAGCCGACCGCGAGACGCCGATCGGGTGGGTCCTCGACCGCATTGCCGCGCACGACACGGTCACGGCAGCGGGCGACGACTCCGTCGAGATCGAACGCGGAGACGCGCGTTTCCTCCTGGTGGTCGACCGGTTCTCCGCGCTGTCCGAGCCCCAGCGGACGGCTGAGGAGCCGTCGGCAGTCGAAGGCCAGCTGCCACTCTTCGACGAGCCGCCATCGGGTCAGGCGTGGGTAGGGATCGAGCTGCCCGTCCTGGCGGAGATACCGGCTCCTCCGCAGCACGACGTTCGGCGCCTCTCCTACAGCGCGCTGGCCCTCTTCGAGCGCTGCGCGTATCGCTACTTCGCGGAGCGCGTCCTGGGCCTCGCCCCGGTCGTCCGCGGCGACGCGGACGGTGACGGAAGGGCGGGGTTGGCTGCGACCGAGATCGGTGATGCCGTCCATCGGCTCCTCGAGGGCGTCCCGCTCGACGATCCGGCTCCTCCGCTGCGGCCCGAGCTCGATGCCACGGTGCGGGAGTGGTACCCGACGGTCATGGACGCGGAGCTGGAGCGCATCGCCGGCCTCGTCGACGCGTACTGTGCATCGGAGCTCGCGGTACGCATCGCGCGGCTGCCGGGCGCGCGTCCGGAGCGCCCGTTCGCCTTCGAGCACGACGGCGTTCTGCTCCACGGTCGACTCGACGTCCTTTGGCAGAGCGGCGGCAAGGCCCTCGTCGTCGACTACAAGTCGAACACGCTCGACGGCACGGATCCGGCGTCCGTCGTCGAGGCCGAGTACCGCGTACAGCGGCTCGTGTACGCGCTCGCGTGCCTGCGCGACGGCGCGACCGAGGTGGAGATCGCGTACCAGTTCCTCGAGCGCCCCGACGACATCGTCTCCGCGACCTTCACGCAGGAAGACGCGCCGCTGCTCGAGGCCGAGCTCTCTACAGCGATCGAGCGCATCCGCGCGGGTGAGTTCCGACCCACGCCGAGCGAGTTCGCATGCGCCGACTGTCCCGCGCTCGACCTCGTGTGCGCCGGCCCGCGCCTTCGCGCTCAGGCTCACCATCCGGGGCTCGAACAGGCGTACTGAAGCCGGCGGGTAGCCCTCCCGCGGGCGCGCTCGTGGAACCGCGATGACCCAGCGCGCCCCGGGCGGCGCTAAGAATGTCGCATGGCGATCTGCACGGCCTGCGGCGCCGGGCTCCCGGAGGGCGCCCGCTTCTGCCCAGCCTGCGCGGCCCCGGCGGCCACGCCCGCTGCACGGGAGCGCAAGCTGGCGACCATGCTGTTCGCCGATCTCGTCGGCTCGACGGCGCTCGCCTCGGATCGGGATGCCGAGCACACTCGCCTTTTCCTCGACCGCTTCTACGGAGGAATGGCCGCTGAGATCCGCGGCGTCGGCGGCACGCTCGAGAAGTTCGCGGGCGACGCGGTCATGGCCGTGTTCGGAGCGCCGACCGCCTACGAGGACCACGCCGAACGGGCTCTCCACGCCGCACTGTCGATGCGGCGGCGGATCGAAGAGCTGTTCGGCGAGCAGCTGGGTCTCCGCATAGGCGTCAACACTGGGGAGGTCGTCCTCGGCCGGCCGCACGAAGGGAGCTCGTTCGTCAGCGGCGACGCCGTCAACGTCGCCGCCCGGCTAGAGCAGGCCGCCGCGCCCGGTGAGATCCTGGCGGGCGAGCGAACCGCCGCCGCCGCCGCCGGCGCCTTCGAGTTCGGTGAGCCGAGGGTGGTCGAGGCGAAGGGCAAGCCCGCCGGTGTCGGCTGCCGCCCGCTCCTGCGTGCGCTCTCCCTCATGCGACCGCGCGGGGTCGGCGCCTTCGCGCGGGCGTTCGTCGGGCGCGAGCGGGAGCTCGCCGTCCTGCGAAGCGCGTACCGGCGGGCGGTCGAGCTAGGCTCCCCGCAGCTGCTGACCGTCGTTGGCGAGGCCGGCGTCGGCAAGACGCGGCTCGTCCGCGAGCTCTGGGAAGCGCTCGTGCTGGAGAGCCCGGAGCCCCTGCGGCGCGTCGGTCGCTGCCTGCCCTATGGCAGCGCGAGTGCGTACGCCCCGCTCGGCGAGATCCTCAAGGAGCACTTCGGGATCCTCGACAGCGATCCGCCCGAGCGCGTGCGGAGCGTGCTGGGGAGCCGCGAGATCTTGGCGCTCACCCTCGGGCTGGACGTCGCAGGCGATGCTCACCCGCTCGAAGTGCGTGAGCGCTTCCGTGAAGCGTGGACGGCGCTTCTCGTAGAGCTCGTTGCCGGCCGGCCGGCCGTCCTGCTCGTCGAGGACCTACATTGGGCGGACCAGAGGCTTGTCGAGCTCCTCGAGACCGCGGCCGAGGTACGCGGCCCGCTGCTCCTGCTCGCAACGGCGAGGCCAGAGGGTGCTCGGCTCGCGGGCGGAGAGACGGTGCGGCTCGAGCCGCTGGCAGGGGAGGAGCCAGAGGAGCTGTTGGCCGCCCTGCTCGGCTCGGAGCCGCCGGCCGGGCTCCGCGCGATCGTGGAGCGTGCCGAGGGCAATCCCTTCTTCGTCGAAGAGATCCTCGCGACGCTGATCGATCGCGGTTTCCTCGTTCGCGGTGAGGCCGGCTGGGCGCTCGAAGAGCTTCCGCCGGACTTCGTCCTCCCCGATTCGGTCCACGCCCTGATTGCGGCGCGCATCGACCTGCTCCCGGCGCGCGAGAAGGCGGCGCTCCAGGCGGGAGCGGTGATCGGGCGCGTCTTCTGGGTAGGGGCTGCGCGCGCGCTCGTCGAGGGCGATGAGCCCGACTTCGGCCTCCTCGAGGAGCGAGTCTTCGTCTTGCGGCGGCAGTCCTCGTCGCTTGCAGGCGAGGCCGAGTACGCCGTCAGGCACGCGCTGACCCGCGAGGTCGCGTACAGCAGCATCCCGAAGGGGAGACGTGCGCGTCTCCATCTGGGCTTCGCCGAGTGGCTCGAGGGAGTCGGTGAAGGACGAGACGAGCACGCTGCCACACTCGCTCACCACTACAGCGAGGCCCTGCGCTCCGACTACGCCGATCTGGCGTGGCCGGACGATGACGAGACCCCTCGCCGGCTCCGACCGAAGGCCGTGGCCTGGCTGCGCCGAGGGGCCGAGCTCGCGGTGGGTCGGTACGAGATCGAGGAGGGTCTCAGGCTTCTGGACCGCGCCGTCGAGCTCGCCCCGGACGGCCAGACCCGGGCCGGGCTCTGGCGTGAGGCAGGCAGGGCGAGCGCGCTCAGGTTCGACGGCGACGCGTTCTGGGCGGCGATGGTGCGTTCCCTCGACGCCGACGCCGATCGAGCCAGCCGTGCTGAGACATACAGCCTGCTGGCCTTCGAGACGTCCAGCCGGGGCGCCATGTGGATACGCCGTCCAGAGAACGAGGTTCTCGAAGAGTGGATCGAGCGGGCTCTCGAGCTCGCCGAGCCGAAGAGCAAGGCACGGGCACGCGCACTGCTGGCGAGGGCGTACTGGAATCCCGAGCGCGGCGAGGAATCAGCTCGCGAGGCAAGTTTGCTCGCCGAGGAGCTGGAGGACCTGGAGCTGCGTTCCTTCGCTTGGGGCACGCTGGCGGCGGCCGCCTTCGAGCAGGGGCGATTCGAAGAGTCATACGGGTGGACCCGGCGGCGCCTGGAGCTGCTCCCAATGATCAGCGACCCCGACCGCGGCGGCGAGGTACTCGAGCTCGCAATTCCTGCCGTGACGGCCGTTGGTCGGCTGTCCGAGGGCCGCGACCTCGTTAGGCAGAGCGAAGAGATCGCCCGGCGGCTCTCGCCCCACCATCGCGTGCATGCCGTCGCCCAGGCCGTGGACGTCGAGGAACTTGCCGGCGGTTGGGCGGCGATTCGGGAGCTGACGGGAGCTGTCGAGGAGCGGGTGGCCGCGAATTTCGAGACACCGTGCGTCCGCAATGCCCGCAGCCTTCTTCTCTGTGCCGTCGCCTGGGCGTACGAAGGGGACAACGTGCGCGCCATGGAGCTCGAGCGAGCTGCGGACGGGCTGGGGATGGAGGGCTATGGTTACGCCCTCGACTCACCGCGCCTCCGGCTCGCGCTTATTCGCGGCGACCTGCAGGCGGCAAGTCGACTCCTCGAGGTGCGTCCCACGAAGACCTACACGATGGGCGCGGGCGTGATCGCGGCTCGGCTGGACGGGCTTGCTGCCATCGGAGACCGCGAGCGCCTCGAGGGCGAGGCCGAGCCGTCGCTCCAGCCAGGCACCTACCTCGAGCCATTCGCGCTGCGCGCGCTCGGCCTGGTTCGAGGAGACGAGGTCCTGATCGAGCACGCGATCGCGCGGTTCGAGGCGATTGGGCTCGACTGGCACGCCGGGCAGACGAGGCCGCTCGTCACATAGGCGCTGCTAACGAGCCCAGAGCTGGTCGAACAGCGTGTACCAACGCAGGTGGCACTGGAACGTCTGACCGACAACACCCCAATCTCCTCGTGCTGATGCGGATCGACTAGCGTCGATCTCGCATGGCACGCCGTCGTATCGACCCGGGGAACTTCTGCGTCGCGAGATCGCGTGCCCCAATTCAGCGTCGAAGCTCGTGAGACAGGCCACGCTCACCGGAGCCGACCGTGGCGCGTAGCTACGTCGCGGAGGCCCGGCGTCGCGGGCTCGGAAGGCGGCGTGAGCGGATCGGACAGGTCATCGAGCGGCTGGCCGTCGAGCACGAGGACGCGGAGATCGCGCTCCGTTTTCGGTCGGATCTCGAGCTCCTCGTCTCGGTGATGCTCTCGGCCCAGACGACGGATACGAACGTCAACCGCGTCACGCCGGCCCTCTTCCGGAAATATCGCTCGCCGGAGGACTACCTCGCCGTTCCGGTCGAGGAGCTCGAGCGCGACATCTATGCGACTGGCTTCTTTCGCCAGAAGGCGAAGGGGATACGCGGCACGATGCGCGTACTGCTCGAGGAGTTCGACGGGGAGGTTCCGAGACGACTCGAAGACCTCGTCAAGCTTCCGGGCGTTGCGCGTAAGACCGCTAACGTCGTCGCAGCCGAGCTGGGCCACGCGCAGGGAATCGTTGTCGACACGCACGTACGACGGCTCTCGCAGCGGCTTGGCCTCACCCGCAACGACGATCCGGTGAAGATCGAGCGCGACCTCCAACGGGTCGTGCCACGCGCTGATTGGGCGAGATTCCCACACCTCCTCATCTGGCACGGGCGGCGGGTGTGCGATGCCAGGAAGCCGCGGTGCGAGGGCTGCGCGCTCGAAGACCTATGTCCGGCCTCGCGGCTTGGGGACGTTCTCACGCCTCGAGGGCCGGTAGCCAGCGATGCGTCGGATGCACGAGACGAATCGCCTCGGCGAGCCACCGTCGACGACGGGCATCGAGGAGTGGCAGAACCGCGTCGAAGTCCTCCTGATCCTTCGGCCGAACCTCCTTCGCCTTGAAGAGCAGGACGATTTCTGGCTGCGCGTAGGGGATTCCGTCCTCCGTTCGCGCGATTGCCCGTGGCTGCGGAAGTCGAATGCGCGGGTCCCGCCGGCAAACCCAGGTGTCACCGTCCCACGGTTCTCGAAAGACGTCCAACCGCCAGTTGCCGCTCGCCGCGTCGCGTGCCCAGGTCTGGTGATGCGCCGTACGTGCGGCGCCGGTCACGGGCTGCGCGAGACCGTCGCCAACCACGAAGAACTCCAACTCCGGGAGCGCTCGACGCAAGATCTCGAATTGATCCTCCGGTACAGCGATCTCCAGGTCCTCGTGCTCGCGCGTCTGGTGCCCGACGAAGAGATCGACGGCCCAACCGGCGCTGACGTACCAGACCACGTCCACGTCTGCGAGCCGCCGCGCCGCCTCAGCGGGATGCCAGGCTTCCCACAGGGACAGGTCGGGCACGAACTGCGGCACGGTGCCTGGCTCGCGGCCGGTCAGATCCAGCGGCGCCAGCGGAACAGCGCGAGCTGGATGACCGTCGACACGAGGATGAGGCCGCTGGAGACGCCGAGCGTCCAGAACCCCCGCTGGAACTCGCCCTCGAAGTTCTGCCCGTAGAAGCCCACGACGAGCGACGGCACGAGCACCAGGGACGCGATCACGGTCAGCTTCTTCCCGACCTCGTTCTGGTTCTCGGCGATCTTGGACTGGAGGTGGTCACGCACGCCCGAGAGGAGGTCGCGCGCTATGTCGAGCTCCTCCGTGACGCGGACGAGCACGTCGTACGTGTCGCCGAAGAGTCGCTCCAGCTCGGGCGGGAAGAGCGCGTGGTCGCCGACCTCGATGCGCCCGTCGAGCACCCTTCGCACTGCCGCCCTCGTCGCCGAGACGGTGCGCCTCCTGTGCAGGAGCTCGTGTCGCAGCTCCGAGAGGCGCAGTCGGATAAGGCCGGGTCGAAGCTCGTCGATGCGGTCCTCGAGCCTGTCGATCTCCGCGTAGATCGCATCGAGCAGATCGAGGTAGGTGTCGGCAACGTCGTCGATGAGCCTGTGCATGAGGATCCCGACCGGCGCATCTGCCTCCGACGCGGGTCCCAGCACGGAGGGATCGAAAGCGGGCCCGTGCCGGGGCGT
>Ga0209640_10004966_pt1 | contig 11624 bp, 7 predicted proteins | sample RifCSP10_1_FD_184018 | JGI IMG/M metagenome (GOLD analysis project Ga0209640, IMG submission 184018) | Soil microbial communities from Rifle, Colorado - Rifle CSP2_sed 10_1 (SPAdes) (version 2) | ecosystem: Environmental > Terrestrial > Deep subsurface > Rock core/Sediment | place: Rifle... | reverse complement strand
CCAGCTCATGGGCGCCGAGCGAAGGAGGTCAGGTACCGCTATTATTACTATCCGTCGAGTGGTGTGTATTTTAATGTCGCTACAGGAGGCTACTTTTATCTGAACGGGGGCAATTGGCAAATGACGATGGCGCTTCCCTCCGCCGTGGTACTCGATACGAGCGATTATGTCAGCATCGAGTTGGAGACTGATCAACCCTACCGTTACTACGATGAACACAGAGTCAAGTATAGGGGGCACGGTCATTTCAAGAAGCATGGGCACGGGAATGGGAATGGTCGTGGAAAAGGGCGCTGGAAAGATAAGGACAGGGATTAGCTGCGGTTATCTGATAGTAGGCTAAGGTGGTTCTTAAGAGGGGCCGTGCTCTGGTGTCGCAACATGCAAGCACGGCCCTGTCTACGGATGCAAGTGAGTTATCGCGGGCAGTGCATGCTATCGGAGTAACGACAGTGACCGCACTGGAGTCAGTATCGCAAGGTGTTTTAGCAGTTACCTCGGCATCTCTCTCTTATCGATACCCGATCTATTCCGATGAATGACCAGCAGACAGCCACCGCGATTCTGGCCATTGAAGAATGCATCGAACAATACGTCGCTGAATGCCGCGGACGCGTGGACGGCTTTGTGGAACGGCACTTTTCTCTTCAGGAAACCATTGCGCTGCAGAAACGGTCTCTCGTGAGCGATCTGCTGTGCCATCCGATCAATGCACTGTGGTCGATCCCGTCGCTCATTTTGAAAAAGCTCATCGAGGTTCCTGTGAAGTTGGGCTGGCGCTCCGGCGCCGGCCTGATGACTCTTGTGCCGACGGGTTTCAAAACGCGTTATCAGAGAGAAATTGAACGGCTGATTGCCACAGAGTTGCTGGATTGGCCTTGTGCGATTGGTGACCGGCGGGCCTCCCCGAACGGGCTGGTCGAACGCATGAAACGCCACAAACAGGTGGGTCCCATGCTCGCATCAGGCGTACTTTCTGACGGAGCGCTGAGGGAACTTTCCGACATCCCCCGTCTCGTTGCCGAGCATTCTGCAGGACGCATAGTGATGTTGGATACCACAGCGACGGTGTTGACGCTGGCGATGGGGTGGCTCTTCTTCGGCGATCACTCTCTCGGCATTTCAGGAATCGGCGACTTGCTCGCCAGAAATAGGGCCAAGGCGGCGGCGGCCTCCACGTTTATATTCGGCGCCGGTCTCGGATCGGCATTTTATTCGGTCTTTCCGCCGAATCCATCGTTCTGGCAAGTCATGGGGGCTACGCTCATTGTGTGGCTCTCTGTCACGGCGATGAGCCTTCTCGTCGGACTGTTGAGCGATCCTTGTCTGAAACGGGTGGGTTTCCAGCATGCACGGCTGAATATGCTGATCGATGCAGTTGAGGACTGCTTGCATCGACAAGTTCGCAAGCGCCTCAAGCCTGTGCTCAGGCAACTGGCGGCATGATGAGCAACTTGTCGTGAGTAACTGACTCTAGGGCGATTCGGAGTTTCCCTGCCGGAGAAGAGTTTCTTATGGAGGATGCTCAAAAAGGCCAGATTTCTCACCTGTCTAACCCCGGCGCACCAAGACGCGCCATTCCGCTGGCAAGGCCGCAGGCGAGTCGAAACCGGAGGCGTACCCTTGGGGGTACGTTGAGGATTTCGATGAGCTGAGAACGAAGCTGGCGGACTTTTTCAGCATCCTGCTAGTAGAACGTATACACCAACAAAGCGTTGAACTGAACGCGCGTGTAGATTGTGGATATCTGAGTGTAGTCACCCATTAATTTCAACAACCATACCCTCGAGAGGTGATTAGTATAGGTGGCGTGGGCATCGCCTCCGATACGAAAGGCTGGCGTTTGAGTCGATTCGTCGATGTACTGGGCTGCCGGACCTGCGGCAAACGAGAACTCGTCCTTGTTCTCCAAGGTGTAGGTGGCGGCCAGCCGAGGAATCTGATTCACGAACACCTGAGGGCTGAAGTATCCACCCGGCAAGGGTTCTCTCGTACTGGAGACAAACCCACTCTGATTTTCTCCGTAATGGGTCAGGTAAAAGAGATATTCGGTCGACAGGTCCCAACGGTCCGTTTGCCAGAGAGGGAGGGAGGCCTTGAGGTCCAGCCCGATTTGGTCGTTCGAGCTCAGGGCCTCAGACGTCACCCAGCCGGCGAAGGGCGTGACATTGACGTGAACCGATCCCGCATCGAATGTGACCGTGCTGTAAAACAGGGTTGAACGAGCAAGGCCGATCAGCTGTCCGGTGGTCCGCGATCCGGCGAACGAAGCAAAGGAGTCATATTTGAACTCTCGCTTCACACCCGGGCGGATCGAAAAGGATGGACTCTCGTATGTGTACTCGAATTTGTACGCGAGCCCGTCGCCGTGGGGGGCTCCGTGGTGTTCCAGAGTGGCGTCGAATCGATTCGATGGGTTGAATCGGATCTGATTCCCCAATGAGAGATAGCCGCCTGTCCGATTCTCTGATGAACTCCGAAAATGTTCGGTTCCGACTTCGAGGATTGTGGTGGTGAAGGGTGTGAGATCGATCTTGCCCCGCGATCCAATTCGAACCCCGTAGAGTTCGAACGGTTTCTCGGGCTGGGCCAGGACGCCGAACACCCCTTCGACCGTTGGCTCGCGCCCCTTGAGCATGTCTTGGCGCAGAGTGGTCAGATCGCCTGGCTCTCGCCTCGCAGACTGCCGTGCCAGATTCGCATGATAAAGAGCCTGATCGTTGTTCTCCAGCCAGGCATAGGCTTTTGCCAGCCCTCGGTGCGCCTCGGAATTACGGGGCTGTCGGTCGAGGACTTTGTCGTATTGCACGATGGCTTCCTGGCTGCTCTCCTTGTGCCGCGCCAGGTGCATCGCGTACTTGAGGCGCATCGTGGAATCGTCTTTGCGCGTCAGCCCCATGCGGTAATACTTCAACATATCATTTTCGCGGTAGGCATAGCGCGACCACTCCAGGGCCTGTGCCTGGTCAAAGGCAATCTCCGGGTCGTCGTCGTATTTGGCGAGATAGCGGTCGAATGTCTCGATGGCTTTGTCCTTGAGCCCCTGCCTTTCATAGGCGAGGCCGAGGCTGCGCATGGCCTCACGGTGGTTCGGGTTGTGTTCCACCACCTTCTCGTAGGCTTCGATGGCCGCTTTGTAGTTTTCAATCTCCATGTTGGCGCGCCCGCGCGACAGATACCATGATTCCGTAAAGTCTTCCGCGCCCGCGCGCTGGTTGAGCCCGAGCATTATCAAAAACGTGAGACTGATTAAGGCAAGGGCGCGTATTTTCATAAGAGTCTGGAGCCTTTCCTGCATTATGGTTCCTGACGCATCAAGCCGAATGCGAGCGGTCTCTGTGAGGCGGACGTCGAGGGGAGGGCCTGGAGACCCACCCGCGGCACCATGCCGCACAGTCTGGTGCGGTAGATGGGGCGATAGGGCGTCTTTTGCCCACTGATGTCCTGTACCAGCCACGTTGTTGTAAGTGGAATCTCTTTGGCGAAGATCAGCAGACCGAGGCCGCTTGCGGACTGATCCCTCAGGACCACGCGGTGCCGTCTCTCTCCGATCTGAACCTGGGTGATCTGGAGCCTCCATTGTCTGGGGATCTGCCTCCGCCTGAGGCGCAGGGGTGTGAAGTGCTTCAGCAAGCCGATAAGCAAGTGACTCGCCATCAGGACACTGCTGCGCAGGCGGTTCGCATGGGCTTCCCTCCATGTGGCGGGATCGGTATAGAGGTTGAGCAGCAAGAGACGACGATTTTCTTCAGAAAGGTTGAGAAAGACCAGTCCGCAGCGGGTGCCCTGTCCTGACAGTCGGTCATGATAGACCAGCCGGACCTGGCAAGTGAAGGGTATTTTGTCGAGCAATCTGATTTCCATGGTCGCAGGGAGTGGATCGGGCGGTGCCCCACACCAGGATACGCCGGTCAGACTCACGTCGTGCGTCGTCCCTTGGACGCACAGATTGTCGGTCCGTAGTTCGAACCGAATCGGCTTGAGGATGCGTTCCTCCGTGCGGCGTTGAGGTTTTTCCCAGGCTATCAGCAGTCCGACCAACAGGGTTAACAGATTAAAGGAGGCCCAACTGAGATTGAAGAAGTAGGCGTCCTTCTCGATGCCGAAATACCAGAACTCCCACAGACCTTTTGCAATCGCGGCGAGGGTGATGATGGTGGCGATGGCCAGACTGGCGGAGGATCGCCAGTCGAACGAGCGATGCTCCGAGAGCAGGCCCTTGGGGGTGACCTTGAACCCCAAGTTCTTGGGGAGGAGCAGATCGAACATCGACCGGAACAGCGGAAGACTCACCGGACCTTCATACAAAGACGACCACATGAGCCTGGGCCAGCCGGGAAGCAGGGCGGCCGAGATCATCGGGAGGACGATCATGAAGGGCAGCAGATAGGCAACAAGGATGGAGACATCGGCGAAAATCGGATGGAGGTGAAACATTAGAAAGTAGAGGGGGGTGATCCAAAACACCACCCGCGCGATCGGGAAGAAGAAGTAGTAGAGGGAGGCGAAGTAACCGAGCCGGTGCCGGAGCGACAGCCCTCGGCACAGGAGCGGGTTGTCTTTGAAGAAAATCTGGAGACAGCCCAACATCCAGCGCCGGCGCTGGACGATATAGGACGCGAGGTTCTCCGCCGTGAGCCCGACCGCCAAGTTCTTGTCCACGAAGGCGGACTTCCATCCCCTGGCATGGAGGTGCTGGCTGGTGTGAATGTCTTCCGTGATGCTCATTAAATTGAATCCGTTCAACTCGGCGATCGCCGACCGCCGGAAGACGGCCCCGCTGCCGACGAAGAACGCACCGTGCCAGCCTTGGCGCCCGCTTTGGATTGCGTGATTGAACAGGTCCTGTTCGTTCGGAATGCGTGGGCCGGCGGCGAGGGCCCGTTGAAAGATATCCTGGTTGTAGAAGTGGTGAGGAGTTTGAACAAAGCCCATTTTGGGATCTGTGAAAAACGGGACGGTCTCCATCAGAAATGTCGTTACCGGAATATGGTCTGTGTCGAACACCACGATCAGCTCGCCATTGGTCTGCGTCAAGGCGTGGTTCAGGTTGCCTGCTTTCGCATGTTGACGAGGGCCCTCGATGTAGGTCGCCCCGAACCGTTCAGCCAGCCGGCAAACCTCTTTTCGATGGCTGTCATCCAACACGTAAATCCGTGTGTGGCCGTACTCCATCGCGGAGGCTCCAATCAGGGTCTTTTCCAGGATCTCGCAGGATTCGGAATAGATCGGAATGAAGATGTCGACCGATGGAGCGAAGCCTTGCGTTGACTCAGGGGGATGGACAGGTTGACGTCTCCAGCCTACTCCCACCTGGACGCACAGCAGCACGACGGTGGAGAAAGCATAGAGTTCGGCCGCCCACAGGGCCACACTGATAAACAGGCCGCCGGTTTCCATAAAGTTCAACGTGTGGAAGAGCCGCCAGTGGAGATAGCGGAGACAGAGACTCAACCCGCAGATCAGAAAGGCGAACTTGAGGACCGGATGCCACCGGGCGATCAGGTACAGCATGATGGTGACGGCGAAGAGTTCCCAAGGGAAGTGATCCGAGAACCCGACCACGTCGAACGGTCGCAAGAATCCCAAGAACTCGTCGTAGTGGCGGGCTTGCGATAGGGTCACGGCCTGTCCGAACCACAGCCAGTTCTGGACATAGTAGGGGAGTCGTTTCCCAGCGAGGGCCCCGGCTTCGAGCGACGCGAGTTTGTTTTCGCTCAGCAGGCGGGCGAGGCCGTGCTGTTCCTGGAAGGCCAAGGCATGAACGGTGGCATAGAGTGGAAGGCCTTCACTCGACGAAAGGGGCAACCCCTTGAGTGAATAGCGATCGACAAATACGCCGTGGGCCTTCCATTCACGCTGGAAAAATTCCAGCATCTTTTGCCGCAAAGGACCTTCAGATCGTCTGAACCAGGCGGCATCGAGCGCCACTCGCCAAAAGATCGGGAAGGCATCATAGCTGAACGAGGACGAGGCCCCGGTCACGGGATGCCGGACGGTCAATTGGCCGGTGTGTCGGTCCAGATAGATGAGTTCCGGAGGGACGGGCAGGGCTTCTTCATCGTAGAGCCAGTGCAGAATGGCATAGCTGGACTCGATCGCATGGGCCCATGGATGGTGAGAATCGACGGAAGCGAAGATGTCATAGGCATAGGGGGCCATGTAGGCGACGTGGATCGTCGCATAGTCCTCATCGCGCGCCCAATTGCCGGCGGTCACATAGGCGCGCGAGCCGATGTGAACCATCTCCTGGTTCCAGATCGAATTGATGATGGCCAGCGATTCCTGCTCAAACGCCGGATGGTCGAATCGTCGAGCGGCCAGGATGAGGGCGAGCGCAATGTCGGTATCGGCGTCCGCCGCCGAGTTCCTATCGAGCACGGTCCCTTTCCACTTCCAGGCAAACAGCTTGTCGTCGCGGACTTGGAGGTGTTGCTTCGTCCAAGCCCAGACGATGTTGAACGTCGCACGATCATTCGACCATACGGCGCGGAGCATGGCGTAGCCTTGTCCCTCCGACGTCGTGATGCCGTTTTCGTCCAGGCTGACGACCCGGCCATTCTGGATGTAGGTCTGTTTGTAGAAACTCCAGAGCGCGGAGAGATCGTCAATTTGCCGGATGTAGGTGTCGCTTGAACGTGATGAGGGCGTGGCTGCGGCACTGCCGGCTACCCCGACGCACAATGCGACACAGAGTAATACGATTGAGAAACGTTGGCCGAACGTGTGCATGAATGTTTGTGTACCGGTTCTCGTTAATGGAAGAGGAATGACAGCGGTATGGCTCGTGATGATTCCAGTGGGAGCGGATCAGCCTTGCTGGCCGTTTTGCGGACGATTAACCGTACGGATTAAATCACAAGGAGGCGATGGAGACAATGGGCGAACCAGGCTGCGGGAAAACTATTGTGGCAGACCAGAATTTCACTGACCTACACGTTTGGAGTAACGGGAGAACATCACGCAGGATGCTCAAAAAGGCCAGACTTCTCACCCACCCAACCCCGGCGCACCGAGACGCGCCTTGCCCCGAGCAAGGCCGCAGGCGAGTCGAACCCGGAGGCGTACCCTCGGGGCGCACGGTGCGACGAATAAGGAGCACCACGTCTGTGCGCGCCGCCGAGTCGGTGAGGCGGCCGGGTCCCCGTTGAGGATTTCGATGAGCCGAGAACGAGGCTGGCGGGCTTTTTCAGCATCCTGCTAGACGCTCTCACCCATATCGATCATTCTCCCAGGGAAACCCGCTGTTCGAGTAGCCCCGCACTTCCCAGAACCCCTTTTCATCCTTATCCGAAAATGTAATCTCCTTCACCCACTTGGCGCCTTTCCAGGCATAGCGCTTTGGTACGATGACTCGCACCGGCCCGCCATGTTCTTTCGTGAGGGGCTTACCGTTCCATTTGTAGGTCAGCAGCACGTCCTGATCGTCGCAGGCTTCAAGCGGCAAATTGGTCGTGTAGTCGTCGAACGATTTAAAGAGGACGAACTTCGCCGAAGACAGCGGCTTTACCACGGACAGAATGTGTTTGAAACTGACTCCCTCCCATTCGTTGTCGAACCGACTCCAGCTCGTGACGCAGTGGAAGTCGGAGACATTCTTGAACTGGGGCTGGGAGAGAAACTCTTCCCAGGTCCACGTGATGGGATGAGCCACGAATCCGCCGATGGCAAGTTTCCATTCCGAGAGTGGAATGGCAGGTTTTTGACCGAGATCGAGCACAGGCCAGGTCTCGACGAGGTGCTGTCCCGGTGGGAGGCGGGCGTCTCCTTCGTAAAACACTTCCCGTTCTTCACCGCCACGCCGGGCCTTTGCCCACTGTTCTTTCGTCTTGGTTAAACGACTAGCTTCATCCATATGTTGGCCTCCCACGCACAGAGTAGGGCAAGAAGGTCTCGTCTTACAAGTATGAGGCCACTGAATACGGGATAGACAACGTCGTCTAACTCGCTACAATGCTTAGCAATTGGCCAGACCTGCTACACTTGAAGGAATTCACAAATGGGAGGGGTATGAGGAGGGGGATCGTAGCAGTCTGTCCGATATTGGCCTTTCTACTGCGGCGGAGGATCCGCAGATCATCTGCTTCGTTCTCGGCCCGAAAAAATCCTCAATGTATCCCAGCGAATACACCTCCAGCTTTCCCGGGCCTGCGGCCTCGCATCTGGCCGCACCTCGTTCCCCTCGTTACGAAGGCAATGCCGAACAGGCTCCTGGAACTTGTTGTACTCGGAGCGGTCTGCTCTGTAGCTGTACTCGCGACCACGGTTGGACTGACGATTGCGGCAACCAAAAAAACAAAAGAGCCGGCTCCGGTCGTCGTTGTAGCTAAGCCTACCAAGCAACAATCCGAGCAAGGGAAAAATTTGTCTATCCAGCGTGCCAAGAAGGGCCCCATACCTGCTGCCACGGAGCGCCAACCGGAGGCTATTCAGACGCAAGTCAAGCCGGTACCGACTGAGCTCAAGCCGAAGAGTCCGAAGCGCCATCGACGCATGAAAGTTCATAAGAAGGGGGTGCCGAAAGTCGTCGTGCAGCCAAGAACGGATCTCATGTATCACGGCATGCTGGAAAGCCCGCAGCGCTACGATCCTCGTCGGAATCATCTTAGTGCAGGTGTTCCTGACCCGCACACTCCTGAGCTGACCCACGACCATTTCCAAGAGCTCGATCGTAACCAAGATGGGAAGATAGACCCAGTTGAACGGGCGTTCGGCCGGCTCGATATGGATCGCGACCTCTCCACTCATCAGCGGCAGTAATTGGAAGGTTTAGGCTCAGGTTGAGGCTGAGCCTGCTGGCGTAAAAGTGGAAATGTTCCTCCCTCATCCTTAGCCTCAACCGCAACGTTCGCCTCACCTCAGCCTACTTCGTTGTCCCGATCCAAAGTCTCTGATTACTCGTAGAGTCAGTGGTACGCTGTGCGCGGAATTCCTTCCCTTTGGCCACTTGGTTTGTAAGATTTGCAAGAAAAGTGGGGAGGCCGCAGACTGACTGTGTAGCAGGCCACATTGACAGCGACGATAGGAGCCCCCCATGATATCTTGACATACAGCCATGACGAATCCCATGCCACCTACTATTCCTGCGGGCGGGTCGAGCACCGGCAAGATCATGATCGGGGCAGCTATCGCCGTGGCGATGGGCGCGTTTTTCTATTTCGATCTTGGGGAGTTTCTCTCGCTGAATGCCCTGAAAGAGAATCGCGATCACCTGCTGGCCTTTACGGAGGCGAACTATGCGACTGCGGTCGGATTGTTTATCTTGGCCTATATTGCGGTCACGGGCCTGTCGCTCCCAGGTGCGGTGATTCTGACTCTTGCCGGCGGGTTCCTCTTCGGAAGCGTCTTTGGGACGGTCTTCGTCAATATTGGCGCGACGACCGGCGCGACGCTGGCGTTTCTGGCGGCACGGTATCTACTTCGTGATTGGGTGGAGCAGAGATTCGGCAGCAGACTCGGATCGATCCAAGCGGGATTCTCGAAGAACGCCTTCAATTATTTGATGACCTTGCGTTTGATCCCCCTCTTTCCGTTCTTTCTCGTCAACATGGTCTCGGGTCTCACGCGTGTGAGCCTTGGCACTTACATGACTGCGACCGCCATTGGAATCATCCCGGGAAGTTTCGTCTTTGCGTATGCCGGGCGGCAGCTCGGTTCGATCAATTCCTTGCAAGAGATTGCCTCACCGAATGTGTTGCTGGCCTTCACGTTGCTCGGACTGCTGGCGATGGTGCCCATCCTCTACAAGAAGTTCGCGAGCGAGCCCGCATGACTGCAAACCCCGTGAAACGTGAGGCGTGAAACGTGAAGCGTAGAAGAAAAGTGGGAGTGACGAGATGGTCACACAGCCGTCAGAGAGGATCGTTGTGATGAGTCACCATGAAGAGAGTTTGGTGCTCCCGGATGACGAGTACAACCGCACGCTCGTCAGCAACGTGCATCCCTCGAACTGGGTCAATCCAGATCCGGCTGGCCGCTACAATATTGTGGTCATCGGGGCTGGGACGGCAGGATTGATCACGGCCGTCATTGCCGCGAGCCTTGGAGCCAAAGTGGCCTTAATCGAAAAACATTTAATGGGCGGCGACTGTCTGAACGTCGGCTGCGTGCCCTCAAAGGCCATGATTCGCGCGGCGCGGGCGTGGGCCGATTTGCGGAACGCTGAGGAATTCGGCCTGCATATTCCTCCCGGTGTGAAGTACGATTTTGGCGCAGCCATGGCACGTATGCGCAAGCTGCGCGCACGGATCAGCCATAACGATTCGATCCATCGCTATACGAAGTTAGGCGTGGATGTCTACATCGGGAGCGGACGCTTCACCGATGGGAAAACGATCCAGGTGGAAGGGCCGGCTGGCGATCGAACGTTGAATTTTGTGAAGGCGGCTGTCTGCACAGGAGCACGGGCGTCGTCCCTTCCCATTTCCGGATTGAAAGAGGCGGGCTATCTCAATAATGAAACGGTGTTCTCATTGACGGAATTGCCGCAACGCATCGGGGTGATCGGCGCCGGTCCCATCGGCTGTGAATTGGCCCAGTCGTTCGCTCGCTTCGGGAGCCAGGTCTACCTCATTGAAGCGCTGCACGGCGTCATGCCGAATGAAGACCGCGACGCAGCTGAGATCGTGGAGCAGCACATGTTGCGTGATGGGGTCAAGCTGCTCTGCTGCGGGAAAGAGCTGACAGTAGAAAAGACCGCCGGAGGAAAGCGGCTCACCGTGGAGTCGCACGGTCAGCAGTACGATGTGACAGTCGACGAGATTCTTGTCTCCGCCGGCCGCACCCCGAATGTCGAGGGGATTGGGTTGGAAGCGGTTGCTGTCGAGTTCGACAAGAACGGGGTGAAGGTGAACGCGCGGCTGCAGACGACGAATCCCAGGATCTTTGCGGCGGGCGATATCTGCTCGCGCTACAAATTTACCCATGCCGCCGATGCCATGGCGCAGATCGTCATTCAGAATGCCTTGTTTCCGCATCCCTTCGGACTAGGCTATGCCAGCGTCGAATCCCTGATCATGCCATGGTGTACCTTTACGGAGCCGGAAGTCGCGCATGTCGGGATGTATGAGAAGGATGCGAGGGAAAAAGGCCTCGAAGTGGAAACCTACACCTGCAAACTTGATGAGGTTGATCGCGCGATTCTCGACGGAGAAGAGGAGGGCTTTGCGAGGATTCACATTCAGAAAGGTACAGATAAAATTGTGGGAGCGACGATTGTAGCGGCCCATGCCGGCGACATGATTAGTGAGTTCTCTGTCTTGATGAAAGCCGGCGCCGGAGCGAAGACGCTGGCCGGCACGATTCATCCCTATCCGACGCAAGCCGAGGCGAATAAGAAAGTGGTGAATCTCTGGCGCAAGGCGCATTTCACGCCCTGGACAAAAAACATACTGATGAAGCTGTTTGTATGGATGCGAAGGGGATGAGGCAGGATGTGGTCGCCTTCCGTGCTCGCAGAACGCGCACACATACCTACAGAGAGAGGTTAAGGTTGAGGCTCAGGTCGAGCAACGATGAATCTGACCAGGCGGCTTCTAGCCCCTCAACCTCGACCTTAGCCTTGGCCTTCCGATGGGATGCGCGCAGTAGAAGGCGACCCACGTCCGCCGCTGAGAGTGGGTCTG
>Ga0209640_10004965_pt1 | contig 11625 bp, 13 predicted proteins | sample RifCSP10_1_FD_184018 | JGI IMG/M metagenome (GOLD analysis project Ga0209640, IMG submission 184018) | Soil microbial communities from Rifle, Colorado - Rifle CSP2_sed 10_1 (SPAdes) (version 2) | ecosystem: Environmental > Terrestrial > Deep subsurface > Rock core/Sediment | place: Rifle... | reverse complement strand
TCGTCGTGATCGACAGCCCGGCCGCGACTCACGGCAAGCGTCTGGCCGGTTTCATCCAGTGTTGTCAGACTTTAGTGATCCCGATGGTACCTTCACCGATCGATATCCGGGCCGCCGAGCATTTTTTGCGGGAATTGTATGACCTGCGCGATCTGATCAACCGCAAGATTAAACTGGCGACGGTCGCCAACCGGGTGCGGGAGGACACCCTGGTGGCCGCCAGGCTGGAATATTATCTGGAAAAGATCAAACTGCCGAATGGCCAGAAGCTGCCCTATATTACGGTACTACGCGCCAGCCAGAATTACATCAGGGCGGCGGAGAGCGGCCTCAGCATCTTCGAATTCGCGCCCGCCAAGACCCTCTATGACCGGGAGCAATGGCAACCCTTGCTACGCTGGCTGGCCAGCGACAGGAGTGTGCCGGGATAAAATCAGTAGAAAGTTAAAAGTAGAAAGTGAAAAGTAAAATGTTCCATCGTGACCGGGTCCATTTATAAAAAATTCCTTATCACTTTAAACTTTTCACTTTTCACTTTCCACTTTTAACTGTTCTACCGGCAGGAATTTTTATTAACGCCGTAGTTTTAAGGCCGGTCGCCAGATGCAGGCCCTGACGATAGCAGGCGGCGGCGCCGGTATGATCGCCATCCTGTTCCAGCAGCGTCGCGAGTTCCTGGCAGGCTTCGGGTCCGGGCTGAATCGCCAGACTTTCTTCCAGACAGGAGCGTGCCTTACCCCACAGGCTGTTACGCCGGCATAAGCGGCCGATGGTCAGCAGCAATACCGGGTCGCGGGCATGCTCCTGTAACCATTGTTCGGCGCAAGCCAGATGTTTGGCATCGCTGGCACCCTGGACCAGGCCGTACAATCTAACCAGGGCGGGGTCCCAGTGCCGTTTCAGGGCATTTCTCAGCAGCACTTCACAGTCCCTGGTATCTGTATTGCGTAATCGCTCCAGGACATAGGTTTCCAGTAGCGAAAATTCCTGGCGCAGCTTTTTCGGAATACCGATCCACACCGCATCGAGTCGGCCCTGGTCTGCATTCCGGCCGGCATGTCGTAACAGCCCGGTATAAGCGGCTATCTGATACGCCTTGATCTGCGCCGCCGGCAGCAGATTCGTCCCGCGTAATTGCTCCAGATTCTCCAGCACGCCATGCCATTCCTCCAGTTGCGCGCTGGCTTTGAGCAGCATCAGGTTGGCGTGATCGCGGCTGGCCCCCTTGCCGTGCAGATTTTTCAGGGTGGCGTAGGCCTGTTCGGGTTGCCGCTGTTTGAGTTGCAATTCCGCCTGGCTCAGGCTGACGATGACAGCAGTTTCCCCGGCCTGATCCTGCGCCAGGCGCAGGTACTGATCGCGCTGCTGCAGATGCCCCTGCTGTTGTGCGGCCGTGGCCGCTTGCAAATAATTCAGGCTGGGCGTCCGGCTGTAGTCAGCGCCTTTGCGGAAGGCTATCTCTGCCCGCCGCCAGTCGCCGGCATGGGCGCTCAGTAAGCCCCGGGTCAGATATTGTTCCGATCGCCGGCTGCGTCTTTGCCGGACCCAGCTGTGATAATTTTTTGGCAGATTAGCCAAACCCAGCAGCAGGAGTATCAGCAAAGCCAGAAGCACCGACAGGAACAACAGCGCTGCGGCAAAAAAAGCGAAACTGGTCTGTATCGTTGTATTGCCGAGAGTCAGGGTGAAAACTCCAGGATGGTTTTGCAGGAATATGCCGACTGCCAGCGCGACCACCAGCGCGCCCAGTATCGTGATCAGCAGTCTCACGGGACCGGCTCTCCCGGAGTTTCCATGGATTGCGGATCGTCAGTGGTTTCCCGGATCAGTGCGCGGAGTGTTTCCATTGATGAATCTATCGTCGGCAGTTGTGGATTCAGGTCGATCACCATCATTCTGTTTAATGAGTCGATGATGTTGCTGACAGCGGGGTCAGCTCTGTCAAAGTTTTCGCGCAACCAGTTCTGAATAATCGTCAGAGCAGCATGAAAGTTGGGCGTCTCCTTGCGTAATACCGCACGGGTGGCGGTTTCCAGCTGCAGGTTCAAATTTTGATAGACGTGGTAACGTTGTTCCGGTAACAGCGCGATCGGTACCCCGTCATCCGCATGATAAACCCTGACCAGGTCTTTCAGGGTATTCAGTATTTCAGTGCCCAGCCGGCGCCAGAATGGCGCTTCGGTGTCGGTGGCTTGCGCTTGCGGCGTGGATTCAGCTTCACTACGGGTGTTGCCGGGTAACGATTTTAAAGGCAGTTTATCGGTACGGGCCGCGATATCGATCAGATACAGGGCCAGGCCGGAGATATCCACGCTGTTGACAGCTTGCAGGGCATTAATATCGGCTGTTAATTGTTTTCTCGTTGGTAACAATCGCGGGTCATTATAATCACTCAGGCGTTTTTCAGCTGTCTGTAATGCGGCCAGTGCAACCGCTACATCCTGATCCAGCACCAGACGCTGGCTGGCGATGATGAACAGATATTCCACTTCCGCCAGCAACCAGTCGAAATTTCCCTGCCGTACCTGGTTGTGTACGGTCGCCAGGTCCGTCAGCATTGATGCTTGCGCCGCGCGCAGTTCAGCGAGTTTCTGACTGAATTGTGCGAAGTCGGCGCGCATGGAGTCGACAGAGGTCGCCAGACCGGCCTGTTGTTGCTGCTCTTGCCGGGATATACCCAGGTCTTTTTTTACGCGCTGCAAATCATAAAACAGGTAAGCGGAACCGCTGATTGTAATCAGCAGGACCAGGCTGGCGATAACTGATAATATCCGCACGGGTGCTGGCTGTTGCCCGGTTGCCGCTGTTGTCGTTGCGTCCGGACTCGTCACTGATTCTGATTCGTCTGCTTCTGTCGTCATGTTGCCTTAGTCCTCAAATAAACTCATGATTGCCTGCACCAGTCCGGCATCGCTGGCCGTGTTCGCCACCGCCGGAGCGCGCACGAAACCCGATTCCCGGGCCGCCATGCCTATCCGCTCACTCATCACCGCCAGTGGTGTGTTTAATAAACTCACCCGTCTGTCCGCAGCCGTCATATTAACCAGATTGTGTAATCCTTCAACACTGGTAATGATAATGGCATCGGGCGGATCGGTATGCCACAGTTCAGCTACTATACCGGCGCCGGGAATGACGCGCTGATACACCTCCAGATAGTTCACATCCGCGCCGGTCTCGCGCAGGCGTTGTTCCAGCAGATCCCGGCCGCCGACGCCGCGGACGATCAAAATGTGTTTGCCGGTGACGGCCGCGGGCTGCAGTTGTGGCAGTTGCAACAAGGCCTCGCTGCCCTGGCCCGCCTCCGTGCAGATGACATCGATGACGCCTTGTTGCTCGAGTGCCAGTCGCGTCCCCGCTCCAACGGCTAAAATCAGTTTATCCGGGATGCTGTTATAAAATTCCGGTAATACAGTGGCCGCATAGTTGACGGCATTCCGGCTGACGAAAATAACCAGATCCGCTGCGGCCAGATCCGCGGCCAATACCCGTACATCCCGGTTTTGGCGGACCGGCTGGATTTCGATAACCGGCAGACGGATAGCCTTGCCACCGGCCGTTTCAATCAGACGGCTCAAGGTTTCGGATTGCTGCCGCGGGCGCGTGACCCAGATCACGCGATCAGCCAGGACCGTACTAGTTGTGCGCCCCATGATCAGGTTCCCGTAAGATGTCACCGGCGCCACGGTCCAGCAACTGCTGTCCCAGCGTTGCGCCGAGTGATTCGGCCAATGCCATGGGACCAGTGACTGCGGCGCGGAGTAATTCACTGCCATCCACGCGGCCGACCAGCGCCCGCAGGGTCAGTTCCCGTCCCTGCGCTTCCGCATAGGCGGCAACGGGCGCGTGGCAACCACCGTTAAGCTTCCGGTTCAAGGAGCGCTCCGCTGTGACACAGGTTTGCGTGACGGCATCATTCAATACGCTGATCATTTCGATCAGCGCCTGATCGTCACTGCGGGTTTCCAGGCCCAGCGCACCTTGCCCGATTGCCGGCAACAGGACATCCGTTTCCAGAAACTGTTTAATCTGATCCTGCAGACCCAGCCGTTTGATGCCAGCAGCCGCCAGGATCAGGGCATCATATTTGCCGGCATCCAGTTTCTTCAACCGGGTGCCGACGTTGCCGCGGATATCGAGTATCTCCAGATCCGGGCGCAAAGCCCGCAACTGGCATTGCCGGCGCAGGCTGGAGGTTCCGACTCTGGCGCCGGCCGGCAATTGCTCCAGTCCGGGATAAGTGTTCGAGATCAAGACATCGCGGGCATCCTCGCGTTGCATGATGACCGGCAGGGCCAGGGGCAGGGGCAGATCCAACGTAACGTCTTTCATGGAATGCACCGCGAGATCGGCGCTGTCGTTCAGCAGCGCCTGTTCGAGTTCCTTCACAAAAGCGCCCTTGCCGCCCATCTGATCCAGGGACAGATTGAGAAATTTATCCGCCTCCGTGCGGATGCCGATGATCTCGATGGCGAGAGCCGGGTAGTGTGTCTGCAGCTGGTCCCGGACATGCCGGGCTTGCCACATGGCCAGGGGACTCTCCCTGGAAATAATTCTAATTCTGGACATTTGCATGGGATTTAACTATCGGATTTCAGGTTGGGAATGATATCTTTTTATGCCCCGGCTGGCATACACTATTAAGCATCATTATGATGCTAAGCCATGATTTCAGAGAATAATATATGAAACTAGGGGTTATTATGGATCCCATAACGGGGATCAAAATCCACAAGGACAGTACTTTTGCCATGTTGTTGGCGGCGCAGAAGCGGAATTGGGACATCCTGTACATGGAGTTGCCGGATCTTTATCTCCGGGACGACCGGCCCTATGCCCGCATGCGCGAACTGACGGTGCGGGACAATAAGCATGACTGGTTCAGTTACACCGGTGAACAGACTTTGCCCCTGGATCAACTCGATATTATCCTGATGCGCAAGGACCCGCCCTTTAATATGGAATATATCTACACCACGCACCTGCTCGATCATGCCGAACGGGCCGGGGTGCTGGTGGTGAACCGCCCCGGCAGCCTGCGGGATGCCAATGAGAAACTGTTCATCAGTCATTTTCCCGCGTGCGCCCCGCCGACACTGGTGACCCGGAATGCCGGGTTGATCAAGTCCTTTATCGAGGAACATCAGGAGATAATTCTGAAACCGCTGGATGGTATGGGTGGACAGTCGATATTCCGGACCCATACGACGGACCATAATACCAATGTCATCATCGAATCGCTGACCGATCACGGTCGCCGCTTCGCCGTCGCACAAAAATACCTGCCGGAAATAATGCACGGTGACAAACGCATACTCATGATCGATGGCGAACCTGTCGATTATGCCCTGGCCCGCATTCCCATGGCCGGAGAACACCGCGGTAACCTTGCTGCCGGCGGCACCGGCAAGGGCGTGGAGCTGTCCGCTCGGGATCGGTGGATCTGTGACCAGGTGGGGCCGGTGCTGCGGGACAAGGGTCTGCTCTTCGTCGGACTGGATGTGATAGGTGATTACCTGACGGAAATCAATGTCACCAGCCCGACCTGTATCCGCGAGCTGGAGGCAATTTACAGTATCGATATTGCCGGCAGACTGATGGATACCCTGGCACGCAAACTCCCGCAGGGTAAGGTGTGAGTGCACTGGCGGTAACCTCGCTCATCACGCCGGATGACCGGATCGGCATGACGCTGTGCCTGGCGATTCTGTTTCACGCCATCCTTATACTGGGTGTCACCTTCGCGCCGGAGGAACACAAATCACCCCGCTATGACACGATGGAAATAATCCTGGTGCAGCAACAGGACCTGGAGCCGGTCGAAGACGCCAGGTTGCTGGCCCAGGCCGATCTGATCGGCGGCGGCGACTCCGCCGACGAGGTAGTTCCGTCCACGCCAGTGCCGCCACCGTTTCCGGACCAGCAGCCGCAGGTTACCGCTGCGACCGCACCACCACCGGTTGCCGGGATGCAACCGGAACCCCTGGACAAATCGGTACCCACCGCTGAATAGGCAAAACAGCAAGCCGAGCAACTGGTTGCCGCGGAAACGGCTCACGCTGAAGTCGCCGCGCCCGAGCCGCAACGGAAAACACCGGCGCAGCAGCCGAAGCGCCGGCCTTCCGCAGCCGAACTGCTGCGTAATAGTTTTAATATAGCCTCGCTCAGCGCCCAGGTTAAAAACAAACTGGAAGCTAAGGCGCAACGGCCCCGGCGAACTTTTATCTCTGCCAGCACCAGTGCCTATCGCTACGCGGCCTACATGGAGGCATGGCGCTCCAAGGTGGAACGGATCGGGAATCTGAATTACCCGGATGAAGCCAGAAAAAGAAAATTGTCCGGCAGTCTGATCCTGGATGTCGCCCTGAATCCGGATGGTTCCGTGAATGATGTCGTCGTCCGCAGATCCTCCGGCCAAAAGATCCTGGATGATGCCGCCATCCGTATCGTCCATCTGGCGGCGCCGTTCGCGCCCTTCCCCGCGGATATCAGGAAGGATACCGACATTCTGCATATCACCAGGACCTGGCAGTTCCTGAATAACAAGGGCTTCCGTTAACAGGTTGTTGAAAAACTGCTGCGCTAGGCATAACGGCGTTGCGAGCGTTCTCGAAATCCTCATTTACTGGCATGTAAACTGCGGTTTCTCGTCCGTTCGCGCCTTGTTCTGCCGTCGCTCGCGACGTTTTTCAACAGCCTGCTAGCACGCTAAGCCGCTCACAGTCGGGAGGTGATTGCCGGATCAAGCCATGCGCATGCCAATTGGCATGGACGCGGTCGAAGACTCTAGTCTTTTCATTTTGATGTGGCTATCATAAGACCGATGCTATCGACCTATCTGACCAATCAATTTCTCATCGCCATGCCGGGATTGCAGGACCCGAATTTTTCCCAGACTGTCACTTATATCTGCGAACATAATGAACATGGCGCGATGGGCATCGTCATCAACCGTCCCTTGAATCTGGCGCTCGGCGAAGTATTGACGCAGATGTCGCTGAAACCCTGTAATAAGGAAATCGAAAATATACCTGTGTACCAGGGTGGTCCGGTGCATACGGATCGCGGCTTTGTGATCCATCGCCCGCTGGAACGCTGGAAATCCTCGATCATCGTCAGCGATGAAATCGGTGTAACCACTTCCCGGGATATCCTGCAATCGATAGCCGCCGGTCATGGTCCCGATCAGTCTTTCATTGCCCTGGGCTTCGCCGGATGGGGTGCCGGACAGCTGGAGCAGGAAATCCTGGATAACGCCTGGTTGAACGGACCGGCGGATGCCAGCATCATTTTTAAAACACCCTCTGACAGGCGTTGGGAGGTTTCCGCGGCGCTGTTGGGTATCGCTATCGACAGGTTGTCCACTGATGTAGGACACGCGTGAGTGTAGCGACCTATCTTTGTTTTGATTACGGAACCAGGCGTATCGGTGTTGCAGTCGGACAGACATTGACCGCAACCGCAACGCCGCTGGCTACTATCAGGGTCGTGAACGGCAAGCCGGACTGGCGCAACATCACGGCTTTAATCCGGCAATGGGAACCGGATGCACTCGTTGTCGGGTTGCCGGTGACAATGGCTGACAGCACCCAGCCTCTTACCGAGAAAGCCGAAAAATTCGCCAGACAGCTTGCCGGACGTTTTCGTATACGGGTGTATCGGGCCGATGAGAGGCTGACGACTTATGCGGCAAAATCAAGATTGAAGAAAACAACCGACCTGGATCCGGTTGCGGCACAGATTATTCTCGAGTCCTGGCTGCAGGATAATGCTAAACGGCAGGCGGTGAGAAATGCGGGCTAGACACGAACCGACCGTTAACGTTGAAGTCTTAATCGATCGGCTGGCTGATCAATTACAGGTCTGGCTGCGTTCCAAACAAATCAGTGAGCCGGCGATCATCGGCATCCATACCGGCGGGATCTGGATCGCCGAGCGTCTGCGGGACAAACTGCGAATAGCCGCCCCGCTGGGTCACCTGAATATAGCTTTTTACCGGGATGATTTCAGCCAGATCGGCATGCATCCCCATGTTACCCCTTCAAAACTGCCCTTTGAAGTCGAAGGCCGTCATATCATTCTGGTTGATGATGTCCTCTATACCGGCCGGACCATCCGCGCGGCCATGAACGAGATATTCGATTTCGGCCGGCCGGCGAGTATCTGTCTGGCCGTGCTAATCGATCGTAGCGGCCGGGAACTGCCGATCCAGGCGCAGGCTGTGGGTAAAACCCTCAAGCTAAAACCCGAGGAACATGTTAAACTTTCCGGACCGGAGCCATTGGCACTGGAAATTACGGCCGGCGCATGACGGAAAACGATATTCAACTAGACCATAAAGGCAGACTTAAACATTTTTTGACGACGGAAGGCCTTAGCCGTCAGCTACTCACTGATATTCTTGATACCGCCGCTTCTTTTGCCGAGGTCGGCGGACGGGCCGTAAAAAAAGTACCACTGTTACGCGGCAAGACCGTTATCAACCTGTTCTTCGAACCGAGTACCCGCACACGCACCACCTTCGAACTCGCGGCCAAACGGCTGTCGGCCGACGTTCTGAACCTCAACATCAGCACTTCCTCCACCAGCAAGGGTGAATCTCTGCAGGATACCCTGCATACCCTGGAAGCCATGCATTGCGATATGTTCATCGTCCGCCACGCCAGCAGCGGAGCCGCGCACTTTATCGCCGGCCAGGTGGCGCCGGGGATCAGTGTTATCAATGGCGGTGACGGCCGTAACGCCCACCCGACACAGGCCTTGCTGGATATGTACACAATCCGACAGCACAAACATGATTTCCCGCCACTGCGCATCGCCATTGTCGGCGATGTCGCGCATTCGCGCGTTGCCCGCTCCCAGATCCATGCGCTGAAAACCCTGGGTGTCCAGGATCTGCGCATCGTCGGCCCGAAAACCCTGATCCCGGCCGATATCGAAGCCCTGGGGGTGCGGGTTTTTCATGAGCTGGAAGCGGGTATTGAGGGTGCTGATGTCATCACCATGCTGCGCCTGCAGCGGGAACGCATGCGCAGCGCCCTGTTACCCAGTGAACATGAATACTATGCCTGTTATGGGTTGACCGAGAAGAAATTAAAGTCCGCCAGGAAGGACGTTATCGTCATGCATCCTGGCCCTATCAACCGGGGTGTGGAGATTGATACCCACGTCGCGGACGGCCCGCGTTCGGTAATTCTGCAGCAGGTGACTCATGGCATCGCTATACGTATGGCGGTCATGGCCATGGTCATGGGCGCCGGTCCGGAGTCCGGCTGATGCGCCTGCGGATCCGGAATGGCCATATAGTCGATCCCGCCAACGGCATTGATGCCGTTGGCGATATCTGTATCGCAGCCGGCCGGATTGTATCAGTGCCGGGAGCCAATACGGAGTTTGCTGCCGACCGCACCATCGACGCGGCTGCGAAACTGGTCATACCCGGTATCGTCGATCTCTGCGCGCGCTTTCGTGAACCTGGCGCGGAGCATAAGGCTACCATCGCCAGCGAATCGAAGGCAGCGGCCAGCGCCGGCATTACCAGTATCTGTTGTCCGCCCGATACGCGGCCGGTCATCGATACGCCTGCTGTGGTAGAGCTGATCCACCAGCGTGCTGAATTGAATCATACCCGCATCTACGCACTCGGTGCGCTTACCCACGGCCTGGCGGGCGAGCGGCTGGCCGAAATGAAGACCCTGATGCTGGCGGGTTGCGTCGGCGTCAGTAATGGCATTCAATCCATTCGCAATACCGAAGTCTTGCGCCGGGCCATGGAATACGCCGCCGGTTTCGCCATCCCGGTGTACTTCTATCCGGAGGATTACTATCTCAGAAACGACGGTGTGATCCATGAAGGTGCTACCAGCACCCGGCTGGGATTGCCGCCGATCCCGGCGACTGCAGAATCGGTCGCCGTCAGCCAGGCCTTGCTGTTGCTGGAACAGGCCGGCGGTAGATTGCATATCGGCCGGCTGTCCAGCGCCAGAAGCGTGGAGCTGATCGCCGCGGCCAAGCAGCGGGGCCTGCCGGTCACTGCTGACACGGGCATCTGTTATTTGCATCTGTGCGATACGGATATCGGTAACTACGATACCAGCCGGCATGTGATCCCGCCGTTGCGCGGCCAACAGGACCGGCAAGTCCTCAGGGAGGCTCTGGCCCAGGGTGTGATCGATGCGGTTTGCTCGGATCACCAGCCGCATGACGATGACGCCAAGGCAGCGCCTTTCAGCGAAACCGAGCCCGGGGCGTCTACAATCGAGGTCTTATTCCCGCTGCTGTACCGGCTGGTGGCGGAGGGGTGTCTGACATTAACCCAGGCAGTCGCTGCCGTAACCGCTACACCAGCCGGGATCCTCGGAATCGAACAGGGCACTCTCAGTGTCGGCGCGGACGCGGACCTGGCTATTATTGATCTTAACCGCACTTGCGCGGTAAGCCGCGAGCAAATGCTGAGTAATGGCAAGAACACACCTTTCATCGGATGGCAACTGACCGGACAGGTGACGCATACGCTGGTGCATGGCCGCATGGTATATGAAGTCGCCTGACCTGTTGCCGGGTATTGCCACATCAGCCCCACCTGCGCGTCAGTAACGGAAGATCGGTAGCATAACCCATGTCCCATCCCGCCACCCGCGCGACCATCAATGTCGAAGACGCCCGCATCCTGGAACATTCCGTTTACGCCGGAGATCAGTACGTCATGCGGCTGCAGGCACCGGCAACCACCAATGCCGCCAGGCCTGGAAATTTCGTCCATCTGGTGTGTGATCCTGCCATACCCCTGCGACGGCCGATGTCGATCATGCATGTTAACAGGCAGGCAGGCTGGTTGGAGATATTGTACAAAGCGCATGGCCAGGGGACACGCGCCCTGGCGCGCCGCCAACCTGGTGATACTATCAATCTGCTTGGCCCGATCGGGAAACCGTTCAAACTCGATGCGTACAAAAACAAACCTTTGTTGATCGGTGGCGGTGTCGGTATCCCGCCGATGATATTTCTGGCCGAACATATCAAGGCCATGCCCGGTCATATCATCCCTTTCGTAATTATGGGCTCGGAAGTGCCTTTTGTCTTTACCCCCAGGCCCTCTCAGATCATGGTTCCGGGTGCCCCGCACGGTACTATCGCCTGCATACCGCTGCTGGAAGATCTCGGCATCCCTTCCCGGCTGACCAGCCGCCAGGGTTACCCGGGTTGCTTTGACGGTTATGTCACCGACCTGGCGCGTGCCTGGCTGATCGCGCAGGCAAAGCAATTGCATGAAATTGAGATATTCAGTTGCGGCCCGACGCCGATGCTGCGCGCAGTCGCAGCCCTGGCGCGGGAGTTCAACCTGTCTTGCCAGATCTCCCTGGAGGAGTATATGGCCTGCGGTGTCGGCGGTTGCGCCGGTTGCACCGTCCGGGTCTCTACGGCAAACGGGCCGTCCATGCAACGTGTCTGTGTCGATGGACCGGTGTTTGATGCCGATACTGTTTTTCCGGTCGCTAACGGTAGTTCTTGAATATGAAAGGGACATGCTGGCAGCACCCCCGCAACCGTTCTGCCCTTATAAGCTTTGATTTTTGAATAGGTCCAGCGCTAGCTGCGGGCATGAAGTGATGAGGTGTTAAACGG
>Ga0209640_10004964_pt1 | contig 11627 bp, 11 predicted proteins | sample RifCSP10_1_FD_184018 | JGI IMG/M metagenome (GOLD analysis project Ga0209640, IMG submission 184018) | Soil microbial communities from Rifle, Colorado - Rifle CSP2_sed 10_1 (SPAdes) (version 2) | ecosystem: Environmental > Terrestrial > Deep subsurface > Rock core/Sediment | place: Rifle... | reverse complement strand
CGCCGCGAAGAGCGCCGTGACGGCTCCCCCCCAGGCCACGATCTCGAGCGCGACGCCGGATCGCTCGAAGAGCACGTGCGAGCGCGCGACCATGTAGACGCCCGCGGTGACCATCGTCGCGGCGTGGATCAGCGCGGAGACCGGCGTCGGCCCTTCCATCGCGTCGGGGAGCCAGACGTGGAGCGGGAGCTGGGCGGACTTTCCGATGGCGCCGAGGAACAGGAGGAGCGAGATCCCGTTTGCGGTCGCGACCGGCAGCGCCCCGGCCGCGCCGAAGACCTCGCCGTAGTCCACCGTTCCGACAGCGGTCGCGATCCAGAAGATGCCGAGCAGGAAGCCGACGTCGCCGATGCGGTTGACGACGAACGCTTTCGTCGCCGCGGCCGCGGCCCGGGGGCGCTCGTGCCAGAACCCGATCAGGAGATACGAGGCGAGCCCGACCGCCTCCCAGAAGACGTAGAGGAGCACGTAGTTGCCGGCGAGGACGAGCATCGTCATCGCGAAGATGAACAGGTTCAGGTAGGCGAAGAAGCGAGCGTAGCCGGGGTCGCGGTGCATGTAACCCACGGCGTAGACGTGGATCAGGAAGCCGACGCCCGTGACGAGCAGCAGCATGACCACGGTGAGCCGGTCGACCAGGAGCGTCACCGACAGGCGAAACGGGGCCGTCAGGAGCCAGTCGTAGAGCGTGACGACGAACGGCGGCTCCCGCGCGATGTCCGGGACGATCGACAGGGCGGCGGCGAACGCCAGGCCCGCAGCGGTCACGGCGACGCGGTGCGCTCGGCTGCCGATCCAGCGGCCACCGAGCACGAGGACGACCGCGCCGGCGAGCGGCGCCAGCGGGATAAGGAGCACGCGAGCCGTCATCCGCGTGGTGCCTTTCGGCATGAGACCGGACATGCACTTGCCGAGCCAGTTCCGGCAACGATCGAAACGACGGTACGGCACAGGGTTCTTGGACGCGGTACGCGCTCAAGCCCGAGGCCTCGAGACCGACCAGGCGACATCGTGTCGAAAGGCGGGCCCGCGCCGCGGGCCGGCTGACATCCTGTCAGCCGCGTGCTGCTCGAGTGTGTGCTGCTCGGGTGACAGAAAATCGGAGCTCGCGCCACGCCGTGCGCCGATTTCGCCACGCTGTCGCGACCATGGCTTCGGGCCGCTCGGGTGGAGCGCCAATCAAGCGCGTTTCCGCGCACTTCCTCGGCGGATGCCGTGGCTCGGCCGTTGCACCCTTCAGGGGGACAGACTCATGAGTGTGGATGACATGGTGGTCACGTTCACGGAGAGGGCGGAATCCAAGCTCCGCGACACCGTCGCGATGGCGAACGGCCGCGCCGTGAGCGTGAGAATCGCCGTCGTTCGAACGCATTGCATGGGTGGCAAGGGCTTTACCTACCGCCTTGGGCTGGAGGACGTCACGTCCGAGGAGGACGAGGTCTTCGAGGACAGCGGGCTGAGGGTCTGCATCGACCGGATCAGCTCCAAGTACCTCAAGGGCGCGAAGCTGGACTACGTGGAGACCCTCGAGGGCATCGGGTTCAAGGTCGACAATCCGAACGCGATCGCCAAGTGTCCCTGCGGACATCACGACATCTTCGAGTGACCTTCCGCGTCACGGGCATGGAGTGCGCCGGGTGCGCGTCCAGGCTGGAGGGCGCGCTCGCACGACTGGATGGCGTCGTCCAGGCCGCGGTCAGCCTCCCTCAGGGCCTGGCGTGCGTCAGCTTCGACCCCGCACGCGTGAGCCCGGCCCGGATCGCGAGGACGATCGACGACCTCGGCTACGCTCTCGAGCGGGAGCTCGAGAGCCAGGCAGCGCCGGACAGCGTGCAGGCGCTCCGGCAGGCGGAGGTCCCGAGCCAGCGGCGCTGGACGCTGGTCTCCTGGCGGCTCAGGCGCAGGCGCCGGACGAAGCCGACGGTCGGCAACGACCACTCGTTCATGACGCTCGCGCTCGCCGTCTGGGTCTGCACGCTGCCCTTCGTCTTCCTGCTGGTGACACCGCTCCTCGGCGTGCGCGCCGCGGTGACGACCTCCCTCGTCATACTCGTCGGGCTCCTGGTCGTCTGCTGGGGGATCTGCGCCTGGGGGCACCCGCCTGGCGGGCCCTGGCGCGACAGGGGGGTGTGAGGCGACGGCTCGAGCCGCGGCCACGGGGGGAATCGGCTTGCTCACGCTGGTCTTCGGCGGCACTCTCACGTGAGGATTGACTGTCCGACTTCGCACGCCTGAAGGCGGAGGTGCGCCGATGCGGATCAACAACGTCGATGTGGATCGGGTCAGGCAGACCATCGCGGCCGTCCAGGCCGATTCCAACCAGGCCAGGCGCACCAACCGGGTCGAGGTCGCCTGGCAGTTCGCGGAGAGCCAGCTCCAGATGGTCGGCACGGCGATGGTGGAGGGCAAACCGGTGACGCTGGAGGCCGACTCGCCGGTGTTCCTCGGCGGTGGCGGGCTTCGCCCGGGGCCGATCCCGTACTGCCTGTTCGGTTTCGCCACCTGCTACGCCGCCACGTTCGCCAGCGTGGCCGCCGAGCAGGGCGTGCGGCTCACGCGCCTGAAGGTCACCGCCGAGACGACGGTGGACTTCACCCGCGCGCTCGGGCTGGGGGACACGCCACCGTCCGAGGGCGTGCGGTTCCTCGTCGAGGCCGAGACCGATGGCGGCCGCGAGGCGCTGGAACGGCTCAAGACGGCGGCGTACGAGCGCTGTCCGGGCGTCTACTGCATCACCCACGCGATGCCGCTGACCGTCACGCTCGCGTAACGCGTCACGGGCTCTGGATGGCGGAAGACTCCAGGGTCATCGTCAGGCCCTCCTGTCGGACGGTGTTGCAGTTCGTGGGTCAGGCGGGATGCTGCGCTCATCTGTCCAGCCCGGCTCGAGCGGTCGGCGGAGCTGGGGGATGAACATCGGCACGCGCGCTCGGTATGCGCGGTACGCGTCGCCGAACTCGGCGCGCATGACCTCCTGTCAGCGTCCCGGCGCCGTGGCTAGGCGCGGACCTCCTGGCGCATGAACGCGGCGTACGAGACCGCGAACACGACGAGCGTACCGGCCACGAGCAGGATCAGGTGGGGCGCGGCCACGAGCGCGCTCTGCGCGAGCGGGAGCGGGTTCTGGAACCGGCTGAGCGAGAGCCGCTCCATCGGCCCCAGGAGGACGAGCGAGCGCGTCGTCTTCCGCATCGGGTCCAGCAGCACCGCGGTCGCGTCGCTGTACACCGCGATCGGCGAGAGGTACGAGACGGCTCGCAAGATCTGCGCGTTCTCGAGCACGGTCGGGATGTCGGCGACGGTCGGGCTGGCGGGCACGGGCGCCAGCGCGTCGGCGGCCAGGGTGGCGGCGACCGGCACGAAGAAGGCGAGGAAGATCCAGAGCGCCAGCACGGCCAGCGCGGAGGTGGCCATGCCGCGGAAGGCGACGGAGCTCAGGATCGCGAGGCCGAGCCAGAAGCCGACGTACAGGATGCTCACGACCAGATAGAGCGCGAGCCGCCCGATCTCCTCGCCGCCCGGCACGACGCCCAGCACCCGGAGCCCGAGCCCCGCGATCATCGCGACGAGCGCGGTCAGGAGCACGGTCAGCGTCGTCATCCCCGCCAGGAACTTCCCGTTGACGATGGCGTCGCGGTAGATGGGCTGGGCGACGAGCTTCGGCAGGGTGCGGAGCGCGCGCTCGCGGTTGATCGCGTCGAATCCCAGGACGAGCCCGATCAGGGGACCGAAGAAGGCCACGAACTGCGTGAACGAGAACAACGCCCCGGTGGAGGTGAACAGGAGCAGGAACACGAACGAGGGCTTGGCGAAGCCTTCGAGCTCTCTCCGCACCCCCGCCCCGGTCATCCACGACATGATCAGGCTGACCATCAGCACCAGGGTGAGGAGCAGCGTGAAGCGCGCGCTGCTGAAGTGGTCCTCCAGCTCCTTGCGATAGATCGCGGCGAGCCCCCGCATCCGGGCTACTTCCCCGCCGGTATCGGCGGCGCCGCCGGCTGCTCCTGGCGGAAGTACCGCATGTAGATCTCCTCGAGCGTGTAGCGCTCGTGATCGACCCCCAGGGACTGTCGAGCGAGCTCGTCGATCGGGCCCGCGGCGACGAGCCGTCCCCCGAGCATGATGCCGACACGGTCGCTGATCCTCTGCACCTGGTCGAGGAGGTGAGACGAGAAGAAGACCGTGATGCCGAGCTCGCGGCTCAGCGAGTGAATCAGCGCGAGCATCCGCTGCGTCGCGTCGGGGTCGAGACCGACGGTGGGCTCGTCGAGGAAGACCACGCGCGGCTGCTTGACCAGGACCTCGGCGATGCCCAGGCGCTGTCGCATCCCCTTGGAGAACGCGCCCACGCGCTTTCGGCGCTCGCCCGCGAGGCCGACGACCTCCAGCGCATGCTCGATGCGCGGCCGCGCCTCGCGGTCCCTGAGGCCGTTCAGGCGTGCCACGTAGAGGAGGTTCTCGGAACCGGTCATGTCGTCGTAGAAGCCGACGTTCTCGGGCAGGTAGCCGGCCAGGCGTTTGACGCGGACCGGGGCGCGGGTGGGATCGAGCCCGCAGACGCGTGCCGTGCCAGACGTGGGCTCACTCAGGCCGAGGAGCATGAGGATCGTGGTGGTCTTGCCCGCCCCGTTGGGACCGAGCAACCCGAAGACCTCGCTCTCGTACACGTCGAGCGTCAGCCGGTCGACGGCGACCTGCCCCCGGTAACGCTTCGTCAGCTCGACGGTCTGGACGGCCGGTTCAGCCATCGCAACCTCCTGCACCTGGGGGCCCCGACATGGCCCCCAGACCCCCCGGACGCTCGGCGGTCCCCGGCGAAGCCGTGGCCCGCCTCGATCGTCCGATTCTTCGACGCGCCCATCGGCTCCGGCGCCGAAGGGAGCGCATGCCCGGAGCCTTCACGCCATCGTCCATCATCGCCGCCCGAGCCACGCGAAGAGCCCGCCCAGGCCGCCGATCACGGCCACGATGAGGCCGACGCCGATCCAGCCCCACATCGCGGCCGCGCTGACCGTCACCCGCATCTCGACCGACTTCGAGGCCTTCTCGCCGTCGGCGGTCAGCGAGACCGAGTAGTCGCCCACGAGCACCTGCGCGGCGGGCGTGATCTTCACGTCCACCTGCCCGAACGCGCCGGGCTCGAGGGCCTCGATGGCCTCGGGACTGAACTCGACCTTCCAGTTCTCGGGGGCGAAGCTCGAGAGCTTGACGCCGCGATTGATCGCCGAGCCGCTGTTGCGGACGATGAGCGTCGTGGTGGCGGGCTTTCCGGCAACGGCGTCGAGCGACAGCCGGCCCGTGGGCGTCGCCGCGTCGAGCTTGTAGATGCCGGTCAGGACCACCCGGAGCCGCGACTCGGCCTGCGACCGCTCGGTCGACGCGCGGAACACGACCGGATACTCGCCCGCCTGCGCCTCGCGCGGCGGCTTGAGCTCGAGCGTCACCCGCTCGCTCGCGCCCGAGCGGACCTTCAGGCTCGTGATCTGCTTGGACTCGTAGCCCGGCTTGATCGTCACGTCCCAGCCCTTCGGGGCCTCGGCCCCGACGCTCACGATCCGGTCGCCGTCGGCCTTGTTGTTGAGCTCGAGCGAGAACTCGAAGCTCGAGTCGGTGGGGCCGCGCAGCACCGGGTACGACGTCGAGATCGCGAGCTCGGCCGCGGCGGCACCGCGTCGCTCCTCGAGCGTCACGAGGAGCGTCTGAGTCGCGGCGAGCGCTCCGTCCGCGGTCGCCCCCTGGACCTCGACGGTGTAGGTCCCCGGGCGCGCGCCCTTGTCCGGCTCGGCCGTGAAGCCGAGCACGCGCGGCTTGTCGGGGCTGACCGGCACGCCGGTCACCGAGAACGGGCCGCCCTTGATCGTCACCTTCCAGCCCTTCGGGACGCTGGGCAGCCTGAGCAGCACGTTCTCGTTGCGGCGGCCCCGGTTCTCCACCGTGAGGTCCATGCGAACCGTCTCGCCCACCGCGACGACGACCTCGGAGTACTCGGTGGAGAGGGCGATGTCGCGCTCCGGCCGATCCGGCCTGTCCCTCGGCTCCGCCGCGTGCCCGGGTGCGGCGAGGGTCGATGCGACGAGCGAGAGGCCCACGACGGGCAGCCAGCGCTTCCAGGGTGCAGAGAGAGCTCCGTGTGTCATCGCTCACCTCGCGGCTTCCGGCGTCACGCTCACGCCGTTGGGTCCTCGGCCGACCGCGGCGGTCGCTACCACCTTGAGATCCTTCACGTCGACGACGGAGACCGTGTTCGCATAGATGTTCGTCACGAACGCGTAGCGGCCGTCGGCGGTGACGACCACGCCGTGCGCCCCCGGTCCCGTCTCGAGGGTCTTGACGACGTCGAGCGACGCCAGGTCGATCACGCTCACGGTCTGGTCCGGGGCCCGCTTCGTCCCCTGGTTGGCCACGAAGAGGAGCCGGCCGTCAGGGGTGGCGTAGAGCTGGATCGGGCCCCGCCCGACCGCGACCTTCCGCACCATCCGTCGAGCCGCCGGATCGATCACCGCCACGGCGTTCTCGCCACTGAGCGAGACGAACGCCAACCGGCCGTCCGGCGCGAAGCCGACCTGCGCGGGACCCTGGCCCACGGTGATCTTGGCGACCTCCGCTCGCGTCTCGGTGTCGACCACCGACACCGTCCCGCCCTTGAGGTTGGCGACGTAGGCCTCCCGGCCGTCGGGGCTCACGCGGATCCCGTGCGGGGAGGCGCCCACCGGGACGGTGCCGATCACTCTTCGGGTGCTCGCGTCCAGCACCGAGACCGTGCCCTCGCCGCCGTTGGTCACGAACGCCCGCCGGCCATCGGGGGAGAGGACGACGTGCGCGGGATGCTTGCCCACCGCGATCTTCTCGACCACGCGGTCGGTGGCGGTCTCGATCACCCACACCTCGCCGACGTCGGCCATCGCCTGGTGCTCGCGCTTCGACCTGCCGGTCGGCGGGTGGACCTCGCGCTCCTTGCCCTCGAACTCCGGGTCACCCGCGACCGTCACCCAGGCCCAGCGGCCGTCGGGCGAGACCTGCACGTTATGCGGCTCGCGACCGACGGGGATCGCGGCGAGTCGCGCGAACGTGGTCGCATCGACCACGCTCACCGTGTTGTCTTCCTCGTCGGCGACGTAGACCTTCGCCGGTCCCGCCGCCGCCGGCCCATGCCAGGCCAGCACCGCCAGGAGCGCGACAGTCACCGCCCCGGAGCATCTTCGCGTCGCTTCCGACTTCACCATCATGACCTCCTGCGCGCGGACCTTCTTCGGCTGCGCCAGCCGCGGGGTGCACGCCCCCGCGGCCCTCGTTAGAACGCGGGCACGGGGATCGTCCCCCACGAGTGTCGCCGCGGCGTTTCCATCGCCGCCGTGACCGCCGAGTCCCCCAGCTCCGCGAAGAACAGCGGGAACCGGAGGACGTCGGCATCGAGCGCCCGCGCGATCGGCACGTTGACACCGCCGGCGGTCAGCGGCTCGGCGAAGATGAGCCGCCGGTCCAGCGACCGCGCGCCGTCGCGGAGCTGGCGGAGCGGCTTCAGCGCGTACATCTGCCCGAGGTGGCCCAGGACCGCCCGGACACCCGTCTCCCGCGGGCCGCCGTGATGCGCCTCGTGCTCACCGAGATCGGCGATCAGGTGCTGCATCATGTACTCGCGGGGGACGAGGTAGGCGACCAGGCTGTGGTCCGGCCGCGTGTGGAACTTTCCGAGGAGTGCCCGGACCTCCGGGTGATCGAGCGCCGTGGCGACCGCTTGCTCGATGGCTGCGCCACCGGCGGGCGAGAGCGAGACGACCGAGAGCGTGTCCGAGTACCGCACCATCGGCACGCGCGCGAGCGAGTACGAGCGGGCGCCGAAAGCAATGGCGGTGCCCGCGACCAGGGTCGCGAGCCAGAGCGCTGCCAGGGCCGAGCCCCGCGGCCGCGCCGGGACCAGCCAGGCGACCGCCTTGCCACCGATTCCGCCCGGCAGGAACATCGGCGTGGCCTCGCAGAACCTCCGGTACGCCTCCCCGAATCGCGCCTCCATCCGCGCCTCCTCGTGGCGGGCGAGGAGGTAGTAGATGAACAGCATGCTGAGGTAGAGGAGCAGGATGATGAAGCGGGGCCAGTAGAGGAGCAGCCCGAGCCCCGCGATCCCGAGCCCGAGGTACTGCGGGTGGCGGACCAGCCGGTAGAGCCCACCGGTGACGACACCGCGACGCCAGAGCTTCGCCGAGTAGACCTGGATCGCGCACGCGAGGAAGACGGCGAGACCGAGCGTCAGGAGCACGGGGGCGAGCCACGCGAGCGTGACCAGCACCGGGGAGCCCGTGTAGGTGATATGCGGGAGGAAGAACGCCGTGAGCCACGCCGTCCACGGGTGTGCCTCGAGCCGGTTGAGGACCGGCGCGTAAACCGCGTAGAAGTACACCGTGAACGGCGTGATCATGATGACCGCCTCGAGAGCGATCAGGAGGTAGAAGACGAACGCGGCGCCGGGCACGAGCCGCTGGCGCCAGCGCACCGCTCTGCTCTCGTCGACAGACACGTCTGAGCCTCCCCGTCGACCGCCAGTCGCCTTACGCGGGTCCGACCCCGCGCGCGGCCGAGGCGCCATGCATCCGGCCCATGCCCTGGTCGTGGCCGTCGAGCTTCTGCTGCTGCTCCGCCGTCAGAAGCGTCCAGCCCTTGTCGAGCGTCCTGAGCCGAGCGAGGCGGAGCGAGGTGTCCAGGTTCGCGATCGTCCGGAGCTTCCCTTCCACAGCCCCGAGGTCGAGTGGTCGCCGAGAATAGAGCCGCCGCAGGTCGACCTCGGCCGACCGGATGTCAGCGGTGAGGCGGATGGCTTCCTGCTGGAAATCGTCGCGAAGCGCGGTGAGCTGCTTCACCTGATCAGCCGTGAGGCCGAGCTCGCCCGCATGCTGGAGGGCGAAGCTGATCCACGGCCGCTCGAAGCTCGTGGTTTCGCCGGCACTGGCAGGGCAGAACCCTCCCGCAGCGCCTCCGTGCATGCCTCGGCCCATCCCCATCATCCCCGTCGAGCCGCCCATCATGCCGCCCATGCCGCCCATCATCTGGGCCGAGGCCGGAACGGCTCCGAGCAGCAGCAGGACAGCGCCCAGTCCGAGAACCGATCGCATCTTCATCTCTCGTGCCCTCCTTGACCGCCGGTGGCGGCTTCCCCTGACGGGGCAAGGTGGATGCCATGTTTCCCCGCGGGCAGAAACGCGCGCGGTACCAGCAAATCGCTCGAATGACGGGAGGGGCGCCGATGCCTGACTGCTGACGGAACGTCGAACGCAGCCCGAGGGTGGCTGAAGGGCACCGACATTCTGTCAGCGCGCCGCGCGCTCGGCGCACTCGCCGGCGAGCAAGCGCGGGGGCGCGAGCGCCGCCGTGAGTGGATGCCTGCGCCTGGAGATCAGCGCGCTCACCATCTCGCCGGCGGCGACGCCGATCGTCATGCCGGCGCCGCCGAGGCCGGCGACCCAGTAGAGTCCGCGGACTCGGGGGTCGGGACCGATCACCGGGAGCCGGTCAGGCGCGAACGTCCTGAGGCACGCCCAGGCGCGGCGGACCGTGGCGGCCTCGAGCTGCGGGGCCAGGCGAGCGAGCTTCGCGCTGAGCAGGTCGAGGGCTGCCGGGTCCACCGGCGGCGCACCCGGAGGCCACTCCTCCTCATCGCAGGGGCTTGCCAGCACGCCGCCCCGCTCGCAGCGCAGGTACACTTCGTCGCCGAGGCGCCACACGACGGGCATCGGTGCGAGCGCCTCCGGAGCGACGCCGAGGGAGACGAGGTGACGCCTCAACGGAACGAGTGGGAGTTGCGCTCCGCACGAAGCCCCGAGCGCTGCCGACCAGGCCCCGGCGGCGATGACGACGGTCTCTGCGGCAAGCGTGTGCCCGTCCGCCAGCTCGACTCCCTCCACCCGCCGACGGCGCGCGAGCACTCGCGTCACCTCGCACCCGGTCGCGATCGCCACGCCGGCTGTCCGCGCGGCCTCCGCGAGACGTCCGACGACGGCGTGGATGTCGATGATCCCGACGCCCGGCGCCAGGAGCCCGACGATGGCGTCGCCGCCGTCGAGGATCGGAGCCCGTGCCGCCACTTGCGGATGCTCGAGGACGAGGTGTCGCAGGGCGGCCTTGCGCGCCAGCGTGACGAGATCGTGGAGCAACGCCGCGTCGGGAGCGACGAACAGTCCGCCCGTCGGGCAGAGCCACGCGGACCGCTCGCCGAACAGCGCGTCGAGGGTCAGCCGGCTACGCCCGGCGAGCGCCAGGACGCCCGGCGTCGGCTCCAGCGGGCGGAAGATGCCGGCATTCCGGCCCGAGCTGTGCGTCGCGAGCAACGGCTCGCGCTCGAGCAGCACCACAGAGCTCGAGCTCCACCGGCCCAGGTGGTACGCGACCGAAAGGCCGGCGATTCCTCCGCCGACGATCAGGATTCGAGCCTGCTCCATCGCAACGCCTCACGCTCCGAGGCAGATCCCGGCCTCGAAGGGTTGCCTGGCCCACTTCGACGTGGACGCAAGGAATGCACCAGGCGGCCCAAGCGGGGAATCGACGCGCCGACGGGCAGTTACGGGACGTGCGGCGGAGGCGATGCGCCGGGCGGGCAGCGTGTCGCGACTTTTCGTCGAACCGGGGAGCAACGGCCCACGGCCGGCTGACACCTTGTCGGGCCGCTGGAGACTTCGTCAGCGGATGAGGCGGAGCGTGTCGGCGAGGGCCTGTCGCGCGACAGGTGGGTCGGTTGCGAGCCACACGACGGTCGCCCCGCTGCGGTAGAAATAGTGGACCTGTCCGAGCCCCAGCGCCGAGTAGAGCGTGAGGCCATCCTGCTCGCGCGCCCTCAGGTGGACGAAGCGCCCCTCGGCGTTCGCGCGGCCGCGCTCGATCCCGTCGACCATGCGCGAGATCTGCCACGTCGCGAGCGGCGTGAGCCACGCGCGCGTCACGTAGAGCATCGCCACGCCCGCGTCGCCCTCGTAGTGGGCGACGAACCCGTCGCGGGCGCGAACCGCCTTCCCGTGGAGACGCGCGATCGCCGCGAGAGCCTCGTCGCCCTCCACCGCGTGCGTCCGCCGGAGGCCCGCGAGCCTCTCGGGGACAGCGGGCAGGGCGCCGCAGCTCGCGAGTGCGAGCGCCAGCACCAGGAGAAGGAGAACGCGCGCGGCACCCGTCGACCTCGAGCCCCCGCTCACCCGCCCTGTCAACCTTCCCGCTTGCGCCCCCGGCGGGAGCAAGGATCGCCCGCCTCAGCGGCCGGAGTCAAGGGTCCTGGCCTCAGCGCGTGCGCGCATCTCGGGGGTGATCAGGGTGCCCGACATCAAGCCGAATTCTGGTCAGGGGCTCGGTCTTGCCACGCGGTGAGGCGGCCCGAGCTGACAAAACGTCGGAGACGGAGGTCATGCTCGCCCCGTTTCGCCACTCTGTCGGCCAGTTCCTCCGGACTGGCTGGTTGCTCGGGGTGTAACCTCATAATTTTCTGACCTTTTCAATAGCTCGCACCTGGCACGGCTTTTTCTTCTCCTGATCAGAGAAAAGACCGAAGGGGGTGATCCAGATGGCGAAAGATCCGGTCTGCGGGATGGCGGTCGACGAAAAGAAGGCGGCCGCCTCGACGGGCTATCAGGGCAAGACCTACTACTTCTGCGCGT
>Ga0209640_10004962_pt1 | contig 11628 bp, 12 predicted proteins | sample RifCSP10_1_FD_184018 | JGI IMG/M metagenome (GOLD analysis project Ga0209640, IMG submission 184018) | Soil microbial communities from Rifle, Colorado - Rifle CSP2_sed 10_1 (SPAdes) (version 2) | ecosystem: Environmental > Terrestrial > Deep subsurface > Rock core/Sediment | place: Rifle... | reverse complement strand
GTTTCTCGGCCTCGGGGGATACACGCTCGCCATTCGAGCCTCCGCCGACGCCGACGTCGTGGTCGGGGTCCCGCACGCCACCTCCACTCCTCTTCCCGCCCCATCGGTGCCGCTCCCGCCACCACCCGCACCTCCTCCGGCCGAGGTTCGGGGGGCCACGGTTGCTCGCCCGCCCGCACCACCGGTCGCGCCCATTCCCATTCCGGCCGGGCAGCCCTGGCCGGCGCCCATCCCATTCACGAGCACGATCGCGGTGCCCGACCGCCTCGTCTTCGTCCTCGCCATCGGATCCGATGCGCGACCGGGTCAGGACCCTGCGTCGGCTCGGGGCGATTCGCTGCACCTTCTCGCCGTCAACCCCCAGAGCGGACAGGGAACCATCGTCGGGTTTCCCCGCGACTCGTGGGTCGACGTGCCCGGGCACGGACGCCAGAAGATCAACAGCGCGCTCGCTCTCGGCGGGCCCGACCTCATGGCGCAGACCGTTCGCCAGCTGACCGGATTGCCCGTCGACTACTACGTCGTGACCGGCTTCGAGGGCTTCGAGCGTCTGATCGACGACCTCGGGGGCGTCGACGTTCCCGTACCGCAGCGGATGAACGATAAGGCGTCCGGGGCCCGCTTCGAAGCCGGCTGGAACCGCCTCGGCGGCCAGGGAGCGCTCGCCTTCGCCCGCAATCGCAAGGACACCCCCCACGGCGACCTCAGTCGATCGGCCAATCAGGGCATCGTCATCCTCTCCGCCCTCGCCAAGATGCGAGGCGAGGTCGGCGACGACGGCGCGCTGATGCAATGGGTCGACGTCCTGACCCGCCACGTCCGTCTCGACGTCCCGTTGGAAGCGCTCCCACCGCTCGCCGCCCTCGCTCGGGGCCTCGATCCTTCCCGCGTCCACAACGTCGTCGTTCCCGGCACGCCGGGACGCGCCGGGCGGGCGTCGGTCGTGCACCTCGACCCGGCGGCCGCGAACGCCCTGTTCGTCGACCTCCGCGACGACGCCGTCATCGGGAGCGCGGAGACCGCGCCACCGGCGCAACCCCCAGAGTCCGACACGCCGCCGCCCGCGCCGTAGCGGGGGCCGGGCGGCTTTCCCCCTCACGTAGGGTGTCGTGGATGGAGTCCGGCCAGCGCTTCGCCGTCCTCGTCTTCCAGAAGTACGTCGAGGGCGCCGACATCGAGGAGCGCCTGCGCGACTACACCGACCGCATGCTCTATCTCATCGAGCGCGTCGGCGGCCGCATCGCGTGGTCGGGCCGCCCGATCGGAGTGGTTGCCGGCGACAGCGCCAACAGCTGGGACGTCGTGATCATCGTCGAGTACCCGACCCCGGAGGCGGCCATGCGGCTCACGAGCGATCCGGAATACATCGAGGCGATGGAGGCGCGCTCGGCCGCCATCGACCGCTTCGAGATCCACGCGTGCATTCCCGTCATCGACGCCCCTCGCTGAGTCACACCTGGCGGTCCCGCCCCTCCCAGTAGGGCGAGCGGAGCTTGAACTTCTGGAGCTTGCCGGTGGCCGTCCTCGCGAGTTCGTCACGAAACTCGACCGACGTCGGGCACTTGAAGTGGGCCAATCGCTCACGGCAGAACGCGATGAGGTCGGCCTCGGTGGCGGGTTGGCCCGGGGCGAGCACCACGAGCGCCTTCACCGTCTCGCCCCACTGTTCGTCGGGCACACCGATCACGGCCACCTCGGACACCGCGGGATGAGAAAACAGGACGTCCTCGACCTCGATCGACGAAACGTTTTCGCCACCCGAGATGATGACGTCCTTCTTCCGATCGGAGATCGTCAGATATCCCTCGTCGTCGAGGACGCCCCCATCGCCGGTGTGGAACCACCCGTCCACAATGGCCTCGGCGGTGGCGTCGGGCTGTTCCCAGTATCCCTCGAGCACGTGATTGCCCCGGGCCACCACCTCCCCCTGCGGATCGACATCGACCTGGATGCCGAGCACCGGCGCCCCCGCGCGGCTCAACAGGCGGGCCCGCTCGGGCGGTGAAGCGCCGTCCCATTCGGCCCGGCCGCGGTTCATCGTGAGCAGCGGCGACGTCTCGGTGAGCCCATAGATCTGGATGAACTCCCAGTTCAACTCGGTCTCCACGCGCTCGATCGTCTGCGTGGGCGGCGGCGCTCCGGCCACGACGATCCGCGTGCGTCCCGCGCCAGGGATGTCTCCGTCCCACGACGAGGCGGCGTCGAGGATGGCGGCGACCACCGCCGGAGCACCGCACAGCAGCGTGACCCCGTGGCGCTCGATGCGGCGAAGGATCTCCGCACCATCGACCTTGCGCAGCACCACCTGCTGGGCGCCCATGCCGGCGAGGACGTACGGCATGCCCCACCCATTGCAGTGAAACATCGGCAGCGTGTGGAGGTACACGTCGCGATCGGTGACGCCGGCCTGGAGGCCGAACACGGTCGCGTTGAGCCAGACGTTGCGGTGCGTGAGCTGGACGCCCTTCGGGCGCGCGGTGGTCCCGCTCGTGTAGTTGATCGTGGCCGGCGCGCCCTCGTCGGTGACCCACGGCTCTGGCTCCACATCCCACCGAAGCAGTTCGGCGTCGCTCTCGGTGCCGATCACATAACGCCGCTTGCACTCGACGTTGGAGAGCGAGTCTTCCAACTCCGGATCGACGAGCAACATCGACGCCCCACTGTGGTCGACGATGTACGACACCTCGTCCTCGTTGAGGCGGAAGTTGATCGGCACCAGGATTCGCCCGAATCCACTCACGCCGAAGAACGACGTGAGCAATCTGCCGGCGTTCTGCGACACGATCGCAACCCGCTCACCCTGATGGACGCCAAGAGCATCGAGCCCCGCCGCCTGCGCGCGTGCGCGGGCGCCGACCTGCGCCCAGGTCATCTCACCGAGCGTCGACGCCGGCTGGTCGGGTTCGTCGACCACGCCGACGCGGGAGCCGTACACGGCCTCCGCTCGATCGAGGAAGTCCCGGACCGTCAATGAGACAAACATGGCTCCCCCTTCGGGATGGCGACCGAGCGCCCGCGCCGACGCACGTCGTCAGTGAGGATGCGGATGGTCGTGATCTGCGGAGCCCTCACGGGGCTCGTCGGCGCCCCGTCAGCACCCAGGCTCGCCGTGGTTCCCACAGCAGTTCCTGCGTTTCTTCGCCTTGAGCGCGTTGTTCCGGAGCGCGAGGCGCACCTTCTCGAATACGGAGCCATCCCAGTCTCGCCAGTTGCGGAGTGAGGTCCGGAAGCTCGGCTCATCCATGGCCGAACCCTACTCGCCACCCCATGAGCGTTCCTCGGGCTCGGTCGCGTCGCGGACGCGATCCCCGGTCCGGACGACGTGCGCGCTCGTCGGCGAGTCCCCGGGTGACGTCGAGGATGCGCGTCGGGCCCGCGAACGGCATCATGGATGCATGTCCGCCGCCGAGTCGACGAGCCCTCGCCGCTCGTCCGTTGCCTTTCCGAAGCGGTGGTGGTATCCGGCGTGCCGGTCGACAGAGTTGGGGCGCAAGCCACTCGGCATCCGCCTGATGGACACCCCGCTCGTGATCTTCCGCGACCAGCGCGGCGGCGTAGGCGCCCTGTTGGATCGCTGCCCACATCGCAATTATCCGTTGTCTCTCGGGCGCGTTACCTCCGCCGGCACCCTTGAGTGCGGATACCACGGATGGCAGTTCGACGAGTGCGGGAACTGCGCGCTGGTGCCCGGCCTTTTGGACGAACGGTCAGCCGCGGCCGAGAACCGGCGCGTCCCGTCGCACCCAGCCCTTGAACGCGACGGCGTGGTCTGGGTGTGGGGTGAGCCCGAAGGAACGCCGGACCGGGAGCCATTCGCCCTCCCACGGTTCGAACCCGGCCGCGGCACCGGCGAGACCGTGTTCCGATGCGACCTCGACTGCACCATGCACGCCGCGCTCGAGAACGCGCTCGACGTTCCCCACACTGCGTTCTTGCATCGGGGCATCTTCCGCGGGGCCGACCCCAAGCCCATCACGGCCGTCCGGCGCGAGCTCGACGGCGGCGTCGAGGCCCAGTACCTCGGCGAGCCCGTCGGCATGGGCCCGATTCGCGCTCGCGCCGGCTCCGCTCGGACGTTCGACCACTGGGACCGCTTCTATCTCCCGTCGATCGCCCAGGTGGAGTACGCGGTCGACGGGTGGTTCCGCATCGTCAACACCATCCTTCACCTGCCGCTGTCCCCGTATCGGACGAGGGCGTGGTTCGTCGTGCGGTACTGGTCGCGCCTTCCCGCGGCACTCATCAAGCCGGTCGTGCTCGGGCGCGGGAAGCAGATCCTCGGACAGGACGCCCGCGCCTTGGCCCGCCAGACCGAACGCATCCGCGGCCTCGGAGGCGAGCGCTACACGTCCACCGACCTCGACGTCCTCGGCAACGCCATCTGGCGCCTCATGCGCCAGGCCGAGCGGGTCGAGTCGGGCGTCCTCGGTGACGAGACCACGCCGGCCTCAGGCAACGGCGGAACGGGCGGCAACGGCGACGGCGCCGAGGCGCTCGTCGAGCGCACCATCACCTTCGAAGTGTGACGCCGACGCCCGGGTCGCGCTCGGAAGGCGCACGCGTCGTGGCCACTGATCTCCACCGCGACGCGCTCGTCGTCGATTTGCACACCCACGCACCTCGGTTCGTGCCCCAGCCCTTCCGGAGCGTCTGGCGCGCCACCAACCCGCGGCGTCCACCCGACACGGAGTTCGCGGCCCTCGCGGGCGCGGGGGTCAATGCCATCGTCGCCAAGGCGGTCGGCGACCCCATCGTGACCCGGTTCTATGTGCGGCGGAGTCCGTGGGATGCCGTCGAGGACCAGCTCCGCCAGATCGAGGACCAGGCGGCCAGCGCGGGCATCACCATCGCCACCTCGATCGGCGAGGTCACGTCGCGCAGCCGTGGCCAGGCCCCGATGGTGTTGCTCGGCGTGGAAGGTGCCGACGCGCTCGGCGGCGACATCGATCGCGTCGACGCATGGCACGCGCGCGGCGTGCGCGTCGTCGTGCTCGTGCACCTGAGCGACAATCAACTCGGCACGACATGTCTTCCGTGGCAGCAGTACGCGGGGCCCGTTCCGGTCCGCCGTCGTGTGGCTCCCGGACTGAGCCCGTTCGGCATCGAAGTTGTTCGGCGAATGAATGCGGTGGGCATCACGGTCGACGTCGCCCACGCGGACCGTGCGACGCTGCTTGATGTCGTGGACGCCGCCACCGCGCCTGTCGTGTCCTCGCACAGCGGGGCACGCGCCGTGGACGACTTCGCGCGGTATCTCAGCGACGATGAGATCCGCGCCATCGCTTCCACCGGTGGGGTGGTCGGCCTCTGGCCGTACCGAGCCATCCGGCACGGCGTGCGGGATCTCGCTGCCCTCGTCGCCCACGCCCGCCACGTCGCCGACCTCGTCGGTTCCTCCCATCTCGCCATCGGCACGGATATGAACGGCGTCCCGGGCCTCATGCGCGGGTACCGGGGCGAGGAGGACCTCGCGATAATCACGGCCGGACTGCTCGCCGGCGGATTCGCGCCCGAGGAGACCGCGGGGATTCTCGGCGAGAACGCCGCGCGCGTGCTGCACGCGGTCGAAGCGGCGGCGTCACCGCGGTAGGAAGCCGCTCCCCCGGTGCTCGTCGAGCGACGGGGGCGGTCGGTCGCGCCCGGCCGGGTGACGCCCGAAGCGAATCGGATACCCCACGGCAGGATCGGCCCACGCGTCGCGAGTCGCCACGCCCCGCTCCCGAAAATGGGGGTGGTCGAGCATCTCCGCCCGATCCGCGACTGGCGCCACGGGCACCCCGACCTCGAGCATCGCCGCGAGCAGCGACTCACGTGGGGCCGACGCGATCGACACCGCGATCCTCCCTTGCAGCTCCTCGACACGACCCATGCGGTCGAGGAACCCCAGGTCTCGAACGTCGTCGAGGTCGAGCACGTCGCACAAGGCGGTCCAGAAGTGATCCTCGGTCAGCACTCCGAGCGCGAGGTAGAGCCCGTCGGCGGCGACGAACGTCCCGTATCCCGGGACCCCCCGCACCGCTCGATCAACGCCGTCGGCCTGAGCTCGTGCCGCGCCCGTCCACGTGGCCAGGACGTCGGCCATCGCGAGGTCGATGCGCTCCCCCTCCCCCGACGTGATCCGGCGGACCAGCGCGGCGCAGATCGCAAAGGCCGCCATCACGCCGCCCGCGAGATCGGCGATGGGGAGCGGTGCGACGACCGGTGGCCCTCCGTCGGGGGCAAGGGAGCCTGCCCACGCCTGATAGTTCAGGTCGTGGCCGGCGACCTGAGCCAGGGGGCCGGTCTGGCCCATGCCCGACACCGAGCAGTAGATCACCGCCGGATTGCGGGCGACGACGTGCTCATACCCGACACCGAGGCGGTCGGTCACACCCGGACGGAATCCCTCGACCACCACGTCGGCTTCGGCCGCCAAGTCGAGGCCGCGCGCCAGATCGTCGCCGACCTTGAGGTCGAGAACGACGCTGCGCTTGTTGGCGTTGAGGCTCGCAAACAGGTCCGGGTAGGTCCTCATCGGGTCACCCCCCGGCGGCTCGACCTTCAGGACGTCGGCGCCGATCTCCGCCAGCAGCTGGGTCGCGTACGGCCCCGGTCGCCAGATGGTGAGGTCGAGCACGCGGACGCCCGACAGCAATCCCGAGCGCGGTTCGGGTGACACGGCGGGCGTGAATCTCGACTCAGTCGGCCAGCTTGTGCACGCGGTCGCCCACCCTGACGACGCCCGCGGTGACGACACGCGTGTTCATCCCGCGGAGCCGCATCTCTCGACCCGACGGGGAGTTCACAAAACGCAGCGCCTCGACCCCGAACCGCTGTGAGAACTTCTGGCAGCCCGTGTGAGGGTGTCCGGTGACTTCGAGCACGGCGGACCCGACACCGAGGCGCGTGCCGGCCGGAAGGTTGCCCTCGCTCAGGTCGAGATCAACATAGATCTGGTCGCCGGCCAGCGCCCAGCGATCGGTTTCGCCCGCGAGGAGTGCGGCGACACGCGAGTTCATCAACGTCACCTGCATCTCGGGGTGCGGTGAGCCGTCAGGCGTGCTCTTGCTCGGCCGGCGCGACCACATGTCCCCGATCACTCCCTCCCCGGGGTCGAGCGTCGCTTCGGTCACGATCTCTCGCTCACCCACGTCGGGGCGAACCGCGATCAGCATGACCGTTCCTTCGTCTCGTGGGGCGGCGACGATCAGGGGTAACGCCGCGTCGAGCGCGTCGGCGGCCACGTGGTCCACGGTGTCAAGCATTCCGCGTTCCTCGTCGTTCCGGCCAGCGAATTCCACCATCGAGCCGCGTCACGCCGTCCGGCGGTAGCGGCGGACGGCGAGCGGGGCGAACACCGCGACGATGCCCGCCGCCCACGCGAGCGTCTGGAGCACATGCGTCGCGGCCGGACCACCGATGACGAGCGCCCGAACGGCGTCGACCGTGATGGTCACGGGCTGGACTTCCGCGAACGCCTGCAACCAACCGGGCATCGTCTGCACAGGAACGAACGCGGAGGAGGCGAACACCAGCACGGCCATCGGTGGGAACACGGCGGCCTGCGCCGCCTCCGCGGTCGGAACCGAGAGCGCGACGAGAGCGAACATCCACGAGAGGGCGAAGGCGAACACGAGCACGAGGAGGATTGCGCCAAGGAACGACACCGCGTCGGTGTGAACCCGGAACCCCACGAGGAACCCGACGATCACCATGAGCGCAACCACGCCGACGTTGCGCACCAGGTCGGCGAGGGTCCGGCCGGTCAGCACGGCTGAGCGCGCCATCGGCAGTGACCGGAACCGCTCGAGGAGCCCTCTTCCGAGGTCCTCGGACAACCCGATCACGGTATTCATCCCCCCGAACACCACCGTCTGCACGAAGATCCCGGGCATGAGGTAGTCGACGTACGGAACGCTCGCCACGTTGATCGCGCCCCCGAAGACGTACCGGAACATCAGGACGAAGATCACCGGTTGGATCGTGCTGAAGACGATGACCTGCGGGACCCGCGTCATGGCGCGGAGATTGCGGCCCGCCACGACGAGACCATCCTCCACCGCCATCCCGACGCCCCCGCGGGGCGCGGCGACCACCGACACGGTCATGATGCGACCTCCGCCTCGCTCGCGTCCGACTCCTCCGCTCGGCGGCCCGTGAGCTGCATGAACACGTCGTCGAGGGTTGGTTCCCGCACGATCAGACGGTCGGGAGGGATGCCGGCGCCGTCGAGGGTGCGCACCACGACCACGGCGCCGCGGGCCCCGTCGTCCACGTTCACGTGCAGGGCGCCGCCGTCGGTCGTGACATCGACAGGGCCGATCTCGGCCAAGACGCCTTTGGCCCGATCCAACGACGTCCGTTCGGCGAAACCGACCTCAACGACGGTTCGGCCGAGACGGGCCTTGAGTTCGGCGGCGGTTCCCTCGGCGATGACCCGGCCGTGGTCGATCACGGCGATGCGATGCGCAAGGTGGTCGGCCTCCTCGAGGTACTGCGTGGTCAAGAGAAGCGTGGTCCCTTCGGCGACGAGTCCGCCGATCACGTCCCACAGGTCGTTGCGACCGCGCGGATCGAGGCCGGTGGTCGGCTCGTCGAGGATGAGCACCGGAGGCCGGTGCACGAGCGCTGCGGCGAGATCGAGGCGACGCCGCATGCCACCGGAGTACGTCTTGACCGGTCGATCGGCTGCCGATGCGAGGTCGAATCGCTCGAGCAGCTCATCGGCACGAAGGCGCACGCTCGCTCGGGGTTGGTGGGTGAGACGCCCGACGAGACGGAGGTTCTCGCGCCCGGTGAGGTTGTCATCCACGGCGGCGTACTGTCCCGCCAATCCGATGTTGGCCCGCACCGCTTGCGCGTCGGCCACGACGTCGAGGCCCAGCACGCGCGCGGAACCCGCGTCCGCCCCCAAGATCGTGGTGACGATCCGCACGGCGGTCGTCTTGCCCGCACCGTTGGGGCCGAGCAGGCCGAGCACCGACCCGACCGGCACCGCGAGGTCGACGTGATCAAGGGCGACGACGTCGCCGAACCGCTTGACGAGGCCCCGCGCTTCGATTGCGTTCTCCTCGCGAAAGATTGCGTCCGCTTGGGGGGCGCTCATGCGCGGCAACCCTAGCGAACCGCCATCCGTCCTCCCGCTTGGACCCTCGCCCTCTAAGACACGATGAGGGTGCCCTCCATGCCGGCCGAGCGATGGCCGGGGACGCTGCAGTAGTACGTGTAACGGCCAGCGTCGGTGCCGGGGATGCCGCCCGACTTGGTCTCGCCGCGTGCAGCACTCACGTGCACGTCGAGTTCGTCGATGACGAAGTCGTGGAAGATGTCGCCCGATGTGAGCACGATCTCGAGGTCCTCGCCCTCGTCGGCGTTGATCCCCTTGGGGTCGAAGGCGAAGTCTCCGGCCGAGACCTCGACGCGGCGCGCGCCCTCGGCGATCGGCGACGCCTCGTCGTCGCCCCCCATGTGGTCCATGTGCTGCGGGTCCCCACCCGAGTTCCCGCCGCCCGAGCCGCACGCGGCGAGGGTGAACACGGCGGCGAGCACGGGGGGCACCACGAGCGCACGCGATCGACGAAACGCACTCGCCCGCGTCACCAACGCGGGCCCCGACAATCGGCATCCCACCCGTGGTTCATGACGTCGCTCATGACGTCGCTCATGACTTGACCATACGAGCGATCGCCGCGGAGGCCTCGGCCACCTTCTCCGCCGCTTCCGCGCCGCCCGCGCTCACGGCGCCGGCAACGCAGTGAGCGAGGTGCTCGTCGAGCAGTTGCAGGGCGACCGCTTGGAGGGCCTTGGTGATCGCCGACACCTGCGTCAGCACGTCGATGCAGTACGCGTCGTCGTCGACCATGCGCTGGATGCCTCGAACCTGGCCCTCGATCCGGCGCAGCCGGTTCTGGACCTGGGTCTTGTTCTCGGCGTATCCGGGCATCATGGCGTCCGATCGTGAGGACGCAGGATCGCCGGCGGCTGCGCCACGAGGCCGATGCCCGCGGCGATGAGGGCGGCGAGGAAGGTCGCCCCCGCCCAGACCGGGGCGGACCACGCAACCCCGCCTTCGGTCAACTGATAGACGGCGAAGTACGCGGTCCAGAGCGAGGCAATCGCCGCCGTCCCTGTGGCCCAGGCCGGCCACCGGCGCGCCACGGCGTCGGTGACAATCCCCGCGGCAAGCCCCGACACGACCAACCACGGAGCCGCGAACTCGTCGAGCCCGACGAAGAGCAGGATCACGACCGAGAAGAACACCGTGAACGTTCCGGACGGCGGACGCCACCGCGCCAGCACCAGGTAGACCGGCGCCACGACGAGCACCGTGGTGAGGAGGATCGACGCGATCCCCAACACCTGTTGGAGCTCGGCGACGCTGTGGCTTGGATGATCGTGCGACATGCCCGGCGCGCGGTCGAAGCGGGTCCCGCCGGCGTCATTGACGAAGGGCGAGAGATAGAGCAGGAAGAACCCGATCAAAGCGGTCAACAACGCGATCGACGAGACCGTCGGGAGAAACTGTCGAAGCGTCGGATCCGCGGTCCCGGACTCTCCCCAGGCGCTACGGACCGGAGCGCTCAAGGCCACGAGTCCGCCGGCCAGCAAGACGAGATGCGTCGGGCTGAGCAGCGCCTCCAGGGTGACCTCGACCCCGAAGACCTCGTGCCAAACCAGGTCGCCGACCGCGCCGATGGCGAAAAGGCCCAAGGCGGCGAGGGTGAGCCCGTGGCCCTTGGGCAAGTGTGCCGACCACGCTTCGCCGGGGCGGTGGTGCCGGCGCACGATGGCGAGGGCGGCGACGGCGGCGGCGGCGAAGCCCGAATAGAGCACGGCATGCCACGGCGTGAAGAACGATTCCGGCTTGTTGTTGTCGTGCGCCCATCCGTCGAGAAAGAGGCCCACGATCATCCAAAACCCGAACGCTGCACCCGCGACGCGGTCACGTAGCGTCAGGGTGGGGCGCTCCGGTGCCGCCAGGTCGCTCTGGATCCGCTCGATCAGCATCGAAGTCATCCCGTCTCTCCCCCTTCTGTCTCCCTTGCGAGGGACTCCGCCGAGCATATACCCCTATGGGGTATATGCAAGTCCGGTCGGTGTGGCGTGTGCCACACGGCGAGCCGCCTTGTCGAACGGAGCAGCGGATGCGTCGTACCGTGGCGCGCATGCAACCCATCCAGATCGCGACCCACGAGGAGAGCGTCAAGGTCGCGGCCTCGCCGGAAGCGGCGTGGGAGCTGATCTCCGACCCGACCCGGACGCCCGAGTGGAGCCCGGTGGTGCGGCGCAGCGCCTGGATCGACGGCCATCAGGGTCCCGCGGTTGGGGCGCGCTTTCGTGGTCACAATCGCTTCAACGGCTTCCGGTGGCGGCGCGACTGCGTGGTGACCGAGTCGGAGCCGGGAAGGGTGTTCGCGTTCTCCACCCTCGCCGCGAACGGCGGGGAACAGACCCGTTGGCGCTATGTCCTGGCGCCGTCGGACGCTGGCGCCCGGATCACCCTCTCCTTCGAGATCGTGTCGACACCCCGCTGGGTGCGGTTCGCCCGTCGAATGCCCGGGGGACGAACGACGAACGATCGTCAGGCGCGCGCCAACATCACCGAGAGTCTGCGCCGAATCCGCGACCTCCTCGAGCGCGACCCGGCCT
>Ga0209640_10004961_pt1 | contig 11629 bp, 11 predicted proteins | sample RifCSP10_1_FD_184018 | JGI IMG/M metagenome (GOLD analysis project Ga0209640, IMG submission 184018) | Soil microbial communities from Rifle, Colorado - Rifle CSP2_sed 10_1 (SPAdes) (version 2) | ecosystem: Environmental > Terrestrial > Deep subsurface > Rock core/Sediment | place: Rifle... | reverse complement strand
CCATGACGATCGAGTCTTCGGTCCCTGCGACCGTAACATCCAGGTCGCTCTTTTGGAGCTGGGAAAAAGTGGGGTTAATGACAAGCTGGCCATCAATGCGTCCCACGCGGACTTCCGCAATTGGTCCTTCAAAGGGAATGTCTGAGATGGTCAGCGCAGCCGAGGCCGCCACGGCGCCAAGAACATCGCCGTCATGCTCCTGGTCGGAGGAATAGACTGTCACGATTACCTGCGTCTCACACCTAAACCAATCCGGGAACATCGGCCTGATCGGCCTGTCGATCAAGCGGGAGGAGAGAATTTCTTTTTCAGACGGACGTGCTTCCCGTTTGAAGAAACCACCGGGAATCTTGCCGGCCGACGCCGCCTTCTCGCGGTACTCAACCTGCAATGGGAAGTAGTCCAGACCTTCCTTTGCTTGTTTTGCCGCAACAACCGTCGCGAGAACCATTGTATCTCCGAACCGCGCCATCACCGCACCATCCGCCTGTTTGGCGAACCGACCGGTCTCCAGAGAGAAGACCTTCCCCCCGACCAGTATTTCTTTCGTTACTTTCATGGCTTCTGCTTTCCGTTAGACTGACTGCAACGCATCGAACGCCCTGCCCGAATGGCACGGCGCCATGCCTGATTACTTACGTATGTTGAGCTCTGCGATGATTTTCCTGTAGCGCTCGACGTCCTTCTCCTGGAGGTAATCCAAAAGCCGGCGACGCTTTCCAACCATGCGGAGAAGACCGACTCGCGAGTGGTGGTCCTTCTTGAACTTGTCGAAGTGGGGCGTCAGGTCATTGATACGGGCCGTGAGAAGTGCGATCTGCACCTCAGGTTTTCCCGTATCGGTCAGGTTGTTCCCGAATTTCTTGACGACATCCGCTTTCAACTGCTTGGTCAATGCCATTGTCCTGCTCCTTCTTGAAACGTGTTAGATGTTATTGAACTGTCTCTTACCATGCTCGGCCATGAACTGGAGGGACTCTTCCTTGTCTTTGCCGAGCTGCCTGATCAACTCCTCCACCGATGAGAACTTTTGCTCATCGCGCAACCGCCTCAGAAACGTCACCCGTACCATCTCGCCATAGATATTCTCGTTCATATCGAAGAGATGCACTTCCATTGTCTGAACGGTCCCCTCCGTCACGGTAGGGCGGACACCGATGTTCATCATGCCGATATACTGCTTCCCTCTGCACTCCGCACCCACCACGTAGACCCCCCGAGCCGGGACTATCTTTTTCTCGGAGAGGGGTTTGATGTTCGCCGTAGGATATCCTATGGTGCGTCCCCTTCCGTCACCGGGCACCACTCTGCCACTTAATCCATATCGGTAACCGAGATAGCCCTCTGCCCGCATCAGATTGCCTGCAAGCAAGGCGTTCCTGATTTCCGTACTACTGACGACCCGGCCTTCGACACGGAACGGATGAACGGCAGAGACAGAGAAATTGAATTCCTGGCCCATCTTCACGAGCTCTTCTATCCCCGCCTCACGGTCCCGCCCGAAGGTGTGGTCATACCCCACGACCACTTCGCCAACCCCGATGCCGTTCACCACATACGTCTGATAAAACTCACGTGAAGTCAGCCGTGAGAACTCCCATGTGAAGTGAATGATGAACAACACATCCGGATTCAACTTCGCCAGCTGCTCTGTCCGTTCTTCGACCGTAGACAGCAATTGCGCTTGTCCCCCTGACGCCCCAACAACCTCCTTCGGGTGCGGCTCGAACGTGATGACAACGCTGCGGCCTTCGTTCAGTCTCGACCGGTTCACAACGTCACGGATGATTTCTTGATGCGCAAGATGGACGCCGTCAAACGTCCCCACCGTGACCACGGACCTCGAATCTTGTCGTATCTCTCCGAGTGATCTGACAACCTTCATGGCGAAGACTTTGCTTCGTTGAACCGATGCTCGATCAGTGCTTCGAGGGAGACAGCATCGTCCAGGTGAAACTCACCTATGCGGGTACGCTCAAGCGAGGACAGATAGGCGCCACACCCAAGTTGTCTCCCGATATCATCCACCAATGTGCGGACATATGTTCCCTTCGAGACCACCAATGTGAAACGCACTTCCGGAATGTTGACAGACTCCGGGGTGATGGACTTGATGACAATCTCTCGTGGTCGTCGTTCAACTTCCGTCCCTTTACGGGCATACGTGTAGAGACGCTTCCCTCCCACCTTGGCCGCCGACCACATCGGTGGAAGTTGCGTTTGTGGACCCACAAACGATTGAAGAGCATTCAGAACAATCGCCTCCGTGACGTCATCGGTACTGCATCGCTCAACCACCGGTGATTCTGCGTCGTAGCTTTCCGTTCTCGCACCGAGAATCATTGTTGCGCGATATTCCTTTTCCAGCCCCAGAAACGACACCATTTCCTTTGTTTTTTTCCCGGTACAGACAATGAGCAGTCCGGTCGCCATGGGATCGAGCGTCCCTGCGTGTCCGGCCTTGCAGTGGAAAAGACGCCTGACCTTGTTCACAACATCGAACGAGGTCCATCCCTTCGGCTTGCACAGGAGGATCACTTTGCCTTCGCGGAGTTGCGCCGTATTACTGTCCGTCATCTGTTGGCTTGTGATCATCTTCGTGGATCTTGTTGATCAGTTGATTAATCCGGTCCACCCGGTCCAGAGTATCGTCCAGATAAAACTGAAGCGATGGTGTGAACTTCAAACGCACATGAGAGGCAACGAGACCGCGGATGTTCTGCTTCTCGCCTTCCAGCATCTTCATCGCCTTTGCGCGTACGTTGTCGCCGCCAAAAACGCTGAACGCAACTTTCGCAATCTTCAGATCGGGAGTCATCTTCACATCCACCACCGTGATGAAGCCGTATGCAGGATTGTTGTATTCCCGGATCAGGATCGCCCCGATTTCTTCCTTGATGAGCGAGGCAACCCGCTCAGTGCGAATAGACATCTCCGTCAGCCCTTCTGCGCCCTAGAGCTTGCGCTTCGATTCCACGATCTTGAATGCTTCAATGGTGTCGCCAACCTTGATGTCGTTGAAGTTCTCCAGTCCGATACCGCATTCGAAGCCGGATTCCACCTCCCGGACGTCATCCTTGAACCGCTTCAACGAACTGATGGTCCCCTCAAATACCTGGAGGCCGTCACGGACGAGCCGGACACGATTGCTGCGCATGATCTTGCCGTCCTGGACATGGCAACCGGCGATGTTCCCCACCTTCGGGACCTTGAAGACTTCACGTACTTCGACCGTCGCAACGATTTCTTCCTTCTTCTCCGGGGCGAGCAAACCTTCGAGTGCGTTGTGGATGTCGTTAATGGCGTCGTAAATGATGTTGTAGGTCCGGATATCCACCTTCTCTTTTTCGGCCAGCCGGCGTGCGTTCAGGTTCGGACGAACGCGGAATCCGATGATCACGGCGCCCGATGCCGCGGCAAGGATGATGTCCGACTCGGAGATCATGCCGACACCGCTGTGGATGACGTTCAGTTTCACCTCTTTGTGGCTGATCTTCATCAGCGAATCGGAGAGGGCTTCCACAGAGCCATCCACGTCGCCCTTCACGATGACGGCCAGCTCTTTCACCTGTCCTTCCTTGATCTGCTGCGAGATGTCGTCCAGTGTAGTGAGACGCACCTGGCGGAAATCCTGCTCTCGCTTCAACTGCTGCCGTTTCAGACTGATCTCACGTGCCTCACGATCGGACTTCATAACGATAAACAGGTCTCCTGCCTGCGGGAAACCATCGAGACCTGTTAACTGCACGGGAGTGGAGGGGCCGGCGGCTTCCACGCGGTTGCCACGCTCGTCGTACATCGCGCGGATCTTCCCGCTGTAGATCCCGGCGATGAACGGGTCACCAATACGCAGCGTTCCCTTTTGCACGAGAACGGTCGCGGTAATACCTTTCCCCTTGTCGAGTTGTGCTTCCACAACTGTCCCGTGGGCAAGGCGGTTCGGGTTTGCCTTCAGGTCGAGCACTTCCGCTTCGAGGGCAATCTTCTCGAGGAGAACATCGACATTTTTTCCTGTGCGGGCGGAGAGTTCCACCGACTGATACTTACCGCCCCATTCCTCCACGAGGATGTTCTTTTCCGAAAGCTGCTGGCGTATTCTATCCGGGTTGGCATCCTGCTTGTCCACCTTGTTGATAGCAATGATAATGGGAACACCGGCCGCCTGTGCGTGGCTGATCGCTTCAAGGGTCTGGGGCATCACGCTATCATCGGCAGCAACAACAAGCACAACGATGTCTGTAATCTGCGCTCCACGCGCACGCATGGCAGTAAATGCCTCATGACCCGGTGTATCGAGGAATGTAATCTTGCTGCCGCTCGCTGTGGTCACCTCGTAAGCACCGATGTGCTGGGTGATTCCACCAGACTCTCCTGCCACCACATTCGCACGCCGGATGTAGTCCAGCAATGAAGTCTTGCCGTGGTCCACGTGTCCCATAATCGTGACAACCGGCGGACGACGGACAAGCGTTTCTGGTGGATCCGCCTCATCCTTGTGGACATCTTCTTCTGCAACCTCAGTATAGAAGCTGATCTGGAATCCGAATTCATCAGCTACCAGGGTGATGGTATCCTTGTCGAGCCGCTGGTTAATCGACACCATCATGCCAAGCTCCATACACTTTTTGATGACGTCTGAAACATCGACTCTCATCAGATTGGCAAGGTCGTTCACGGAAAGAAACTCCGTCACACGAAGGATCCCCTCTTCACGCTGGGCCTCTTCCTGCAAACGGACTTCCTCCTCCTCACGCTCCTTTCGTTTTCGCTTCTTCAGGACCGCGCGGCCCCCCACACTGGTGTCGTCCATGGCGGCGAATGTTCGCCGGATGGCATCCTTCACCTCGGCCTGGTCGATCTCCTTGTGTCTGAGTTTCTTCTTCTTTTTCTTCTTCCGATCAAGATCATCGACCTCGACCGCCTTGGTCTCGGGAACATCATCCCTGACCTTTTTCTTTTTCTTTTTCTTCTTGTGAGCCTCTTCAGTCTCTGGTAAGGGAATCTCCGTCGGGCCCTTCGTTTCTGCTCCCCGCACAGCCGGTTTCTTCTTCGGGGAGAGGTCCATTTTCCCCTTGATGATCAGGCCGACTTTCGCACGACGTTCCTTTTCCAGGGGTGAAACGTGTTCACCGGTTTTCTGCTTGGTGGCCGGTTCTGCGATCGGCCCCTCGACCGAAGGGGGAGCGGCTGCTTCTACAGTCTGTTCATCGGGTTCCTCCGTAGGTGCAACCTCGACTTCGGGCTGCGGTTCGGCAGCCGGAGGATGTACTACTGCGACGTGTTCTTTGTCGACCCGTTCCACATCATGCGCTGTGACCGCCTGGGCAACCTGCTCCACAAGCTGTTCCTCGACCTTTTTCTCTACCCTCTTTTTGCTCTCACGGATTTCCTGGATCTTTCGCTGATGTTTCTCAGCAACGTCCTTTTCCTTCTTGAAATGGACAAGGATATCCCGCATCATGTCTCCATCAACAGATGACATGTGGCTCTTCACTTCATGCCCCTTCTTCCGTAGAAACTCAATGAGCGTTTCATGGGAGAGATTCAACTCAGTGGCAAGCTTGTAAATTTTTTTCTTTTTCTCTACCGTTTGGGCCATGCGATTCCTTTGCTTGGGATCAGTCTCGCAACGTTTCCGCGAGGTTACTCCTTCCCTGCAGTCTTCCCTTCTTCGGAAGCCTGCTCGCCCTCAGGGATATTCTGCTCCTCTGCAGTTGCCGGAGCTTCTGGTGCCTCTGCCTTTGCTGCGTCCGTTTCCTCTGCCTCCTCTACCTCGTCTTCTTCTTCCTCCTCCTCCTCATCTTCGTCCTCTACTTCGGCCTCTTCAAGGTCACGCTTCATCATATCACGGATCTCTTTGATCTTGTTCTCATCCAATCCTTCGATCTCGAGCAGTGTATCGAGCTTGGCATTGATCACATCATTTGCTGTCTCCATCCCGGCCCCGATAAGCTTCAGGTAGAGCTCTTCGCCAAGTTCTTCCTTGAAATCAACCAGCTCGATGTCATACTCATCCTCATCGGCGCCCTCCTTGATCAGGTTGATTTCGTACCCGGTCAGCTTGGAGGCAAGCCGGATATTCTGGCCATTACGTCCGATGGCTAGCGACACCTGGTCAACCGCAACGAGGACATTCGCTGTCTTCTTTTCCTTGTCAAGCTGCAGGCTCTTGAGCTTTGCCGGGGACAATGAGCGCTGGATGAAGATCTCCGGTTGTTCACTGTAGTTGATAACGTCGATGTTCTCGTTATTCAGTTCACGGACGATGGTATGGATGCGAACCCCCTTCATGCCAACACATGCGCCGACCGCATCGATGCGATCGTCGTGCGATTCCACTGCCACCTTTGCACGATCACCGGGTTCCCGCGCAATTTGTTTGATCTCGATGATGCCGTCATAAATCTCTGGAATCTCCATTTCAAACAGCTTGGAAAGGAACTTCGAGTCGGCCCGGGAAACAATCACCACCGGGTTGCCGGAGTTCTTCCGCACTTCCTTGATGATCGCACGGATGGTATCCCCCTTCTTGTACCGTTCCTTGAGAATCTGTTCGCTCTTCGGGAGGAGGAGTTCGTTCCGGTTATGGTTAATCAGGATTTCGTTCCGACGGATCTGATAAATTTCTCCAACGACGATGTCACCGATGGCGTTGCTGTATTCGTTGTAGATCAGCTCACGCTCAATTTCCTTGATTCGCTGATTCAAATTCTGTTTTGCACTCACCACCAGCCGACGGCCGAACGCAACGAGCGGGATAACCTCGACATAGTCCTCTCCGACCTCGAGGTCTTCACCGGACAACTCCCCTGCGGTCTTGACATCGATCTGCGTCGTGGGGTTCTCGACGGTCTCCACAACCTCTCGCTCAAGGAAGATCTCAATATCCCCTTTATCCATGTTCACAACAACGTCGAACTTGGCATCCTGCCCGTATTTTTTTCGTACCATCATCGAGAAGACGTCTTCAACGATGCCCGTGAGGATATCCTTGTCAATCCCTTTTTCCCGAACCATTTGTGAGAATGATTCGACAATCTCCGAATTCATTACTACCTCCGCATTAAAATAATCAGTTGCACCAATTTCATTACCAGGGGGCTTTCACCTTTGCTTCCACAATTTCCGCAAAGTCTATGTGAACCTGCTCGCCCTTCTTGATCTGTTCAAGAGCGACCCCCTCTTCATCCACGCTCAAGAGCTTTCCCGATTTTCCACGGACACCACTCTCAGACTGCATTTTCACTTCGAGCAGACGGCCAATGTGCTTTCGGTACTGCCAGGGAAACTTCAAAGGACGTGTGATTCCAGGAGAAGAGACTGTCAACGTGTAAGGCCCCCTGATCGGAGCCTGAAGGTCAATCGCAACCTCGATATCGCGGCTCAGTTTCGCGCAAGTCTCTGACGTAATCCCCTCTTCCGCATCGACAAACACATCGATCGCAGGATGCGCGTGTTCTCCCCGCACGACAAGATCAATTACATGGGCCCCAGCTTTGGATGCACTTTCTTCGATCAGATGGAACAACTGGTCGTTCGCCATGAGCCAAAAACGCCACTTTCAGAGAGTGTTCTTAGATCCCAAATAAAAATAGCCCTAAACGGGCTACTTCGGAAGGCAGTATTAAGATAGGCAGAGGACCGGCCAAAAGCAAGTAAAATGTTGGGGATTTCTGATTTGCGCTCGAACCGCGAATCGTTCCGTGTGTGCGTTAGGGAATCGAAACGTTAGACCCCTCAAATCCCTGCACCCATTTGCGGAATTCCTCCGGTACGCGAAGTGGCCTGTCAGTTCGGTGATCGAGCCAAACATGGACGGACACATTCTCCGAAATCAATCGCCTGCTTGCAGACTCTTCGATGAAGCCCTCAAACGCAAAGCTTGTTTCTCTTATGCAGGAGATGCGGGTATACACCTCAAGCACTTCGCCGAACCTCGCCGGAGACCGGTAGTCGATCTCGTTGCGTGCAACAACGACCTTGGAATCGTGTTGAATGGTATTGATGTCCACCTTAATGCCAACATCGCAAAGATATGTAACTCGCCCCACCTCAAAGTACAAGAGATGGTTGGCATTATGCACAATCCCCTGCCAGTCGATCTCATAGTTCCTAACACGAATCTGAGTATGGTGTTTGAATTTCGTGCGTTCCATCCGGCTCAGTTGAGTGATTCTTGAATTATGGTTGCTGCTCGTTTCACCTGATTCATCGACACGTCAAGGTGAGTCACGGCCCTCACCCCCATGTAGTTCCCTAAGGTCAGGAGCACGCCCCTGCCTTTGAGAATGGAGAGAACTTCCTCCGGCGGTCTTCCTGACCGCTCGACGCTGATGATGACAATATTGGTCTGGACCGAGGAAAGATCGATATCAAAGCCTTTGACATGTGAAAGCTCCGTTGCAAGGTACTTTGCCTTCGCATGGTCCTCCTTGAGCCGGTCGATGTTATGGTCGAGCGCATAGAGACACGCTGCTGCAAGGACACCGGCCTGACGCATCCCTCCGCCGAAAATCTTCCGGTAGTGTCGGGCTTCGTTGATGAACTCTGTTGGGCCAACAATGACTGAGCCAACCGGAGCCCCAAGGCCCTTGGAAAGACAGACAGAAACCGAGTCGAAGTATGAAGCATACTCCTTCGGAGTAATGCCAGTGGCAACGCAGGCATTCCAAAGCCTGGCGCCATCGAGGTGAAGCCTGATCCCCTCCTGCTTAGCGAGTTGGTGGATTTCCTTGATCATGTTGAGGGGATAGATCGTCCCGCCTGCGCGGTTGTGCGTGTTCTCGAGACAAATCAACCGTGTCCGCGGCATGTAATAGAACTTCGGCCTGATCGCCCGCTTGATCTGCGCTGCCGTAATCGCTCCGTGGACTCCTTCGATCGTGTTCATCTGTACCTGAGAAAGAAACGCCGCACCACCTGTTTCATAGTTGAAGACATGACACCCCTTCTCCGTAATCACCTCATCGCCGGGTTGCGTGTGAACCTTGATGCATGTCTCGTTTCCCATCGTCCCGCTTGGGACGTAGAGGGCGGCTTCTTTCCCGAGTAAAGCAGCCACTTTCTGCTGGAGCGTGTTGACAGTCGGGTCTTCTCCAAACACATCATCCCCCACCTCTGCATGAGCCATGGCCTCGCGCATAGCTGCAGAGGGTTTGGTGACAGTGTCACTTCTAAGATCTATGAAGTCCATGATTGACGCCGCTTCCTTCTCTTGAATTTCTGACCAATCGCTGCCGCCACAAACATCCCACTGATGAAAAGACAGCTGACGGCAAACCAGTCTCCGTGCTCGGTATAAAATGTGAGCTCATTGCTCCTGCCTATCGTTCGCGAAAGAACCGTTTTCGTGAAGAGTTCCGTCCTGTCATACACCCGACCATAGGGATCGATGTAACACGAGATACCTCCCACAGCGCAACGGGCAATCCATCGCCGGTTTTCGATTGCACGAAAGATAGAGAATTGCTGATGCTGGAACGCGCCGGACATCCGGTCCCACCAGCTGTCGATGGTAATAAGGCTGATGAACTCCGCCCCTCTCTTCACGAAGGCTGCAACGAGGTCCGGATACACCGACTCGTAGCAAATCAACGTATTGAAACGGGCGCCGGTTTTCTTTTCCCGAAAGATAATCGAATCACGCCCGATTTGCCAACCGCCAATGCCGACATTCCATCGGAGAAAATCAAAGAAGTAAAACGCGTCCGCATACGGGACGCGCTCGGCCAGCGGCACCATCTTCATCTTTCCGTACCACGGGATTTTCTCCACCCCCGGTTGAATTAACGCTGCCGCATTGTAAGCATCATACCGCTCGCCGGTAATCTTCGAGCGCTTTGCACTCGGTGGCGCGGTTGTTGAGTCTTCGTAGGTCACCGCATGAGGCAGCCCTGTCAGAATCGGGACGTTCATCACGTCTACTTCTCTGTGAAGGTACTCACGCACCGATTCATTTTGTTTAGTGAGGAGATAGTACGGGACTGCCGTCTCCGGCCACAGCACGAGATCAGGCCTTGGCATCAAAGTATCATCAAGCAGGGACTTCGTCATCGCGAGATACATCTCAATTGTCTGATACCCTGTCTGATTCCATTTTTCCCACGGATCGACATTGGATTGGATGATTCCAACGGTAATCGTGGATTGCGAGGGATCCAATCCGTCTGGTGTAGAAGGGGCATTGGAGAGAGCGAGAGCGCCGTGGACCCTGGGGAGGAAGTACAGAATAAGAATCCCGGCAGTCAGTGCAACGCTCCTCGTTTCGAAGGGCTTCCATTTCTTCTGGGCCAGCGCCGAATAGAGAACAAATGCCAGGACATTGATAACCAGAATCCACAACGATAGTCCATAGATGCCTGTTGTATTGATGAACTGTATCCCGGCCAGGTTAAAGGACTGACTGTTCCCGATCGTGATCCACGGAAACGACCACTCACTGAGCGAATGAGTGTATTCGTACCCAACCCAAAGAAAAGGAAACGCAACAAGGCCCGCTGTTTCCCCCAGATATCTTCGTGCAAACCCGTACGCACCCAATGGCAGGAAGTAGAAGAGAGGATGCGCCAGCATGGTCACTGCTCCGGCGATCATCATGTAGGGATCATTCATGTGTGCGTAGCCACCTGTCCAGTTCAGGGTAATCACATGAAATACCAGCATTCCCACATAGCCGTAGCGCAGCTGACTCCCGATGGAATCGATATCTGCCAGCACAATCAAGAGTGGAACGAGGCCAAAACAGGCGAGTACTCCAAGCGAACTCGGAGGGAAGGAAAGGCCGAGCAACGCACCCGAAAGAACGGAGAGAAAGACACGGACACGCCTCTCCTGCCTTCTGCGGGTTATGATCTCGGGAGATTCCGAGGGGAGACGATTTCTTCGCCGAAAGAGTTTCACTGATGAGATTCTTCCTTCACGCTCTCGTCCTTGACCGGAAAGAGTCGGCGCTCGACGACAGTCCACGAATAAATTACAGCGAGCGCCACGCAAGTGCCAATGATTGCTCCACCCAAGACGTCGGATGGATAGTGCACTCCGACGGCCACCCGTGAGAGTGCAACCAATCCTGCCCATGAAAAGAACGCCCATTTCCATTTCGGATAGTAGTGTGAGAACATTGTTGCCACCGAAAAGTTGTTTACTGCATGTGACGAAGGAAAGGAGAGACCGCCGCAGCCGACCAGCAAGTGAATCTGGTCAGCAGAAAATGTATTGCATGGGCGAACCCGTCCCACAAGGGATTTGATGAATGTACTGCTGAGTTGATCGCTCACCACAAGCAAAGGTATCAGCATGAGAGCAGCAGTCCGACCGCGGGTCCCTCCTCTTATCATCAACCACAACCAGATGCCGATGAGGATCACTCTAGCGGGCCAAAGCTTGTCATAGTCGGTAATCAAGGGCCAGAGAAAATCCCCAACCGGGTTGCTGAGCGTCTGGTTGATAAACAGGAAAATTGCTTTGTCGATTCCATACAGAAACTCGATCATGTCGACTTCTGTTTGCTATTCTTCTGATAGAGAAACTTGGCAACGAACATCAAAACCACAACAATGAGAACACCGGTGACGATCTGGCTGTATGTCGAGAGATATATCCCGATCTTCTGCCAGTTACTCCCAAGGGC
>Ga0209640_10004959_pt1 | contig 11631 bp, 11 predicted proteins | sample RifCSP10_1_FD_184018 | JGI IMG/M metagenome (GOLD analysis project Ga0209640, IMG submission 184018) | Soil microbial communities from Rifle, Colorado - Rifle CSP2_sed 10_1 (SPAdes) (version 2) | ecosystem: Environmental > Terrestrial > Deep subsurface > Rock core/Sediment | place: Rifle... | reverse complement strand
TTCCACGGTATTTCAGGTCCCGGAAATCCGATCGGTGGAGTACCGAATGGAAGGCAGCTGCGACCTCTTCTGGGAATGGCTCCAGTACGGTTGTCAGAGAGTGATGAGGGACTCGACGATCGGATCAAGGACGCGGGGCTGAATCGGTGAGGGTCTCCCGGCGCAGCGCACGGACATGAGGTAGTCCCAAGCAAGGGCAGACCTGCTTCCGAAAAGCGAAGCCCCACCGGCGGTGTAAGTACCGGTGGGACTTTGCTTTGTGAGAGCGGGCGATGGGATTCGAACCCACGACCCTCAGCTTGGAAGGCTGATGCTCTAGCCAACTGAGCTACGCCCGCGCTGCGGGGGCCGGCGGGAGCCGCGTCGTGGCTCCGGCTCCGATGCCGGCGGGAAGACGTTAACGGAAAACGGCATCGGGCCGCAACACGTCGGCGGGGAGGCGCCCCGGCGCGGCAAGGCTGCGGCGTCGGGCGCGGGCGCGTTCACATCGCTCCCGGGTGCCAGCCGACGGCGAGCAGCATGACGAAGAAGCCGGCGACGTAGGCGACGGCGACGAACCAGCCCGAGGTGACCCATGCGCCGACGGATTTCGCCTCAGGATACATGTTGGAGATGGCGACTCCGGCGGAAGATCCGAACCAGACCATGGATCCGCCGAAGCCGACCGCGTAGGCCAGGACGCCCCAGTCGTACCCTGCCTGTTTGAGGGCGAGGGCGGTGAGGGGGATGTTGTCGAAGAAGGAAGAGACGACGCCCAGGCCGAAGGCGGTCGGCCAGGAGGCGGGGGGCAGGGTCTCGACCGGCATGAGTGAAGCGCAGGTGACGAGGGAGAGAAGGAACGCGCTGGTGCGGAGCGCGGGCGGGATCAGCCGCCAATCGGGCCTGCGGAGCAGCGCCGCGAGCAGCAGCGCGCTGACGACGGCCGTGCCGATGAATGGGAAGTGGTCGGCGGCCGCGGTGAAGCGGACGTTGACGGTGACGTTGGTGGCGACGGCGGCCACGAGGACGAAGGCGACGACCAGGACGCGCGGCCAGTCGATGCGGGTCCCGGGGGACGCGTCCAGGATGATGGGCGAGTGCCTCTGCTGGAGGAAAGCGGCCGGAACGCCGAACACGACCAGGGCGACCGCGGCCGCCACGTAGGCATGGAGCACCCCGGTGGGCGAGACGCCGGCGATCCACATCATGGTGGTGGTGGTGTCGCCGACGACGCTGCCGGAGCCGCCGGCGTTGGCGGCGGCGACAATGGCGGCGATGTAGCCGATGTGGACGCGGCCGCGGAAGAGGGTGTGGGCCATGGCCCCGCCGATGAGCGCGGCCGCGATGTTGTCGAGGAAGCTGGAAAGGACGAACACGATGGCGAGCATCGCGAAGGCGCCGGTCCAGTCGTCGGGCAGGTAACGCGGCAACATGGCGGGCACGCGGCTGTCCTCGAAGTGCCGTGACAGCAGGGCGAAGCCGACGAGCAGGCAGAGAAGATTGACGAGGATGACCCATTCGTGACGGAGGTGCAGGAGCAGCCCGATCGCTCCGTCGCCCTCGTCGAAGCCGGTGACGAGCAGCTTGTACAGCACGATGGCGGCGAGGCCCGTGACGGCCACCTCGAGCGTGCGCTGGTGGAACAGGGCGACGCCGAGCAGGGTCAGGCCGAAGAGCACGAATTCAATGCGGACGCCGAGGATCATGGGATCAACCACCCGGATTCCAGCCGACGGTGAACAGCATGACGAAGAAGCCGATGACATAGGCGGCGGCCACGAACCAGCCGGCCGTGACCCAGGCGCCTACCGATTTCGCCTCCGGGTACATGTTGGAGATGGCGACGCCCGCGGAAGAGCCGAACCAGACCATCGACCCGCCGTAGCCGACGGTGAAGGCGAGCATGCCCCAGTCATAGCCGCCCTGGTTGATGGCGAGGGCGGTGAGGGGGATGTTGTCGAAGACGGCGGACACGGCGCCCAGCCCGAACGCCGTCTGCCAGGAAGCGGCGGGCAGGGTTTCAACGGGCATCATCGAAGCGCAGGTCACGAGCGCGAGCAGGAAGACGGCGCCCCGAAGGGCGCCGGGCAGCACTGTCCACGCGGGCTTGCGCACCGACGCCGTGACCAGCAGGGCAAGGGCGACGGCAGCGCCGATGAACGGGAAACGGTCGGCCGCCTGCGGGAAGCGGAGATTCACCGTGACGTTGGTCGTGATCGCAGCCACGAGCACGGCCGCCACGACGGCGACGCGGCCCCAGTCGACACGGGTTCCCGGTGAGGGATCCTTGACGATGGGCGAGTGCTTCTGCTGCAGGAACGCGGCCGGGATCCCGAGCACGATCAGGGCGGCAACGGCCGCAGCGTAGGCAGGCAGCACGCGGGCGGGCGAGACACCCGAGATCCACATCATCGTGGTGGTGGTGTCACCGACGACGCTCCCCGAGCCACCGGCGTTGGAGGCCGCCACGATGGCGGCGAGGAAGCCGATGTGGACCCGGCCGCGGAAGAGGGTGTGGGCCATGGCCCCGCCGATAAGCGCGGCGGCGATGTTGTCGAGGAAGGCCGAGAGCACGAAGACGATGACCAGCATCAGGAAGGCGCCGGTCCAGTCGTCCGGCAGGTACCTCGGCAGCATGGCCGGCACGCCGCTGACCTCGAAGTGGTGCGAGAGCAGGGCGAACCCGAGCAGCAGGCACAGCAGATTGGCGAGGATGACCCACTCGTGCTGCAGATGGACGAGCAGGCCGAGCGGTCCGCTGCCCTCGTGGAATCCGGTGAACGCGATCTTGTAGAGCGCGATCACGGCCAGCCCCGTGAGCGCGACCTCGAGCGTGCGATGATGGAACAGCGCGACGCCCAGGAGCGTGAGGCCGAAGAGCACGAAATCGACGGGCACGTTGAGCACGGTCGGCGCTGGCGACACTGCTTGCGCGGCCGACGCGGCCGCGGGCCACAGCAGAGCGGCCGCAGCGACCAGAGCGACGGAGACGGTGCGGCCGGCCGGTGGCGCGACGGCAACAGGCAGCGAAGAGCCGCGCCGCCGGAGAAAGCGTGGGCGCGGCATGGGTGCCGCAGCCGCGCCGCAGAAACCGGCGCAGCCGGTTGCCGCGCGGGTGGAAACGGCGCGCCGCTGACGCATTGTCTCCGTGATCCTCCGGGACTCGGACCCGGCCTTGAAGGGCCGCCCGCAGTCCAGACCAGGTTCCGCGTTGCCGGGCGTTTCCCGGCCCCGGAGAAGCTATGTCGCCGTCGGGTGCCAGCCCATGATCAGGAAAAGCAGGAAGAACCCCACGACGTACCCGATCGGCACGAACCAGCCGTACCGGACCCAGGCGCCGACCGACTTCGCCTCGGGATACATGTTCGAGATGGCGACGCCCGCGGATGAGCCGAACCAGACCATGGAGCCGCCGAAACCAACGGCGAAGGCCAGCACATCCCAGTCGTACCCGCCCTGCGTGATGGCGAGGGCGGTGAGCGGGATGTTGTCGAAGACCGCGGAGAGGAACCCGAGGCCGAACGCGGATGGCCAGGAAGCCGCGGGCAGCTCCTCCACCGGCATCAGCGACGCGCAGAGGACGAGGCTGACCAGGAAGAGCGTCCCGCGGAACGCGCCGGGCAGAATCTCCCAGGCCGGCTTCCGAACGGGCGTGAGAACCACGAGCGTCAGCGCGACCGCCACCCCGATGAATGGGAAATGGTCGGCCTGCGCCGGGAACTTCAGGTTGATGGTGACATTGGTGGCGATCGCGGCCGAGAGGACGACTGCAACGACGATCACGCGCACCCAGTCGATGTGGACGACGTGGTCCGGGTCGCGCAGGATGGGTGCGTGCCGGTGTTGCAGCCTGGCGGCCGGAATGCCGATGACGGCGAGGGCACCAAAGGCCGCGATGTAGGCGGGAAGCACGCTCAGCGGCGAGATCCCCGAGATCCACATCATGGTGGTGGTCGTGTCTCCGATGACGCTGCCGGCGCCGCCGGCGTTGGCAACGGCGACGAGACCGGCCATGTAACCAATGTGAACACGGCCCTTGAAGATGGTGTGGGCGGTGGCGCCGCCGATGAGCGCGGCCGCGATGTTGTCCAGGAACCCGGACAGGACGAAGACGACGACGAGCAGCCAGAGCCCGCCGGTCCAGTCATCAGGCAGGTACTTCGGCAGGGTCGCCGGGACTTCGCTATCCTCGAAGTGCCGTGACAGGAGCCCGAAGCCCATCAGCAGGCAGAACAGGTTGACGAGGATGACCCACTCGTGTCCGAGATGACCCAGGAACCCGCCGATCCCCGCCTGCTCGCCGAATCCGGTGAACAGGATCTTGTAGACCGCGATCACCGTGAGCCCGCTGAGCGCCACCTCCAGCGTGCGATGATGGAAGAGCGCGACCCCGAGCAGTGTGATCCCGAAGAAGATGAAGTCGACGGGCACCCCCAGCACCCGGACCGGCTCGATCACCTGGGCGGCCCACGCCGGGTCGGGCGCCAGCGCCAGGAGGACGACCGCGAGCACGACGGAGATGGGGATCCCCGCGCGCACGCGCGCGGACCTTCCGCGGACCGCGCCCCATACACCCGCGCAGAACGGCGATGGCCGGCCGTGCGCACCGGCACGCCCGGACCTCGACGGGTTTCCGCGCAATGCTCGCATTCCTTCACTCCGTCCGGGGCCGTGTCGCGGAGCGCACGCCCGGTTCCGCACGCGCTCTCGAAGTCCAGCCGCAGCCCGGTCGGCGCAGGGGCCGGGTGCGGGGGCGGTATCTTGCACGCGGAGTCGCGGAGGAGCAAGAGTCCCGCGGATTCCCATTCCGCGCGAAGAAAACCCGAAGCGAGGAGACGCGTCGCCTGGCCGGATCAAATCACGACTGGCCTCGTGCCTCGCTTCCGCGACCTGTGGACGAGCGCTGCCCAGCCGATCAGTGCAATCGCGGCGAAGCTGAACCACTGGATCGCGTAGCTCAGGTGAGGGCCCTGGGAGAGGGATGGCGCCGGGAGACGCTGGGGTCCGGCCGCCGGATCGCCGGATGGCAGCGCCTGAATGTGCACCCGGCCCAGCGGATACGGGAATTGAGCGCGCAGCGACGGTTCATCCATGGTGAACCAGACGCGGCGGAAATCGCCTTGCTCAGCGGACGGGGCCGAGCTGTCGCCTGCCCGGGGCTTGCCGAGGGAGGACTCGGGTCCGAAGAACGGGAGAACGAGGCCCTCGAAGGAGACCGGTCCGGGTTCCCGGAAGGCGGCCGGATCGACATGGATCCCGTCCGCCGAGGGCAGCCAGCCCCGCTTCACGAGAACGGCCTGTCCGCCGGGCGCCAGCAGAAGCGGCGTGACCACGTGCAGCCCGAGCACGCCGCGCAGGAAGCGCGCGGGGAGTACGACGCTGCGTTCGTCGTCGTACCGACCGTGAACGATGACACGGCGATACAGCCAGCCCACCGTGTCCCCGGGCGGCGTCGCCATCTCGATGGGCGGCAGCGCCAGTCTCTCAGCCAGGCGCTCGTTGCGCAGCCTGCGGCCCTCGAGGCGGTCCAGCTGCCAGAACCCGAGACGCACGCACGCCGCCGCCACACTGAACACGAGCAGGGTAGCGGCGAGTCCGGCCCGGGTGACGGATCCGGAACGGGACCTCGGCGCAGCCATCACCTGGGACTCTCCCGAGCGCCCGACCCGTCACGGAAGTCGCGATCGCCGGAACCCTGGTAGACGTAGCGGAAGGTGAGACATCCGGGGCGCGCGCCGGGACAGTAGTAGGAGAGGATCTCGACTTTGGCGTAACGGCCGTCCGCCGTCTTGACCGCGTACACGTTCCCCGCCGGCTCCAGGAGGTGGCTCGTGAATCCGTACCGGTACCAGTGCCCGATGGCGGCATTGGCCGAGTCGCCCCGCGTCGTGTTCGCCTCGTAGCCGCCGGGCGGGACGCCGTGAACCGTATCGAACACGGCGGGACCCAGGTCCAGGATTCCGCCGGAGCCGGCGAAGCCGGGTCCGCCGTTGGCGATGATGCGGAAGCGCCGGAACGCGAGGTCCCAGTCCGTGGGGCCGGGACGGGAAACGACGGATCCGCGCGAGAAGTCGAAGAAGCGCCATTCCACCGCCGAACTGGCATCGATGGTGTAGAGGGTGGGATCGGTCCGCCGCTCACCGACCTCCGCTTCCAGCGGGGCTGTCGGCGCGAACGACGTCGGCTCCGGCCGGCGCAGGGCGAAGGCCACCACGGCAACGCCCAGCCCCACCACGAGGGCAACGACGAGGATGCGGCCGCGGCTGGCACGCAGGCGCGACCGCGCGGGCTCGGCTCCGGCCATCACACGAGCGCTTCCGGACGGACCTCGCGGCACCCCGCTCCCGGCAACCCCGGGCTGGCCGTTGTCGCGCCCGGCGGGTCCCGGCGCTCCGTCCTCACCCGCGCGCGCCCCCCTGTCGGTCGTAGCCGAGGATGCGGTTCAGCCTACGCAGGTAGAGGACCAGAAGGACGGCGAGAATCGCGAAGACGGCGGCCAGGACCAACGCGCCGGAACCGCCCGCCGCCGCGAACCGTTTCACTTCCCAGCCGGCGAAGCCCGCGCAGAACACGATCGCGGCGCTGATGAGCAATCGGTGGAACGCGACGAGAGACATGGTCGGGCCCACGGTGAGAGTCGACTCAATCCGGCGGATCCGTCCGCCGCGCGCAGTCAGCCTAGTCCCGGATCTGCGCGAACTCCTCCTCGAGGTCGTGCGACAGGCTTGCGCGCACTTCCGGGCGCCGCCACAACAGGTATCCGCCCATGACCGCGGCCGCGATCAGGTTGGCGACCACGATCGTCCACGGCCGGAAGGCATCGAGCAGCCACGCAGCCATGATCACGATGAGACCCAGGAACATGGCCTCGAGCGTAACGAAGAACAGGGCGAGCCCGAAGAGCAGCGGCGGTTGCTGTCCCGCCGCCTCGACCAGCGCCGTCGCGAGCAGGCCGACGGCAAGGAACGCCGCCACGTGAACGCCGGTGTAGCCGAGCACGGTCGTGGCCGTGATGTTCACTTCGGCCGTGCCCCGCGCGCCGAAGAACAGCGCGGAACCGAGCGATCCGGGCGTGAACAGCAGGCGGCCCTGCACGACGTCGAGCAGCAGGAACCAGCCCATGACCGCCACCGCGCCGATCAGGCCCGCCGTAATCCCTTCGCGGATGACCCGGTGCTCGCGCAGCATGGCGCCTACGCTCACCCGCCGAACGGGACTCCTGGCGCGCAGGTAGAGGATCATGCTCAGGCCGGCGATCATGTTGCCCGCCAGCACCTGCGGCCAGCCCAGCGACCGCACCACGTCGCTCCCGGTCCTGACCACGCCGGCGTAGAAGACGAGGTCGAAGAGCAGGAAGCCGAGGATCAGGCCGATGAAGCGGTGCGGAGGGACCTGAGCACGCTCGAGCAGCCACACGGTCACCAGTCCGAACAGGGCGAACGCCGCGAAGTGGATGGCCGTGTACATGATGAGGACGCGCGCGCCGGCCTCGGGTTGCTCGCTCCCCAGCAGAGCGCTCGCCATGAAGAGAGGCGTGTTGAATGGCGAGGATTGGATGCTGTCGATCAGCAGGAACCAGAATGCGATCGCCCCCGCACCGATCAAACCGGCAACCAGTCCCCGGCCCGCGGATCCCCTGGCATTCTCCATGCTCACCTCCGCTGGTGGATGACGCTCTCCGGCCCGGGGAGTGCTCGCCGACCCGGTGTTCGGTCCCGCACACACCGACCGCCCGCGGACTCGCCACCGCGTGCGGCGGCGGCGGCGCTCAGCGCGCCTGTTCCCGGTCGTCCGCCTCGCCCTGCCGCTGCCGGCGGAGCAGGAAGATCACCAGCCAGACCCCCAGGATGACGGGGGGCAAGGCCATGACCAGTCCTCCCCAGAACATGCCGGCCATCAGCTCATGCATGCGCACCTGCCCCTGCGACTGCGTCGGTCCTTCCCCATCCCCCCGCTCACCAGTGCTCCGTCAGGATCACCATCACCAGGATCACGGCCAGCGGGAGCGGCGCGAGCGCGACGATCCACAGCTTCCGCGGCTCGAACTTGAGGTGCATGTAGTACATCGCCACCAGCATGGCCTTCCAGATGGCGAGCAGGACCAGAATGATGACCAGGACCCGCTTCGGCATGCCGGACAGGAAGGCGACGGCGACCTCCGCCAGGGTGAGGACGCCGAGCACGACCCAGATCAGGTAGTAGTTCGGTTTCACGTGCGTCGCGGGCGTGCCGGAATCGCCGCCGCCCGCCTTCGTCGTTGCGTCCATGGCCGTCTCCCGGTTCTCAGATCAGGTAGACGATGGTGAAGAGAATGATCCAGACCAGATCCACGAAGTGCCAGTACAGGCCCATGATCTCCACGCCACCGTAGCTGGTGGCCGAGTAGCCGCCACGGAAGGCCTTGATGGTGGTGAAGATCATGCAGAACACGCCGATGGAGACGTGCGTCCCGTGGAAGCCCGTCATGGTGTAGAAGGTGGCGCCGTAGAGCGGCCCGCCCAGTACGGCCTCGCCGCCCTGCCGCCCATGAGCGGCGTACTGGTCCGCCATCGGGACGAAACCCTCGTGCGACAGGACCGTGTACTCGATTGCCTGGATGCCGAGGAAGACCAGGCCCAGCACCACGGTGGCCAGCAGGTACGTGCGCAGGCCCTTCTGGTTGCCGCGCTCGATCTCGGCGTAGGCCTTCACCATCGTCACGCTGCTGCAGATCAGGATGAAGGTGTTGAGCGCGGTGAGCGGCACGTTCAGCACCACGCCCGGCTCCGCGAACTGCTCGGGCCGGGCGAAGCGCAGGATGATGTAGGCGCCGATCAGGCCGGTGAAGAACATGACCTCGGAAAGCAGGAACACCCACATCCCCAGCTTGAGGTTGTAGACCCCGAAGCTGGACGGTCCCCGTTCCATGGTCGCGGCCGCTGCGTAGCTCATTCGCTGGGCTCCTCTCTCTCCCGGTTGACGCGCCGTGCTGCGCTCAATGGGACCCGGTCGCCGGCCGGCCGGCCGGCGGCTCGCTCTGCAGCCAGTAATCGTTCTTCGCCTCGGGCGCACTGTACTCGTACGGGCCGCGGAAGACCGTGGGCGTCACGCCTCCCCAGTTCCCGTGCGGCGGGGGCGAGGGCGCCGACCATTCCAGAGAGCCCGCCTCCCAGGGATTCGCCGACGCCCGGCGGCCCCGGAACAGGCTCCAGAAGAAGTTGACGATGAAGAGGGATTGCGAGGCGAAGAGCAGCAGCGCGCTGACGCTGATGAACACGTTGGTGCCCTGCTGCGCCGCCAGGTGCGGGTACTGCGTGGGATCGTAGAGGCGGCGCATCATCCCGCCCGACCCGAGCATGTGCATGGGGAAGAACACCAGGTTGAAGAAGAGGAAGGTCAGCGCGAAGTGGGCCTTGGCCAGGCCCTCGTTCATCATGCGTCCGAACATCTTGGGGAACCAGAAGGTGATGGCTCCGAAGATCCCGAACAGGCTGCCGCCGAAGAGCACGTAGTGGATGTGCGCCACCACGAAGTAGGTGTCGTGCAGCGGGATGTCGACGGGCGCCGCCGCGAGGAAGACGCCGGAAAGTCCGCCGATCACGAACAGGGCCACGAAAGCCAGGGCGTGGAGCATGGGCGAATGGAAGCGGATGTTGCCGCGCCAGAGGGTGCCCAGCCAGTTGAAGGTCTTGATGGCGGAGGGCACCGCGATCATCAGCGTGGTGATCATGAAGGTGCCGGCGAGCATGGGATTCATGCCGCTCATGAACATGTGGTGTCCCCACACGATCCAGCCCAGGAACCCGATGGCCACGATGGCCCAGATCATGGCGTGGTAGCCGAAGATCGGCTTGCGGGCGCCGTTGGCGAGGATGTCGGAGACGAAGCCCATGGCGGGCAGAATCAGGATGTAGACCTCGGGATGCCCGAAGAACCAGAAGAGGTGCTGCCACAGCAGCGCCTGCCCGCCGGCCACGGGATCGAAGAAGTGCGTGCCGATGGTCTGATCGAACAGCAGCATGATCGCCGCGCCCTGGAGCACCGGGAGCGCCAGCACGCCGAGGATCGCCGTGATGAACAGCGCCCACACCGACAGCGGCATGCGGAACCACGTCATGCCGGGCGCGCGGTGGTTGATCACCGTGGTGATGTAGTTGAGCGACCCCATGACCGAGGAGAGGCCGAGCACCACGATGGACACGCACCACAGCTGCTGGGCGAGCGTCGCGCCCGAAAGGTCGGGCCGCGCCGACAGCGGCGCGTACATCGTCCACCCCGCGCGTGCCGCGCCGTCGGGCACGAAGAAGCCGGCGAGCATGATCATCCCCGCCAGCAGCGCGAGCCAGAACGACCACATGTTGATGCGCGGGAACGCCATGTCGTGCGTCCCGAGCTTGAGCGGAATCAGGAAGTTGGCGTACACCCCCACCAGCAGCGGCATGATGGCGAAGAACACCATGAACGTGCCGTGCATCGTGACGAGCTGGATGTAGTACTCGGGGAGGATGACCCCGCCCACCGCCATCGACTCGGGCAGCAGGCCGCCCAGCGGCATCGGCTTACCGGGGAACCCCACCTGCCAACGGATCTGGATGGCCAGCAGCCCGCCCACCAGCAGGAAGAAGAGGCTGACGAACAGAAACTGGATGCCGATGATCTTGTGGTCGGTCGAAAAGATGTATTTCTGCCAGAAGCTCATCGGCGCGTGATGTGCGTCGTCGTGCGCCTGGGGTCGTGCGTGGGCGATGCTGGTCATTCTCCCCCCTGCGCGGCGGCGGCCTGCTCGGCCAGCCAGGCGGTGTATTCCTCAGGCGTATGCACGAACACGCGGGCCCTCATCTTCGCCGGCGAGAAGCAGGCCCTGAAGGGCTTGCTTGCCCTCGAGCGCTACGGCGAAGCGGCGGCAGCGGGGGCCGATCGGCCCGACCTCGTCCAGTATGTCGAGAACCAGATCCTGGCCGCCAAGCTCGCCGCCGCCGTGGAAGCCGACTTGCCGGCGGGGTGCCTCGGGCTCACCACCGCCAAGCTGGAGGCGGCGAGAGGATTCGTCGAGCGGCAGCGGGAACAGCTCGGCGCGGCCGCCGACGAGTTGCAGGCCCAGATCGAAGAGCTCCTCGGGTACGCGTACCTCCAGGTGCCCGGCCATGAGAGCCGCGCCGTCGACGCCTACGGGCGGCTGGGCGCCCGCGGCGACAACGAGGCCGCCGATGTGCGATGGCGGCGGCAGCTGGGGCGTGCCAAGGCCCTCAGCCGCCTGGCCGGCTCGCAGCGGCGAGCCTTCTCCGTCGAGGCGGCCAGGCGATTCTGGAAGGACGCCTTCGCCGGGCTCGCGAGCAGCGGCACGGCCGTCAAGGCGTTCGGGCTGGAGGCTGGCGTGGCCTCGGTCCCGCGCCGCGTTCGCCACCTTCGCCTTCGGCTGGACACGGTGATCGCGCTACAGGCCGTGGCTGAGGAAGGCGTTCGCGAGGGGGAACGCCTGGACGCCAGGAATCTGGTCGACCAGGAAACCGAGATCCTGGCCTCGCTGCGCACGGCGCTGTCCGACCTCGCGCTTCAGCTGGGACTCGGCGGCGCCCTGACCGAGGTGGAGTCGCAGGTGCGTGAATGCGCCGCCCGGCGCTGCTACGTCCTGGGCCGCATCCTCATTCGCGACGATCCGTCGTTCAACGACGC
>Ga0209640_10004958_pt1 | contig 11631 bp, 12 predicted proteins | sample RifCSP10_1_FD_184018 | JGI IMG/M metagenome (GOLD analysis project Ga0209640, IMG submission 184018) | Soil microbial communities from Rifle, Colorado - Rifle CSP2_sed 10_1 (SPAdes) (version 2) | ecosystem: Environmental > Terrestrial > Deep subsurface > Rock core/Sediment | place: Rifle... | reverse complement strand
AATTCATGTAAATGATTATGATGGTGCAACCGCAGCGGGTACAAATGCTGGGATCGCTTTAGTTGGTGGAGATCATATCGAAATTACAGGACGTTATATGGATGGTAACTTTGCTGTTGGGGGTATTGATGTACGAACTACAGCAACAACTGATTTAATGGTACATACATTTAAATACTTCAGAACTAGAAATGCCGCTGATATATTTATAGTCGATACTGTTACTGCATCAACTGGCCAAATTGGACCAGATATCAATCTTCGATTAAATGATAATGCAGCTAATATTACTGAAGCAATTACGGGTGCTACATTTGTAGTTCAAGATCCTGTCTATGTTGTTAACTTAGCCAATGAAAAAGGTATGTTAATTAACTGGACTGCTTCTACGGATGCTATCGTATAATGGTTGACTTAACTCATTATGGCAAAGTGAAAGAAGATATTGCACCGCTTATTAAGGCGGTGCAGGCCTTCCCAACCGAAGCGTGGGAGTTTAGAGGCGATAAAGAATCTTATGAAACTTCTGCCGTTCGTCCTGGAACAAAGTATTGGATACAAGTAAAAGATCTGATCGAAAAGGTTTTAAACTCGTGTGAATTGTATTTAAAACCAGGCTATCAAACACGTGTTGTATTATCATGTATTCCAGCGGGAAAACAGATATTACCACATACAGATGATTTTGGTGAAGAAGTTCGAAAGATTTCAATCCACTGCCATATTCCACTTATTACCCATGAATCTATTAAAATGGGATTTGGTGAAATCGGACATGAAAAAGAATACCATTTGAAAGCCGGTCATTTATATACAATGGATGAAACAATACGACATTATGTTAATAATCCTAGTCATATTAATCGAGTTCATCTTTTATTTGCTTGGCATAAACATGTCCCAGATTAATTTACAATTTGTGACAATCCTTTTGGAGAAAAAATATGGCTGATACGGTAACAACAACGACAGTCTTTAATGGCGATCGGAAGCTTGTTGTTCATTTAACTAACGTTTCAGACGGTACTGGTGAATCTAATGTAGTAAAAGTGGATAAATCTGCTTTTACAGGCCCCAATGGTTTAGAACCAACGAACTTTGTTTTAGAAAAAGTTGAATACGACGTATCCTCAATGCGGGTATTATTAACTTTAGATCGAACTACCGACCAAACCTTGGTAGTTTTACAAGGACAAGGTGTTATGGATTTCACTAAATCAGGCGGCTTGTTAAAAGCCTCTGCGGGTGATACTGGGGATATATTATTAACAACGGCAAACCATGCTGCGGGTGATGGTTATGACATTACACTTTACTTGCGGAAGAAAAACTAATGACTATATATGATCAAATAAAACAATATAGCCAATTTAAGGCAATATTAGAAAAAGCATTACATGCTGAAATTGGTCGTTTAAAACTCGACCATACAAAACATCAAGATGAATTGAACCAAGGTCAGGCTAAATTAGGTTCACTTCGAGGTGAAGTTAAACAGATGTTAAAGTCAGTATCAAATACGGGTGACTTATCTGATGCAACCTTACAATGCTTAACTCGAAAAAAAGAAGAAATCGAAGCCTTTATTAAATCCTTCCCCGAAGCTGATTTAATTAAAAATCGAGATCAGCTTAAAAAAGAAATAGACGTACTATCTGAAGAACAAAAACGACTATTTGGATAATCGAAAATGGCTCGTTGGGTAAAAGCAAAAGAACTCATCAGGATGTTCAAGCGTGCCACGACGCCCACATCCTCTGACGCTCCCGCTGTTGGTGATCTTTGGTTAGATACCAGTGCAGCTACACCGATTGTACAAATTTGTACTGACGACTCACCGGTTACCTTTGCAAATATTGATACTGGTGGCGGTGGTGGAGCACCCACAGATGCTACATATATCACTCAAACTGCAAACGGTAGTTTAAGTGCCGAACAAGCATTAGGTTCCCTTGCAACAGGTATTTTAAAAAGTACCACTGTAACAGGTGTGGTAAGTATCGCTGCTGCTGGGACGGATTATGCTGCGGCAAGTCACACCCATGTATTAGCCGATATAACCGATGAAGGTGCATTAGCGGCTCTTAATACAGTTGGCACAGCACAAATTGACAATGATGCTGTTACATATGCTAAAATACAGAATGTAAGTGCTACAGACAAACTTTTAGGGAGATCGAGTGTAGGAGCGGGGGATGTTGAAGAAATCACCTGTACGGCTGCGGGAAGGGCTTTAATTGATGATGCAGCGGCTTCTGACCAAAGAACCACGCTTGGATTGGTGATTGGAACTGATGTTCAAGCATTTGATGCGGATTTAACAACTTTATCTACCTCATTCACTACGGCAAGTGCTTCAGGTGCAGCAAGTTTAGCACTTCATGAAGATACTGATAATGGTACTAACAAAGTTACTCTTATTGCTCCGGCTTCAATCGCAAGTGATAAAACAATAACATTCCAAGATATTACTGGTACAGTGTATGTATCAGGTGGGACAGATGTAGCAGTAGCCGATGGTGGTACAGGTGCAAGTGATGCTGCAACTGCATTAACTAATTTAGGAGCAGCAGCAAGTGCAACTACAATCACGGTTGCTGGAACTGCAAATCAAATTACGAGTTCCGCAGGCGCTCAGGATTTATCAGCTAATCGAACCTGGACTTTATCTTTACCTGCTGATGTAATCATCCCCACTGTTATAACAGCACCCAATACCGGATTACATCTCTTAGATACCGATGCGTCACATGATCTAATTGTTAAACCAGGTTCAAATCTAACTGTTGATCGAACACTTACAATTACAACTGGTGATGCTGATCGAACTATAACACTCAGTGGTGATACCACACTAAGTGGTACAAATACTGGTGATCAAAATCTATTTTCAACAGTGGCTGTTAGTGGGCAATCTAATGTTGTTGCCGATACAACAACAGATACTTTAACTCTTGTCGCGGGAACAAATATAACAATCACCACGGATGCAGCCGCCGATAGTGTAACTATTAATGCTTCTGGTGGGGGAACACCGGGTGGTGCTGACACTCAAATCCAATTTAATGATGCATCGGCTTTTAATGGTGACTCAGGTTTAGTTTATAACAAAACTTCAAATGTGCTAACCTGTGATACCCAAATTACAATTGGTGGTAATGCAACTGCCGCAGGTAAACTGAAATTATTAGAAGATACAGATGATGGCACCTCCGGTGTTACTATCACTGTTCCAGCATTAGCTGCTGATTATACGTTAACTTTACCTACGACAGATGGAAACGCAGATGAAGTACTTAAAACAGACGGTTCTGGTGGGTTATCTTGGACTCCACAAGGTAGTGGTGCACCAAGTGATGCTCAATATGTTACATTAGCTACTAATGCTACATTAACAGTTGAAAGAGTATTGACAGCCGGTGATGGAATTAAATTCACTGATGCTGGTGCAGGAAGTACTTTAACTATCGATCAGGATTTTAAACCAAATGAAACTATAGAACTCTATGAAGAATTTTTAGGTGGCCATAATTCAACGGCAAGCCAACTTGGCGAATTAGGTTGGCAAAGTATTGTTTCGGGAACTGGAACGAATGTAGCAAATCATACTGGAACATTTGATAGTACCACAGTTTGTGGAGTTATGAGAATTGAAACTGGCACAACCACTACAGGACGAGCATCACTAACAATAAACCCAGCGTCTAATAATTGTATTGCAATAACTGGTGGACCAATTATTGTTGAGGGTGCAGTAAGAGTTGAAGATTTAAGTGATGGTACCCAAACCTATAAAATATATTTTGGTTTAGGAGATGTTACTGGTGCTGGAGATATGATAGATGGTGTATATTTTTCATATTCATCAGCAGATATAGCTGGAGATTGGCAAGGCAATGTTTCGGGAACTTCAACTAGAACTACATTAGATACTAATACAGCAGTAGCTGCAGATACTTGGTATCGATTACGAATTGAAATTAATTCTGCTGGTACATCTGCAGAATTTTTTATTAATGGTACTTCTAAAGGAACGATAGCTGATGCTAATTTACCTACTAGTACAGAATTAACTAGTCTTATATTTAAAATAGAAAAATCAGCAGGGTCAACAGAACGTATAGCTTATATAGATTATTTTTATTTTAGAAAAGATTTAACAGCAAACAGGAATACATAATGAGTGATTATACAATTTATCAGGATGAACTAAATAATATTTATTTAGTTGAAAATGATGGAACTAAAGATGTTAAAGAGACTGTGTTTTTAAGTTACCAAGAAGCAGTAGCCGAACTGAACCTTCAGGTAGCAAAGCAAAAAAGAACCACTTTAGCAGTCTATGAAGCAAAAAAAAATGTACTTGAAGTTAAGGCATTACCTAAATAATGGCAATAGTTAACAAAATACCATCAATCTCTTTACCAGTAGTGGATATGAATAAAAACATTAACCCCACTTGGTGGAGATTTTTTAGAGATTTTGCTAATGAGACCATTGAAAGTACAAATATTCCCGATTTAAATGCAATCGAAGTGTTAACAGGCACCGGTTTACTCTCTCGAACAGGCACTGAAACATGGGCACTAAGAACATTAACCGCTGGCAGCTCTAAATTAGCAATTACAAATCCCGCTGGCATAGCTGGAAATCCAACAATTGATGCTACTGAAGCAAATTTTACGCTTGATAATATTGGTGGAACTTTAGGGGTTACTAAAGGTGGGACAGGCTTAACTACAACAACCCAAGGTGATCTGTTTTATGCTGATGTAGCGAATAGTATTACTAAGCTAGCTAAAAATACTACAGCCACTCGATATCTATCAAATACAGGTAGTTCAAATAACCCAGCTTGGGCACAAGTAGATGTATCCAATGGGATAACAGGAACATTACCGATAGCAAATGGTGGCACAGCGGTAACAGCCCTACCAAGTTTTAGAGCTACAAGAACATCAAATCAAACTATTGGAACGGCAGCATTCACAAAAGTACAACTTTCCTCCGAAACTTTTGATTCAAATAGTAATTTTGATAGTGTAACCAATTATCGATTTACTCCGACAATAGCCGGAACCTATCAAATAAATGCAGTGATCACAATTGCATTTAGTGTTGGGGATACTACCACGGATTGGATTGTTGCACTTTATAAAAATGGTGTAGTCTATTCCCAAATCGAACAACACAATGTTCTTGCAAGCACGGATAACGCAATAGCGTTGAGTGATTTAATTAATTGTAATGGTAGTACTGATTATATAGAACTTTTTGTATATCAAGCAGCCGGAGCCGATCGAAGTTTAATTGGTGCAACAAATAAAACATGGATGTCTGGCCACTGGGCAGGTAACTAATGGTAGACGCCAATTTTAATAAGGTAACAGCTACCAAAGCTGCTTTCGGAACAGATCACAATTTAAGTGACACGACATCTCTCAGAGTTGAGGACAGACCTACTGTATCCACCGTGGTGGGTGACTTCGTAGCAACACCAATAGGTGACAATCACGATACTGGTGCCTTGAGAGCAGTTGGAAGGAACTTAGTCAACCAAGGTTCCGGAAACAACAATAATTTAAGAGCACATGAAGTGCAAATAGTTAATGATATTGGAGGCTCAGGCAGTGCTGTAGGGATGGAACTGGGAGTTCATAATTCTGTATCTGGTAAAGATACAAAAGGAATGCACATACATTCAAGCCATACAGGATGGCTTCCAACAGGAGCACGAAACGACATTGGTATCTACATGGGAGGTGAGGATGGATGGAATTATTTCTTCCGTTGTGCTAAAGCCATGGATCAAGTTATGGCTTTCCAAGTTGGTGGAGGTGGATCCGATGTTGATCAAGAACTCGGAAATGTCACTCTCTTTGATGGACACGTAAAAACAAATTGGAGTCCTGCTGGTGATCGCGCAGTGTTCGGCACAAAGACTAACCATAGAGTTGATTTTACCGTAAATAATCAGGTAGTAATGTCCTTAAACACTAATGGTACAATTACTAATGCAAGTGGTCAAATTTTAGGGGCTAGCTCCGGTGGTAGTTCACCACCTACTTTTTCATCGAATACTTGTAGTTTTAAGGCACTCATGCCGGGTCATCAACCTATTGCACCTAATACAATAACAAAAGTTAGATTTGACAATGAAGAATTTGACACCAACAATACATATGATGTTGGAAATAAACGACATGTCCCGACTGTAGCTGGGGTATACTTTTATGAGGCACAAGTATTGTTTGATCCACTTGGAGACGCTAGTGCTAAGATGATTCTTGAAATACGAAAGAATAATGTTCCGATATCTAAAGCACAAGTATCTCAACCTAATATTCCTAACAGTGCATCATCCACATTAAAAACTTCTACATTAATACCAATGAATGGTTCTACAGATTTCATAGAGGTGTTTGTTCATCATAATGATATTGGAAATAATAATGTAACTGGGGATGCTACACACAACCATTTATCTGGCTACAGAGTAGGTTCATAATGAGTATAATAGCACAAGGTATAAGAGTAGGTGATTGGTATGCTCACTGTCAGGTGTGTGGTGGGCGATACTTCGGTTCCACAATGGTAAATAGATGGGATAATTTATTTGTATGTACAAAATGTGATGAACCTCGAAATCCTGCCGACACTCCAGTTGTAATAGTGGATACAAGAATGCCACCAAGAGTAAGCACAATGCAATTATCAAATACATTAGAATTTGATTCCCCAACAGCAGATAGTACCGATAATTGGTACAATAACGGTCAAGGTAATATAGTATAATATGGCCACGTCGAACTCTCGCGACTTCACTTTAACTCGAAATAACATAGTTAAACGTGCTTTTAATTTTATCAATATCTATGATTTAAATAATACCATAGATTCCCAAGATCAAGACTTCGCTCTTGATTTATTAAATATGTTACTTAAATCCTGGAATGCAGAAACAAGACAATCATGGAATCGACAAAATGCAACCGTCTTTACAGCCTACCAAGATCATCAATATGATTTAAGTTTAACAGGTGATAACTGGACAAAATCCTATGTTAATACAACTATTAGTGCCGACGAAGCGAGTGGTCAAACAGTAATTTCACTCACCTCAACGACAGGCATGACAGCGGCCGATCGAATTGGTATTGAGTTGGATGGTGGTACCCGACAATGGACAACAATTGTTTCAGTTGATAGTTCAACCCAAGTAACAATTACCACAGCTCTTACTGGTGCAGCCGCCGCTGCAAATACTGTTATTGCTTATACTAGTAAAGCAGATAGACCACTTGAAATATTAACCGCGACGTGGCAAGATATTACAACTTCTGTTGAAACAAAACTTACGCAAATTCTTTATGAAGAATATCAATATTTACCGGATAAAACGACCGACGGTTCGCCAAGTTGTTTCATGTATCATCCACAATTGTCTACCGGTAAACTATATCTCTGGCCAAGACCAGCAGACGTTAATCTAATTATTAATATCACTTTCCAAGAATCAATTGAAGATTTTGATTCACAATCAGACAATGCGGATATTCCCCAAGAATGGGAATATGCCTTAATGGTGAATCTAGCAGCGGCTTTAGCATTTCCCTATGGTCGCTATCCTGAAATGGATAAAATTAAACAAGAAGCAATGATGTTGAAATCATTAGCTTTAAATTATGATAATGATAATACTAGTATATTACTTTCCCCAAATTCTCGATCGAATTCAAGGACAAATTATTAATGAAAATTGATTTATTTGGCGGTTCATATAATGATAAGTATATTCAGTTAAACTCACAATTAACACGTAATTGGTATACTGCTTATTCGTATCATGACCAAATAGCTGATCAGGAAGTAAATAGCAATAGTGGAACCTTTAACCGAGAATCAGGAAAAGAAGTTAGAACACTAAAACCAACCCCCGGTTTACCTTTATTTGCAAGTAATCAAGGAAATTGTTCACGGGGTGCATTCTCAATTAATGATCGAGGATTTTTTGTTGTTGACAATACCCTCTATGAGGTGTATACTGATGGTACCCTTACTTCACGTGGTACACTAAGCGTTAGTCCAGGTGGTGCTACGACAAAGGTTTGGATGGCAGCAAACAACAACAATGAGATAATGTTAGCCGACCATGCTGTTGGTTATATTTTTAATACGTCTACCAATGTTTTAACTCAAATTACAGATGCTGATTTTCCTGGTGCAGATACGTTAACTTCTCAAGATAATCGATTTATAGTAACTTTCAATGGTCGAGTCTATTTTAGTGATTTAAATAATGGTATGTCATGGACTGGGGTTAATGTATATACACCCTCTTATAAAGCAGATAATGTTAAAGCTGTTATTTCACTTCAAGAAGAAATTTATAATTTTGGTAGTGAAACATTAGAAATTTATTTTGATAATGGTGAAACACCCTTGGAACGTGTTTCAAGGTCAAGTATTCAATATGGAATAGTTGCCCCGGAAACGTTAGTTGTTACCGCGAATGTTATTTTATTTGCGAGTAAATTTAGTAATGGCCAGCTTCGCATAGTACAGATAAGCCCAAATCATGAAATTGAATCAATTGCCCCACCTTCAATAACTTATCAAATTGGTAAGCATGAAAATTTAGAAGATATGTATGCTTGGGCATATACATCGCCAGATGGGCATGTATTTTATGTTTTAACGATTCCATCTGCTGAGAAAACTTTGGTATATGACTTGACGACTAAAGATTGGCATGAGTGGAGTTCTTTCCTTGGTAATAATGCAAATGGCATACCAATTTATGGACGATTTTTAGGTAAACATCATTTATTCTTAAAAGGAAAACACCTTGTTTCCGGTTTTAATAATGGAAATATTTATCAATTAGATTGGAATACATTTACTGAAAATGGGAATGCAATTGTACGTCAACGTGACACACAAATTTATCACTCTGAATATAAAATGATTTCAGTACATGAATTAGAACTTGATATGAATACAGGGAGTGGAACCTTATCAGGTCAAGGTTCAACACCAGTAATGATGTTTCAAATCTCGAAAGATGGTGGAAAAACCTTTTCCCCCGAAAAATTCGTTCGCATGGGGAAACATGGGGATTATTTATATCGTTGTAAAATTCGAATGTTGGGAACAGCAAAAACATGGGTTCTAAGATTTAAATTATCAGATCCAGTTGATGTTTGTTTAATTGGTGCAAGAGTTCGTGGTTCTATTGGAGGTTATTAATGATAACAGTTCAACGTATACATAACTCATTCACAATTCGTGAAATATTTAAAGATGATTGGGAAAAAGTCACTGATGATGGGTGTGGTGCTTTTGAGAGTTTCTATCCGGACTCTAAAAATGAAAATAAATATTTTCTTTTAGTGCAAGAAGATAAAGCATTAGTTTGTTTAGTAATGTGCTATAAACTCACTCACACACTTGCCGAATGCCATTTAATCGTTTGTAAGAATTTTAGAGGTAAAAATCTTACAGAGCACTTCAATAAAGTGCATGAATTTTTACTAGAAAACACAACAATCAAAAATTTAATTACTCTTCTTCCAAAGAGTAGAAAACACATTTACAATTATGCTCTTAAATATGGATGGAAAGAGAAATGTATAATTAAACACGCATTCCTAAAGGATCACATTTTAGAAGACTGCGTCTTATTAGAATTGGGGTTATTATAATGCCAGGTGGTATGGGCGGCGGAGGCGGCGGTGGAAACATCGATGTTTCAGATGCGGTCAATCAAATTTCGGAAATGGTTCAAGTTGGTTTACAATTTGCTGAGCATCAAACACAACAAGGTATGCGATTTGGTGAACAAAAGTTAGAACAAGGAATTCGTTTTGGTGAAGATCAATTAGACAAAGGGATTGGTTATAATGAAAATCAAACTAAAGCCGCTATTGGTGAATTAAAAACTAATATTGAAACAGGTAAAGCTGAACTTCGAGAAGGTTTTAATCGATATCAAGCACTCAATGCTCCTTATCGCCAAGCGTCCTATCAAGCATTGGATGGGCTGATGGATTCAATGGGTATGGCTAGACCGAATGTCAGTAGTGCTGATATGGCTAAAGCGTTAGACGCTAAGGCTGTCCAAAGAGGTGCTGAAGACAGATTACGTGCATCGGGAATTGGGTTATTAAATCAATTACCGGCAAACTTAGATCCCAATATTAAACAACAAATACAGTATGCGGTGATGTCCGGAGCAAATCCATCAACCGTTGCGTCGCAGTTACAACGCATTATCGACGCACAAGGATTGGGTTTTGGTACTGACAGAGATCAAAGTGCAACACAATTTGAACGATTTAAATTTTTAAATTCGGGTGTTCAAGTCCCTACAGTTGGAAAAGAAGGGGAAGAAGGTTCCGGAGGCGGCGGTAGTTTTGGTACCGGCGGAGGCATGGGTGGAATGAATTCACGTGGTGGTTTAATGGGTGGTTTATTCCCAAATGCAAATAGCCCATTTAATTCACCTGAATATCTAAATCCAACACAACGCTCAATGGTCGGAAATCCAGCAGTGAGTAATCGAGTTTTTAATCCATTAGACACTTATCTTGCTAACTCTCTCGGAGCCTATCAAGATTTATCACGGTCAAGAATGTCTCAACCTTATGGACAAATGGGTTTAGCTTCAGCAATTCAAAACGGAATGTACTCACAACAACCACGCGTTGTTGATGTATTCTAAAGGTAAAACATGGCAACATTAGGTGAAATGATTTTAAACCCCACAACTGGGGAATGGGAACAACAACAAACGTTTGATCCAATCCAAAATCAATGGGCGTGGGGAGATAATGGCTTACAAGCATTAGGTGGGAATCCCGAATATTCCATCATGACCGACCCATTCATTGGTGTTAGTGAGCAATACCGTGGCGGAGCACCGATTGACGCTGCCACCTGGCAGGATGCTGTCCGTAAATCCTTAGAAGGATTCATGCGAACAAATTATGGGGTTGATCCTATTATGAATTGGGATCAAGCACTCTCTGGTACCTCGGGTAGTCAGTTCCAAATAGGAACTCTCCAAGATTTAGCGAATCGTCTTCCTGGTTTTTTTGAGACTTCTCAATTAATGACAAATATGGATACCGGTGGTTTAGGATTTGGGCACAGTGACCCAACGTACGATCCATTATTAGGCTTAAACCCAGATGATAAATTATTAGCATTTGAAGATGTTCCGCTTGAACAAGTTGAAAAAGTATTAGGTGGGCTACCGGGTACATTATTCAATACGAAAATCGCCTCACCCTACCAACGAAACATTCGTGATTTGCTCGCCCAACAACAAGCTTGGACGGCAGAAATTGAAGATTTACAACGTCAAGTAGCTCAAACATCAGCCCCCTCATCGGGTAAAATGTTTTATGATGGGGCATGGCATGATGCCGTACCAAAACCTGGGCCATTTAAATTAGAAGGCCCGGATGTCTTAGGTGGGGGTGGATTTACATTTAGTGGCATTATTGATGATCAAGCAAATACAGCCGGATTACAACAACGAATTAACGATTTAATGAATCGACGGGGTACCGCTCAAGAACAAATTGATGCAGCTCGTGCTGCAATTCAAAAAAATGCATTCATTCC
>Ga0209640_10004957_pt1 | contig 11631 bp, 12 predicted proteins | sample RifCSP10_1_FD_184018 | JGI IMG/M metagenome (GOLD analysis project Ga0209640, IMG submission 184018) | Soil microbial communities from Rifle, Colorado - Rifle CSP2_sed 10_1 (SPAdes) (version 2) | ecosystem: Environmental > Terrestrial > Deep subsurface > Rock core/Sediment | place: Rifle... | reverse complement strand
AGCTCGCGGCGGCCCCGCTTCCCGCCCTTGCCCCGGTACTGATAGAAGACGGTGTCGCCCTCGCACGAGAGGTTGCCGACCTTCAAGTTCAACACCTCCGACCGCCGCCGACCGGTGAGCACGAGGGTCAGGATGATGGCGCGGTCCCGCAGGCCGGCCGGGGTCTCGGGAATCACCGCCAGCGGTTTGTCATGCGGCATGCCGACTGCACGGAGCATCTCGGGCGTGAAGTGATCATAGTACGAGGATCCCAGCAGCGAGTCGGAGGCATCCTTCAGCAGCGACCGGCGCAATACCTGAAAGCTTGGATACGGGGATCGCCGAGTATGGACACCCCCGATACAAAACTCGCTTTCCGGATGCGCTTCGAAGACCTGGAGGCCCCTGGTGACGACACCTCCGGCGAGATGAACGTTCAGCCGGTCGACAAAGGCTTCGAGGGCGCCTACGCCGAACTGGGCCGGCTCGGGATGGATGACGAAGAGGGTTTCGAGTTTTTCATCCCCAAGGAGTTCGCCTATCAGGGTCATCACGCGGCCCTCCGGCTCGAACGGGTCGGCAGCCGCGAAACACAACACTTCGAAGCGAATACGCTGTCTGAGCCGCGCGGCCTTGGCGAACGGACAGATGGGCAGCCCCCCGAATACCCGATGGGGCCGCTCGATGAAACCCTCTGACCATCGGAGCATCTCCGCAATGACGTCGTCGCGGCTCTTCATTCAGTATTGTTCCAGTCAGAGGCGCGCCAACGTCGTCAGCTCACCAGCGCGCCTAAGCCATCGACTACTCTTGCCTCTCTCGTCCCCAGTGCCGATGCTGGGCGACGGCCTCGATGAATTCCCGCGCGACGCCGTTCATGCTGGCGTCCTTTCCGATCGCGATTCCCGGAGGTCCCGACGGCTTCCGACCCTTCCTGGGCGGCTCGCGATCGTTTGCACTGATACCGGCAGCCTCGAGCAGGGCCATGCCTTCCCCTGTCGCCCCGATGGCCTTGCAATGCTTGTACGCTTCCGCCACAAACTCGACCGCTCGAGGCTCGGTCGAAAGGGTGTGTACACTCTTGTCGCCGCCGGGCACGAAGACCGCGTCGAACAACACCGAGCCGGCGGTGAGGAAGCTCCAATTGATCGTGACCTTGTGGCCTTGGGCGGTCCTCAGTGTGCCGAGCCTCGGAGCAACAATCTTCGACTGCGCCCCTGCCGCCTTCAAGGCTTTCTGGATGCCACTCAGCGCCCCGCCATCGACACCGCTCGCGGCGAGAATGGCGATCTTGCGCGTCCGGATAGTGTTCTTGACTGTATTGGCCATGCTCAAAGCGGGAGAGGTGCCGACGGCACGGGAGACCGGCTTGGGCTGAAACTGCTTGACGTTACCGTCGGCGGGCACGCTCAGGTTGAAGGGGCCGTCGAGCTTCTTCGGAACCGGCAGCCCGAGACCATCGGCGACCCTGCCGGCCAGCGTCGTGTCCACCTGCGCCAGCAGGCCCAGCATGCGCACTCGAATGGCGAGAGCGTCCACCTTGCCGAGCTCGAACCGCAGTGCCTGGACGATATGGGCCTTCTCCGGCTCCGATTGGCTCTTGTAAAACAAGGCCGCCTGGCTGAAGTGATCGAAGAATTTCTCCCCGCGTGCTCGCACCTTTCGGCCGTCGATCTTCTCAGCGTAGCTGACGAAGCCGCCCTCACGTTGGCCGGCCTGGAAGGGACAGCCCCCGCCGAGCGAATTGGGCTGGTAGCTGCTGCGGCCCGTATTGATCGTCTGGCGCATATGCCCGTCGCGCTGATTGTTGTGGACGGGCGCCACCGAGCGATTGATGGGGATCTCGTGAAAATTGGGGCCGCCGAGGCGGGTAAGCTGCGTATCCGTGTAGGAGAATAGCCGACCCTGTAGCAGCGGGTCGTCGGTGAAGTCGATGCCCGGCACCAGGTGGCCCGGGTGAAAGGCGACCTGCTCCGTCTCGGCGAAGAAATTGTCGGGATTGCGGTTGAGGGTGAGCTTGCCGACGCGTTGCACGGGCACCAGTTCCTCGGGAATCAGCTTGGTCGGATCGAGCAGATCGAAGTCGAAGGCATGTTCGTCCTTCTCCTCGACGATCTGGACGCCAAACTCCCACTCGGGGAAGTCCCCGTTCTCGATGGCCTCCCAGAGATCGCGCCGCTGGAAATCCGGGTCCTGCCCGGAGATCTTGACTGCCTCATCCCAGACCACCGAGTGGATGCCGAGGAGTGGCTTCCAGTGGAACTTCACGAACCGCGCCTTGCCCTGGGCGTTGATGAGGCGGAACGTGTGGACCCCGAAGCCCTCCATCATGCGGAGGCTCCGGGGAATCGCGCGATCCGACATGACCCACATGATCATGTGCATCGACTCGGGCATCAGGGAGATGAAGTCCCAAAAGGTGTCGTGGGCGGACGCCGCCTGCGGGATCTCGTGGTGGGGCTCGGGCTTGACGGCATGGACCAGGTCGGGAAACTTCACCGCGTCCTGGATGAAGAAGACGGGGATATTGTTGCCCACGAGATCGTAGTTACCCTCTTCCGTGTAGAACTTGACGGCGAAGCCTCGCACGTCGCGGGCCATGTCGGTCGAACCGCGAGAGCCGGCAACTGTGGAGAAACGAACGAAGACCGGGGTATTGACGGCAGGGTCCTGGAGAAACTTCGCGGTCGTGTAGTGGGCTAACGACTTGTAAACTTGGAAGTGGCCGTGGGCGGCCGCCCCCCGCGCGTGCACGACCCGCTCGGGAATGCGCTCGTGGTCGAAGTGGGTGATCTTCTCGCGGAGGATGAAGTCTTCCAGCAGTGCGCTGCCGCGCTCCCCGGCTTTGAGGGAGTTCTGATCGTCATTGATGCGGAGCCCTTGATCCGTCGTCAAGAACTGGCCGGTAAGATCTTCCCGGTTGACGTCCAGATCCTCCATCTTGCTGTTCCGCCCCTTCTGCCTGCTCTTCGCCATGAATCCTCCTACCTCCTAAAACGAGTCAGAGCACCAAGACGAGGAACGGTTCATCCTCCACCTCCTCGCAAGAAGGAGGATGCTTGGCGGCGTCATACGCCTCGACCACACTCCCCTTACGAGATGGACGCAACCGCATGTGCTGTGTCCGGCTCTGACGGTACCAGCGTCGTGAGCACCATGCGTAGTGGACCTTGGTCCAACTAGGCGGGCGCGTGCGTGACAGTTAGAGTGAGCTGCATCGGATCCAGACAGTGAACATCTGGGAACAGCACTTCCCGCTGTCGAGACCGAGCGAGAGATCTCCCACCCCCAACGTCGGGCACGCCCCGATAGGAGACCACCATGTCGGAGAAGGAATATCTAGCAACTCGGCTATTCACAGATCGCCCCAGTGCCGAGCGGGAGTACGACGCGTTGGTCGCGCGCGGCTACTCGCCAAAGGACGTCAACGTCATCATGACGGAGGAGGGTCGCAAGCGGCATTTCGGCGCCGGAGCTCCCACGACGGAACTCGGGAACAAGGCCCTTGAGGGCGCTGGCGTCGGCGGTAGCATTGGTGCTGTAGCTGGAGGGGCCCTCGCGGCCATCGCGGTGGCAGCGACAGTGGCGCTCCCGGGGCTGGGCCTGATCGTGGCAGGACCCATTGCGGCCGCGCTCGCGGGGGCTGGCGCGGGGGCGGTTGCCGGAGGCGCTATTGGTGCGCTCGTCGGCGCGGGCATTCCCGAAGAGCGCGTCAAGGAGTACGAAGGCGAGCTGAAGAAGGGCGGTATTGTCATGGGTGTGAAGCCGCGGACGCCGGAAGACCGAGCGTATTTTGATCGCGAGTGGGGTGGCGATCACGCCGACACCGCCGCTGCCCACCGGGGGCTGTAGAACCATGCGTGGGGCGGCAGCAGTAACCTTCGTCCTGGCCCTGGCGTGCGCCGCGGCCCCGGCCGCTGCTCAGCCGCGCGATGTCAAGCCCACAGCGGATACCGCGCGCGCGACCGATAAATCGAGTCTCGGCATTCGAAGTGTCACGGGTACGGTCAAGAAGACGACGGAGAGTGGCGTTGTGGTCGCGGGCCGCGAGAAGGGGTCGAAGGATCGGGACTGGGCGTTCGTCCTCGATGGCGGAACGCGCATCGACTCGGGCGGTCAGGTCCGAGGGGTGAGTGATCTGCGGCAGGGTGATCCCGTCACGGTGACCTATACCAATCGCGACGGCAAGATTGTGGCTCAAAGCGCTACGGTGAACCCGCGCTAGTGAGGATCGCCGCCGGCGGCTTCTCCGGCCTGCCTGGGGAGAAGCCGCCGGTCGGCGAATATTTCTTCACGTTCTTTTCCCTAACAGGAGATCCCAACGATGGATGCGATTCAATTCCTCAAGCAGGAGCACGAGAAGGCCAAGGCCGCGTTCGGAAAGGTCCTGAAGGCGGCTCCTGACACCAGGGGCGAACTCTGGGCCGCGCTGCAGCCCGAGCTGGAGGTCCACGAGCAGATCGAGGACGAGGCCGTGTATGAGCCCCTCGCGCACGATGCAGGCAAGACGGATTCAAAGCTGGCGGAATGGCAGGAGAAACATCAGGACGAGGTCGACAAGGTCGAAGGGCTGATCGAAGCGATGGCGGCGCTCGAGCCCGAACACGCCCCGTGGCTCACCAAGCTCAAGGCCGTGCACGCCAGCCTCGAAAGCCATATCCGGGAAGAGGAGCAGGAGATCTTCCCGCGCATCACCAAAGTCTGGGACGAGAAGAAGCTCAAGCAGGTCGGGGCGGACCTGAAGGAGCTGAAGGCAAAGAAGCTGAAGCCGGCGGCGGTGCGCTGAGCAGGGTAGCGTCTTCCAACAACCTCCCGAAGGAGAGAAGATGAAAGCAGCGGCGGCCTTTGTCACGGACATGAGAGAAATTCGCCGGCGCGCCCGGAAGGATCTTGACGAGGGCGCGGTCACTAAGAACTACGGCGGCGGCGTAAAGGAGGCCATTAGCCTCCTGAATCATGCGGTGGCCACCGAGATCGTCTGTATCTTGCGGTACAAGTTTCACGCCGTGACGGCGGCCGGGCTGTCGAGCGAATCCGTCAAAGAAGAATTCGCCCAGCATGCCAAAGAGGAAGAGGAGCACTTGGATCTGCTCGCGGAGCGGATCAATCAGCTCGGCGGCAAGCCGAACATGAATCCCGAGGGCCTCTTGTCCCGCGCGGCATCCGAGTATGTGGAAGGGAGCAACCTGGTAGAGATGATCAAAGAGAACCTCGTGGCGGAGCGGATTGCCATCGAGACGTATCGTGAGATGATTCGCTATTTTGGTGAGAAGGATTCGACCACCCGGATGATGCTCGAGCGCATTCTGGCGCAGGAGGAAGAGCACGCCAACGACATGCATGATCTCCTCGTCGCTCAGCAAGGGCACCCAATGCTCAAGCAGTGATCTGTGAGGTGCCCGCACCTCCTCCTCATGCTTCGGTCCCCCTCAGTGGGATTGGACCAAGGTCCACTGGGCCACTCTTCGGCCCGGCCGTAGCGTGAAGGAAGAGAGCAACAAGGAAGAGGTGCATCCCCTGAACAGTTGGGTTACTGCAGGACCATACGAAGAGAACACCTTGTCAGGGAGCTGGTATGAGCCAATGTGTCTCCGAGCGCCTCATCAGATTCCGCGGGCTGGCGATGCCCGTTCCACTCGTGACCCCCTCGGGGCTTAGAGCCACCACCATCCGCTGGGCGTGCAGCGTTCTCGCCATGCTCTGCTGTCAGCTCGCCCTGGTGGCCACTGTCTCCGCTGAAGACACGCCGTGGCTCCTCTACCGAAATGACCAGGATGGCTTTGAGCTGCGCTTCCCCCCGAACTTTGTCCCAGGCACCTACAAGCGCAGGTTCCCCTCGAACCTCGTCCGAGAGCTGCGAGACCCCGGCCGCCGCGAGCCCTTCGAGGAGGCAATTGTCTTGGTGGATCGGGCTCGCGCAGGGCTCCGGGATCTCTCGGCGTTGCCTTCCGGAGAGATCACGGCTGTCACCATCGAGGTCCTATCCCGTCCGGAAGCCGAGACCAGGATCGCCCTCGGCCGTCAGGTCTACGGGCAGGAAGTCGTCGAGGTAACGATTGGCTCCCAGCGGAGGCACAAGTTCCCCGGCTTCCCTGGCCCAAACGGGACGGGTGCGTTTTACTACCTCGTGCCACTGCGCAACCACACAGCTCTGGAGTTCACAGCCTATCGGAAGTTTCTGGAGCCACCACTCGGGGACACAGGCTACGACCGTGTCGTCGAGCAGATTATCGGAACACTCCGACTCTTTCCGCGTTGACGCTTGGATTGCCCCACGAAGGACACAATCCCGGGCCGTGGGAACCCGTGCGAAGGGTGCGGCCCGCAGCTGTTCACCTGCGGGCGGCGTAGTGGACGTAGGTCCAATATGTGGAGGGCTTTCCAAGAATTAGAATGAGAGCTAGGTAAAGGGAAGAACGCGAGCCGCGGACCAATGCGAGTCGACGTTCGAGTCGAGGAGTGCACGAGAGGCGGTGTTCAACGCCCGTTGTGGTTGACACTCTAAAAAGGAGATCCCATGTTCCTGACCGTGGCCATTGTCTTAGCGGTGCTATGGGCGCTCGGCTTTTTTGCATTTCATGCTGTTGGGGGGCTCATTCATCTGCTACTGATTGTCGCCCTCATTGCTGTGGTCGTCCATTTCGTGCGGGGGTCAAAGGCTAGGGCCTAAGGATTCTCGTGGTGAGGACCACGACGAACGCAATGACTTCGTAAACGGCCCCCGGGCACCGGCGGCTCACGCGGGAAGTGTCTCGGATGCTCCACGTGATCCGCCGCCCTTTTGGCCCGACGCTCCCCTTCGCCGCCGCGGAAGCTGCATTCGGAAGCGAGTGCCGTTCGTAAGTAATCCGGGCTAGCCCATCCGGGCCCGCACGGCACGCGCGCCGTCACTGAGCGCCCGGAGCTTGCCGAACGCCGTGTCGCGAGGCAGGTACTTCATCCCGCAGTCGGGCGCGAGGATGAGGCGTTCCGGCGTCACACGCTCGAGGCCGGCTCGGATGCGCGCCGCCACCTGCTCCGCCGTCTCCACGGCTGGATCGCCGAGGTCGATCTCGCCCAGGATGATGGTCTTGCCCGCGAGCTCGGCCAGCACACCCAGGTCGAGCTTCGGCTGCGCGGCCTCGATGGAGATCTGCTGGGCCGTGGTGGCGGCGAGCTGCGGCAGGAATGAGTAGCCCGTGGGCTTCTGGTGGCGCACCACCGCCGCGTAGCCGAAGCAGAGGTGTAGCGCCGTCGGCACCGTGAGACCCTCGAGGGCGCGATTGATCGCGGGCACGGCGAAGCGCTTGGCGCCCTCCGGATCGTTGCGGAGCGTGGCATCGGCTCCTGGGGCTCCTGGGGCGCCCGGTGTCTGAGTATGGGCGATTATGTCACGGGGACGGAGCCCACGGACGGGGCGGCCGCCGCCGGAGGGCGTTCGTGTTGACGATCCTCATCCAGGTCAAGCAGGATGCTGGAAACAGGCGCGGAGACCTTGTCTGGACCGAGTTCTCTGTTGAGTTCCCGAACGTACGGAGGAAGTCGTGAGTGGCCGAGAGGGCTAGCGGCGTTGTCCCATCTGATCCCGAACTGCTCGGTGGCCACCATCTTTCGACGGCCTCCGCTCGCCCAGGGAACTCATTGATCCACGGACCCTTTACTTCTCGCTATCGCCAAAATCCTGATGAACCTCCCCGGCGTGACGATCTCGACTCGCCTGTAGGCCTTCAGCACCAGGAGGTCCTTGTCCCCGGTGACCACGTACTCTGCCTTCCCCTCGACCGCCGCGGCCAAGAACTTGTCGTCCGCAGGATCCCGGCTCGCCTTCACCTTGAGCCGACCCGGGACCAGAACGCTCTCCGCCGCGAGGATCTGCAGAAGCGCCACCAGATCGGCGTCGTCCATCCACCGGAACTTCCGAATCCTTTCGTAGAACAAAACTCGCCCCATCTCCTCAAGGATCTGGGGCGAGAGTACAAGTTGTAATTCGCCACGTTGCCAGGCACGAAGAATCCGATCTTCGTTTCCGCCCTTGATGAGCGTTGCGGAGATCACGACATTCGTGTCGAGAACAACCCTCATGCACTCGCGCGCCGTTTCTCACCGCGCGCACTTGCAATCGCCTCCTGGACGAGCTTCCGGATCTGCTGGGGCGGTACTCCCTTCGCCGCTGCCTGCGTCCGGTCGATGATGGCGAAGAGTTGCTCCCGCGCTGCCCGGCGCCGCACGCCTCGCGTATCAATGTAGAAGCGGAGCGCCTCCCGGAGGAGCTCGGATTTCGTTCGGTTCTCCTCCTTCGCCATCTCCTGGGCCTTCTTCAAGAGCGGGGCCGAGAGCGAGATCGTGATGAGCTTTCGCACTGCCACCTGGGGCACCCCCTTTCGAATGTCATACATAGTATGACATATCTTAACGCGCCTGCCGGTTGTGTCAAGTGCACGTCGGTCCTGCGCCCTGTGGGCCGGGCGAATTCTGATCGATCCAACGACCCCTTCAGTTCGGGAGCGCTGCGAGCGGAGACCAGACCAAGTCCTGGACGGCCATCTCTTGGGCACCCACCGCTCCAGCCGGGCCCCACAGGAGCACGCGAGCCAGAAGCAGTAACCGTCGGGTGTCAGTGGGTCGGCATCTCCCCAGAGATCCCCGCATCCTCAGTGCTCCTCGACGAAGGCGACCACAACCTCGAACACGCCCGCCAGGGTAGCCGGCGGCCGGCCGCCTGCAAATGTCCAGAATCGGATACACCGAGCGCGCCGCGTCAGGACTCCCAGTGCAGCTCGCCCTTCAGCACAAACCCCGCCGGCCCAGAACCGTCCACAACGTCCTGATGCTGCATGTCACGGTGGTCCGGAAAGCGAGGCAACCCGTCTCGGGGACCGCTTGGGGAAGGCTCTTCGAAGGCGGGGCGAGGCCGCGATTCCGTCAGCGTGGCGTCAGCAGGGTTGCGGGCGCCCTCCGTGGCGCCCGCTAACGTCGGCGGGCGCCAGAGACCGAAGGCTTGCTGCCCGACTTCTCACTCCATTCCTTGCGGCACACCTTCGCCAGCCCCCTACTCCAGTAGGAGAGAGCCCGGCCTACGTGCAGTGTCGACACCAACCGGAAGTCGCTCCCGATGGGGAACAAGGCGGCCGTTGCCGGGCTTGACGATGGGCGGGGTAGCAAGAACAGCATCGGGCATTCCCGATGCTCCGAAAGCGCCCGATGGTCAATCGTGGGCCGTCAAGGCCTCGAACCTCGGACCCATGGATGAAGAGTTGCTTGCTCCACCAACTGGGTTAACGGTCCGTCGGCAGATCAGCGAGCGGCGGGCGGCAGGGACGTGCGCTCAGAACTTGCTGAAGCCGAAGCCCCCGTCGATCGCGATCGTCTGGCCGGTCACGTATCCCGACGCGCCGGAGGCCAGGAAGACGACCAGGCCCGCGAGCTCCTCGGGACGGCCGAACCGCCGCATCGGGGTTCCCTTGAGCAGCACGTCGCGCTTAGGCGCGTCCTCGATCTGGTCCCGCACCATGTCCGTCTCGAACGTCCCCGGCGCGATGGCGTTGACCCGGATCCCATAGCGCGCCCACTCGTAGGCGGCCGAGCGCGTGAACTGGATGAGGCCGCTCTTGGTCAGGCCGTAGACGGCGGCGAACGGCACCGCCACCTGCCCCAGCACCGACACGACATTGATGATGCAGCCGCTGCGGCGAGCGATCATCTCGCGGCCCACCCGTTGCGTGCAGAAGAACGTGCCGCCGAGATTGGTTCGGATCGTCGCCTCCCAGTCCTCGCGGGGGTAATCGGCGATCGGCTTGAGGATCCCCATCCCGGCGTTGTTCACGAGCACGTCGATGCGCCCGAAGCGGTCCACCGCCCGGCCCACCGCCGCGTCGACGGTGTCCCAGCGGGTGAGGTCCGCCACAAAGGTCTCCCCCCGTCGCCCACAGGCCTCGACCGCCGCCCGGGTCTCCTCGAGCAGGTCGGCGCTGCGACCCAACAGCGCCAGGTCAGCCCCCGCGCGCGCCAGGGCCACGCTGATGGCCCGCCCCAGACCCCGGCTCGCCCCGGTCACCAGCGCGACCTTGCCCTCGAGCCCGAACAGCCCCGCGAGATACTCGCGCGTGTCGGTCATGGCCCGCCCCTCTAGACCTGGCGCACGCGGTCACGCCAGAACGGCTCGCGCAGCACGTGCTTGAGGACCTTGCCCGACGGGTTCCGCGGCAGCATCGCCACGAAGTCGACGGCGCGCGGCTTCTTGTAGCCGGCCAGCCGCGCGCGGCAGTGCTCGATCAGCTCGGCCTCGTTGGCGGCCATGCCCTCGCGCAGGACGACGATCGCCTTCACCGCCTCGCCCCACCGGTCGTCCGGGATGCCGATCACGGCCGCCTCCCGCACCGCCGGGTGCGTATATAGGGCCGCCTCCACTTCGACCGACGAGATGTTCTCGCCGCCGCTGATGATGATGTCCTTCTTGCGGTCGACGATGTACAGGTACCCCTCGTCGTCGGTCATCGCGACGTCGCCGGTGTGGAACCAGCCATCCCGCAGCACGCGCGCCGTCTCCTCCGGAGCGTTCCAGTACCCGCTGGTAATGTTCCGTCCGCGGGCGATGATCTCGCCGGTCTCGCCCGTTCCCACCTCGCGCCCGCCGTCGTCGACGACCCGCAGCTCGATGCCAACCGCCTCTCGGCCCACGGACCCCAGCCGCCGGACCTTCTCGGCAGGCCCCTCCACCGCGTAGTCCTCCGGGTGCAGCACCGAGAGGAACAACGCCGTCTCGGTCAGGCCGTAGATGTTGTAGAACTCGATCCCCCACTCGCGAATGACTTCCTTCAGCCGGTCCGTGGGCATGGGCGCCGCGCCGTCGAAGATCCTCGTCATGCTGCCGAGGTCGTAGCGACGCCGCCCGGGACTGTCCAGCAGGAACAGGATCATCGCCGGCACGAACGTCGCCGTGGTGACGCGCTCGGCCTCGATCAGCGCGGCCACGCGCTCGGGGTCGTACTCCGCCACCACCGCCGTGGCGCCCATGAGGAAGAAGCCCATCGGCGCGCTGCCGCCGCCCCCGTGGAACAGCGGGATGCTGAACAGGCCTATCTCGCCCGCGCGCAGGCGCAGCTCGATCGCGCCAATCAGCGCGCTCATCGTCATGTTGGCATGCGTGATCATCGCGCCCTTGGGCAGGCCGGTGGTCCCGCTCGTGTAGAAGATGAAGGCGAGGTCCCCCTCCGCCACCGACACCCTCGGGGGCGCGGCGGACGCCATCGCCAGCACCCGCTCGAAGGACGTCACGCGGCCCCTGTCGCAGTCAACGCTGATCCAGACTTTGACATCGCCCAGATCCGGTATCACCGGCTCGAGGAGGTCGAGAAATTCGCCCGACGTGATCACCGCCCGCACGCCGGCGTGTGTCAGGATGAACCGGATCTCCTCGGCGTTGAGCCGGAAGTTCACGGGGACGGCAACCCCGCCCGCCTTGGCGATGCCGAACACTGCGATCTCGTACTGGTGGCAGTTGCGCAGGAGGATCGCGACCCGCTCCCCCGTGCCGACCCCGAGCCCCCGCAGCGCGTTTGCCAGCCGGTTCGCCGCCTCGTCGAAGGCCCGGTAGCTCAGGCGGGTGCGCCCGAAGACGAGCGCCTCCCGGTTCGGCGCCAGACGGGCGGTGCGGGCAAGGATGTCACCGACCAC
>Ga0209640_10004956_pt1 | contig 11633 bp, 16 predicted proteins | sample RifCSP10_1_FD_184018 | JGI IMG/M metagenome (GOLD analysis project Ga0209640, IMG submission 184018) | Soil microbial communities from Rifle, Colorado - Rifle CSP2_sed 10_1 (SPAdes) (version 2) | ecosystem: Environmental > Terrestrial > Deep subsurface > Rock core/Sediment | place: Rifle... | reverse complement strand
AGGGTGCGATGCGCCCGGTGGTCCTTGTCAATATGCGAAATATCTGCGCGTTGGGGCAGAAGCTATTGTCGCCTTCGACTTTTCCGGCGAGCCACCTGTCGCACAAGTCCTCGAACCGGCAGCTGCCGCACCGGCCCCGCACGTCTTGTATGATGGCCTCGGTGTCACCATGCCTGGCAACTTCGGGGTCCACGCCGGCACGCGTCAGCATGTGCATCATGCGGCTTCCGGAGGCAGCCGCCATGTATCTTGAAAACCACACGACGAGGGCGACGCTCACCGCCACCATGATTATGGCTATGCCGATCTCGAACAATGTCGGGTTCATGGTCCAGTTCTCCTATTGACTCGACCTAAGGTCCAGCAAAACACGCGTTTGTTTCGGATGATTTGCGTAACTCCCGCCACGGGGGTACGCGACACCCCGTTACCGTTGGTTATCGTGCTACCGGACCGCAGGCGCTGCTTTGAGATACATCAACAAACGGGATGAAACGCCAGAGTCGCCGTGACGGAGATCTCCACTACAGCGACGACCACTACCGCACCTTGCGCCGCATCCTGGAGTGATGGGCCAGCTCATCGACCGGTTGAATGACCCGACGCGCTCAGGCGTCTACCGGGCACGGGGCGCGGACCCGCTGCTCAGCGCGACGCGCGGCAGCGATCTGCAGGTCGCCCGCATCCCGCTTCACGAGGTGCGCGACAAGCAGGCACTGCTCGCGGCGATCGCGAGTGCGCTGGATTTTCCCGAATGGTTCGGCGGCAACTGGGACGCGCTCGAGGATTGCCTCACCGACCTCTCCTGGCGAACGGCCGGCGGTCACGTGCTGGTGCTCGAAGGGGCGCAACATCTCGCGCGCGACGACGCCGGTGTTCTGATCGACGTGCTGACGTCTGCGGCGGAATTCTGGGCCGGGCGCGGCAGGCCATTCTTTGCCGTCTTCGTGAACGGCCCGGGGTCGCTGCCGCCGCTCATTCGCGAGAAAAAGGTGTGACGCCGAAACTTCCCGTGTCGGTCCTGGTGGTGGTTTACACGCCCGCGCTCGAGGTGCTCCTGCTCGAACGCGCGGTCCGGCCGGGCTACTGGCAGTCGGTGACCGGTTCGCTGGACCGCCTGGACGAGCCGCTCGAGCGCGCCGCGATCCGGGAGGTGCGCGAAGAGACCGGGATCGACGTGCCGCGCGCCTGGCTGCGGCGCTGGAACCTCACGTACACATTCGAAATCGATCCATTGTGGCGCGACCGGTTCGCTTCGGGGACGACGCACAATGTCGAGCATGCGTTCAGCGTCGAACTTCCCGGGCGGTGCGACGTGACACTTGCGCCCGAAGAACATACCGCGAACCTGTGGCTGCCCTGGCAGGCGGCGGCAGCGAAGTGCTTTTCGTGGTCCAACCGCGACGCGATACGGCAGCTCGGAGAATGCCGCAGTCAGGCTGCCGCAAGATCCCGCTCCTAGGCGTGCGCGCAGTGCGGGCAAGGCTCGCGATTCGCGTGCTCCTCGCGTGCACCGCGTCGGGCGGCGCGTGCGCGGCGGAGGACGTCTCGATCGAGGCGGAGCGTCACGGCTCCGCGGTACAGGTCACCGCGCGCGCCACGCTGCAGGCACCGCACGATCTGGTGTGGAAAACGCTGACGGACTACGACCGGCTGCGGGAATTCATTCCGGGTATCCGCTCGAGCAGGCTGATCGAACAGCAGGGACCGGCCGCGATCGTCGAGCAGTCGGGAGAGGCGCGCCTTCTATTGTTCTCTTTTCCGATCGAGGTGACCGTGCGAACGGTCCAGCGGCCGCCGAACGCGATCGAGGTTCATCTCCTCAAGGGAAACCTGAAACAGCTCAGCGGCGGTTACCGCATCGAACCGCTCCCGGGAGGGCGGCTGGTGCTGCGCTGGAGCGGCGTGATCGAGCCGGAGGCGGCTCTTCCGCCGCTGATCGGGGAATATCTGATGCGCGCAAACGTGGAGGACCAATTCCTCGGCATGGTGCGCGAAATCGAGCGGCGCGCGCGGGAAGCGGAAGCCGTGAAATGACCGAGCCGGCCATGTTTAAATGGTCGGGCCGCACCGGACGCTGAGAACGACGACATGCTTTGCCTGTATCTGATCGCGCTGCTTGCGCTCGGCGCCGCCGGATGCGCCGCGCTGGAGGAGCCGTTTCGCGCGCACGAGGAATCGGCGAGCGCGGAGGTTCGGCAGTGCGCGGGCCGGCAGCATTTCGACGACGCCGATGCGTTCGAGCAGCGCTTCCGGTTCGACCTGCAATGATCGAGTCCCTCAGGGTCGCGACGCTCAATATTCACAAGGGACTGTCGCAATTCAATCGCCGCATGGTGATTCACGAGCTGCAGGAGGGCCTGCGCGCCCTCGGTCCGGATCTCGTGTTCCTGCAGGAAGTCCAGGGCGTGAACGAGCGCCACGAACGGCGCTTCGCCACCTGGCCGCTCGCCCCCCAGCACGAGTTTCTGGCGGGCGCGCAATGGATGCACGCGTATGGCCGGAACGCGGTCTACGACCACGGCCACCACGGCAATGCGATTCTGTCGCGCTTTCCGATCGTTTCGGTGCACAACGAGGACGTATCCGACCATCGCTTCGAGCGCCGCGGGCTGTTGCACTGCGTCGTGAGCGTGCCGGGCTGGCGCAGGAATCTGCACTGCGTGTGCGTTCACCTGTCGCTGCACGAGCGCGGGCGGCGGCGCCAGCTGGACTCGATCTCCGGGCGACTCGAGGAGCTCGCCTCGCGCGGGCTGCCGATCATTGTGGCGGGAGATTTCAACGACTGGCGCCAGCGCGCCACCGCGATCCTCGAGCGGCGGCTCGGCATGACCGAGGTGTCGATCGCGAGACACGGCCGCGCCGCGCGCACCTATCCGAGCCTGCTGCCCATGCTGCGTCTGGACCGCATCTACGTGCGCGGCTTCAGCATCGTGTCGTCGCGCGTGCATCGCGGCGTTCCCTGGTCGCTGCTCTCGGACCATCTCGCGATCAGCGCGGAGCTCAGGCGTGCCTGACTACGTCGGCGGCAACCGCCTCACCCTGCTGCGAAACGGCGAGCAGTATTTCCCGGAGCTGGTGCGCGCGATCGACGCGGCCCGGCGCGAGATCCACCTCGAGACCTACATCTTTGCCGACGACCAGACGGGAAGCCTGGTTGCGGACGCACTCGCGCGCGCCGCGGCGCGCGGCGTCGCGGTCCGCCTGCTGCTGGACGGCTTCGGCGCGCGCGATTTCGCGCCGCGGTTCCGCGAGATGCTGGAGCGCGCGGGTGCCAGGGTCCTCCTGTACCGCCCCGACATCAGTCCGTGGCGCCTGCGCCGCAACCGCCTGCGACGCATGCACCGCAAGCTCGCCTGTGCCGACGACTCGGTGGCGTTCGTCGGCGGCATCAACGTGATCGACGATTACGACACGCCGGGGCAAACGCCGCCGCGCTACGACTACGCGGTGAAGATCGAAGGGCCACTGGGCGCCGAGGTACGGGCGGAGGCGACGAGGCTCTGGTCGCGCGTCGCGTGGGCGAATCTGGGGCAGCGTTGGCCGGGATTCGCGGTGCTGACCGGACGGCGGGGCGGCGCCGGCGCGCCCGCGCCGGATCCCCCCGCCGGGAATCAGCGCGCCGCGCTGGCGGTGCGCGACAACGTGCGTCACCGGCGCGACATCGAACAGGCGTACTACGAGCTCATCGACGCTGCTCGCGAGGAGATTCTCATCGCATGCGCGTACTTCTTTCCCGGGCGACGCTTCCGGCAGGCGCTCGCCCGCGCGGCCGCGCGCGGAGTGCGCGTCAGGCTGCTGCTGCAGGGCAAAGTCGAGTACGTGCTGCTTCACTACGCGTCGCGCGCGCTGTACGGATCGTTGCTCGACGCGGGCATCGAAATTCACGAGTACCACAGGAGCTTCATGCATGCCAAGGTCGCGGTATTCGACCGCGCGCGCGCAAGCGTCGGCTCCTCGAACATCGATCCCTTCAGCCTGCTCCTGGCGCGCGAAGCGAACGTCTTCGTGGAAGACGCCCGATTCGCCGCGGAGCTGTGCGCCAGTCTGGAAGAGGCGATGGCGCGTGGCGCGCGGGTGATGGCGCCGCAGCAATGGAAAAGACAGCCGCTCGGACTGCGCGTACGGACCTGGATCGCGTACGGCCTGGCGCGCCTGCTGGTCGTGTTCTTCGGCCCCGATCGCGCCTACTGAACGTTCCAGGCGGGCAGCATTGCGCTCGCGAGCGTACGGCCGGCGAGCGACAGGCGCTTCAAGGTGTAATCGAGCAGCCCGACGCGATCAGCGACAAATTCGCCGGCAACCGTGGCCGGATCCGGCGGCGCAAGCGCAAGCCACGCCTCGGATTCGCCGCTCTCGGTGACGATCCGCATTCGCTGCCTCTGCGCCAGCCGCCTCATCGCGGCGTTTTCCGCGAGGCAGTGCATCAGGAGTTTCCGGACGTACCAGCCGCGCGCGTGCATTGCGCTGCGCTCAAGCAGCGCGCCGCCGACGCCCCGGCGACGGAACTCGGGCAGCACCGAGAGGCCCACTTCGGCATGGCCGTCGCCACGCGCCACGTGCGCGGCGCCGACGATCCGGAGGTCGCAGTCGATGACGCCGAACACGGCATCGCGCGCAAAATCGATGCCTGCCACATAACCGCGCACGCCGATATCGCTCAGAGGCGTGCCGAATCGCAGGCGGCGGTCTGCGGCGTCGAGGGCGAGCAGATGCGCGGCGAGCCCGTCACGGTCCGCCCGGGACAGGTTTCGGATGATGGACGGCATGGCAGCGATTGGCTTGGGCCGGTGCACCAGGCCGGCGAATCAGCAGAACAACTCCCCACGCCGCTCGAGGAGCCTCATCCGGTGCTCCAGATCCACCACATCCGTGGATTGCGCGAGATACCTTTCGACCTCGCGCCGGCGCGCTTCCCGTGCGCCGCGTTCCAGCCAGGCGAAGAAAGCGCCGACCAGTGCAGCGATTGCGCGAGCCCGCAGCTTGCGTGCCTGGCGCTCAACCCCCGTCACCTCCAGCGCGCGTAATTCGGCTGCCTTGGCGGCTCGGGCGGCAGTTCCCGCCACAAGTTTGCTGGCGAACCTGCTGTGGATGTAACCGTCTCCTTCATACAACGGACCGGCAACTCTCATGATGTGCTCCTTCGTCAGAAATGCTGCATAGCACACAATGAATATATGGCCAAACAAATTGAATTTCAAATAGTATTATCAGATGTTTGTGATAACTTCCACAATTCGTCATGGAATATATTTGCTGCGACGCAAAACCATTCGAAAAGATATCGGTCCAATACACCTTGCGACCTCTGGAGCTCTTCCAGCTACGCACATTGGCTGATGTCGCAGATGACGGCCACCTGACCACGGCCGCAACGCGGCTAAATCTCAGCCAGCCTGCAGTGAGCGCTCACCTCGGGTCGCCGGGCCTGCGGCGGAACATGCCCCAACCCTCCATGGTCATCACGATCTCGCCGCGCTGGTTGAGCCCCTCCGAGCGCGTGCGCACCAATCCAAGGTCGGGCTTGCTCCCGGAAGGGCGCGCTTCCAGGGTGACACGCCGATAGGTAATCGTGTCGCCCGGGCGCACCGGCGCACGCCAGCGGATGTTGTCCACGCCCGGAGACCCCGCGCTCGCCGAGCGGCCGATGTATTGCTGCACCATCAGGCGCATACCGATCGCGCAGGTGTGCCAGCCGCTCGCGATCAGTCCGCCGAAGAACGTCTGTTTCGCCGCCTCGGGGTCGGTGTGGAACGGCTGCGGATCGAACTGCCGCGCAAACGCGATGATTTCGTCCTCCGCGAACGTATGCCGGCCGATCTCGACGACCTCTCCCGGCGTGAAGTCTTCCCAGTACAGCGTGGAACGCGGGGCCGCGTTCATCGCTCTTCTTTGCGGCGACGCTCGAACAGTTGCCAGCCCTCCATCGCCAGCACGGTTTCGCCATCGGCATTTACCGCGTCCCACAGGAACTTCGTCAGCCCCAGCTCCGGCTTGCTCGCGGACGGGCGCGACACCAGCACCTTTGCGCGGAACGTGATTCCCTCTCCCGGGCGCACGGGCTTGAGCCACTTGAGGCTGTCCAGTCCCGGCGAGCCCAGGCACGCCGAGCGCGTGAGGTAAGCGTCGCACATGAGGCGCATGGCGATCGCGCAGGTATGCCAGCCGCTGGCAATCAGCCCGCCGAAAATCGATTCACGCGCCGCCGCCGGGTTCACGTGGAAGCGCTGGCGGTCGTACTGGCGGGCGAACGCGACGATTTCCTCCTCCGTGAAGGTGTGGCGGCCGGTCTCGTGCACCAGCCCCACCGGGAAATCCTCCCAGTAGAAGTCGAAAGCCGGGCGGCTCATGCGTGCGCCGGCGCGATATGCTCGTAGGCGCGAATGCGTTCGTGCAGGTCGCGAGGCAGCGGCGCAGGCTTTGCGGTGGCCACTTCCACGTTTACGTACACCAGGTCGGCCGTAACGAGGGGCGCTGGCGATGCGGCGGGCTCGTCGCGCCAGATCTCGAATTGAAAATTCATGCTGCTCCTTCCCATTCTTCCGACGCGGCACAGCACGGTGAGCACTTCGTCGTAGCGCGCCGAGCCGTGGTACTCGACGCCGGCCTTGCGCAGATACAGGTCATTGGCATAGCGATCGACGTAGCCGTCGGGATAGGGCAGCCCGATCTCGCGCCAATATTCGGCGACCGCCGAATCGATGTACGTCAGGTAGTGGCCGTTGAAGACGACTTTCTGCATGTCGACTTCGGCCCATCGCACGCGCAGCCGGTGCGCGCATCTGAAGTCTGCCCGGGGCATGCGCCCAAGTGTAATCGAAGAGGCCGGCGCGGACGCTTGCCGGAGGCCGCCGACTGCGGCGCGGGCCGGTGCGCTATGATTGCCGGAACGCGGGAACGCAGCGTGCGCCTTCGGCAACGCCGTGTTTGCCGGGGCGTCGCTCGTTGCGACAGGCGAAGCGCGCCACGCTCCGTTTCCGCGCACTTCGGTCGGCGGCCCGAACATGAAGACGAAAGGACCCGTGGAGTTGTCCCAGGACAATCGTTCCCAGGATGGCGATCGCTTCCTGGAACGGATGGACCGCGAGCTTTCCGGCTGGGCCGACCCGGTTGCGCGTCTCAAGCACGCGCTTGGGCGCGACGAACTTCTGCTGTTCGCCCAGCCGATCGTTTCGCTGCGCGAGCGGGGTCACATCCCGATGGCGGAAACGCTGGTTCGCCTGCGGGAGGAGGAGGTCGCGCTGTTGCCGCCGGGGGAATTTCTTCCGGTGTTCGAGCATTTCCGCATGATGCCGGAACTCGACCGGTGGGTGGTCCGCCATGTAGTCGCGGCGCTCGCCTCCGGATCCCGCGTGCCGCAATTCGGCGTCAACATCTCGGTGCAGACGCTCGCGGACACCGAATTCATCGCGGCGGTGGCGGAATTCCTCGCGCGCGCGAAAGTGAAGCCGGACTCTCTGATATTCGAAATCGACGAGAACGATCTTCTGGGACGCCGGGACGAGACGGAGCGATTCTCCGCAGCGGCCAAAGCCATCGGGTGCAAACTGCTGATCGACGGCTTCGGCCGCCGCTCGATTTCGTTCCAGGCGCTCAAAAGCCTGGATGTCGACTTCGTCAAGGTGGACGGCGTGATCGTGCGCAAGCTCGCCACCAGCGATGTGGCGCGATCCAAGATGAACGCCATCGTCCGCGTGGGCGAAGTCATCGGCGTGGGTGTGATCGGAGAATGCGTCGAGGAGCCGGGAACCGCATCGGTCCTGGAGGCGGCCGGCGTCGGCTACGCGCAGGGCTTCGCCATCGGCGCCCCGGAGCCGATCGAAAAGTTCTGCACCGCCTGACCATTCGCGAGCGGCGACCCTGCTTCGCGCGCGCGGCGCACGGCATTCGGCATGGATGAACTGGTCCTCAGAGGCGCGGCGAAATGGCCCGGGGTTCCTGACGTCTTCGGATGGCTCGCGCTCGACCGGCGCGGCAACTGGCTGCTGCGGAACGCGGCGGACAACGCATACGAGCGCGTCAGCAACGTCCGGTTGCGCGAATTCATCGCACGCAACTACGCCGCCGACGCGCGCGGGCGATGGTATTTCCAGAACGGTCCGCAGCGTGTGTTCGTCCGGCTCGCCTACGCGCCGCTCGTGCTGCGCGCCGAAGCCGATCTGTTGGTCGACCATTGCGGTTTGCCGTTTGATGGAAACGGGGCGATCCTCGACGACGAAGGCTCGCTTCTCGTCGTCGGCGAACGCGGCGTCGGGCTGCTGGACGACCGCGACCTCGAACGCTACGCGGACGCGCTCGGCGAGACCGTGCACCGGCTGCCCCGGATCGCACGCCACGAGGTGCCCGCGCGCTTTGGTTTCGTGGCCGAGCCCGCCCCGTAGCGATCCGGGGTTTCCGCGCCCCTGCGCGCAGTGTTTCCGCACCGCGACAAGTGTTGACGGTCGGGTGAAATTCTCCTTATAATCCAAATCTTTTCTGGCGCCGGGGCGGCTACGGATTACGCGACGTGGCCGCCCGGTTTGTTTCTGGACACGGATAAACATGCCCACCGTCAATCAATTAGTGCGCTTTGGACGGTCCGCCAAGCGGGCCAAATCGAAGGTGCCCGCGCTTGCCGGCTCGCCGCAGAAGCGCGGTGTCTGCACGCGCGTCTACACCACGACCCCGAAAAAGCCGAACTCCGCGCTGCGCAAGGTGGCCAAGGTACGCCTGACCAACGGCTATGAGGTCATCGGCTACATCGGCGGCGAGGGGCATAACCTGCAGGAGCACTCGGTGGTGCTGATCCGCGGCGGCCGGGTCAAGGACCTGCCGGGCGTGCGCTACCACATCGTGCGCGGCTCGCTCGACACGCAGGGCGTCAAGGACCGCAAGCAGGGGCGCTCCAAGTACGGCGCCAAGCTGGCGAAGTCGGCCTGACGGAGAGAAACGATGCCGCGTCGCCGGGAAATTCCCAAGCGCCAGATCCTGCCGGATCCGAAATTCAGCAATGGGGACGTCGCAAAGTTCATCAACGTGCTGATGACCCGCGGCAAGAAATCGGTGGCCGAGCGGATCGTGTACGGCGCGCTCGAAATGATCAAGTCGAAGTCGGGCAAGGACCCGGTCGAGGTGTTCACGCAGGCGCTGCAGAACGTGAAACCCGTGGTCGAGGTGAAAAGCCGGCGCGTGGGAGGCGCCAACTACCAGGTGCCGGTCGAGGTTCGGCCGGTGCGTCGCATGGCGCTGTCGATGCGCTGGATCCGCGAGGCGGCGCAGAAGCGCGGCGAAAAATCGATGCGTGCGCGCCTGGCCGGAGAGCTGGCGGAGGCCGCCGAGGGCCGCGGCGGGGCGATGAAGAAGCGCGAGGAAGTGCACCGCATGGCGGAGGCCAACAAGGCGTTTTCGCATTACAGGTTCTAGGACCGGACCGGGCATGATCGTGGCACGCAAAACACCCATCGAGCACTATCGGAACATCGGTATTTCGGCGCACATCGACGCCGGCAAGACCACGACCACCGAGCGCATCCTGTTTTACACCGGCGTCAGCCACAAGATGGGCGAGGTGCACGACGGCACCGCCCAGATGGACTGGATGGAGCAGGAGCAGGAACGCGGCATCACGATCACGTCGGCGGCGACCACCTGCTTCTGGAAAGGGATGGATCTGTCCTACCCCGAGCACCGCATCAACATCATCGACACGCCCGGCCACGTCGATTTCACGATCGAGGTGGAGCGCTCGATGCGCGTGCTCGACGGCGCGTGCATGGTGTACGACGCGGTCGCCGGCGTGCAGCCGCAGTCCGAAACCGTGTGGCGCCAGGCGAACAAGTACCGCGTTCCGCGGCTTGCCTTCATCAACAAGATGGATCGCGTCGGCGCGAATTTCTTCAAGTCCTACGACCACATCCGCGACCGGCTCAAGGGCAACCCGGTGCCGATCCAGATTCCGGTGGGTTCCGAGGACAAGTTTCTCGGCGTGGTGGACCTGGTCACCATGCAGGCGATCTACTGGGACGAATCCAGCCAGGGGATGAAGTTCGAGCGGCGGCCGGTCCCCGCGGAGCTCGCCGCGGAAGCAAAAGAGTGGCGCGACAAGATGGTCGAGGCCGCCGCCGAGGCGGACGAGGAGCTGATGAACAAGTACCTCGAGTCGAACGAGCTGTCGATCGAGGAGGTGAAGAAGGGACTGCGGGTACGCACGATCAACAACGAGATCGTGCCGATGCTGTGCGGCTCCGCGTTCAAGAACAAGGGCGTGCAGGCGATGCTCGACGCGGTGATCGATTACCTGCCCTCCCCGGTGGACATCCCCCCGGTGAAGGGCGAGAACGACAAGGGCGAGCCGGATTCGCGCAAGCCCGGCGACGACGAGCCGTTCGCGGCGCTGGCATTCAAGATCATGACCGATCCGTTCGTCGGCCAGCTTTCGTTCATCCGCGTGTACTCGGGAGTGCTCGCCTCGGGCGACACGGTGTACACCTCGGTACGCGGCAAGAAGGAGCGCATCGGCCGGCTGCTGCAGATGCACGCCAACGAGCGCCAGGAGATCAAGGAAGTGCGCGCCGGCGACATCGCCGCGGTGGTCGGGCTCAAGGACGTGGTCACCGGCGAGACGATCTGCGACGTAAAAAGGATCATCACGCTGGAGCGCATGGAGTTCCCGGACCCCGTGATTTCGCAAGCCGTGGAGCCCAGGACCAAGGTCGACCAGGAGAAGATGGGCATCGCGCTGGGGCGCCTCGCGCAGGAGGATCCTTCGTTCCGCGTGCGCACCGACGAGGAGTCCGGCCAGACGATCATTTCCGGCATGGGCGAGTTGCACCTCGAGATCATCGTCGACCGGATGAAGCGCGAATTCGGGGTGGAGGCTTCGGTTGGGAAGCCCCAGGTTGCCTACCGCGAGACCTTCAGGAAATCGCTCGAATCCGAGGGCAAGTTCATCAAGCAGTCGGGCGGGCGCGGCCAGTACGGCCACGTCTGGCTCAAGCTCGAGCCGCAGCCCGCGGGCAAGGGCTTCGAGTTCGTGGACGCGGTCAAGGGCGGACGGGTGCCGCGCGAGTTCATTCCCGCGGTCAAGAAGGGCGTGGACGAGGCGCTGCGGGACGGCGTGCTGGCCGGCTACCCGGTGGTCGACGTCAAGGTGACCCTGTTCGACGGCTCCTCGCACGAGGTCGACTCGAACGAGAACGCGTTCAAGATGGCCGCGATTTTCGCCTTCAAGGACGGCATGCGCGCCGCGCACCCCGTGCTGCTCGAGCCGATCATGGCGGTCGAGGTCGAGACCCCGGTCGACTTCGTGGGCAACGTCATCGGCGACCTTTCCGCGCGCCGCGGCGTGCTGCAGGGGCAGGAGGAGGTCGCCGGCACCATGGTCATCAAGGCCGAGGTGCCGCTGCACGAGATGTTTGGCTACTCGACGACGATGCGCTCGCTTTCGCAGGGCCGCGCCACCTACACGATGGAGTTCAAGCACTACGCCGAAGCGCCGAAGAGCGTCGCCGAAGCGGTGATCAGCGCCAACAAGTAACAGCGACTATCAGGGACGAGTCATGGCAAAGAGCAAATTCGAGCGCACCAAGCCGCACGTGAACGTGGGCACGATCGGGCATGTGGATCATGGCAAGACGACGCTGACGGCGGCGATG
>Ga0209640_10004955_pt1 | contig 11634 bp, 9 predicted proteins | sample RifCSP10_1_FD_184018 | JGI IMG/M metagenome (GOLD analysis project Ga0209640, IMG submission 184018) | Soil microbial communities from Rifle, Colorado - Rifle CSP2_sed 10_1 (SPAdes) (version 2) | ecosystem: Environmental > Terrestrial > Deep subsurface > Rock core/Sediment | place: Rifle... | reverse complement strand
TGAAGTTGACGCCAGATTCAGTTATGGGGTACAAGCATTGTCAACTGAGGGGCCTGCGGCTGGCCGGAATCACGGGCAAGACCATGTTGCTGATCGGCGTCGACGTCGGCGGGACCTTCACGGACCTCGTATTCACCGACACCGAGACCAATCGGACCGTGACCCACAAGGTGCCGAGCACGCCCGATGATCCTTCGATAGCCGTCATGCGCGGCGTCACCGAGATCTGCGCGACGGCAGGCGTGGCCGTAGCGGCGATCGACCACGTCTTCCACGGCACGACCGTTGGCACGAATGCCGCGTTGCAACATCGCGGCGCGCTGGCCGGAATGATCACCACCCGCGGCTTTCGCGACATTGTGCACATCGGCCGGCATCAACGCCCCCACCACTATTCGATCCAGCAAAGCATCCCCTGGCAGGACCGGCCGTTGGTCAGGCGTCGACACCGCAAATTGGTGACGGAACGCCTGACTCCGCCACGTGGCGAAGTCGCGGTCCCGCTGGACGAAGAGGACGTCAAGCAGGCGGCGAACGAACTCAGAGAGGCCGGCGTCGCGTCAATCGCGGTGTGCTTCCTGTTTTCGTATCTCAACCCCGAGCATGAGCGGCGCGCCAAGGTAATCATCCAGAAGCTCTGCCCAGGCGTGTTCGTGACCTGCTCCCACGAGGTCTCGCCGCAGTTTCGCGAGTTCGAGCGATTTACCACGACTGCGATGAACGCGTTCATTGGTCCGCTGGTGCGCGACTACGTCACCCGGCTTGCGGATGGACTGGCGGCCACCGGGTTCGGCGGCGAGGTCCACATCATGCGATCCAACGGCGGCGTCGCGCCGGCGAGGACGATCTCCGAACTGCCGGTCTACACGCTGATGTCAGGATTGGCGGCGGGTGTGCTCGGTGGTGCGTGGGTGGGTGAACTCGCCGGCCGTCGCAATGTGATTACGCTCGATATCGGCGGCACCAGCGCGGACATCGGCGTCGTCACGGACGGCCGCTTCGGCGAAGCCTCCGCGCGGGATACCTACGTCGCCGATTATCCGATTCTTGTTCCGATGATCGACCTTCATACGATCGGCGCCGGTGGTGGGTCGATCGCTCATGTCGACCCGGCCGGCGCCTTCAAGGTCGGCCCGCAGAGCGCGGGCGCGGTGCCGGGGCCCGCCGCCTACGGACAGGGAGGCACGGAGGCGACCGTAACGGACGCGAACATCGTGCTCGGCCGGCTCGACGTAAACAGCTTCCTCGGCGGAGCGATGCGGCTTGACCGGGATGCGGCGACCGCCGCGGTGCAGGCGCTGGCCGACAAGCTTGGCCTGCCTCTGCTCGAGGCAGCGGAGGGCGTCGTCGCGGTGCTCAACGCGAACATGGCGAATGCGATTCGCGGGCGCACCGTGCAGAAGGGCATCGACCCGCGTCAGTACGGCTTGGTTGCTTCCGGCGGCGCGGGGCCCCTCCACGGTGCCGAGGTGGCACAGATGCTCGGCATCCCCGAGGTCATCGTGCCCCCGCATCCGGGGATCAACTCGGCGATCGGGCTTTTGACCACCGACCTCAAGTACGACGTGGTCCGCACCGCGTTCCTGGTATCGACCAACATCGACCTCGAGCGCCTCAATTCCCACCTCGTGGCGATGGAGCATGTGCTCAAGGCGCAGCTGGAGGCGGACGACATCGACCCGTCCACCGCGACGTTCGAACGCTCCGCGGATGCGCGCTACGTCGGCCAGGGCTACGAGCTCAGGCTCCCACTGCCGAAATCGACGAGCGACTCGGCGCATCTGAAGTCCGCCTTGGACAGGTTCCATGACCTGCACCAACAGGAATACGGCCACCACTTCGCGCAGTCGCCGATCGAGCTCGTCAATCTGCGGCTGACCGCGATCGGCAAGGTTCCGAAGATCGGCCCACCGCCACGGCCGGCGGGCGTCTCGCTCGAAGCCGCCCGGATTCGTACCGACAACGCCGTGTTCCGGGTCGGTGTGGAACTCAAGTCGTTTGAGACGACCTTCTACGACCGCGGCAAGCTCCCGGCCGGACAGTCATTCCCAGGTCCAGCGGTCATCCTTCAGGTCGACTCGACCAGCGTGGTGCCGCCGTACTGCACGGCCGAGGTCGAGGAATCAGGGTCCATCATCATCAGCGTGCCACCCGCGCAGCGTGGCGGCTGAGTTCATCGAGCCATCCAGCTACGAACGAAGGAGAGGAAGTCATGAGAACGAAGATCGCGCTGGGCCTGACTTTCGTCGCGCTTGCGACCGCGCTTGCCCCGGCAATCGCGCAGGAGATCACACTTCAGGAAGTCACAGTGACGGCGACGCGACGCGCTGAGAGCCTGCAGGACGTCGCGAGTTCGGCGACCGTGTTTTCAGATAATGACCTGCAGGAGTTGCGGATTCTCGAGCCGCGTGATCTCGCCGGGCAAACGCCCGGCCTGCTGACGAAGTTCGGGCCGAACGGCCTGGCGACGGTCGGCTTCTACATGCGCGGCGTCGGCATCAATGACTTCACCGGAACGGTCGACCCGTCGGTAGGCGTGTATGTCGACGAGGTGTTCCAGCCTACGCCCGACATGTTGAACTTCGCGGTATACGACATCGAACGCGTCGAAGTGCTCCGCGGGCCCCAGGGTACGCTTTACGGGCGCAACAGTACCGGCGGCGCGATCAACTTCATTACGGTAAAGCCAACCAAGGCGTTCGAGGGGTTCGTGCGCGCCGGGTACGGCAGCTTCGAGACCGCGACGCTGACGGGTGCCGTCAGCGGGCCGCTGTCGGAGACGTTGCTCGGCCGGCTGGCCGTCAATGCCGTGAACAGCTCGAGCAGCTCCGGCTACTCGTTCAATCGCTTCACGAACAATGAACTGGGCAAGATGGAGTCCGTCGCGCTCCGCGGTCAATTGCAATGGGATCCGACCGACACGTTCCGCCTGCGCGTGATGTACAACTACGGCGATTCGAAGTCCGAGCAGCCGCTGTTGCAGCATGTCGGCACGCAGGATGCGAACAACCCGGGCAACATCTGCGCCCCGGTCATCGCCGGACGCGTCGACGAAGGGGCGTGCATCGATTTCCTCGGCTACTTCGACGCCGACAGCGACTTCTACGACGGAGCCGCGAATGTCGACCCGACGCTCGACCTGCGCTCGGACGACGTGACGGCGACGATGGAATGGAAGCTGCCGCACGCGACGCTGACGTCGATCAGCGGCTACGCGGATTTCTCCAAGCAGCAGAGCCAGGACATCGACGCGTCCCCAAACGTCGTCGCGGACAATTTCACGTTTAACGACGTCCAGAGCTTCTCGCAGGAGGTGCGCCTGATCTCGGACGAATCCTTCAAGCTGCCGTGGATCATCGGTGTGAACTATGGCAAGACGGACGTCGACTGGTTCCAGACGATCGACCTGAGCGACCTGGCGATTCCGACCAGCAACGGCGCGGTCCAACAGACCGAGGCCTGGGCAGTGTTCGGACAACTGACGGTCCCACTGTCGGAGAGGTTCGAGCTCGTCGGCGGCCTGCGCTACACGAATGAGAAGCGCGAATGGACCGGCGCGACGTTTATAGGCACGTTTTCCGATCTCGCGGCAGCATACGCAAGCGGCGCGTTTAGGTTGTCGCAGCTGCCTTTGCCTCCCGGTGACCCCGGCCAGGGCGGACCGCTCGACTTCCCGACCAGCATCGACAAGGACAAGGTCGACTTCCAGGCGGTGCTCAAGTACCGGCCGACCGACGACGCGATGTACTACCTGAGCGCCAGCGAGGCGTTCCGCAGTGGCGGATACTCGTCGGCCGTGATCTTCTCCCAAGGGGCGCTCGAGCCGTACGGACCGGAGACGCTGCGCGCCTACGAGATCGGCATGAAGCTTTCGCTGGGCGACAATCGCGTACGCTTCAACGCCAGCGCCTTTTTCTACGACTTCGAGGAATTCCAGGCGACCTTCGTGCGCGCGACCGAAGCGAGTGCGCGACTGCAAAACGCCGGCGACGTCGAGATCAAGGGCCTCGAAGCTTCTCTCGATTGGCTGCTGACTTCGCGCCTCTCGATCAGCGCGGGCCTGAGCTTGCTCGATAACGAGATCGTCAAGACCGACGTGGTGCTGCCGCCGCTGGACGGCGGGCCGGAGACGACCATCAAGGGCAACGAGATTCCGAATGCCCCAAAGGTCTCATTCAACGGCCGCATACACTACGAGGCGCCGGTCAGCGATACGCTGTCAGCGGCCTTCCAGACGGACTTCAATTTCGTCGACAAGCACTTCCTGGAGCCGAACAACCGGAAGTACCTCGAGGAGAGCGGCTACTTCCTGGTCAATGCTCGCGCCTCGCTGATGCGGCAGAATGGTCCGTGGCAGGTGTCGGCATGGGTCAAGAACCTGACCGACGAGGAGTACCGCTCGGCCGCCCAGGATCTGGCCCTGGCGCTCGGCTTCTCGGAGATTGTGGTCGGCATGCCGCGGACGTGGGGCGTCGAGTTCGAATATCGGTTCTAAAGCCGATGGTGAACCAGAGATTGTCCCGGAGGCGGACGGAGCGACGCGCCTCGGTCCAGCCTCCGGTGACGCTGAACGCGCGCGGGCGTAGAAGCCGGGAGCTGCTGAAGCGCGCCGCACGCGAGGTCTTGAACGAGCGGGGATACCGCGCCCTGAGAGTCCAGGACGTCACCGCGCGGGCGGGAGTGGCTACCGGTTTGTTCTACCGCTACTTCCACGACCTGCGCGAGATCGTCGCCGAGATCGCGCAGGACTTCTTTGCGGAACTGCTGGAGAACGCTGATCCCGTTGCAGCGAATGAGCATCGTTACGACTGGATATTCGGCAACCTCTGCAACGTCGTGCGCCGCTTCGCGCAGAACCCGGGAATCCTGGCCTGCCTGTTCGGCCTCGCCGGCGACTACGAGGAGTTCGATCGCATCTGGAAGGAGAATGCCCACCGGTGGAACCTGCGTGTTGCGGAGTATCTGAAGCGCGACGCCGGGTTCGACGCAGCCCATTCGAGGCGCATCGGATTCGTGCTGGGCGCGATGACCGAGGGCGTCATCTACCAGGCGCTGATTCGGCGAACCGGGGATCTACTGGCGTTCGGCGCGCGGCCGGAGGACATCGCGGATGTCCTGGCGGTGATGTGGTACCGGGCCATCTTCCTGTCGGATCCCCCGATCGGCAGACTACGTCCGGCCGGACGGCGCCTCATCAACGGCAAGACACGGCGAGTCGGCACGAGAGGGCCATGAACACGGACATCAGGGTGAATGAGAATCGGCTCTGGCGGAGCCTCATGGACATGGCGACCGTCGGAGCGCTTCCTAACGGTGGGTGTTGCCGCGCTGCTTTGAGCGCCGAGGACAAGGCGGGACGCGATCTGTTTGTGGGATGGTGCCGGGATGCCGGCTGCGAGGTAACGTTCGACCACGTCGGCAATATCTATGCAAGACGCCTTGGCCACAACCCGACGCGCCCGGCGGTTGCGACGGGCAGCCACCTCGACACTCAGCCGCACGGCGGCAAGTTTGACGGTATATACGGCGTACTTGCGGGCCTTGAAGTCGTGCGTGCGCTGAATGACGCCGGGGTTGAGACCGAAGCGCCTATCGACGTCATCGTCTGGACCAACGAGGAGGGCGTCCGCTTCAGCCCGCCGCTTGCAGGCTCATCTGCTTTCGCCGGGGTCGCCGACGTCGCGAAGATTCACGACGCCATCACCCTCGATGGAACCACTGTCCGCCAGGATCTCGAGTCGACCGGTTACCTCGGCACGGAACGTCCAGGGGAGCGCAAGCTCGACTGCTTCGTCGAGGCGCACATCGAGCAGGGTCCGATCCTGGAGGCCGAAGGAAAGACGATCGGCATCGTGACCCAGATCCAGGGAATGCGTTGGGCGACGGTCAAGGTTACGGGCATGGACTCCCACGCTGGGACGACGCCGATGAACCTCCGCCGCGACGCGCTGCTCGGAGCTGCCGAGATGGTGATGGCTCTCAATCACATCGCGCGTGAGCAGGACGAGTGGGCTCGCCTGACGGTCGGCCGCATCGTGGTCGAGCCGAACTCCGGCGCGACCATCCCCGGCAAGGTCACCTTCGTGTGCGACCTGCGCCACCCGGATGCCGCAACCCTGGACGATCTCGATCGCCGCATGCAGGAAGCCATGCGGGAAATCGCGCAACGAGGCCGCCTCGAGATCGAGATCCAGCGCACGATCGACAAGCCACCGGTGCACTTTGCAGGCGACCTGATCGATACGGTCCGTGACGCGGCGAGGCGCTGTGGTTACCCCAGCATGGACATCCTGAGCGGGGCCGGACATGACGCGATGAACGTCGCGCGCGTCGCGCCCACCGCAATGATCTTCGTTCCCTGCAAGGACGGGCTCAGCCACAACGAGGCCGAAAGCGCGACGCCGGTGGATCTTGCGGCGGGAGCGAATACGCTGCTGCACACCCTGGTGGCTCGTGCCGGTCGACCGTGAGCTTGCGATTGGCGGATGACGTCGACCAGACATTAGGCCGCGAACAGTGGCCCAAGCTGGTCGAATGGCATGCATCGATTCGCCTGCCTGGACCTAGCCCAAAACACCGAAGAATCAGTGCGTTTACCTAAAACAATTAGGGTGGAAGTTAGCTAATCGATTATCTTTAATTGGTAAACGCGAGCAAGTGCAGAACGTCGAGTGAGATTCAATTGGTGCCGGGTCGCACGTTCGCACTCATGACTCGAGACGCGTGGCGGTGACGACGATCTCGGGCAGGACGACGACCGAGTCCGCGCCCAGCACGTCGCGCTCGTAGATGATCTTCTGGTCGAGCGCCAGGCCGTTGCTGACGACACCTGCGAGCGCTGCGACCAGCACCGCCGCCAGGCCCGTGTGGCGAATCTTCGAATAGCTGTTCATGTCCTTTCTCCTGTGTTTCCGTGGTTGGAAGGCACCCCGCCTTCCATCAATGCTCGGTTGTGACTCTGGACGACCGGCGCGCCCCGAACCAATCCGGTTTCTGATGTCCGGTTAAGGGAATCTTGCGATCCACCGGGGTCTCGACCAGCCGCAGCCGGGGCTTCGGGTCGAAGCCACCGCCCGCGATCAGGTCGGCCTGACACCGGCTACCCTCCGCCATCAGGTCCAAAAAGCTCAGAAAACCCTGCAAACGCGCTTTCATGACCGTTCTCCTGTTTCCGGGCGGAGCGGGCACCGCGCCCTTCCGTCTCCGTTCGGGCTAGACTTTGCGGGCAGGGTGTTTTCCGAACAAACGCATTAACTCAAGCTCGGTTAAGGGAAACTTTTGGTCGCTTCCGCCTACGGCCGGCTGCCACTGAACGCCTTGCGGGTCTTCGAGGCGGTCGCCTCCCGGCTGAGCTTTGTCGAGGCTGCGGATGCGCTCAGCGTCACGCCGGCGGCGGTCAGTCAGCAGATCAAGGCCCTCGAGGATTACCTGCAGATGCCGGTGCTGCGCCGCAGCGGCCGCAAGGTGGAATTGACGCCGGAGGGCGCACGGCTGCTGCCCGGCGTGCGCGCCGGACTCGACCAGCTGGTCGTGACGCTGCGCGAGATACGCATGATGCGCGCCGGCGGCATCGTCAATGTCAGCACACTATCCTCGCTGATGCAGAAGTGGCTGACGCCGCGCCTGCATCGTCTGCATGCAAAGTTCCCGGAATTGCAGGTGGATTGGCATACCTCACGCGAGACGGTCGATTTTGGGCGCAGCGATTTCCACGCGGCCGTGCGTCTCGGCGAGAACCAGGCGCCGGGGCTTGACTTCGAGCGACTCATGGACGAGTGGCTGGTCGTCGTCGCTTCGCCCGAACTGTACAAGCGCCACGGCTCGATCGATGATCGCGACACGCTTGCCGGGATCCCGATGTTGCAGGCGAAGGATGAACCCTGGTCGCGCTTCGAGAAGAGCGCAGCGCCGACACCCTGGCCTGCGGGCCCGACGATCATCGACGACTCCGTCAGCGTGCTCTCCGCGGTCATCGAGGGGCTCGGCTACGCGCCGGCGCGCTGGTCGATCGCCGCGCATGACCTGCAGGCGGGCCGAATTGTCCTGGCGAGCAAGACCATCGTCCCGTCCCGGTTCCGGTACTGGTTCGTCTGCCCGCCTGCCTACACGGAGCTACCCAAGGTCTGCGCGTTGCGCCAGTGGCTCAAGGAGGAGTCCGCTGCTTTCCCGACGCCGCAGGACTGGCTGGCTCAGCGCTAAGGAATCCATCGTGGCTAACCGCGGTCACCTGTATGTCATTGCGGCGCCCTCCGGCGCCGGCAAGACGAGCCTGTTGCAGGCGCTGATGCGGCGCCGGCCGGCGCTGTCATTTTCCGTGTCCTGCACGACCCGCGCACCGCGCCCGCACGAGCAGGATGGGCGCGATTATCACTTCATCAGCCGCGGCGAATTCGAGCAGCTGATCGCGGCCGGCGAATTCATCGAGCATGCCGACGTGTTCGGCAACCTGTATGGCACGCGTCGTGCGGTCGTCGAATTGGCCCTGACGGAGGGGCGCGACCTGATCCTCGAGATCGACTGGCAGGGCGCGCGCCAGGTGCGCGAGCGCCTGCCCGAGGCCATCCAGATTTTCATCCTGCCGCCCTCATGGGCCGAGCTCGAAGCGCGATTGCGCGGCCGCGGCACTGACAGTCCGGGGGTCATCGCGCGCCGGCTCGCCGAGTCGAAGAGCGAGATGTCGCACTGGCGGGAATTCGACTACATCGTGGTCAACCGGGAATTCGACGCGGCGCTCGCGGAACTCGAGGCGATTTTCGACGGCAACGGCGCGGCCAGTCGTCCGGACCGGCCAGAACTCGCCGTGCTCGCCGAAAAACTATTGGGGAATCGTTAAGGCGTTCACAAAACCGGGCAATGGTTGTCAGTTAGCATGATCAAGTCCAGATAAGGAACCGGCGGATGGCAACCACGAACGGAGGGGCGCGCAAGCCCCCGGCGGCGAATCGCCGCTGGCACGCGGTTTCAGTCAAGACCGGACCGGGCGCCTGCCCGGCAGCGACTTCCGGGCGGACCCGGCGCTGGCTGTCCCGCGAGGCCCCGTTGCTGCCCTTGCCGGGCTGCCTGAAGCCGGATACCTGCCAGTGCACCTACCAGCACCACGATGACCGCCGCGCTGGTGGTCGCCGCGCCGAGGAAGTCGACGCTTTTCGCGCGCCGATGCACGTCAGCACCGAGCGGCGCGGGCGCAGGGACCGCCGCGCATCTGTCGAGGACTGAGAATCGCCCGCGTCGGCAGATAATTGGCCGAAGCTCCCCTGGATCCGGTATGATTTGCGGTCCAGTTGCCTGAAATATCGGTCTTTTCCCATGGCCCGCATCACCGTCGAAGACTGCCTGCACAACGTCGACAACCTGTTCGACCTGGTCCTGCTCGCCTCCAAGCGCGCGCGCCAGCTCGCGAACGGGGCCGAAGCCCGCGTCGACTGGGAGAACGACAAGCCCACGGTGGTGGCGCTGCGCGAGATCGCGGAGGGCAAGGTCACGATGGACCTGCTGAGCGAGCCGGATCCTGAGCCGGAGCCGGAACTGATCCCGGAACACCCTCTGGATCTCAGCATCGACTTCCGCGCACCGCAACTCGGCCTGGGAGACTGATACCGGGACCGGGTCACCGATGAGCTACGCGTCTTCCATCCTCGGGCTGCTGCCGGGCGGAAGACGCGCTCCCGGCATCGCCCAGCTCATCTCCAAGATCGAGGCCTACCTGCCGCCCGACCAGGTCGAGCGGGTGCACGAGGCGCACGAGTACGCCGAGACCGCGCATGCGGGCCAGAAGCGCCAGTCCGGCGAGGCCTATATCACGCACCCGATCGCGGTCGCCGACATCCTGGCCGACCTGCACATGGACGGGCCGACGCTGACCGCAGCGATCCTGCACGACGTCGTCGAGGACACGCCCTCCTCCGCCATCGAGGTCGAGCAGAAGTTCGGCAAGGAAGTGGCCGAGATCGTGGACGGCGTCACCAAGCTCGACCAGGTCCAGTTCAAGAGCCGCAAGGAAGCGCAGGCCGAGAGCTTCCGGAAGATGATCCTCGCGATGGTCCGCGACATCCGCGTAATCATGGTCAAGCTCGCGGATCGCACGCACAACATGCGCACGATCGCCGCAATGCCGCCGCCGAAGCGTCGGGCCGTCGCCCGCGAGACGCTCGACATCTATGCGCCGATCGCGAATCGACTCGGGATTCACTCGCTGAAACTCGAGCTCGAGGAAATCGGCTTCCGCACCCTGTACCCGCAACGTTACCGCGTCATCGAGCGGGAACTGCGGCGCGCGCGCGGCAACCAGCGCGAGTTCCTGCCGAAAATCGTCAAAGCGCTGCGCCAGGCGCTGGTCGGGGGCGGCGTGACAGGCCGGGTCGAGGCGCGCGAGAAGCACCTGTACAGCGTCTATACGAAGATGCGGCGCAAGAAACTCCCGCTCGTGCAGGTCATCGACATGTTCGGCGTCCGCATCATCGTCGGGACCGTCGATGACTGTTACCGGGTGCTCGGACTCGTACACGGCCTGTACCGGCCGATGCCCGGCCGTTTCAAGGACTACATCGCGATCCCGCGCGTCAACGGCTACCAGTCGCTGCACACAACGCTGTTCGGACCGAACAGCATGCCGATCGAGATCCAGATCCGCACCGAGGACATGCACCGCATGGCGGACTCCGGCATCGCGGCCCACTGGCAGTACAAGACCGGCGAGCACGACGGCGAGTCCCAGCAACTGCGCGCCCGTGAATGGCTGCAGGGGGTCATGCAACTGCACGACGGTTCGGCCGAGGAGTTGCTCGAGAGCGTCAAGGTCGACCTGTTCCCCGACAAGGTCTATGTCTTCACACCGAAGGGCGACATCATGCGACTGCCGCGCGGCGCGACCTGCGTGGACTTCGCCTTCGCGGTGCACACCGGCGTCGGCCAGCGCTGCGTCGCTGCCAAGGTCGACCGCCGGCTCGTGCCGCTGCGCACGGTGCTGCGAAACGGCCAGACGGTGGAGATCATCACGGCCAAGGGCGCGCAGCCGAATCCGGGCTGGGCCAGCTTCGTCACGACCGCCAAAGCCCGCTCGGCGATCCGCCAGTACCTGCGCAACCTCAAGCGCGGCGAAGCCGCCGAGCTCGGCGGCCGGATGCTGAACCAGGCGCTCGAGGAGTTCGAGTTGTCGCTGAAGAAACTGCCCGAGGGCCGCCTCGACGAGGTCGCCCATTCGCTGTCGCTGAAGGATGGCCGTGAACTGCTGGAGAAGATCGGCCTCGGCGAGCGCCTGGCCCGGCTGATTGCGCGACGCCTGCTGCCGGCGGACGACGAGCGGCCGGAGGGCGGCCCGCCACCGCCGCTGGCGATCGCCGGGACCGAGGGCCTCGTCGTCAGCTACGCGCGCTGCTGCCTGCCGATTCCCTACGAGGCCATCGTCGCTTACCTGTCGAGCGGCCGCGGTGTCGTGATCCACCGCGAGAACTGCGCGAATGTCGCGGCCTTCGGCAAGCAGCCGGACAAGTGGATCCCGGCGGTCTGGCAGAAGGATCAGCAGCGGCTGTTCAGCGCCGGGCTCGCGATCGAGGTTGCGAACAGGATGGGCACGCTCGCGCAGGTCGCGACGCAGATTGCCGCCGAACAGAGCAATATCGTCCACGTCAATGTCGA
>Ga0209640_10004953_pt1 | contig 11637 bp, 19 predicted proteins | sample RifCSP10_1_FD_184018 | JGI IMG/M metagenome (GOLD analysis project Ga0209640, IMG submission 184018) | Soil microbial communities from Rifle, Colorado - Rifle CSP2_sed 10_1 (SPAdes) (version 2) | ecosystem: Environmental > Terrestrial > Deep subsurface > Rock core/Sediment | place: Rifle... | reverse complement strand
CATTACCTGATCGTAAACTAAGACAGTCGACTTTAGATTATTTCGGTGTACGTGTTGGTTTGAGTGAAACTGATGGCCAAACGATAAAGGAACATTATTACCCCATCATTAAAAATGGCTCCATATCGGGTTATAAAGTACGTATAGTAGCTAATAAAAAGTTATATAGCGTAGGTGACTGCAAGGGCGGTGATTTATTTGGGCAGTGGCAAGCTACCCAGAATCAAGATAATAGAAAATTATTTATCACGGAAGGTGAACTTGATTGTATGACCATTCATCAGGTTTTAGAGGATAAAGCCGTAGGTACTAAATGGGCACACATCCTCCCTGCTGTTGTCAGTTTAACTAAGGGCATCTCGGGAGTAGATAAAGAATTAGCGAGACATGCTGACTTTTTAAGTAAGTACAAAGAAATTATATTAGTACTTGATAACGATGCAGCTGGGAAAGTTGGTTTAGATAAAGCAGTTAAGGTACTACCGTCTGACAAAATTAGAATCGTTACATTGCCGTTAAAAGATGCTAGTGATATGTTAATGGCTGGTAGAGTAGAAGCTTTATATACAGCGCTAGTTTTTAATGTTGTACAATACAAACCGGTTACGGTTGTAAAAGTAGCTGATGTAATAGAAGAGGCGTTAACTTTACCCTCTATGGGTATGAAATGGTTATGGCCGAGTTTAAACGATCATACGTATGGTAGGCATACTGGTAATTTGTATGGGGTTGGTGGTGGTGTAGGCATAGGTAAGTCAACTTTTTGGTTTGCCCAGATTGGCTACGATATGAAACATAGTTTGGGCAAACACGGTTTATTCTTTTTTGAAGAATCTCCCGGTGATGTAGTTAAATTATTAGCTTCCCAAACTTTTGCTAAACAATTTAATGATCCGACTGTTAAAATAGATCTTGCTACACGTAAAGAGGCTATGTTATCATTACAAGATAAGATTGCAATATGCAACCATAGTGATATGCTTTTAGGCTCTAAGGACTCTTGGAATGAAATCGTGCAAGCCATTCGCCATATGGCGATCGTTGACGAATGTACGCATATTACACTTGATCCATTAACCGCCTTAACAGCTCAAATGTCTTCAGCTTTAGCTAATGAGTTTCTAAACGGCGCGTTAGCACAGTTAGCGTCATTAGCTAAACAGTTAAATATTTGCATCTACTACGGCTCACATCTTAATAGACCTTTACGCGGTAAACCGCATGAAGAAGGCGGTAGGGTGTTACTATCTCAGTTTACTGGCTCACAAGCCATGATAAGATGGAGTCAGTATATCATAGGTCTTGAGCGCGATAATCAAGATCCGGATGAAGTACTGAGTAACACATCATGGTGTAGGTTACTTAAAATACGTAGAAGGTTTAAAAAAGAAAGTTGTTTATTTCCAATATTTTATAATCATACAGATGGCAGTTTCTTAGAGGTCTCTAAGGATAAAGGTGGTGAAGTTCCGCCTAGTGAACGTATCAAAGAGAACCTTAAGAGTGGTTTGAAAAGTGATTGGGATCCTTCTAATAGTGACTATTAATGGTTATTTATATGATCAAATACTTTAAAATGTTTAAAATTGTCATAGAACCTTATGAATACTGTGTAACATACACGATATTTAAGGGCTATTTGATGAATATACAAGGAACTTTGATACGGATGCTTCGTTACCGGTTATTAGAGGTCGTGTGAGATATGATGGGTGTTCGAATTGGGATTTTGATACAGGGTCTGTATTATATCATGGTTGTAGTAAAGAAGATTTATTAAATATCGGTAAAGTGCTGGCGTATTGTTGGGATTTAACAAAAGACTATCGTCCGAAATTCAAGGATTAAACACTTGGAGTAATGTAATTATGATCAAGTTTAAAAAACCTATGTTAGCGCATACTTATGATGATTACGGTCATAAGGTTGAATATCCGGTGTATATCCAACCTAAATTGGATGGTATACGCTGTATATCTATTAAAAATGGTAATTTAGTTGAACTTTACACCAGATCCAATAATCTAATAGTGTCAGTACCGCATATAAATGAAGCCTTGGAGTCTTTATTAACTGATGGTGATGTACTTGATGGTGAGTTATACAGACATGGTCATGATTTTAACGAATTGTCAGGTGATGTTAGATCCACAGATGGTCGAAATAATTCGTATATAGAATATCACATATACGACCATCCTGTTGTAATGTCTGATCATGATTATAAACAGCATGAACGAGTCATGCAATTACAACAATACAAACATAACGGGCAGCTGATAACACCATTAGCATACGTAGATACTTTCTTAATTGATAGCGAAGAATCTATGATTAAAGGTTTAAACCATTTCCTACATGAAGGTTATGAAGGTGTTATGTTACGTAGTGTTGACGGTTTATATGAAAGTAAACGTTCAACACATTTAATCAAAGTTAAGAAATTTATTGAAGCTGAGTATCAAATTATTGATATGTTGGAGGGTACTGGTAAACTTAAAGGACATGTAGGTAAGTTTATATTACAAATTCCAGGATCAACGCTTACTTTTGACTGCACTGCACCTGGCACATTTGATAACAGAAAGGTATTGTTTGATAATTGGCCCGCAACTAGAGGACAGTTCTTAACTGTTAAATATCAATCATTAAGTAAAACAGGTGTACCTCGCTTTGGTACGGGTAAAGCTATTAGATTTGATATATAAAGGTGTATTATCATGCGTGTGGTTATGGATATAGAATCAAACGGGTTGTTAAATACAGCCAACATTCTTTGGTGTGCGGTAGCTTATGATATTGATACTCATGCCACTTATGAATTCATTTTAAAAGATAACGAGTATGATGAATTTCAAACTTTTATGGACAATGTGGATGTTTGGATTGGCCATAATATCATCGGGTATGATATTCCTTTACTTAGTAAGCTTAATGTGTATCAGTATACTGGCGCTGTCTGTGATACGCTCATTTATTCACGAACATTAGACCCTGACAGGGCGCTATCTGAAGGTTGCCCAACGCATATACAGGATCCTATAACTGGTAAGAAAAAGATTGTTGGTTCTCATAGTTTGGAGGCATGGGGTTATAGGGTGTCCCGAAGTAAGCCCTATATTGAACGGTGGGATATATGGTCAGATAAGATACTCCATCGATGTAAAGAAGATGTAATTATCAACTATAAAACATTACAAATGTTGTTGGAAGAAGCAGAGTTAGAGGATATAGTGACAGTATGAATGCTGATTATTCATCCGTGTTTAAAGTAGAGCAACTAGTAGCGCAAGTGCTAGTTAAAATGGAAAAAACAGGGTGGCCTGTTGATTTAGATCGTATGACAATTGTATTGGAACAATTGAATGAAAACCTGCAAGCGTTAGAGGACCATTTAACACCAACAATGCCTATGTTACCTAAACAATCAGGTAACACTGTGACAAAACCTTTTTTAAAAAACGGTGGCTATAGTTCTATAGTTACTAAACATATGCAGGGTGCCTCAGATAACGTAAGCGGCCCCTTCAGTAAGATACAATGGCTGCCTATTAATCTTAAGTCAGATAAACAAGTAAAAAAATATCTGTTATCTATAGGTTGGAAGCCTGTTGAATGGAATATTAATAAGAAAACCCGCAAAGTTACTAGTCCTAAATTAACTGAGGAGTCATTTTATTCTCTTAAATCACAGATAGGACAACAAGTATGTTTATACTTAAAGCTCTCACATCGTAAAAGTATGATTGAAGGTTTTAAGAAGATAGTATGGTATGATGAGTATAGTGAAGCTCGGATATCTCAGGTGATATCAGGTATGACGCCCACCTTTAGGTGCACGCACAAGGGGATTGTTAACATCCCTGGTGCTGATGCTATATTTGGATTGGCTATAAGATCTATATTTAGAGCCCCCGTTAAACAAGGTAGAAAATATGTAATGCTTGGTGTAGATGCTAAATCCTGTCAGCTACGTATGCTATGTCATTACATGAATGATGCAATTTATACAAAAGCAGTTGTTTATGGTAAGAGTAAAGAGGGTACAGATATACATTCAGTTAACATGAGCTTAACGGAAGGTTTACTTACTACAAAGACGCAAGCTAAAAGGTTTATATATGGGTTGCTATTTGGGGCTAGTGATGCAAAACTGGGGGTTATATTAGGAGGTAGCAAATCAGACGGTTTTAGATTACGTAAGGTTTTTATGGATAGATTACAAAGCCTTGATAAATTATTAAAAGGTTTAATAAAAACTTCAAAGTTACGAGGTTATTTAATAGGCTTGGATGGGCGGAGGGTGTTTGCTAGAGCCCCACATCAGATGCTCGTATACCTTTTACAATCTGCGGAAGGTATATTAATGCGCTGGGCTTTAGCGTTACTATCAACATGGAAGGTATTTGAAAAATACGATGTGCATTTGGTGGGATTCAATCATGACGAATTTCAGTTTTATGTATTAGAGGAGCAAGCTAAAGACGTTTCAGATATTGTATGCAAAGCTATAGATAAAGCGAGTGTATACCTTAAACTTAAGGTACCTGCGGAAGGAGATCCAAGTATCGGTAATAACTGGATGGACACACATTGAACTTTTATAATATTGTTTGTTAATAGAGGAGTTATTAAAAATGAGTTTGAACGAAGCTAAAGCGCCTAAAAGTGGAGTGGATTATGGACTTCCTGAAGAGGGGCCCGCGTATGCTCGGTGCGTGGGTTTGATAGACCTAGGTTTACAACCTATAGAGTTCAAGGGGCAGGCTAAAAACCCTGCTGTAAAGGTTAGTATCATTTTTGAACTACCTTTTGATACAATCGAGGTACCACAAGAGGACGGTTCTACCGTAACCAAACCCCGATGGATATCTAAAACTATTACAATCTCTACTCACGAGAAATCCACGTTAGCGCGCATTAAAAAGGCGTTAGGGGTTAAAAAGCTTACCGACATCCTTAATAAACCTGTTGTGATTAATATCGAGTATTATGAAAAAACCAAAACAGGTGAAACAGGCGCTAGTATTTCTAGTGTTGCTAAACTGTCAATACCGCCAGGTGTTGAATTTCAGATGCCCGAAGCCGCTGAAACACGGGTATTCGATTTTGAGACGCCTGATCAAGCTGTGTTCGACAAATTAGCGGCATGGCAGAAAGAGGTGATTAGTCAGGCGTTAAATGTATCCGAGTTGAATGGACTAATCAATTTTGATGATGTTAATGTGGAAAATAACGAACAATCCAATAAAGGCACAGCCCCTGCACCTAAAGGTCCTGTTCCTAAACCTCAACCTCAACCTAAACAGAAACCTAAGGTAGTGGAAGAAGACGTTGACGAAAGTGAAGAAGAAGAGGTTAAACCTAAACAGAAACCTGTTACTAAACCTTCTAGTAAGTCGAGTGCTAAACCTAAACCTGTTCAAGAGGATGTAGCACCTTGGGTTGAAGACAACATGTTCTAAACGTAACATTTTTTAAAGAGATGAATATTACATGAAGCTTCCAGATCTAATATACGCTAGGCTAGAACCAGCTGAGGGCCAATCTTTTGTGGCTACATCACCTTCCATCGAAGGTCTAATAACATTTGAGGAAACTGAAGCCGTAATAGTGGGAGTTTATAAGTTCCTTAAAGTTGTTGAAGCAAAGTATGTGATTAAATGCAAACAGATATAATTAAGCTGTAATAACAGCACGTACAGGGTACATAGCATTTGGATGCTTACTGTACGTGCTAATACTAAACTATCAAGGATGCTGAATTTAATACATGAGTATGCAGGTGATTATAATGAGTGACGTAATAGAGATTTGTAGTGCATATGAAGCCGGATATGCTAAAGGACAAACACATTATCCACATGAAAACCCCTATGCTAATCAAAGTAAGATGCACGAAGCATGGCTCATTGGCTACCTTACTGCCTTCAATATTGAGCTAGATCGCTTTCAGGTAGGGTTAACAGGTGAAGTTATATGACAATGAAATTAGATACAGTGAATACGCTATCTGCTCGTAAAGATGATTCTGGAAAAACAGATCTTACATTTCTTACTGATTTAGGGTTAGCCTTAAATGCAGTATGTAACGTACTTGAGGGAGGTTTTAAAAAATACGGAGAACGTGGTGGATGGTTAAAAGTACCTAACGGCCCTCAGCGTTATCAAGCTGCCATGTTACGCCATGCACTGTATTACCCTAGTCTCGGTGAAACTGTTGATCAGGAATTATCCAATATCACTGGTAAACTAATACTACATAAAGCTTGCGTAGCTGTAAATGCTCTATTTGACTTAGAGTTGGAATTACGTAGATTAAATGATTTAGCTGACTCCAACATGGTAAAAATACATTATGACTTCTGATATCAAAATATCTCAATTGAATACAGGGTTTGAGTCTGTTGCATTTGAAATGAAACGCCCCTTTATGTTATTAAAACCAAGCATGACAAAAGACGGTGATAAATGGTGTGCACTCTACGGAACTGACATACAGACGGGTGTATGTGGTTTTGGCGCCACGCCCCATGATGCCTCAATTGATTTTGATTTGAATTGGTTAAATTGTAGAATAGTTAAGATATCAAAAGTTAATTTTACCAATGACATATCTTATCCTGATCATTTAAAAGGTATTGACTGATATGCACATAAGTAAACTCTTTTTCGATGCTGACTCATTGGTGTATGTTAACGCCTGGGCCGCACAACAAACACATTACAGAGTATTTTTTAAAAACACTCAATATTTAGAACAAGATTTAAGATATCAGAAAGATTACCACGCTTTCCTTAAAGAGCAACGCGAATCAGATAGACAATTCTTTCATTATGAAAAAGTAGAACACACATTCGACCTGAATTTAGCCACAAGTAGCATTGATAAGACAATATTTTTTATAAGAAAAAAATTAGGAGCTGTTGAGTTAAAGTTCTTTATCACTGCTGATAATAAAACTAATAATCGCTATAATATAGCAACAATATTACCCTACAAGGGTAATAGACAGGACAGCGCTAGGCCAATATATTATAACGATTGTAGACAACATTTGATTGATAGATGGAATGCAACCGTTATCATAGGTGAAGAAGCGGATGATGCTGTTGTTCAACAACAATATGATCATTATAAACGTTTAATTGGTAACGATTCTGATTGTTCAGATGTGACGTGTATTGCTCACATTGATAAAGATATTAATCAATGCCCTGGATATCACTATAATATAACTAAATCCCAATTGTACTGGGTATCTGAATTAAATGGATTGAGGTTTTTCTACACACAACTACTGACTGGTGATTCATCAGTGGATAATATACCTGGCTTATATTACATTACAGGCCAAAAAGTGATGCAGCATCTAAAAGAACCTTTACTTTCCATGACCAATGAAGCGGATATGTATAAATATGTATATACCTTATACGATAAACATAAACCCTCGCATATACCTCTTATTTTAAAAGGTTCTGACGAACCTGAAATGATTGAATATCCAGGTACTACAGCAATATTGAGCGAGTTAGGACAATTGTTGTGGATGCGACGTACGCCTATGGAAGTTTGGAAACCGCCTGTATGAGACGACTGGATGTGTTATTGGTAGAGTTTTTTGAATTATATCTTAATGACGCCATTTGTTATGTTAGACGATACAGTAATGGCAGATGGGAGATATATGAAAATAACGCATGGCATTTAGTTAATGAGTTAATAACTAAATCTTTTGAAATACAACGTGACTTATACACGGATATACGTGGTAATAATATAATATATAAAGAGGACCACTAAGTATGATAGTAGTTGGGATAGATCCAGGTTTAACAGGTGCAATAGCCACGTCACATGGACATGTGTATGATATACCAGTTGTTATGAAAGGTAAGGGGCAAGGCTCCGTCAAAAAGCATATAGACCCTAAAGGCGTATATCAAATACTTAGAGAAATTATTACATACACTACTAATGACGGTTTAGCTAATAACGATATTCTAGTGTATCTAGAAGAGCAGTACTATCGTAAGAAATTCGGTTTTAATAAAAAAGAAATACCGCAGGGAGGTAGTAGTATATTCTCTTTAGGGGATTCTTATGGAGTTATCCGAGCCGCTATTGCTATAGCTGACTTAACATGTGTTACAGTAAGTCCCTCTACTTGGAAGAAAAGGTTAAATCTAACATCTGATAAGGAGATGTGTCGGGCTAAGGCTATAGAGTGGTGGCCTAAGAGTCATGAGTATCTATCACGTAAAAAAGACCACAATAGAGCTGAGGCTTTACTGTTAGTTAAATATGGTATTATGAACCAACTAGGGCAATTATGAAAGCTACGTTTGTCAGTGTAAATGAATTAAGGTTCTTAAAAGAAGTGCTTGAAGAGTTAATTGAATTAGGTGCATCAGATGATTTAAATAACGCTTTAAGTATGATCGAAGGTTTTATAAATGAAAGTGTACTGCTATCCCGTTCTGATCTAGATAAGCTTCTAGAAGCCAATGAGGTTATGTTAAATGAAGATTTAATAACAGAGGTAGCGTATGAGTAGAAATAAAAGTGTTTCTAAAACTAAACATTTTTTCATACCGGATTGCCAAGTTAAGCCATCTGTTAATACTGATCATATAGAGTCAGCGGGTAATTATGCTGCACATAAACAACCTAATGTTATTATATTTGGTGGGGATTTCTATGACATGGAGAGTTTAAGTTCGTATGATAAGGGTACTAAACGCGCGGAAGGTCGAACATATCAGAAAGATATAATAGCAGGTAATAAAGCTTTAACAAGATTTTTTAAACCTATTAAAATCAAAAATAAAGAACTTGCTAAGCAAAAGAAAGCGCAATATAAACCACGATTGATTGTCACATTAGGCAACCATGAAGAGCGGATAATGAGACATGTTAATAATAATCGTGAGTTAGAGAGTACACTAGGTTACCATTGTTTTGACTTTGTTAAACACGGTTTCGAGGTATATGATTTTCTAGTACCAGTATTAGTGGATGGTATTGTGTATTCACATTTTTTTCCCCGTAACCCTAGTGGTAAGATTACTCAAATTAGGAATGGGGCACCAAATGCACGTACACAGTTGCAACGTGAACGTATGAGCTGCACAGCTGGTCATGCCCAGGGACTTGATTTTCATACACACCATGGCGCTTATAAGCGGCAGTATGGTTTAATAGCGGGAAGTTTCTACTCTCATGAAGAAGAGTACCTATCCCCTCAAGGCACTAATTACTGGCGTGGTTGTGTGATGAAGCATCAAGTCCGTGATGGTGAGTATGATCCAATGTTTTTATCATTAGATTACTTATTGGAGAATTATTAATGAACGAGCAACTTGAAAGTTTAGAACGTATCATTGAGCGGGGTTTATTATATAATCAGACTAAATTAGCTCTACATAGCGCAGCTATGATTGTCATACATAGGGACACTGTACAACATAATATGGATATGTGGTTTCATACATTAAAGGAAGTAAGAGATTTAATGGCTAATATCTATGGATAATCTATTCAGTAAAACTGAACGTAACGGTCATTATGTTTGGAGTTATAAAGGTCTTAAGTTATGGCCAAGTGATCCACGAATGTCTGATTTTGATATAGTTGAGATAGCAAATGCTATATCTAAAGATTGCAGATTTGGAGGTCAAATACACGATTTCTACAGTGTAGCAGAACATAGCGTAATAATGTCATTTTTAACAGCTGATCCTCTAGCCGGTTTGCTTCACGATGGTTTAAGTGAATATTTATTACGAGATATGCCTAAGCCTACTAAAAGGATGTTACCCGATTATAATGAAATGGAGCATCATTTAATGCTGGTGGGGTCTGATAAATACGGTATAGTATTAGGGCCGCAACTAAAAGAGTTAGATCAACGCTTAGTTGCCGATGAAGCCATGGTGCTGTTTCCTATGGAACCGAGTTGGTTAAAACAGTGGCCGTTACCCTGTTTAGGTGATTCAGTTAAAAACCTAATTAAATGTTGGGATCATGATACTGCTAGGGGTATGTTTCTTAGAAGGTATATTGATATTGTAGGATCTGATGTAGAGGTTGTTTTCCCTAAGGGTGTCGAATACTTCCTGCCTAGGGCCGGTGAAGATATCTGGAAAGAATATGAAGCGGTCAGAGACGAGATTCGCGCTGAATATTTAAAATATTAAAATGTTTAATAGAGGTTAAATATGTCGATTAAAAGTTTAATTGGTAAGAAAGTTCGATTGTTTAAAGCTGACACAGAGGGTAGATCTACTGAAGAGGTTGTATTGGAAGGTACATATCAGGGTGTTGTACGTGAAGCGGCTGTTCATGGTAGTTTTATAACCAGTGTAGATTTAGCGCTGATATATGAAACGAAAACGAAAACATTCGTTAAATGCAAACTAGAATCAGTGCACTTTGTATGAATTGGTTAATAGTATCTAATGTATTTTTTATGATAGGTGCCCTATTTTTATTTATGGGCACACTCATTAACACCATAACTCAGGGAGTTAACTAAGTGTTAGAGCGTAAAATTCTTCGTGATGTGGAAACACTTATACAAGATCCTTATGATAGTCTTAAATTTGAGGTACATAAGCCTACTGTTTACTTATGTGGAGGTTTCTATGGAGATTGGAATACTAAAATTAAACACCTCATAGGTCATAGGGCTAATATATTAGATCCTAGGGATTGGAAACAGGAGCGACTAGATTATAAGTATGTTCCGCGTGATCTTCAGGCTATTGAATTATCGGATATCATATTTGCATATAGACAAGCCACTAATCCAGCGTTAGGTATGACTTATGAACTTGGTTATGCTAATGCGTTAGGTAAGTATACTATATTTCTAGGTGAGTATGAAAACATTACCATAAAACGTTATCTGAGTTTCTGTAGGGTTGGAAGTTCTTATATAGCGTTAGATTTTGAAGATGCCGTATTGGAACTTAATAAAGCGTTGAACGCATGGGATGAAGTTTATAATCAGCTAAATGAAGGTGCACCTGATAATGAAGAGCATGAATACAATCACTTTAACTAAGAAACAAGAGATCTTGAGTATCGTCTCACAACTCCTGTGGAACGGACAGACGGTACTGATTACTGCTGATAGAGAAGCGATGTTAAGAATGATACTCGATGTTATTACTTCTTTGGATTGTGAGTACAGCCTCCATGATAATATAGTGACTATACCAGGAGGTATGGGTTTTTTAATCATTACGGACAAGGATGAAGATCAACAGTCAGATTATAATACAACAGTTATAAGAGGCTAACATGAAAAGCTTATTTTTAATATTAGTTTTGATTGGTAATGTGGATACAGGTAATGGCACAGATATTATCTATACACAGATACGATGTGATACTCAAGAAAGGTTAGAGTACTGCTATTCTAAAACTGAGGAAATGAAAGATATGATCGTAGCTTTAGATGAACTTCATGCTATATACGCAGCTTGGCTAGGAGGTATTGAGTTAGATCCAAATGCTATTGAATTTGCTTTTGTAGTTGATCAAGGCAAAGTTATAATTGATACCCGCGTGGATAGGTTGCAGTAATGAAATATGTTGAGATATTATTAACCCTTATTGTTATAGTT
>Ga0209640_10004951_pt1 | contig 11639 bp, 9 predicted proteins | sample RifCSP10_1_FD_184018 | JGI IMG/M metagenome (GOLD analysis project Ga0209640, IMG submission 184018) | Soil microbial communities from Rifle, Colorado - Rifle CSP2_sed 10_1 (SPAdes) (version 2) | ecosystem: Environmental > Terrestrial > Deep subsurface > Rock core/Sediment | place: Rifle... | reverse complement strand
GCCTGTTTGCGTTCATTTGGGAGCGACGTGATGAGACGGTGACACTGACGCTTCGGCACCTGCAACTGGTTCTGATTGCATTGCTGGCTGCAGTCATTGTCGCGGTGCCGCTTGGGCTGGTTCTCGAGCGGGCGCGCGCGGGCGCCGAGTGGGTGGTCGGGGCGCTGGGAGTGCTCCAGACCATTCCCAGCATTGCCCTGCTCGCGTTCATGATCCCGCTGCTCGGTGTGGGGGTCTGGCCGGCTCTCGCGGCACTCTGGCTGTACGCCCTCTATCCGATCGCGCGGAACACGTACACCGGCGTGCGCTCAGCCGATCCCGAGGCCGTGGAAGCGTGTGAGGCGATGGGCGCGACCGCGGTTCAGCGGCTGTTGTGGGTTCGCTTGCCGCTCGCGGCGCCGATTGTCGTTGCCGGTGTCCGCACGGCCGCCGTGATCACGGTCGGAGCCGCGACGCTGGCGGCGTTCATCGGAGCGGGAGGTCTGGGAGAACCGATCGTGACCGGTCTTGCTCTCGCCGATTCGCGGCTGATTCTCTCGGGAGCGATTCCAGCGGCACTTCTCGCCATCGTCGTTGACGGAGCGCTCGCACTGGTTGAACGAGGTGTGCGCCCGACGCACCTCCGGGAATCGGGGAGAACGGCGCCGTAGCTCGATGCGATGATGCCAGAAAAGAAGAACCCCCGCAGAAGATGGGATTAGCATCCTCTGCGGGGGCTTTTCCGCTGGCGGTGACTGACGATTCGGTTCGATGCGCTACACCGGAGTGTAGTCACGTCAATCATCTTGCCCTTGTCGGACGGGTCCGACTCAGGTGCCTCGCTGCCCGCGAGACTTCAGTTGTGTCCAGCGACCTCACAACCCGCACTTCAACTCGAACTTTCGAAGTGCCACGTTACGCTGACGTCTCACCGTAACGCATCCGCTTTCGTAAACCCGTCACGGAAGCGGAAGGCGAATATACCGCGACTGATCAACTCGTCAAGAGAAACTTTTCGACAACTTTTTCCCGAACGTTCCCACGCAGATTCGTGGAAAACTCTGTGGAGACGGTGGCGGATGTGAGATGGTGGAACTCGGATTGCCCAATGCAATCGGTGGGGGAACTGCCGAGATCACTTGCATTGCTTCCCGGTTTGCTGAGCATTGGAGTGTTCCCTGACAGGAGCATGGCGATGCGCGCATTTCTGCCCTCGACGATTGCTCTCACGCTGGCTTTCGCGCCCAAAGCGCAATCACAGCAGCCTGTTACCAGGACGCTGTCGAGGCCACAGTTCGAGTTTCCGCAGCAATTCTCCGAAGTCGGCGCGATCAGAGAACTGCGCGACGGACGCGTCATCGTGGTCGATGCGCGCGAACTGGCGGTGAAGATCCTCGACCCGCGGCTGAGGATGGCGACTACCATCGGGCGCACGGGAGACGGGCCCGGCGAGTACCGCTGGCCCTCGAGGCTCTTCCCACTCTCGGGAGACAGCACCCTGCTGCAGGATGCCGCCGGCGGCCGGCTCCTGGTGATCGAACCTGATGGGAAACCCGGCGGCTTCTACGATCCGAATCGCGCCGGAGGTGACTCGATCATCGCGCGCGCCCGGCGCTTCTTCGTGCGAATGGGAGATGGCCGAGGCCATCTCTTTGGTGAGTCCCAGCCAATACGCGTGGGCGCCGGCGGCGTCCTCGAACTCGCCGATCATGCTGCGATCGAGCGCCTTGATGTTGCTACGCGCGAACGAGATACCGTCGCTTTATTCCCTGTTCGGAAGGACGCGAACGCGCGACTCATCGCCGGGATGGGGGCGGTTGTTACTCAGCCCCGCACGCAACCCTTCCCGGCGTGGGAGCACTGGGCGGTCGCACCTGACGGCCGGATCGCCTTCATTTTCTTCGATCCCTACCGCGTCGACTTCGTGGGCGCGAATCGGCGCGTGACCCAGAACGCACCCATCCCCTACGATCGGGTTCGCGTGGACGATGCGCTGAAGAAGCAGTACCGCGAAGAGCTTGAGCGGCCGCGAATGGTGATGCGCGGCAACAGGGGTGGCGCATCCACCATGGAAATGATGAAGATGCCCTTTACGGGGCCCAGTGAATGGCCGGAGTTCCTGCCGCCCTACCTTGGGTCCGCGATGTTCGCGCCAGACGGCCTGCTCTGGATCCCACGTGCCACCGCGGCCGGGAAACCACCGCTCTACGATATCATTGACGGACAGGGCAAGCTCTTCGAGCGCGTTCAGCTCCCGCCGCGCACGAAGCTCGTTGGGTTCGGCGCCAACACGGTCTACCTGGTTCGCCTCGACGAGGACGATCTGCAGTATCTGCAGTGCCACGCGCTTCCCACGACCAGGCGGCCCTAGCGCCAAGCAGCGGTACGGCCGGTCAGGGCGACGTGCCTAACGCTTCGCCAGCGCCGCTGTCCCGTAGCGTTGGGTCAGGAACCCGACGATCAGTCCCACCATCGACCCGGGAATCAGGATCTCCCAGAAATACTTCTGCCCGGTGGTGGGGTCGGGCATGAGGGCAAATGGGAGCGCGAACAGGGCGCCCATCACCAGCCCGAACGCGATGCCGGCGCCGAGGTTGTTCACCTTGCGCGCGAACCACCCAATCAGGATTCCCGCAACAAGACCTTTGCCCATGGATCCGGCGACGATCCCCGCGATCTGCGGCGCGACTTCAGGCGCCGAAACGAGTGCGGTCAGTCCATCGAAGATCCCCAGCACGCCACCTGCCACGAGTCCCAGCACCGGCTTGTTCATTGCGTCGCTCCGTTGAGTGGGCGCACGCGATCGGTGCGCCGTCAGTGACTGATTAGGCAGTTGGTCGGGCAGCCATTAAACGCCGCGCCACCAGAGAATGAACAGCCTTACGGTCAGGTACGCGAGCAGCAGCAGCACCAGCGCACTGTTCCGCCGATAGAATCGGAGAGCGCGTTCCCAGGGAGATTCGGCGTACGCCGAGACCGCCGCGCCATCGAGCCAGGCCCGGACATCGGAGGCGAGGGCGTCCACGGTCGGATATCGCCCGGAAGCGCTTTCCGCGGTCGCGCGGAAGACAATTGCGCGAAGGGGTGGCGGGACCTTCTCCGTGCCAAGCAGCGTGCGCAGCATCGCGCCGAGCGCGAAGACATCAGCGCGTCCGTCAACGGACTCAGCGCCTGACGATTGCTCCGGCGCCATGAAACCCGGCGTTCCCACCGCCACGCCGGGTCCGGTGTCGCCATCCGCCGCTGGCGACGGAGCGCCCTGACCGGCTGACGCAAGCTCAGCGGCAACCTTCGCGACGCCCCAATCGAGCACCAGCACTTCGCCAAACTCTCCAATCATCACGTTGGCCGGCTTCAGGTCACGGTGAATCACGCCCGCCGAATGGGCGAACGAAACCGCATCGCAGACACCGAGAAAACGGCGCAGTCGCTCGCCGCGTCCCTCCCGCTTCGACTGTTCGTCGAGCCGGCGGCCTCGGACGAGTCGCATCGTGTAGAACGGCCGGCCATCGCCAAGAGTGCCGGCATCATGGATGGCAACGATGCCTGGATGCTCCAACGAGGCCAGGACGCGCGCCTCGCGCTCCAGTCGGCGCGCGATGTCGCCCGACTCGAGTTCCGTGGTCAGCACTTTCAGCGCGACATCGCGTCGCAGGACGCGATCCGTGGCGCGGTACACCGCTCCCATGCCGCCACGACCCAGCAGTTCATGGATCTCGTAGCGCTCGCCGGCATCGGGGCGATCCACGGCGTCGCGCAGGCGGGCCACCGCTGCGTCAGTCAGCGGCTTCATGGTTCTCGACCAAGAAGGGCCCGCGCCTCGTCCCGGAACTCCGAGTCCGACGCGGTCAGCGCCCGCAGGGTGTCGAGCACGTGACCACGGAAGCGGCCGCGCGCCCAATGCAGGTAGTTGGCGACCTGGGTGACCGGGATCCCGAAGCGCGCCGCAAGATCCGAGTATCGCGGCGGATCATCGGCCCCCTCGACGTCGTGGGCGACGAAGACGTCATACGTTGCCTGACGACCGGCCGCCGCGCATTGCGCGCTCAGTCGCTCGAGCGAGAGCGTCAGCACACTGCGCACCCACTCCTGCTCGAAGAGGCGATCGACGTCGGCCTCGGTGACGGTCGCAGTGGACTCCTCCAGGGGCACCGCGATGAGGTGCCCGCCCCGCTTGAGACGGTTGGCCGCTTCGTGCGCGGTCGTGGCAAAATCCTGCAGACAGCTTCGGAGAAACGTGCGAAACCGGCCCCTGGTTCGATCGTAACGCGACAGCCATTCGCGCTCGAGCGCGTGGGCAAAGAAGTCGTGCGCCAGGTCCTCGGCGTCGGCCAGGTCGAGCGACCATTGCCGACGCAGCACGGCGACGACCGGGGCTCGATAGGCACTCACCACCAGGTCCACGGCACGAGCCCGCATCGATGGATCATCGCTGGACAGCGCGACGACGAGGGAGACCCGTGTTTCCGGAAAGACACTCACGCGCCAACGTTCGCCGGATGCGGAGTGTCATTCAAGTAAAGCGAGCTCTGAGCTCTGAGCTCAGGCCTGCTCGTACGCCTGCTTCAGCCACTTCAACAGCTCCGCATCCACGTCCTTTGCCGTCTCGAGTCGCACGCGATGCGTGACCATGAGGTTCCACGAGCCGGCCGTCTCCAGCCGACCGGACGCCGGCACGCCCCTCAGTTTGAGCCCCACGTCGAAGCGTGTTTTCGTCGAAGGATGCAGCGTCGCGAACTGCGTCTTTCGCCGCAGCGACAGGTATCCCTTCCTGGGCGCTTCCTCGATGTCATTCCCAAATGCGCGGATCGCCTTCATCAGGGCATCGAAGATCGGTCGCAAGGCGGCCTTGTCGCCCTCGAACATCGAGGCGACAAGGTCAGCTCCAGAGGCGGTCTGCGACACGGCGTCGGACTTGAACGTCGCGTGGGCGACGAGGTTGGCGTAACCATGCGTGAGGCCCTGATCCGACTTGAGCCAGGCGACGAGCTCGACGTGCTTCTGCCGGTCGCTGTCCCGTGCAATCTTCGTCCATTGCTCGAGTGACTTTCCCGTCGTCGCTTTGAGGTTGGTGGTCATCGACGCCATCTGCGCCTCGGGATCGGTTGCCATGACTGGTGCTCCATCGTGGAAGTCGACATCTCATTAGGCGGCGGCGACGTCGTCAATTATGCCAGTAGGTCGGAGCTTTGAGCTCATTACGCCGCCCACGGCGCTGAGCCGACCGCTTACCCCGGCGGGATTGACGCCCTGATCGGACCAGTCCACGTTCTCGGCGCCATGACCCATCCGAACGCCGCTCCCGCGACGGAAGCGCCTGCCAGTGCGCTCGCCCGCGTCGCCTCGGTCGACATCATCCGCGGCGCGGTGATGGTCCTGATGGCGATCGATCACGTGCGGGTGTATGCCGGCGTGCCGGCCGGTGGCGCCTCGGCGGGCGTCTTCCTTACGCGCTGGATCACTCACTTCTGCGCACCCGCCTTCATCTTCCTCGCCGGAACGTCCGCGTTCCTGTATGGCCGGAAGCACGAGGGGCTGTCACGCTTCCTGCTCACGCGTGGGATTCTGCTCGTCATCCTCGAGCTGACCGTCATTCGCGTGTCGTGGACGTTCAACTTCGACTTCCGGCAGTACGAGCTGGCCGGCGTCATCTGGGTCATCGGTTGGTGCATGATCGCGATGGCGGCGCTCGTGAAACTGCCGGTGCGTGCAATCGCGGCCATCGGCCTCGTGATCATCATCGGGCACAACCTGCTCGATGGCCAGATCTTCTCGATCGCCGAATCGCTGGGAAACGACGTCCGTTCAATCCTGTGGAAGGTGCTGTACGCAGGCCTCTTCGCCGCTCCGGTCCAGCTCACGCCACAGGGGCCGAATCTGTTCGTGCTGTACACGTTCTTCCCGTGGATCGGCGTCATGGCCGCCGGCTACGCGTTCGGCACGATCATCACTCAGGAACCCACACGACGCGATCGGCTCTGCCTGACGATCGGCCTGGCGTCCATTGCGTTGTTCATTGTATTGCGCGGCTTCAATCTCTACGGCGATCCTTCGCCGTGGTCAGCATCGACATCACAGCCCGACGGCCCACCGCAGCTCCCGGCCGTGCTCTCCTTCCTGAACACGAGCAAGTATCCGGCGTCGCTCCTCTTCCTGCTCATGACGCTTGGACCAACCATCGCGATCATCCCGGCAGTGGAGAAGGCGCGAGGTGCTGTCGTTCGCTGGATGACGGTCTTCGGGCGAGTGCCGTTCTTCTACTACGTCCTGCACATCCCGCTCATCCACGTGGCGGCCGTCATCGTGTCGAAGGTCCGCATGGGTACCGTCGTGCCCTGGCTCTTCGCCAATCATCCGATGGCGTCCCCCCGGCCCCCCGCCGGCTACCGGTGGAGCCTCGGACTTCTCTACCTGGTCTGGCTCATCGTCGTGGTGCTGCTGTACTTCGCCTGCCGCTGGTACGCCGATCTCAAGGCGCGGCGCAAGGACCCCTGGCTGGCTTATCTGTAGGGTCTGTCTGCGCTTTCAGCACGCCGACGGACACAGACAACAGTCAGTGAGCGACGACACGGATCTACGAAGCGCCATCACCTGTTCAAGTCGCCCATCACACGGAGGTATTCGCGATCCCACGCCGCCGGCACGCTCTCACGTGGCGAATACGGTCCCGGCGTGTACATGCGTGACATCACGCCGAGCTGGCTCTGCTCGCAGATGTGCCAATCCTGGCGATTGGTGCGATCCCAGAATTCCTCGGCGTCGGCAATGTTGTAGCCCGGCATGCCGGGCGCGTCGGGGTGGACCATCCACTCGCAGGTGACGACGCTCTCCGTGGCCGACCGCGGCGTCACCGTGTAGTAGACGGCGTAGTCCGGGTGCAGGCTCAACATCATCGTGGGGAAGAGCGTGTAGTAGAACGCCCTGGCGCGGTCCTCGTCAGGCAGGTCACCGAGCGGGATGGCGCAGGCCCGGCCGCTCATCGTGGCGCTCTCGTGAGGCGCCTTGATCTGCATGTAGCCGCCGAGGAACGGTCCCTCCGTCAGGTCGTTGGCGCCGCTGGTGTACGGGAGCTTGGTGGTCAGTTCAGGATGGATGGTCGGGCAGTGCAGGCACTCGGAATAGTTCTGCATGATGAGCTTCCAGTTCGCGCGCACCTGGTACTCGATCCGCCGCACCGATGTCAGCGACGGCAGGTTGAATCGCGCGAAGCGTTCGCGAAGCGGAGCGAAGGCGTGCTCGATGGGCTCAGGATTGGTCCCGGGATTCACGAACAGGAAGCCTTCCCAGTGCCCCACGGTAGCCGAGTGCAATGGATAGTCGGCGACCGAGAAATCCGGCGTTCCGGTCATGTGAGGAGCGCCGATCAATCTGCCATCGAGCCGATACGTCCAGGCATGATACGGACACTGGATCGTTTCGGAGAACATGCCGGCAGGTTCAGTGCAGAGGCGTGTTCCGCGGTGACGGCAGACGTTGTAGTGCGCGCGGATCTCGCCAGCGCGGTCCCGCACGACGATGAGACTTTCGCCGCCGATATCGGCCAATCGGTACGACCCGGGCTCGGCAAAGTCACGCGCGCGGCCAACGCAGATCCAGTGGCGCGCAAAGACCTGCTCCTGTTCCCGAGCGAAGACCTCCGGCGAGGCGTAATACTCGCGCGGCATGGTGCGAGCGCCGGCCTGGTAGCTATCGGTAGTCCGGAGGAATGTCGACATTCGATATGGTGGCGAGCCGATCGGTCATCGCTGTCTGGTGTAATCTGCGTGATGCCGGCGGTTCAGTGGTAGCGGCTTTGGACTCTGATCTCTGTCCGCTCAGAGGGCGGACAATCAGCGACACAGGCAGGTGGCGAAGGTCGTGCGTGTGATTACCAGGGTGGACTACATTCTCCGTTAGGCATTCCGGGAGGCGTTCAGGCATGGTCAGGCAACAGAGGCGATGGTGGACCGCGCTGGGCTGGCGACTGCTCCTGGTTACTTCGACGCTGGTCGCTTCAATACGGGTCGCCGCGCCGGCACAGGCACAGGCACCGGCTCCGGCGGCGGCCGCGCGGTTGCCAGAGCGACTGAGCGACGCGGACTTCTGGGCGCTGGTGGACTCGATCTCCGAACCCGGAGGGTTCTTCCGGATCACTGACAACTTCACGTCGAACGAGCGGGAGATCGGCCAGCTCTACACCATGCTCCGCGAACGCGGGACGAGCGGCGGCGTGTACATGGGCGTCGGGCCGGAGCAGAACTTCACGTACATCTCGGCGATCCGCCCGAAGATGGCGTTCATCGTGGACATCCGGCGCCAGGCGGTGATGCAGCACCTGATGTTCAAGGCGATCTTCGAGATGGCGGCGGATCGCGCGGAGTTCATCTCGATTCTCTTCTCCAGGCCCCGTCCCGCGGCGCTTGACTCGACGACCTCGATTCAGTCGATCTGGGAGGCATACTGGCCCGTGAAGTCAGACAGCGCGGCCTTTCTCTCGAACTATGCCCGGATTGTGGAATCGCTTACGCGAACGCACGGGTTCACATTCAGGCCGGATGAAGCCGCGCAGATGAAGTGGGTTTATGACAACTTTTTCGGCTGGGGACCCGACATTTCCACACGCGGCGGGCCAGGTGGCGGCGGCGGAGGTAACGGGACGACGTTTGCGGACCTCACCGGCTACTCGAACGACGCATCAGGCAACCCGCGCAGTTTCCTGTCGAGCGAGGAGAACTATGCCTTCGTACGGGACCTGCACCTTCGAAACCTGATTGTCCCGGTGTCGGGAGACTTTGGCGGACCCAAGGCTATACGCGCGATCGGCGCATGGTTGCAGGAGCGGGGAGGGGTCGTGAGCGCCTTCTATGTGTCGAATGTCGAGCAGTACCTGTTCCAGGACGGCAAGGCGAGCGCATTCTATGACAATGTCGCTACGCTACCGGTGAACGAGGCGAGCGTCTTCATCAGGCCCTACTCGCTTCGTCGATACGGTTTCAGCGTTCAGTCGCTCTGTCCGATCGGTCCTTTCATCGAAGCGGCCCGCGCCGGACAAGCGCCAAGCAACAACGCCGCACTGGCTTGTCCCCGCTGAGGGGAGTGCGGAGCGCGGAGCGCGTGCTGAGGCACGGTCCAACTGAACCCCTTTTGAACATGGCCGAGACGTACATCGCTCTGCTCAGGGGCATCAACGTTGGCAAGGCGAAACGGGTGGCGATGGCCGACCTGCGCGAGGTCATCGAGTCGCTCGGGTACACCGACGCGCGCACGCTGCTCAACAGCGGGAACGCCGTCTTCACTTCCAGGCGGGCCCTCGGTCGAAATGCCGCGGAAGAACTGCGCGCGGCGCTCCTGAAGAAGACGGGCGTGTCGTCACGGTTCACGCTGCGCTCAGTCGAGGAACTGGATGATGTGGTGCGCGCAAATCCGCTGCTCGATATGGCAAGCGATCATTCGCGCTTGTTCGCCGCATTCGTCACCGACCCCGACGACCTGACGCGTCTGAAACCCCTGGCGAAGCAACAATGGAAGCCCGAGGTGCTGGCACTCGGGCCCGGAGTCGCCTACATCTGGTGCCCCAAAGGCCTGCTGGAGAGCAAGGCGCAGGACGCTGTTGGGAAGCTGCTCGTTGACGGCGTCACGGTGCGGAACTGGGCGACCGTAACGAAGCTGGTGGAACTGACGAGAGCGGATGCCTAACGAAGGCGGCAACGTCCCTCACGCCCGCAATGATGACGTCTGGTTGCGGGGGATGCTATCTCCCTCCCAAGCGCCTCAACGCATCGCCCAAGTCCACCAGCCACAACGACGAGCCGCGTGCGATATGCGCGCGGTAGAGGACGTGGCGTCCGTCCGGGGAGAGAAGATTGTATCCGATGGCGTCCTTCTCACCCTTCGTAATCGCCACCGGCGGTCCCTCGTTCCGAAGGGGCACCAGCCAGACGTCGTACCGGCCGTCGGGCGGACTTTGGCCGGTGAACGTCACGGCGCTGCCGTCCGGTAGCCATTGAAGCCCCCACCCCGCATAGACGATCGGCGTGTCGATGAGGCGGGCGGGGGAAAACACATCTCCCTCCGGCGTCACTCCCACGACGAGCACCTTGACCGCGTAGTCCCGCGACGAGGTGCCGACGTATGCGGACCCGGCAATCCAGCGTCCGTCAGGCGACCACACGACGTCGTCAAACGCCAGGACGTTCGGGCTCGCGGCCACTTCTTTTGCGGCTCCGTCAGGACCATCCGCCACGAAGATCCTTCCCTTCTGTTCATAGGTGATTCGATTGCCGAAGACTCCGATGGCCACCCTTCCATCCGCCACAGGGAAAGACCGTAACAGCCGCGAAGGCCCGGTCGGGGGCGTAGCGCGGAGCTGAACCTGATCGCCCCGTCCCTCCACGTACAGGAAATCCTCTCCGGCCATGTTCGGGGTCCCGCCCGGACCCGCCAGCCCAAACGTCGAGTGGCGGAACAGCGCACGAGTGACGATCTGCTCGTCTCCACCCGCCACCGGTCTGATGGCGAACGTACGCTCCGCCTGCCCCGGGGTCGGACGGGAATAGGCGAGGTATCGTCCGTCCAGCGAGAACGTGATCGGGTATGCCCATTGATTAGCAACCGACGGACCGCGATCCGGCAGCAGCCCGACCTCTTGAGCGGCACCTCCCGTCATGGGAGTGCGCATGATTACGCGACGCCCCTCGCGGGGCGTGGCGAAGAAAATGTCGCTTCCGTCGGACGACCACCCGAGGGGCCACTCGCCGGCGCGAGCCGCGCCGAGCTGTCGCGGGGTTCTTCCGGTCACCGGGACGAGCCGGATGGCGGCGACTTCGCCGGAGACGACCGTGAGCAGGTGCCTCCCATCCGCCGCGAACGTCCGGCCGGCATCCTCCGTTCCGGCATCCTGAGGTAGCGTGATGCTGGCGATGGGGCGGCCATCGAATGCCCTTACTTCGAATGGCGTACCTCCTCCCGCTCCGTGCAATAGGCGAACGACTTGAAACGGCACCCTCGGAGCCGACGCGCCGGCGGGCAACGCCCCGATCTCCTGCGGGGCTCCTCCGTCGACAGCGAGCATGAAGGTGCGCCCTTGTCCGCGATGGAAGTAGATGAACCGCCCGTCGGCGGACCAGTCCATCAGAAATACCCTGCCTTTCGCGACGTGCACAGTTCGATCCGGGCCGCCGTTCGCCGAGATGACCTTGATGCCCATGTCTAGCGTGCCGGACCAGTGCCGATAGGCGATAAATCGGCCGTCCGGGGAAAGGCGGAACCCAGAAACCGTCGGCCCGGTGGTCACGCGCTGCGGCTGGCCCGAGGCCTGCCCGCTCCTGTTGTCGAACGGGACTGTCATGATGCCTCTGCTCTCGTCCTCGCCCCCAAGGAAGGCGATCCGCTCTCCATCGGGAAACCAGGTGGGCTCTACAGCGTCGGGGATGTCGACCAACCGGCGCGGTGCTCCGCCCTCCGATGACACGATCCAGACGGACCCTCGATCTGACCTCCCCGATACAAAGGCTACCCATCGGCCGTCCGGTGAGCGCGCGGGTTGGCGGATCTGGAGTGTGTCGGACCCGATTATCCTGGTTAGACGGGGCTCGATGACCGGAAGGCTCGGACCGTCGCTCGGAGCACCCCTGACGAGTGGTGTGAATGTGCCGCCCACCACGATTGCGGCAGCAATCCCG
>Ga0209640_10004946_pt1 | contig 11643 bp, 11 predicted proteins | sample RifCSP10_1_FD_184018 | JGI IMG/M metagenome (GOLD analysis project Ga0209640, IMG submission 184018) | Soil microbial communities from Rifle, Colorado - Rifle CSP2_sed 10_1 (SPAdes) (version 2) | ecosystem: Environmental > Terrestrial > Deep subsurface > Rock core/Sediment | place: Rifle... | reverse complement strand
CGTCAGATTCGGCCTGCCGTCAGGCCCCTTCGGAACGCCGACCGGATGAAGCGGCCACTGCGCGGACAACGTGGCCGAGCAGAGAACGGCAAGGGCAACGGCGGCTGCAAGTTTCATGAACCGAAACTCTACTGCAACTGTGATGTAATCTGCGCCTCGTGAGGACTGTGATGAACCGAACGCTTGCCGTCGCCGCTCTGACCCTGCTCACGCTGGCGCCCGTGTCGACGGGGTCGGCCCAACTGCTCGCCGCCAAGGACGGACCGATCGTCTACGGGCACCACCACTTGAACGTGACAAGCGCGGACGAGCACAAGAAGTTCTGGGTCGAGGCGCTCGGTGGAGTCGTGACGCGGATCGGCACGAACAACCTCGAGATCGTCAAGTTCCCCAACGCGCTCCTGTTCATGCGCGCCCAGCCTCCCAAGGGCGGCACCAAGGGCAGCACGGTCGACCACATCGCCTTCTCCGTACCGAACTTGCGGCAGGTGGTCGACCGGATCAAGGCCGGAGGCTTCCGCATGGTGACCGCCGCGGAGGCGCCTCCCAACGTGCCGGTCAAGGACGACATCGGCGTCGTCCAGGGCGGGCCGGTGAGCGGCATCGCCTACGCGCTCGGCCCGGACGAGGTGAAGGTGGAGCTCGTCGAGATGAAGGCGCAGTCCGCGCCCATCGTCTCGCACCACATTCACTTCTTCGGGGCGCAGAAGGAGATGCACGTCTGGTACAAGCAGACGTTCGGCGGCGCGGAGGTTGCGTCGGCCAACCCGGCGGCGTTCATCAGCGCCGGGCTTCCCGGCCTCACGATGAACTTCGCTCCGTCACAGGCGGCGGTGGCTGGCACGCAGGGGCGCGCGCTCGATCACATTGGCTTCGAGGTGAAGGGACTCGAGGCGTTCACGAAGAAGCTGGAGTCGCAGGGGATCAAGTTGGCGGTGCCGTACCGGCAGGTGCCGGCGCTCGGCATTGCGATCGCCTTTCTCACCGATCCCTGGGGCACCTACATCGAGCTGACCGAGGGGCTGGACAAGGTCAACTGACGCGCGGAGATCACCTGTCTTGAGCTGCAGCGACGCGAAGCGCGGTTCCGGTGGCCGGACCGCGCTGCGATGGCGCTCCCCGGCCGCGTGACGCCAGCTCCGTGAGCTGGCGGATCCCCAGGGCCTTCTCGCGCGGTCAGCGATTGACCACGGCCACCTACACAGGGCTTCACGCCACAGCAGCTCAACACAGGTGAACGTCGGCGCACGGGGCCGAGGGGTCTTCAGACACGCCTGGCTCGCGTAGGATCAGCGCATGTCGATGCTCGAGCGCGACTACGTCCTCCGGATGATCCAGCAGCTGGCGCAGGCCATCGGCCGGATCCTTGGACTGAAGCAGGCCGGAAAGCTCGATGAAGCGCTCGACGAGGTGAGGGCCACGGCGGACGGGATCTTCGGGACGATGCGGAGCACGCTCGACGCCATCGACCCGCAGAGCGCCGCAAGGCTCCTCGCGAGCCGCGAGAAGATTGAGGCTTATGCGATGCTGACGGCTGAGGAGGCGTCGATTCGGAAGCTGATGGGCGACGCCACGCGGGCGAACCGCGGTGAGTACCGCGCCCTCGCGCTCTACCTGGAGGCGGTGATCCTGAACCAGGAGGTCAGCGCCGACGCGGACGCTGCGATCGCGGAGCTCGGTCGCAAGGTTGATGAAAGCACGCTGCCTCAGCGCTATCAGGAAGCCCTCGCGTCGCGAAGGTCGTAGACCGTGTCGGTTGGTCCAGTCACAGACGTGGAGAATGCCATGAAGATGACGCGAGTCGCACTATCGGTGGCCCTGATCGTGTCCGCATCTCTCGCAGCCTGTCAGGCGCCGGCAGCGGACGTCACGCAGGATGAAAGCGCGGTTCGACAGGTCTTCGACACGTACATCAAATCAGTGAATGCGGCCGACGTGGCTCTTGCGTCAGAGGTCTGGCTGCAGAGCCCGGACCTCGTGGTCATCACGCCGCTTGGGCGTTTTCAAGGCTGGGAGCGCGTACGGGATGAGGTCTACGTGAAGTTCCTGCAGCAGATGTTCTCGGCGCGGGATTTGCGCCCGAGCAACGTGTCGATGCACGTGATGGGCAATTCCGCCTGGCTCGCGTTCGATTGGGAGTTCAGCGCGAAGTTCGCGAAGGGCCAGCCGATGGAATCGAAGGGCTGGGAGAGCCACCTGTACCAGAAGACCGACCAAGGCTGGAGGATCGCGCACCTCCACTATTCGGTTCCGCCTCCGCCTCCGCCGTCGCCTTCGACTCCCTGACGTCTGACCATCGGCTGGAGTCGGGCATGAGGGCATGCGCGGTCATGACACCTTGAACTTCTACACGTCAGCGACGTATGTGTAGAAGTCAGAGGTATCAGATGACTGCGCCCAAGTCCGACCTGCCGCAGGGCACCCTCGACCTGTTGATCCTGCAAGTCGTCGCGCTCGGGCCCGTCCATGGCTACGCCATTGCCCAGCGCCTGCAGCAGATTTCCCGCGACGTGCTCCAGGTCCAGCAGGGGTCGCTGTATCCGGCGCTGCATCGGTTGGAGAACCGCGGGTCCCTTGCGGCGTCCTGGAAGCCCTCCGACACGGGCCGTGAGGCCAAGTTCTATCGCCTGACGCCGAAGGGCCGCGCCCAGCTCAAGGACGAAACGGCCAACTGGGCGCGTCTGGCGGAAGCCGTTCAGCTCGTGCTGGCGGAGGGGGGTGCGTCGTGAACCGGTGGCAGCGGTGGTGGCGGCGCAACGAACTGGACGAGAAGCTGGACGGGGAGCTGCGCGATCACGTCGAGCGACTGGCGGCAGACTACGTGGCGGCCGGGATGCCCGAGGTGGAGGCCCGGCGCCGTGCGCGGCTGGAGTTCGGTGGGCTGGAGCAGATCAAGGAGGCCAGCCGCGATGTTCGAGGGTTGAATCTGGTCGATGACGTCACGCGTGATATCCGATACGCCTTCCGCTTGCTGGCGCGAAGCCCCGCGTTTGCCTGCGTCGCCATTCTCACGCTCGCGCTCGGCATCGGCGCCAATACGCTCGCGTTCAGCATCCTGCAAGCTGTACTCGTGCGAGAACTTCCGTATCGCAATCCCGATCGAATTGTCCTCGTGTGGTTCAGTCCGCCCGGCGAACCCGACGACCGAGCCGGGGCAACGCTTCAGAACTACTTCGCCGTTCGCGACCGAAGCCAGGCCTTCGAATTTGTCGGTTCCAGGTCAACCATCGAGGGGAGCATCGCCGTCGAACCCGACGATGTGGCCGGCGGCGAGCCGGTTGTCGGCCAGCGCATTCATGCGACGTTGCTGCCGGTGCTGGGCGTCACACCTGCACTCGGCACATGGTTCACCGAGGCCGACGATCCCGCGACCGCCGCGCGCAAGTTGATCCTGAGCCACCGCCTGTGGCAACGGCGCTTCGGCGGCGATCCCGCCGTGATCGGCCGTTTGGTTCGACTCGACGGACAGGAGGCGACCGTCATCGGCGTGATGCCCGAAGGGTTCGAGTTCCTTGACGCCGTGACGCAATTCTGGACCCCCAGCCGGTGGTCGGAGGCCACAATGGCGTCGCCGAGTCGCATGCTCGTCGTCGCCGCGCGATTGAAGCCGAATGTCACGCTGCATCAGGCGCAAGCCGAGATGGACGTGCTTGCGGGCGGCCTTGCCCGCGAGTTCCCCCGCACCAACAAGGGATGGACTATTCGCCTCGAGCCCATTCACGAGGCATACACGTGGCGGATTCGCGCGCCCCTCTTAATGCTCCAGGGCGTCGTCATCCTGGTTCTTCTCATTGCGTGCGCGAACGTCGTCGGGCTGCTCCTAGCGCAGGCCTCGACGCGGCAGCAGGAATTCGCCATGCGGCTTGCGCTGGGTTCGAGCCGGGGTCGCCTCGTGCGCCAGCTCTTCGCCGAAAGCGTGCTGCTGGCGTCCATCGGCTGCGTCTGCGGCATCGTGCTCGCGTCTGCCGGTCTGCGCGTGTTCATGGCACAGAACCCGATGACCTGGCTACCGCGTGCGGACGGCATCACGTTGGATGCTCGTGTGTTGGAGTTCGCGGTAGGCGTGTCAGCGATGAGCAGCATCCTGTTCGGCCTGCTGCCGTCGTGGACGTTGTCCCGCCGCGCGTCGTTTCCGGCCATCAAGGGCGGGAACACCGCCGGGGGAATGCCGCACCGCCAGTTGCGCGGCGTGCTCGTGTCAAGCCAGGTGGCGTTGGCCCTGGTGCTCCTGATTGCCGCTGGATTACTCGTCAACACGATGGTCCATCTCAATCTGAACCGTCCCGGCATCGATCCCACCAATTTGCTCGCGTTCCAAGTCCGGCTGCCCCTGAGCGAGATGGTCACGCCTACTGGCAGGGACGCAGGGGGCTTCTTCACCATGGAGTTCAGTCCGCGTGTGAGCCAGATCTTCAGCCAGATTCAGGAGCGACTGTCCCTCGTCCCTGGTGTGCAGTCCGTTGCCGCGTCCGTCGTCGCGCCTGCGACGCCGGCGCCGTTCCAACTTTCCTTGACGGCAGCAGGCCAGCCGCAAGCCGCGGACCACGGCATGGACTCGGCCGCATGGTTCCCGGTCAGCTCCGACTACTTCAAGACGCTTGGAATCGCGGTGCGACGCGGGCGCGAGTTCAGCAAGAGCGATTCGCTTGCCTCGACGCAGGTCGCCATTGTCAATGAAACGCTGGCCCGCAGGCTCTGGCCTGGCGAGGATCCCATCGGCCGCGAGATCACGATCGATTTTGTCAACGATCGGCCGCGGCAGGTGGTTGGCGTCGTGGCGGATGTGCGCGAGACGAGCAACCAGCGCGACTTCGCACCGCACGTCTTCGTGCCGGAAGCGCAGTTGCCGTTAGCCTCCCGCGGATGGTTCCAGGCACCGCGCATCACGATGACGTACCTGGTGCGTACGGCCACCGATCCGCTGCAGCTCGTCGGGCCTCTCCGCTCGGCCGTCGCGGAGGTGTACCGCAGCCAACCGATCTACGGCATCAGGACGATGGAAGAGGCGATGGCCGAGCAGATCGCGTCGTGGCGGCAATACCTGATGCTGCTCGGTGCGTTCGCAGGCATCGCCGCCCTCCTCACTCTCGTTGGCGTCTACGGCCTTGTCGCGTACAGCGTTGGACAGCGGACGCAGGAGATCGGCATCCGCCGAGCCCTCGGGGCGAGCTCCAGCGCTGTCCTGCGGCTGGTCCTCCGGCAAGGACTCGTCCTGATAGGCATCGGCGTCGCCGTTGGCGTCACGGGCTCGCTGGCCACGACCCGAATGCTCCAAGGTCTGCTTTGGGGGGTGTCGCCGACAGATCCCCTCACCTTCGTGCTCGTCAGCATGGGTCTTGCCGCCGCTGCCCTCCTGGCCTGCTACGTGCCGGCGCGCCGCGCCTTGGCCATCAACCCGATCGTCGCTCTGCGCGTTCAATGAAGGAAAGTATGCGCCGATTGAAGAGGTGCACAACCGGCGGCCTGGCTCTGGTCTGGATGTCGACTGCGACGCCAACCGTTGGCGTGGTCAAGCCGGTCGTGCCGTGAACAGCGTGGTCGAATCCACGAAGCAGAGCGGGTTCCCGAACGGATCCCGCATGTAGAAGGATCGCTCCCCCCACGGCCGCCGTGCGATCTGGCCCATCGGCAGGTTGCCGTCGCCGGTCGCCGCCGACAATCCGCCGGTGAGCTGCGCTCGTCGATGAATGGCTTCGAGATCCGCGACCGCGAAGTACAGGTGCTCGAAGTTGGGCCGCGGGTCGGCGGGATCGCCATCGGCCTTGGGGTTGTAGAGCGCGAGGATCACGCCGCCGCAGTCGAAGTAGTGCCGTCCCGGCGAGATGCGGAAACCGGGTTGTTCGAGCAGCGCCGCGTAGAAGTGTTGGGCGCCTTCGAGGTCGTCCACGGGGAGGATGACGCGGTACAGACGTGCGGTAGACATGAGACGAACTGTAGCGACCTGCTCCGGGGGCGGCAAGACGGCACTTTGAAGTACCCTCGGCCGTGGAGGCGCAACGTGGCGGGAATCGGAGACAGCTATCGAGAGCGGGCGGCGTGCCCGCTGTACACAGCAATCGGCGTCATCGAGGGACGCTGGAAGCCGATGATCTTCCAGCGACTCGCCTCACGCCCTCACGGCTTTGGCGAGCTGCGACGGGCGATGCCGCGCGTCACCCCCAAAGTCCTTCGCGAGCACCTGCGGCAGATGCAGGCGGACAATCTCGTGGCTCGGGACCTGCTCGTCCCCGCGAGGATGGGCGTGCGATTTCGGCTCACGCCGTACGGTCGCACGCTCGGGCCGGTGTTCGAGACACTCTGGCGCTGGGGTGTCCGGCACCTGGCGCGTCCAGGCGCGGCAGGGGGAACGCTGGTGTCGCGCCCAGTAGTCGGCGCCGTCACGCGCGAGATGGCCATCGAGATCAGGTAAGACGCGCAATCCGCTTCAGTCCGGCTTCAGAGCCTGTGAAGGAGTCCTGTCAATTCCCAACTCCCAACACCCGAATCCCAAGAGTCTGGAGCGATTTGGGAATTGGGAGTTGCGGAGTTGGGAGTTGACACCGATTTGTTCAACACGCTCTTCAGCCGGACCTGGTGTCAACGTCGCCCTCGGACCGGTACTTCAGCAGGGCCAGCGTGCGATACAGGCCGTGGACGAACTTGCCGTACGGCAGCGTCAGGAACAGCGCGAGCACCGCGCCAAGGTGGACGAGCAGCAGCGCGCCCATGGCGGCGCTGTGACGGAAGACGAGCAGCAGGAGGCCGGTGGCACTCGTCAGGACGAGCAAGACGAGGAAAGCTTCGTCGCCACCCTGCGAGTCGCGGCCGGTGAGCGCCGCATCACGACGACGACGAAGATGCCAGAGGCCTCCAGGCCCGAGCAGTAATCCCAGCCCGCCCACGGTGCCAAGGACGACGGGGGCGCTCGTGTAGGCGTACGGCGCCTCGAAGCCCAATGCGTGATACACCGCCGCTACCGTCGTCGACGCAAAGCACAGCATGAAGCCGTAGAAAGTGCAGTGGTGGAACCGGCGGCGCCAGGGGGTGCGCTGCTCTTCCGCGGTCACGCAGTCCGCACCGGGCGTGTGCAGGTGGCGAAGCGTCAGCGCATCTCCAAAGGCTGGACCGATGGCGCCGGGCGCTAACGGTCCAGACGAGGGGCCTTGCATCTCCCGCCAGCACCTGATACCTCCGGCCACGAGCGAGGCCAACACGGCCAGTCCGACCGCGCCGAAGAGCGTGACGAGGACTGCGTGTGGAACGACGCGATAGAAGTTCCCCTCGATCCCCGGCTGCCAGAGCACCTGCGGATTCATCAGCAGAACGGCTGCGAAGACCACAGCGGTCAGCCCTGCCGCGAGCATCAGCGCACTGGCAGGGCCGGTGCGACGAAGCGCCGACTCGAGCCAGCGCGGCCACGCGTATTCCTCGTACGTCCGCTGCCGGATCCGCGCGAGTGTTCGCGGAACGTCGATTCCGAACTCGTGGGGCGGCGCGAACTGACACGCGTAGAGACACTCTCCGCAGTCGTGGCACAGGCTCGCCAGGTAGACCAGGTCCCGCTTCTCGAAGACCAGCCGCTGCTCGATCGCCGGGAACACCGGACAGAACTGCTCGCAGTACCGGCAGGCGTTGCACACGCTCACGACGTGAGCGCCGTGGCGCATGAGGCCCGAATTCACTTCGGTCGAGAATGATGAATCGTCGTTCACGCTTCTCACTTCTCGCTGCTCAGTTCGTGTTCACGTTCCCGGGCCACCTCGCGGCAGCGTTTCCCTGGAACCCCGTGGCGAACCCCGAACACTGACCCTCGAACCCGGAAGCGAACGTGAACGTGAACACGAACCGAGAAGAGAGAACCGAGAAGGGTGAACGGCGGTCTACTCACTGGCCCTCCTCGCGGCGGCCTCACCCGCAATCCGGCCGAACACCGTGCCGATCGTCATCCCGACTCCGGCAAGGTATCCCTTCCGCAGGATGTTGCCTGCCATGATCTCTCCGGCCGCATAGACGTTGCGAAACGCGCCGCCGCCCGCCACGAGCACCCGCGATGACTGGTCCACGGCGACGCCGAGATACGTGAACGTGATTCCGGGGCGGAGTGGATACCCCCAGAAGGGCGGGGTGTCGAGCCGCTGCGCCCAATGCGTCTTCTCCGGTGTGAGCCCGATCGTCCGGCAGTCGTCCAGTGAGCTGTGGTCGAACGTCCCCGGCTGCACATGATCGTTGAAGGCCGCGACGGTCGACTCGAGCGCATCGGGCGGCACCTCCAGCTTCACCGCAAGCTCCCGGATCGATCCGGCGACGATCGGTGGGAACATCGACGGCAGGAAGCGGCCGATCGCCTTGGCGTCGACGATCGAGTAGGCGATCTGATCCGGCTGCTGCGCCACGAGCTGCCCCCACGTCGCGTAGCGCTTGGGCCAGAGGTCTTCCCCCTCGTCATGGAAGCGCTGCCCGTGACGATTCACCACGATGCCAAGCGGCACCGAGTCGAGCCGCGTCACGATGCCGCCGTCGAACCTGGGGGCGCGGGCATCAACGGCGATGGCGTGACATGCGCGCGGGTCGCCTACGGGCTGCGCGCCGGCATCGAGCAGGATCCTGAGCAGCCGTCCAGTGTTGTACGGAGTGCCGCGCACGATGAAGTTGTCTGCGACCTCGCCCCACGCTTCGCGCAGCCAGTCGAGATTGGCTTCGAATCCGCCTGCCGCGACGACCACGGACCGGCCGCCGATCGCTCTGGGCGCGCCGCCGACGAGCGCAGTCGCGCGGCGGAAGGCACCATCTTCGATGTCGAGCGACACGACCTCCGCGTCGTAGAGCACCTGCACGCCAAGACGCTCGGCCGCGGCGTGATAGCTGTTGACGAGCGCCTTGCCGCCTCCCAGGAAGAACGCGTTGGTGCGCGCCAGGTGCAGCGTGCCACGCAGCGCGGCCTGGAAGCGCACGCCGAATCGACGCATCCACGCCGGACAGTCCCCCGACTGCCGGATGAGGAGCCGCGCGAGCGCCTCGTCTGTCTCGCCGCCATTGACGTCCAGCAGATCCGACCAGAACTCGCCGGCGGGATAGGCGCCCGTGAGCACGTCGGTCGGGCCGTCGTGCGCGCAGCGGAGATTGCGCGTGTGCCGGCTGTTGCCGCCCCTGAAGGCTCGCGGCGCCGCCTCCAGAACGACGACGCGGGCGCCGGCCTGCCTGGCGGTGAGTGCGGCGGACAACGCGGCGTTGCCGCCCCCCACCACAACGACGTCGTATGGGGTCAGATCTTGATTCTTGCAACGGTGCACAGTGCAGGAAACGAGGCCTGACGCGGATGCAAGAATCAAGATCTGACCCCAGCCTGACCTCTGCGACGGCGGCGACGGGACAGCCGATCGACCAGACGTGGCCCCACGAGCACCACGATGGCCACGGCCAGCAGGGCGGCGGCGATGGGACGAGTCGCGAATACGGTCAGGTCGCCCTCGCTGATGGCGATCGCGCGCCGGAACTGTTGCTCCGCGAGCGGACCGAGGACCAGGCCGAGCACGGCCGGCACGAGCGGGACGTCGTAGATCCGCATGGCGCACCCGATGCCGCCGACGACGAACATGAGCGAGAGATCGAGGAGCGAGCGATTCAGGCTGTACGCGCCAACCGAGGCGAGGACGAGGATGCCGGCGAAGAGCAGCGGCCGTGGCACGAGCATCACACGCGCCCAGACTCCGGCGAGCGGCAGGTTGAGGACGAGCAGCGCGAGATTGCCGATGTAGAGGCTGGCAATCAGCGTCCACACCAGGTCCGGCCTGGCGGAGAAGAGGAGTGGACCCGGCTGCAGGCCGTACTGCGCGAACGCCGCGAGCAGCACCGCCGCCGTCGCAGAGGAGGGGAGGCCAAGCGTGAGGAGCGGGACGAGCACGCCGGCGGCCGCGGCATTGTTGGCGGCCTCCGGACCCGCGACGCCTTCGATGGCGCCCCGCCCGAACTCCTCCGGGTGATCGCTCAGCCGCTTCTCGATCGTGTAGGAGAGAAACGTCGGAATCACCGCCCCGCCGCACGGCAGCACACCCAGCGGGAACCCGATGGCCGTGCCGCGGAGCCACGGCTTCCACGACCTTTTCCACTCCTCGGCGGTCATGCCCGTCGCCCGGCGAAGGGGCACGGGCGGGAGATCTTCGCCGTCGTGGCGCCACGCCTGATACAACGTCTCGCCGACCGCGAAGAGCCCGATGACGAGGATCACCACGTCGATCCCGTCGAGCAGCTGCGGGATGCCGAACGAGAACCGTGCGTTGCCGGTGAGCGGATCGATGCCGACCAGGCCGAGCGTGAGGCCGAGGAACAGGCTGAAAAGGCCACGCACGACCGATCCCCCGAGCAGCACCGCCGTGGTGGTGAACGCCACGACCGTCAGCGCAAAGTACTCGGCGGGCCCGAATCGTAGAGCAACGCCTGCGAGCCACGGGGCAAGAAACGTGAGGGCGATCGTGGCCAGCGTTCCCGCCACGAACGAGCCGATCGCGGCCGTCGTCAATGCCGCGGCGGCCCGGCCCTGGCGCGCCATCACGTGACCGTCGATCGCCGTGGCAATCGAGCTGGTCTCGCCGGGCGTGTTCAGCAGGATGCTGGTGGTCGAGCCGCCGTACATCGCGCCGTAGTAGATGCCGCCGAACATGATGAACGCGCTCGTCGGGTCGAGCGTGAAGGTGACCGGCAGCAGCAGCGCGACGGTCATCGCCGGTCCGATGCCCGGGAGCACGCCGACGGCCGTTCCCAGCGTGGCGCCTGCCAGTGCCCACGCCATGTGCGGCACGGTGAGCGCGCTGCTGAAGCCGTCGGCCAGGGCGCGCAGCGTCTCGGGCACGTCAGTCGGTCCGGGAGTTCAGAGCCACCGGGCCAGCGGCCCGGACGGAAGGGGAAGCTGCAGCACATGCGCGAAGAGCACGTAGGTGCCGAGCGACATCAACACTGCGAACAGTGCGTCTCTGATTGGACGGCTGGCATCGAAGGCACGCGCGGTACACCAGAACAGGATCGCGGATGCAATGACGAACCCAGCCCGCTCCGCAAGCAGGACGGTCAGCAGGATGCCGGCGGCGACGATGGCGATTGGCTGCCAGCGCGACCGAAGGCCTGTTGCCTGCCGAGCGCGTGAGAATCGTCTTCTCTGGATACCCGCTGCCATCGTTGTCGCCATGAGGCCAGCGAGAATCAGGAGCGGATACGGACCGGATGAGGCGAGCGTCCCGGCCTCGGCTCCGCCGGTTCCGAGCCGGCGAAGGATCACCTGGACGCGAGCTTCTTCGTCGGCCGCGAAGCGGTCGAAGGCCGGCCCGGACAGGTATCGATCGAGCCAGCGGTAGCGGGCGAGCGCCTCGCGCCACTCGGCGGATCGCACCATGTCCCCGACCAGCGCTTCCAGGACGGCGCGATCCTCGCGGCTGATCCCCGGGGGCGCCACGACCGAGCGCCAGTTCTCGAACTCCATATCGACACCCTGCTCACGAAGCGTCGGTGCCGCCAGCCCGGGCAGGCGATTGGCGCTCGACACGGCCAGCACACGGAGCGTGCCGGCCTCGATGTGCGGGGCGAGCTCGGCCAGGCCATTCACGCCGACCGACACCTGGCCGCCGAGGATGGCCGCGAGTGACTCGCCGCCGCCGGAGAACGCGATGTAGTTGA
>Ga0209640_10004945_pt1 | contig 11644 bp, 9 predicted proteins | sample RifCSP10_1_FD_184018 | JGI IMG/M metagenome (GOLD analysis project Ga0209640, IMG submission 184018) | Soil microbial communities from Rifle, Colorado - Rifle CSP2_sed 10_1 (SPAdes) (version 2) | ecosystem: Environmental > Terrestrial > Deep subsurface > Rock core/Sediment | place: Rifle... | reverse complement strand
GTCCTCGCCGATCGCACGCACCGGCCGCTCGAAGAAGTCGCCGGTGCCCAGGCGCTGACCCATGGGGCTGTGCACCGGCTCGGCGAGTGGCGCGACGCGAAAGAAGTCGTTCATGGCGCCGCATTCGTCCGATTCGAGGTGCGACCAGCCGATGTAGCGCAGCAGCGCCGGGTCGACGAGGCTGCTCACGGCCGCCAGCGTGTCGCCGAAGATGCGTCTGCCGCCAGTGTGGAACAGGAATGGCTGCTGATCACGGATCAAGAATTGACCGAAAGCCAGCCGGCCGCCTTCCGGGAAGGTTGAGATGCGGAAGATGTCGGGCGCGATCTCGTGGACATCGGTTGCCATGGCAAAGGCTCCTCTCGGCCGCTAGAGGGTCTGGTGAGCGAAAGCATAGCGCCTCGCGGGTTGACCCGAATTAGATTGATGCAGGAGGGTGGCCTATCATGGCTCCAGCCTTGAAAAGCAGGTCAGAGACTTGAACCCGGAAGACGAGCGGCCAGAAAACGGCCCTCAACCGCAGAGTAGCGATGACGGCGGCCGCACTGTCGTGCGTATCCCGCGGCGACGCGCGGGAGCCGGCGCGCAGGCTGAGCCGGAGCTGCACGAGAGGGTCCGGGGTGCCCATCCCGGCGACCGCACCATCCGCGTGCCACGCGCTGGCGAACGCAAGCTGCTGCGCCTGGGCGAAGGCGCCTACGAGGTGACGCGGGCCGTCCTCAGGCCCCGCACGGTGCTTGGCCGTCAATGGGCCAGGGTACGTGGCGTCGTGATCGGTCAGCCGCTGCCGTCGTCCGAGCTGTCGCACCAGCGCCTGAGCAAGCTCAAGGGCCTGGCGATCTTCTCCTCCGACAACCTGTCCTCCTCCGCATACGCCACGGAGGAGATACTCCTCATCCTCATCCTTGCTGGCACCGCTTCCCTCGGCGACGCCCTCTGGATCGCTCTCACGATCTCGGCCCTGGTCGCTGTCGTTGCGACGTCGTACGTCCAGTTGGTGCGTGCTTATCCAGGCGGCGGCGGCGCCTATGCCGTGACGAAAGAAAACCTTGGCGTCTGGCCGAGTCTACTTACGGGATCGACGCTGTTTGTCGACTACATCCTGACTGTCGCGGTTTCGACAGCAGCGGGCGTTGCCGCGATCACGTCGGCTATTCCTGAGCTGCATGACGTCAAGATTGAGATGGCGGTCGGCTTCGTTGCCCTTCTGACCGTGGGCAACCTGCGAGGCATCCGCGAATCGGGCACATTATTCGCGATCCCGCCGTACCTCTTCATCTTCAGCTTTGGTGGCATGATCGCCGTGGGCCTCGTGCGCCTGCTGCTTGGGGACGATCTCCAGACGGCAACGCCCTCGCATCCCCTCGAGGAAGGCACGCAGGTGCTGACCGTCTTTCTCCTCCTCCGGGCATTCTCCTCAGGTGCTGCGGCACTCACCGGCATCGAAGCGATCGCCGATGGTGTGCCGTCATTCAAGCCGCCGGAGGCCAAGAACGCCGCGACGACGCTGATCTGGATGGCCTGTATCCTCGCTGCATTCTTCGTGGGCACCACGTTCCTCGCAACCCAGTTCGGCGTAATACCCGCCGAGGACCGCACTGTTGTCTCCCAGATTGCCACGACGGTGTTTGGCGATGGGCCTTTGTTCTACCTCGTGCAAGTCGCGACCGCGATGGTCCTGGTGCTCGCGGCCAATACCGCGTTTGCAGGCCTGCCCACGCTGGCCTCCGTGATGGCCCGCGACCGGGTGATGCCCACACAATTCGCCTTCCGGGGTGAACGACTCGCCTTCTCGAATGGCATCCTGGTCCTGGGTATCGCCTCTTCAGCCGTGCTGGTCATCTTTCGGGCGGAAACGCACTCCATAATTCCGCTTTACGCCCTGGGTGTGTTCATGGCGTTTACGCTCTCCCAGGCAGGAATGGTGGTGCACTGGCGTCGGACGAAGGCCCCGGGCTGGCGCCGTTCACTATTCCTCAACGGTGTGGGCATGGCGGCGACGGGCGTGGTGGCTGTAATCGTCGGAGCCACCAAGTTCCTGGACGGCGCCTGGCTGTCGATGGCGTTCATGGGGCTGCTGTTCTTTGTGTTATGGCGCATCCAGGCTCACTATGCGGACGCCTCGGAGCAATTGGGCAGCGGGTTGGGGACGGCCGGCGGCGTCACAGAGCATTTCTACGGCGTTTCGGCGGGACGGCCGCAGACCGTGATAGTGCTGGTGGACCAGATCAACCGCGCCGTACTCCGCACGGTGGCCTACGCGCGCACCCTTTCTCCGGAAGCCGTCGCAGTGCACGTCACCGACGAGCGTGAGGCGGGTGACGCCTTCCGTAAGAGCTGGGAAGAATCGGTGCCCGATGTGCCCCTGACGATCCTGGAGTCGCCATACCGGTCGCTGGTGGAGCCGTTGATGGCGTATGTCGAGGGCATGGACCGCACTATGCCCAATCATATGGTCACGGTTGTCCTGCCGGAGTTCGTGGTGAAGCGTTTCTGGCAGCGATTCCTGCACAACCAGCTGGCTTTGCGCATGAAGGACGCGCTGCTCAAGCGCCCCAACACCGTCATCGTCGAGGTTCCCTACCACTTCGACCGCTAGGGCCTGCTCTCTCCTTACCGCCGCGGCTCCGATGCTATAGTTTCCGGGATGGAAACCGCCCTGCTGGAGAAGCAGACACTTTTGCAGTCGATCCTGCGCGAGATGGGCTCAGTAGTCGTCGCCTTTTCCGGCGGCGTCGACAGCACCTACGTCGCTGCGGCTGCCTTCGACGCGCTAGGGGAGCGGGCCCTGGCTGTGACCGGCGTCTCGCCTTCGATACCGAAGTCGGAGGTCGAAGAGGCGCGGCAGCTGGCCGCTGACCTCGGCATCGCGCATCGTCTGATCGAGACGCACGAGATGGACCGCCCCGGCTACGTGGAGAACTCGCCGGACCGCTGCTTCTACTGCAAGGACGAGCTGTACACGCTGCTGGGCGAGATGACGCAGATCGACGGCTATGATTACGTGGTCGACGGCTGCAACCTCGACGACACGGGCGACCACCGCCCCGGGCGCCGGGCCGCGGCCGATCACGGGGTTCGCAGCCCCCTGATCGAGGCCGGTCTGACCAAAGATGAGATAAGGGCGCTATCAAAGGAACGGGGACTGCCTACCTGGGACAAACCCGCCATGGCCTGCCTTTCGTCTCGCATCCCCTACGGCTCGCCGGTGACGGTCGAGGTGTTGGACCAGGTGGAAGAGGCAGAGGCGTTCCTGCGTTCGTTGGGGCTGCGTCAGCTGCGCGTGCGGCACCACGGCCAGGTGGCACGTATCGAGCTGGACGAGAGCGGCATGGCGATCCTGATGAACGGCGGCCGGCGTGCTGCCGTGGTCGACAGGTTCAAGCAGCTCGGCTTCCTCTACGTGACGCTCGACCTTGCCGGTTTCCGCTCCGGCAGCATGAACGACGTGCTCAGGACCAAGACGGACTGAACCGGTGACAGCGGAGACAGTCTCCGAGGTGCTGACGACGCTGGCCGAGCTGCGTCGAGAATCCGCGAAGATCGTGGCCCGGCTGCAGTTCCCCCTGCCACGCAAGGAGCGCCGGGAGCTGATCAAGCGCTTCGAGGTCCTCCGAAAGCAAGGCAAGGCGATTACGCCCAGGGTCGAAGCGCTGCTCGCGACCGCGACCGACCCCGCTACCAAGGAGCGTCTCGAAAGAGATGTGTACTTTCTGGAGCAACTGAGGACGTTCGGCCTCGAGCCTCAGCACAAGGCCGATGAGTTACGCGACCGGCCTGGCGAGCCGATGCTTGTTGTGAGGAGTATTCTTAGACGGCGCGACGGTTTCGGAGACACGACCGAGAAGTAACCACCGAGGAGTAACCAATGCTCAGCAATCAAGACAACGAGGCACTGTGCCGGGTTGGGCCCGGTACGACGATGGGCAACCTGTTCCGCCAGTACTGGCTGCCGGCGATGAAGTCCAACGAGCTGCCATCCCCTGACTGCCCGCCGATGCGCCTCAAGCTGCTTGGTGAGGAGCTCATCGCCTTCCGTATGACCTCGGGCGCGGTGGGAATCATTCAGAACGCCTGCCCGCACCGCGGCGCCTCTCTGTTCTTCGGCCGCAACGAAGAAGAGGGCCTGCGTTGCGTCTACCACGGCTGGAAATTCGACGCCACAGGCAACTGCGTCGACATGCCGTCTGAGCCCGCCGAGAGCAACTTCAAGACCAAGGTGCACGCCACGGCCTACCGCACGACGGAGCGCAACGGCATTATCTGGGCCTACCTGGGCACCCGTGAAGTGCCGCCCGCGCTGCCCGAGCTCGAGGCCAACATGTACCCAGAAGAAGAGACGAGGATCACCGTCCTGCACCGTGCGAACAACTGGGTGCAGGGCTGGGAAGGCGAGATGGACACCGTCCACGCCGCTTTCCTGCACGGTGGCGCTGCACGCGTCGAAGACACCGAGCCGGGCTCCCTGGTCTACTACGAGATCAAGAACCGCGCCGGCAAGTTCAGCGTCCGGGACACTGAGTACGGCACGGCCTACAGCATGTATCGCGTCGCGGAGGAGGACACCCTCTACCACCGCATCGGCCATATGCTCTTCCCGTGCTTCGCCATGGTGCCGCCAGGTCCCCTGGGCGCCGGTCCGACCTTCATCGCCTACGTGCCGATGGACGACTACCACACGCTGGAGTGGAACGTCTTCTCACGCCGCCGCCGTATCATGCCCGGCAGCGGCGACATAATCGCCGGCGTCCGTCGCACCGACGGGCCGGACCGCGACTACATTCCGAACGGCACCGGCTGGTTCGACCGCTACAACCTGACGCAGAACTTCGAGAACGACTTCCTGCTCGACCGCGAAGCTCAGCGCAACTGGGTCAGCTATACGGGCATTCGCGGCATCCGTCAGCAGGACATGGCGATGACCGAGAGCATGGGCCCGATCATGAATCGCAGCCGCGAGCACCTGGGTACCACGGACGCGCTGATCATCCGCACGCGCCGCCGTCTGTTGGCCTGCGCGCGCGCCCTGGAGGAGAGCGGCGTCGTGCCGCCCGGCGTCGATTCGCCACAGGTCTACCACCAGCGCTCCGGTGGGATCATCCTGCCTCGCAGCGCCGACTGGTGGGAGGCGACGCGGGCCGTACGAGAGCAATTCGAAGCGCAGCCGGCGCAGGCAACCGTCCAGACGATGTAGGGCATAGACGCGCAAAACTGAAGGCGCCGGGAGGGGTCAGTTTCCGGTGTCCGACCAGTGAGGACGGTCCGCGACAAGCTTCTTGACGTTGAAGTACCTGTCGGCGGCCCGATGAAGTCTCGTGTTAGACGGTGCCTCTGCCGTACCCAACTTCACGGTGACCTCCTTGTCACCATGTGTGAACGTCCATTCCTCAGGCAGGTTCGTGATCGTGATATCGACGGCGTTGCCCGAGAAGTGGCGGGAGTGCATGGAGGCGTCGAAGGCCATGTTGAAGCCTGAGGGGCCGATCATCTCCTTCGCGGCCTGTTTCGTGGCGGACTTGCTGCCGTGGTCCCAGACGATGCCCGTACCGTAGGGATCGTCCTTCGGGACGGCGCCGCCGTGGGCGACCGTCCAGGCGTTGTGCATCAGCCAGGCGCGTTCGATGTAACGCTTGGTCGTGCTGATCTCTACGTTCGCGCCTCCAGCCTCCAGCGCCGCGATAAAACTCTTGGCGTTGGACTTGAAGGGTTCTGACAGCTCCTCCAGGTCTGTGATGTCGTTCCAGCCCATGTCGTTTGCCTTTGTGCGCCAATGAGCGCCGCTGAGCATTTCCGAGTCGGTTGCGGGCTCATCCTCGGTGTCATCGCGGTGCAGCGTGGCTTCAGCTTTGGCCCTGGATGCCATGAGTTGGACCGCTGCGTTTCCCACGGCGCCCCGCATCTCCAGCATGGCGCGCGTCCGCCACAGCTCGCTCCCCGGTTCGCCGGATCGCGTATGTCTCGCGCTAGCGGCGGGCTTCTGGTGAAGGGCGCGGTGAACCTTGGCGACCCGTAGTGGGCGCTCTTTCTCGGCGTGGCGAGGGTGCGAGCCCATTTCGATAAATGATGATACTCCGGCCCGGCAGCTTCCTTTCACCCCTGGCCGCTATGATCTGACTGACGCCCGAAACGGGATGGGGGAGCAAGCTTGCCCGGCGATCTGGACCGCATCCGCACCGACCACACCGGAGCGCTACGCCGCCCCGAGTGGCTGAACGATCTCTACGCGCGTCTCGGTGAAGGCGCCGCGTCCACAGACGAGGTGAGCGCCGGCCAGGAGCGCGCCGTGCGCGAGGTAATCGAGAAGCAGCAAGCGCTGGGTATGCCGGTGGTCACGGACGGAGAGTTCTGCCGCATCGGTGGCTTCCAGGAGAGCTTCGGCGGCGCAGTGAGCGGCTTCGACGCATTGCCCTACGTCTACCGTCGCCGTTCGGAGCAGGCGAGCGCCAGCGCAGGCGCCAGGCCCGGCGCAGCGCCTCGTCGCATCGAGACCGGCCTCAGCGGCCCCGGCACCGCAATCTACAACAGGCTGCCCGTCAAGCAGCGCCTGCGCCTGGTGCGCAACCTGATCGGGGAGGAGTACCGCCGGGCGAGCGCGATCGCCCGTGTGCCGGTCAAGGTGACTCTGATCGGGCCGGACCGCATCTCGCAGCGCTTCGAGTACGAGAACTCGCGTCAGGTCTACGCCGGCATGGACGCCTTCATGGAGGACGTAGTCGCAATCGAGCGGCAAATGATCGCCGAGGCCGTGGAGGCGGGCTGCCGCTACATCCAGATCGACGAGCCGGGCTACACGGCCTACGTCGACCCGCCGCTGCTGGCGCAGATGCGCAATCGCGGCGAAGACCCGGTGGCGAACCTTGAGCGGTCGATCCGTGCCGATAATGCCGTAATCGAAGGCTTCCCGGGCGTGACCTTCGGCGTGCACATCTGCCGCGGCAACAGCGGCGGCCGTGGCGGCGCCGGCTGGCACCGCGAGGGCGCCTACGACGCGATCGCCGAGCGCCTGTTCACGCGGCTCAACTTCGACAGATTCCTGTTGGAGTACGACAGCGAGCAGGCTGGCAGCTTCGAGGCGCTGCGCTTCTTCCCGAAGGACAAGGTCGCCGTGCTGGGCCTGATCAGCAACCACGGCGACGTCGAGACACCGGAGTATCTGCACAGGCGGATCGGTGAAGCGTCGCGCTACGTCTCGCTCGACCAGGTGGCGCTGTGCCCGCGCTGTGGCTTCGGCTCAGCCGACGAGGCGGTGCAGTGGGGCAAGTTCGCGGTGATGCAGCAGGTAGCGGGCGAGGTGTGGCGCTAGCGCTCCGGGCGCGCGTCGATATGTGACGAGTCAATCGTAACGATGTGCTCGTCCGTCCAGACGGCCAGCAGGTTGGCTTCATCGGCGGCCTTGATCTTGGCGGCTGTTGAGGCGTCGGCGGCCAGCGACTCGTAACCCTGATCGCGCAGCTTGTCGCGGATGTCGGAGTCGGACAGGGCCTCCGCCCAGCGACGGGGCGTCTGGCCGAACTCCTTCTGCACCAGCTCTCGCGCGACGCCGACACCCATGGGGCCGGTGAACAGGTTGCGGGCGTCCTCCCGCAATGCAGCCCATTCGGGAGTCTTGACCGCCTCGTGCAGAGACTCGAGGTCGTCGAACCAGGCCTCGGACCAGCCGTCGTGGGTCATGCCGCGGAAGGCGTACGCCTCGACGATCGCGTGGTTCTGGACGTAGCGGCGGATGCCGGGGCACTTCGCGCCCAGCGCGCCGTGGACCTCGTACCAGTGCTTGAACAGCTGCTGATGCGTGAGGCCGGGCATGCGGGTCACGGCCCAGATCGCCTTGACCATGCCGGGCTTGATCTCGCCGTCGACGATGATCCGCTCCTCGGCGACGATCGAGGCGCTCTTGTGGTGCAGCGGCCAGTCGTCGATGCGGTCGAACAGCTGACGGTCGTCGGCGCGCACGGCCTGGCTCAGCGCCACGTCTACGGGGTCTTTACTCGGGTTGCGCAGCGCGTCGAGGTCGTCGTACCAGAACATGGAGCAGCCGTCGTAGGTGGGGGAGGGGTCCTTGTCGCCGTAGGCTTCGGGCAGCGTCAGGTGCTGGACGTAGCGCCGTAGCGCGCGTGTGTTGGAGAACAGCGGGCCGTGGCTTACGGCCCAATAGTTGTGAAACTCCGCCAGCGTGCGCCGCTCCGGGTTCTTGAGGGCGGGCGCGAGCACCTTGATCATGGCGATTCTCCGCTAGGACTGAAGCTGTGGCGGCGCGGGAGTTGACCGATCCTACCACCGCGCCGATCATGCAGCACGTGGCGATCAAGAGCGGACCCGGTTACGAGACCCTGGCAGAGGCGGTCGCGATCGCGCGGGAGCTGGCGCCAAGGCTGAGCCAGCGCGTTGCGGAGGCTGAAGAGCTGCGGCGCCTGCCGGACGAGAACGTCCGCGATCTGCTCGAGAGCGGCCTCGTGGCGCTGGAGGTGCCGAAGCGTTACGGCGGCGCCGAGCTTAACCTCGACGCGCTGATCGAGGTCACGGCGGCGCTGGCAGAAGGCTGCAGCTCCACGGGCTGGGTCTACGCGCTATGGGGCGCGCACATGTGGCTGATCGGCCAGTACCCGCAGCACGTCCAGGACGAGGTCTTTGGCGACCCGAAGACGCTGATCTCGTCCGTCGTCAACGTCGAGGGATCGCCGGAGCCGGCTGAGGGCGGCTATCGCTGGACGGGGCGAGGCTTCTTCTCCAGCGGCGTCGACCACTGCACCTGGCTGACGGCATCCCTAAACCTCAAGCCCGGTGAGTGGCCCGGCGACATCCGCTGGTTCCTGATCCCGCGCTCCGATATCGAGATCGTGGACGACTGGCACACGGTTGGCCTCAAGGGCACCGGCAGCAAGACGATCGTGGTGAAGGACGCGTTCATTCCCGAAGACCGCGTGGTCGGGTTCCGGGAGCTGTCCGAGGGCAAGGGGGCGGGGGCGGAGCTGTACGGCTCGCCGGTGTACAGGGCCTCGTTCGACTTTACGTATACGCTGCCGTTGGGCGGGCCGGCCGTCGGCATCGCACGGGCGATGATGCGAGCCTTCGAGGCGCGCATGCGGCAGCGCCTGGGCAGCGGCAACCCGCGCCAGGTGGGCGGCCAGACGGCGACTCTGACGCGCATGGCGCGAGCCGGCGCCGACATCGACGCCGCGATGGCGTTGCTGCTGGAGACGGCCCGCAAGTTCTGCTACATCCCGGCGGCGGAGGCCACGGTACTCGACCGGCAGCAGTGCCGCAGCTACGTGGCCTACGCGGCCCAGCTCTGTCGCGCGGCCTCCAACAGCCTGTTCGAAGCCTCGGGCGGCAGCGCGATCTACGAAGATAAGGACCTGCAGCGGCTGTGGCGCGATAGCAACGTGGCGGCGGCGCACATGGGACTCAACTGGGACGGCGCTGCCCAGTCGTACGGGCGAACGCTGGTGGGCCTGCCGCCGTTCGAGATGCCGGCGCCCAAGTCCCAGTGACGGCCCATCGACGCAAGGATCGACACGAGACCCGCCTGTAGAACACAGGCCTGGAGGAGGGCTGACACATGGCGGCGATCGTCCCCAGTGCTACCAAACCTGAGTGGGGCTCCGACGTCATCGTCGAGGTGCTGCGGCGTCTCGGCATCGACTACGTCGCGCTGAATCCCGGCGCCTCCTTCCGCGGCGTGCACGACTCGCTGGTCAACTACGCCGGCAACCAGCGGCCGGAGATGATCGTCTGCAGCCACGAGGAGATCGCGGTCGCGATCGCCCACGGCTACGGGCGCGCCGCCGGCAAGCCGATGGCCGCCTTCGTGCACGACATCGTGGGGCTGCTGCACGCCTCGATGGCGATCTTCAACGCATGGCTGGCGCGCGACCCGGTGCTGGTGCTTGGCGGCACTGGTCCGGTCGACGCCGACCACCGGCGCCCCTGGATCGACTGGATCCACACGGCGAACGTCCAGGGTACGGCGGTGCGCGACTTCGTGAAGTGGGACGACCAGCCGGGGAGCGTGGCGGCCGCCGTTGAGTCGCTGATCCGGGGCTACAACCTTGCCGTCTCGGAGCCGCAGGGGCCGGTGTACGTCTGCTTCGACACGGACGTGCAGGAGCAGAAGCTCGACGTGCCGTTTGAGCTGCCGGACCCTTCTCGCTTCCCGGCGCCGACTCGCCTGAACGCCGACCCGCAGGCGCTGGACGCGGTCGCCGGCATGCTGCTGGAGGCGCAACGGCCCGTTATCCTGGCGAACTCGCTGGGCCGGTCGCAGGCATCGACCGACGGGCTACTGCGGCTGGCCGAGAGTCTGGCCCTGCCGGTGGTGACCGGCGGCGACCTGTACAGCTTCCCGAGCCGCCATGCGCTGTACGCCACGGAGTCGAAAAACGAGCTGCTCGCTGAAGCAGACGTGGTCGTAGCGTTCGACGTGTACGACCTGGAGCAGCTGCTGACGCGCCAAAACTGGGCGACGCGCACGAACGAAGACATCCTGGCGCCCGGCGCCAAGCTGGTAGACGTGTCGCTGCGCCACCTGACCACCAAGAGCTGGGCCGACGATCACGGCGCCTACTACCCGACGGCGCTCTCGGTTGCAGCGGACACCGCGCTGGCGCTGCCGGCGCTCGCGGACCTCGTCGATGCCAGGCGCCGCGAGGGCAAGGGCAGCCCGGACGAGATCGAAGCGCGGCGCGCGCGGCTAACGGCGATGAGCACGACGAAGTTGGCCGAAGCGCAGGCGACGGCGCGCGACAAGGCCGGGCAGCACCCGCTACACCTGGCGACGATCGCGCAGGAGCTGTGGGAGGCCGTCAAGGACACGGACTGGGCCATCGGCAACGGCGACCTGCGAGGCTGGCTGGAGCGCCTGTGGGACTTCACGTCGCCGCACCAGGGCCAGGACACGCGCGGCGGCGCCGGCCTCGGGCAGGGACTGCCTCACGCGATTGGCGTGGCGCTGGCCAACCGCGACAAGGGACGCCTGACGATCGACATCCAGTCCGACGGCGACCTGCTGTTCACGCCATCGGCGATCTGGACGGCTGTGCACCATCGCATCCCGCTGTTGATCGTCATGTACAACAACCGCAGCTACGGCAATGACCTCGGCCATCAGGGCATGATGGCTCGCGTGCGCGGACGCCCGGAGCAGAACAGGACGATCGGCATCGACATCAACGACCCCGTGGTCGACTTCGTCGGCATGGCGCGCTCGTTCGGCGCCTGGGCTGAGGGGCCGATCGAGCGCGCCGAAGACCTGCGGCCGGCTTTCGAGCGGGCAAAGCGCGAGGTGTTGGAGAACGGCCGCGTGGCGCTCGTCGACCTCTACACCCAGGTCACATAGCAGTGCAGAGGGCAGAGTGCAGAGCGCATTGGGCAGAGTACAGAGTTCAGGGTGCAGAACCATACAACGGAAGCCTTGCGTCGTTGTGTGTGGGCTGCCTAGAAGTCATGCATGCAAGGGTAGCGGGGGCGCAGCCCATGCGCGGGGGCCTGGGGGGTGTCCCCCCAGGCCCCCCTTTTCAGGGGGGCGGGGGCGGAGCAGCGCGATAGCGATGAGTAGCAGGTGGGGCAAACTGTGCGACGCTGACTTCTTCGAAGCATGTAGCCAAGTAATCAAAGGGGAGTGACATGGACATCGAAACGCTGAAGGACT
>Ga0209640_10004944_pt1 | contig 11644 bp, 9 predicted proteins | sample RifCSP10_1_FD_184018 | JGI IMG/M metagenome (GOLD analysis project Ga0209640, IMG submission 184018) | Soil microbial communities from Rifle, Colorado - Rifle CSP2_sed 10_1 (SPAdes) (version 2) | ecosystem: Environmental > Terrestrial > Deep subsurface > Rock core/Sediment | place: Rifle... | reverse complement strand
CCGCCATAACCAGAACGCAGCCTGCCCCCGGATCCACGGATGCCGCCAGTTGAACATCGACTCATCGCTCAAGCGTTGCGCGAAGTCGAGCGCCTTCGTGGTATCGCCTTCGAGCCAGTAGAGCTCCGCAAGGCGCATGTATGCGAGCACTTGAGCGACCTGTGTAACCATCTTGCTCGTTGAAAGCTCGAGCAAGCGCTGCAGATGCGCATGCGCACGAGGATCTCCCCGCCGGCCATAAGCGGTCCCCAGCACCATGTTTGCGCTGAACTCCACGTTTCCGGGTAGCTCCGTTCTCGAAAGAAGATCCGTTGCAGTGGCCTCCGCATGCTTCCACTCTCCTCGCGCAAGCGCGGCGCGTGCCTGATACCCCAGCAACTGCAGTTTCTGGCCATCGACGTCGCGCTCCTCGGCGAAGCGCAACCCGGCCGCAATCACTCGCTCCATTGTGTCGATGCGCCAGCCGATCCAGGCGAACATCGCGAGAAGAAAGTACGCGTGCGCGGCGCGCTGGTCGTTGCCCTGTTCCAGCGCCAACTCAAGTGCGCGTTCGGTGGTTTTCAGATCCGGCTCGCCAAAAAAGGCGTGCTTGCGAAATTCGCCTTCCAACAGAACAAAGCTCAGCGCGGCATGATCTCCAACCGCCTCAGCCATGGCGACCGCGCGCTCATGCCAGGTGAGCGCCTCATCGAGGCGTCCGGTCATGCTCCGAACGAATGCAAGGCTCATGTACGCCTTTGCGAGCTCGCCGGATGCGCCGTGCGGTTCGAGCAGGCGCGCGGCGGCTTCCGCCAGTCCCACGAACTCGGCTTCGCCGCGCCGGGATACGCTGACGTGCAACATCTCGAAACGCGCCCGCCGGTTGGTTCCCTGCGCAAGCGTATCCTGCTGCTCGCACCAAAGCTCGAATGCGCGCGCGTTCGCTTCGAGCGCCTCATCCCCACGACCCGACAACGCAGACTCCGCCGCAAGCTTTTCCAGCAGAACCGCACTTTCGCGCGCAGGGACGCCGTCCGCGCAGCGCAGCGCCGTCCGGTAGAACGAGGCTGCTTGCCGGTGGGCGCCGCGCCGGCTGGCTTCTTCGCCCGCGAGCGGCGCGTAACGCAGCACGCTCGCTGCGGCACCCGCTGCATCGGCGTGATGCACGAGACGCGCGAGCGTCTTGGCATTGACGGCGTCACCGGCCAGCGCGCCGAGCACCCGCGCATGGATCGCGCGGCGTCTCGCGTCCACCAGAAATCCTTCGACCACCCGGCGCGCAAGCTCGTGTCGGTAGCGCACATGCTCGCGATCGAGGAGCAGCACCCGCCGCTCGACGCACTCCTGGAGAGCTTCCGCATTGGCAGGAACAGCCCGGTCGAGCAAGACGCGCTCCATGCGGTCGGGAACGGCCGAGACCAGTTCGGCGAGTTCCCGCGCCCCGGGTGTGAGCCGCTGAAGTCTCGCGAGCATCGTGTCCCGCAGCGACGCGGAGATGCCGTCCTCGGGGCTGCGCAGAAGTTCTGTCACAAGCAGGGGATTTCCGTCCGTGATCGCGTGGAGATTCGGAATTCTCCGCCCATGCGCGTTCGCCAGCTGTTCCACCCCACCCGCTGACAAGCCCTGCAGCCGGATGCGGCTCAAATGATCGGCCGGGACATCAGCGACCGCGCGCATCAACGGATGGGCAGCCGACACTTCTTCTTCTCGAAACGTGACTGCGAGGAGAGCCGGATGCCGCGCGATTCGGCGCGCGACGAATTTCAGAAAATCGGCGCTTGCGTCATCAGCCCAGTGTGCGTCCTCGATGACGACGATGGTCGTGCACCCTGCCGTACGCAACTCGTCGATAAACGTCTGGAACAACCGATGCGGCGGGCGGTCCGCATCGAGAGCGTGCAGCAATTTTCCGCCGATACCGTGGGCAATGTCGAAGAGCGGCCCCAGGGGCCCGGGGGTAGCCAGCGCGTCACATGCGCCCCAGAGTACGCGAACGCCCTCTTTTTGCGAACGCGCAAATGATTCAACAAGCGAGGTCTTGCCGACACCCGCCTCGCCGCCGATCAGAACGCTATGGCCGCACCCACCACGGGCTCTGGACAGTGCGCCTTCCAGCAGCGCAACCGGCTCTTCACGCTCAAGCAACACCACAACGAGCCCTCCCGGCCACAAGGGGCAACCTGCTGTCGCATCCGATCATACACCCCCAATGCGCGCTCATCGGCGGCTCGACATCAACGACCGCTAACAGGTGACAGGCGGCAGGGCTAGGCGAGCCTCGCACCTGCGACACGCAGGGCTTTTCTGAGCGTTTCATCGCTGCTTGCGACCGGATAGCGTAGGTCGAGCGCAAGAAGCAGATAGGCCGCATCGTAGGCCGACAGATCATACCGCTCGGCCGTCGCCACCAGGTCGGTGACGGGCGGCTGGGCGTGCACGGTGACATTCAGGCGTCGCGACAGATCGATAATCGCGGCCAACTGATGATCGTTCATCCGGCCGCGGCGGCGCAAGTGACGCAGCACGTTGGCAAAGTCGAACGGCCACACTGCCGGCACGTGCAGCACGTGGCCCCTGGCAAGCCGACGCATTCGATCACTATAGGCACTGGCCTGGTTGTGCGCGTACCAGGCTATCGTGATGCTGGCATCGACGATGAGCGACGCTCAACGCCTGCCGGCTTCGATCAATTTGCGGATGTTGAACCTGCGCCCGGTGCTGTAGGTTTTGCTGAACGCGATAATCTCGTCGATCACCTCGGCGTTCACCGCCCGCGAGCGCTTGCTCCGCTCGGGCACCAGGCGCGCGACGGCCCGGCCATTGCGGGTGATCACCGTCTCGCGTCCTTGCTCGGCGCGATCGACGAGCTCGGAGAGTCGCGCCTTGGCCTCGAACAATTGTACTTTGTCCATGGCGGCCACTTTTGGTTAACCAACTTTATAAGCGTTGAATCGTAGCATGAGTCGGGGAACTTTGAACCGGCTTGATCGGGTATTACGCCTGTGCCAGAACGGCAATGGGGTCAGGTCTTGGCAAGCAAGGTGGCGATGCGCGCCATATCGCTTTGGTTTTCGAGATCGGCCACCGCATCCATGATCGCCCTGGCCTGTGGGGCGTCGATGAGGGTGCGCGTGTAGCGGCTGAACTTCTCGCAGGCATCCGCCCAGGTGAGCGGGTTGTGGGGCGAGCCCTTGTGGGGAGACGTCACCTTCTTGTACGTCTTGCCGCCGCAGACGATCTCCACCTCCGCGGGGACGAGATCGTGCACGGTATGGTCCACGATCAACTCCATGTTCTTCGCGAGGCTCCGCACGAGCGGGTCCTTTACGGCCGCATCGTTGTACACCAGCGGGTTCGACATGTCGCGGGTGAGCGCGACCGCCGCCGTGAACGGAAGGCTGTACTGGCCGCCCATCACCGTCAGGGGATCGCGCACGGTGTGGCGGTCTTCCAGAATGCGGTGCGCGCCGCGAATGGCGACGTGGGTGATGGCCTTGGGGTCGACCGCGTGCTCGCGCTTGAGATCCTGGATGGCCTGCACCACCGCCTGGTGGGTCACGTGGGTGGCGAACGCCTTGTGCGAGGCGGGCTGGATGATCCACTTCTTGCCGAGCCCTTCGGTGAGCTTCGCGATGTCGGTGGGCTCGGAGAAGGCATTGAAGTAGCCGTAACGCCCCTCGATCACGGTGACGGGGCCATGGAGCCCTTTCCTCGCGAGCAGCGCGCTTTCCAGCCCCATGGAGCTGGCGCGGCCCAGGTGAACGCGCTTGGTATCGTCGCCAGCCCAGGCGAACTCGAGCAGGCCCGCGGCGCACGAGCCGGCGAGCCCCAGGGCGCTCGCGAGCGTGGCGGCATCAAAGCCGTAGAGCTTACCCACGGCGGCGGCGGCGCCGAAGGGACCCTGGATGCCGGGGTTGTGGAAGCCGCGCGTGCTCTCCAACCCCACGGCGGTCCGCTGCAAACGTCCGGAGAGCTCGAACCCGACCGCAATGGCGAGCAGGAAGGCTTTGCCGTCACGATGGTCGCGCTGGCTGATGGCGAGCGCGGCGGGGAGCACGGTGCCGGAGGCGTGCGATCCCGTGAGGGGCTCGCACTCGAAAGCGCCGATCATGGCGCCGTTGGCAAGCGCGGCGCGCGAAACGTCGGTTTTCCACGGCTGGTTGACGACCGAGACTTCCGGCGCGCCGCCCAGCTCGTGCACCATTTCCACCACCCGCTGCGCCCAGGGCAGCGACGAACCCACGAAGGCGGCGGCAAAAGTGTCCAGCGCGGCAATTTTGCACTCGGCGATGAGGCTTGCGGGCAGGTCGGCGTACCGGGTTTCCGCCACGAACGTCGCGAGGGTCTGGGTTGCTTGCATGGGGTCTCCCTTGTGCAGCGTTTCAAGCGACGATCTCAGACTTCGGCGAAAGCGATGTCCAGCATGTTTCTCAGGGCGCGGGCGGTCGCGCCGAACACGCGGTGCTCGCGGAAGAAAAAGGTCTCGTTGGGCCACAGCCGCCCGTTCAGTTGCCTGGGCTCGGCGACGGTCAGGTTCAGGGGATCGAGGACATGGCGCAGCGGCACTTCCAGTATCTCCGCGACTTCGGCTTCCGCAGGGCGCCAGGTATAGGGCGAGGCCAGCGGGTCGATCAGGCCGACGAAACCGGCGATGAGGATCTCGCCGTTGCGGGTCGAGAAGTCGTCGATGCGGCCGAACACCTCCACCCGACCGGGGTCGAGCCCGATCTCTTCGAAGCTCTCGCGCAGGGCTGTTGCCAGCAGGTCCCGATCGCCGCGTTCTCGTCCGCCTCCGGGGAAGGAGATGTGACCTTGCTGCATCGTCACCCGTGTCGTGCGCTTCGTGAGGATGACGTGCAGCTCGCCGCCGAGCTGGTAGAGGGGAACGAGGACGGCATGAGTGAGGGCCCCATCGTCCGCGGCGATCGGCCTGTAGCGGTGGCCGCGGATGCGGTGCCGGATCGTGTCGATCGGCGGGCGCGCGGCGGGTCGCGTCATCACGCAGCGGGCGCGGCGAGGATTACTGAGGGGAAATCCCCGCATCGCGTGCGGCTTTAATCCACTTCGCAGTTTCCGCACGGAAGAACGCCGCAAATTCACCCGCATCCAGGGGCTCGACATCGACACCAAGATCCACCAGACGCTGCCTGATTTCCGGCGTTTTCAGCAACCTGAGCACGTCGACCTCGATCTTCTTTTGAATGGCTTTATCCACGCCGATCGGCGAGCACATCCCATACCACGACGAGACGTCGTAACCGGGTACACCCGACTCGGCGATCGTGGGGATTTCCGGCAAGCGTTGGCTGCGCTTGATCGAAGTCACGCCCAGGGCGCGCACCTTGCCCCTTCGTACCGTGTCGATGTGATTCGGTAGATTGGACATCTGGGCGGTGATACGCCCGGCGAGCAGATCGGTCTGGGCCATTGCAGCGCTCTTGTAGGGAACGTGGACTACATTGATCCCGGTCATGCTTTTGAAAAGCTCGAACGAGAGTTGCGGCGATGAACCGACTCCGGTTGCGCCATAGTCGAGCTTGCCGGGATGCGCCTTGGCAAGAGCGACGAATTCCTTGACGGTCTTCGCGGGCACACTTGGATGCACGACGAATATATTCGGCGTCAGCCCGATGCGGGCCAGGAGCCCGAAATCGCGAAGATGGCTGTAGGAGGGCTTCTTGTACAGTGCCGGTGAGATTGCATCGCCCACCCCGCAGCGATGCAGCGTGTAACCGTCGGGGGCGGACTTGGCGACGATGGCAGGGGCAATGGTATTTCCCGCGCCGGGGCGGTTGTCAACGATGACTTGCTGCTTCCAGAGCTCGCTCAACGCGGCCGCCATCACTCGCGTGAGCCCGTCCGCCACGCTGCCTGGCGCGGGGCCCAGCATGAGCCGCACCGGTTTTACCGGATAGGGCGGTGGGCTGGTGCCCTGACTCTGTGCCAGCGCAGGGCTGGCGCAGCATGCAATCGACAACAATACTGATCGGATGAACATGCGCGCGACTGCGGCGGAAAACTTGATCACGGAATGCTCCCCAATTGAAGGAAATGTAGCGAGACTTCGTGGAGTGTCCCCCCGCCTGTGAGCCGCAGTCAATAGGCGATTTCGTGCTCGACATTGCAGAGCGACTCTCCCCCTGAAGCATGGAGGATCGGATCCCCTCGGGCCGCGCGTGTCTTCGCGAGAGCGATCCATTCTCTTACCGACTTCACGGGTACTTCAAGAAGGAAACTCAATCGACCAAGCGAAGATTGACCAGGATGGCGCCGCCCACGGTGAGCAGCGCTCCCACTGGCACCCGCCAGGTAATGAATTCCACGCGCCGCAGGAAAAGGAGCGCGAAGACGACGGTGATGAGCGGGGAAGTCTGGATCAGAGAAAGCATTCGGTAGACTTCCCCTCTTTGAAGGGCGGCCGCAAAGAAGAACTGGCCGATAGCTCCGATGATCCCCACCAGCAGAAATGGTTTCCATGCTCTCTTGATGCCGTCGGGAATCTGGCTGCGCATGAAAGTGACGGTGTAGAGGACAGTGAGGGCGAAGGCCGAGACCAAACCGACGAACGCGCCCGCGAGGGTGTCCGGAAACGACGGGAGGGCCTTGCGCCAGAGCACCGCGCCCAAAGCCGCAAACACGGCAGCGGCGATGGGCCAGAGGGCGTCGATTCGCCTCCACCGGCCCTCGGTCTTGCCCGACGAAAGCAGCGCGATGCCCATTACGATGAACAACACGCCCCCCAGGTGGTACCATTCCGGCCTCTCTGCGAGAAAAATAATGGCCAGGAAAGAGGCGAACAGCGGTGAGATACCCTTGATCGGAGCCGCCCGGGCGACCCCTATCTTTGCGATGCCGAACATGAAAAAAATGGAGAACAGCCCCGGATTGAAGACGCCCGCCACCGCCAGCCAAAGATAGTGATCCCCGTAAGGGGGGAAACGGACGCCCGAGAGCAATATCAAGGCGAGGAGAGTCAAAACCCCCACGGAGCGCGAGATCGTCGACCCGACGAAGGGGTTGGTATGCTGAAGGCCGGACCTCATCCCCATGTCCGCGCAGGCAAACGAGAACGCAGCACCCAGGGCGAAGAGCAGTGCGGCATCGAACATCAGGGCAGGCATGTGCTCTTGCGCGCAGATTACGAATCACAGATCTCTAACGATTTGCTTTGCGTTTGCTCTAAGTATCTCGATGAATCGCACAGCGATGGGGGAAAGATAGACATTTTTTCGGTAAGTGAAACCAACCGGGCGGGATACTGACAACTGCGTTACGGGTAGTTCGACGAGCTTGAAGCGCCTCTTGGAACTCTGGACGAACAATCTCGAGCCGAACCCTAGAAAATCGGAGCATGACACTACACGCCGCCGAATCGATGCAGAATTTGTCTCTATGGCGATTTTGGGTGGAGGAGTACCGTTTTGCTCGAACGTTCTAATCACCTCCCGCCACAAGATGAAAGTACTTGGCACGACCCATTGCTCCCGCGCAATATCGGTGAGCGATACCTGTTTTCGGTGGGCGAGGCGGTGCCTGACAGAGGCGTATACGACGAAATTATCGTCGATCAGTTTTTCCTGATAAAGGTCCTCACGTCGCGTGGATATACCGCTGAAAATAACCTCCATTTCTCCCTTGTCCAGCAACGGCAACAGTTCATGGAGCATGCCAATCGCAATCTTAACGGTCGCCTTGGGCGCTACCCTTGCCAGGGCCGTGCAAGACGGGGCAACGATATCCTCTGCGATTCCCCGACTTGCGCCGATTCGGAGGTGACCTGCAAGCCCTTGGCCCAGGTCCGCAACTTCGCGGATGACGTCCTCGTGCGCCAGGCGCAACTGACGCATTCGCGACAGCAATAAAGAGCCTACAGTCGTCAACTCGACGCCTTTAGGCGTGCGCTTGAACAGCTTCGCCTGAACGTGCTGCTCCATGCGGCGCAAACTCATGCTGAGGCCCGACTGACTCAATCCCAGACTTTCCGCCGCGCGCCCCAGGTGTCCGTGCTCGGCGACCACGGTGAAATACTCGATGTCCCGTACGTTAATCACAAAAATTGATGGAGAAGTCAATTTTGCATGATTGCGTAGATTTTGCGCGGCTGTCAACATGGGCGTGTATCACAAGGCTCGAAGGCCACTTTGTCGTTATCGATTGCTATTGAGCTCAAGGGGTGGGTCGTGAAACACAAACCTTCTGGATTGTTTAGCGGCGCTCTCACGCCTGCTCGCCAATATTGGATTCTTCGGTGCAACCGAGTGCGCTTTTCTCGTAAGGTGGTGGGAATGGGCAGTCTCCAGCGCAATTCTTCGCGGTTGTCCGCGTTCCTGTTCGGTCTATCGGCGCTGCTGATCATGGGCAGTCCGGCCGCGCAAATGACATATCCCGAAAAGCCGATCCGCCTCGTTGTCGGTTTCCCGCCTGGCAGTCAGCCGGACACTGTCGCGCGCCTGCTCGGCCCAAGATTCGCCGAGGCGTGGGGCAAGCCAGTCGTAATCGACAACGCTGCCGGCGCGGGCGGCAAAATCGCAGCAGACCGCGTCGCGAAGGCAGCGCCGGATGGCTACACACTGGGACTCTTGGGCGAGGGGCAGATCGCCATCAGTCCCAACCTGAACAAGGTGGCGTTTGACCCGGTGAAAGATTTCGCGCCGGTTTCGCAGATTAGCATGTCGTCGAGGATACTGGTCGTTCACAACGCCGTGCTGGCGAACAGCGTCAAGGAGTTGGTTGCCTTGGCCAGAGCGCAGCCTGGTGGGCTCACGTTCGCATCCAGCGGCAGCGGTGGCGCCCCTCACATGGCTGCGGAGTTGTTCAAGTCCGCGGCACGCCTCGACATCCGGCACATCCCCTATAAAGGCGTGAATTTGGCGATTCCAGACCTGCTTGGCGAGCGCGTCACGATGATGTTCGGCCTATCGAGTGTCTTGGCTCTGGCGCGCGAAGGGAAGCTGCGCGCGCTCGCAGTGACCTCGTTGAGGCGCTCCTCGGCGGCCCCGGAACTGCCGACTATCGACGAGTCCGGCTATCCGGGCTTCGAGTTTACGTCCTGGAGCGGGTTGCTCGCCCCGGCAAGGACCCCAGTGGCAATCGTCCGCAAGCTCCATCTTGAAACCGTCAAGGCACTGGCGCTACCCGACCTGCGCGCGAAACTCGCCGATCTGGGTTTAGAAACAATCGGCAACTCACCCGATGAATTCGCCGCGGTCATCAAATCCGAGATCCCGAAGTGGGCGAAGGTGATCAAGGAGTCTGGCATCAAGTCGGATTAGTGCCGTTCTCGGCACATGATTGCGCCTCCAGAAAGCGTTATCTCGACCGGTATGGACGAACGCCCAACTTTAGGTGGAAGGGACGGGCAAAGAGCGCAACCGTCCACGCCGGCCCGCCGGTCACCAACGCGGTTAGGCTCGCAGGTTAACCTTCTGAGAGGAGAATGCTATGAAGATTCGTTCACTTGTCGCAGCGGCAAATATTGTGTTCGCGTTCCTGCTATTGATCGGCATCACGGCGGAGGCCGCTGAAATCAAAGTTCTGAGCGCCGGCGGGATGAGGGCAGTCATGAAAGACCTCGGGCCGAAGTTCGAGCGCGCGAGCGGACACAAACTCGCGATTACGTTCGGCAACTTGGGCGCGATCGTGAAACGTGTTCAGGGCGGCGAAGCCACCGATGTCGTCATCATTCCCAGGCAGGGGATCGATGGCTTCGTGAAGGACGGCAAGGCGGTAGCGAGCAACGTGACTGTCATCGCCCGCTCGCGCATGGGCGTGGCCGTTCGCACGGGCGCCCCCAAGCCCGACATCTCGTCGCCCGAAGCCCTGAGGCGCACGCTGCTCGCCGCAAAGTCGATCACCTATTTCAATCCGGCGGGCGGCAGCGGGAGCGGCGTCCATTTCGCCAAGGTGCTCGAACGCCTGGGAATCGCCAATGAGGTGAAATCGAAAACGATCTACTCGAAAGCCGGCAGGGGTGTCGGAGTCTTGGTTGCTGACGGCGAGGCCGAGATCGGTGCAGCGGAATTCCAGCTGCTTATTTCGGTCGCCGGCATCGAGATCGTCGGTCCGCTGCCGGGTGATCTGCAGGACACCAATGTCTTTGCTGCGGCGATCATGGGTAGCGCTAGGGATGCCGAAGCATCGAAGGCGCTGGTCAATTTCCTGCGCACGCCGGATGCGGCTGCGGTAATCAAGGCAAAGGGCATGGAGCCGGGGTGAACGAAAGAGGCGCTCGCGCCGACACGGTGATCAAGTGACGGGCGCGAACGGCAGCCTCGGAGAAGGCTGACTGGCTGGTACGGGTCGATGGCGGACATGTGCCAGGCGTTTTGCGGACACTGCCTGCCGGACTAGATCCCGCCTACTACACCGACAACCCAGCCTTGGGCATGTAACGCGGGGAACTTGGGGGGCAAATTGCGCGATTCGCGTGCTGTTCTCGCTCTATGATTCGGTAGTGTCCCTGCCCCGCCTAGTGCAGATTGCGGCAATTGGTAAGTACTACCTGACGGGAGTTGGTGCTACCCCGGTGCCGCTTTTGGAGTACTGTGCCCACAATGGTTTCGACCAACCGGGGACATCTACGGCGGCCATCCCCCACATTTCCTGACTTGCCAAGCGGCAATACATTGAGCACGCCGGTCTTGGTTGTCGTCGCAGGGGTGCTCCTCCTCGGCGCCCCGCTGTCGGGGGTATGGTTCGCAGGCGAACCCTTTGGTCCCTTCCTTGAATTTCCCCCACAGACTGGGCGCGGTGCGTCGCCCGTCTTCTCATGGATCGCATTCTGGTCGCTTGCCGCGCTGATCGTGACCGCGGTCTTACCCTTCGCCTGGCGCATGTTCCGAACACTGTCGGCACCGTGCGCACCCATCGATCGGTACACGTTCCCGATATGGGGCTGGATGGCTCTTCTTTGGCTCGTTGTGGCCTGGACGCTCGCTTGGACGCGCTTTACAGGGTTCGACGCGTTCCAGCAACACACTTTCGTGCCGCTGTGGCTTGGCTACACCGCCGTCGTGAGCGCGTTGACGGTTCAGCGCAAGGGGAGCTCGCTGCTCACGCGAAGGCCTCGGCGCTTTGCGCTGCTCTTTCCGCTGAGCGCGCTGTTCTGGTGGTTCTTTGAGTACCTCAACCGATTTGTCGGCAACTGGTACTACGTAGGCATCGCTGAATTGGGCCCGATTGAATATACGTTCTTTGCCACACTCGCTTTCTCGACGGTCCTGCCGGCGGTAGCGAGCACCGCCGAGTGGTTGGACACGATGCCGCGGTTTCGCCAGGTCTTTGGACGCTGGCATCCGATACAGATCCCGCACCCGAGACCCGTAGCCATTATTGTGCTTATCGTCACAGCGTTTTCGCTTGCCGGACTCGGCGCGTTGCGCGAGTACCTATATCCGCTCGTGTGGATTTCCCCTGGCCTCGTCATCATTGCCCTTCAGGCGCTCGCCGGCCGGCGCACTGTGCTCGCGCCGCTAGCCGACGGCGACTGGTGTGGAGTTGCAACCTATTCAACAGCGGCACTGATATGCGGGTTTTTCTGGGAAATGTGGAATTCAGGCAGTCTTGCCCATTGGGAGTACAGCATCCCACACGTGGGCGCATTCCGGCTGTTCGAGATGCCGGTGCTGGGCTACGCGGGCTATTTGTCCTTCGGCATCGAATGCGC
>Ga0209640_10004943_pt1 | contig 11644 bp, 12 predicted proteins | sample RifCSP10_1_FD_184018 | JGI IMG/M metagenome (GOLD analysis project Ga0209640, IMG submission 184018) | Soil microbial communities from Rifle, Colorado - Rifle CSP2_sed 10_1 (SPAdes) (version 2) | ecosystem: Environmental > Terrestrial > Deep subsurface > Rock core/Sediment | place: Rifle... | reverse complement strand
TCGGGCGGTCAGAGCCGATGGCCGAGCGCCGCCGCGTCCTGCATCGCCTCGAAGGCGGTGCGCGGCACGGCACAGTCGCCGATGTCGAAGACGGCGGGCCCCCCGGGCAGCGCCTCGAGCGCCTCGCCGAGCTCCGTGGCCGGCACCATCGGCCTGGTCGCCACCACCAGGTCCAGGTCGTGGAGCTTCGTGTCCTCCCCCGCCCGCCGCACGAGCGCGCCGTCCGGATGGAGCTCCTCGACGGTCGCGCCGAGGAGGATCGTCACGTTCCGGCGCGCGCGCAGGTTGGCGACGTGCTGCCACCGCGGTCTCACCCCCAGCTCGGCCGCGAGCTCCCCGCCGGGCTCCACCACGATCACTTCGGCCCCGCGCTCCGCGAGGACGTGGGCCACCCCGACGCCCAGCATGCCCCCGCCCATGACGAGCGCCCGCTTCACGTGGCCCGCCGCCCGCCCGAGGACCGTGAACGCGTCCACCGCCGGGCTCTGCTCGATGCCGGGAACGGCCGGGACGCCGGGGCGCGCCCCGGTGGCGACCACGACCACGTCCGGTCGCCGCGACAGGACGGCCTCCACCGTCGCCTCGACACCGAGGTGGAGGAGGGCTCCCGCGCGGATCGCCGCCCCCGCGAGATAGGTCGCCAGTCCCGCCAGGTCCGCGCGGCCGGGGACGAGGCGGGCCAGCAAGACCTGCCCGCCGGGCTCGCTCGCCCGCTCGAGCACCGTCACCGCGTGCCCGCGGAGGGCGAGCACCCGCGCGGCCTCGAGGCCGGCCGGGCCGGCGCCGACGATCACCACCCGCTGCGGCCGCGGCGTGCCGCGGATCGCGTACTGCCGCTCCCGCCCGGTATGCGTGTTGGCCAGGCACAGCACCGGCTCGTTCTGTCCCAGCAGATCGCTGCACTTGAGGCAGCCCACGCAGGAGCAGATCTCGGCCTCGCGGGCCTCGGCGCTCTTCCGCGGCATCTCCGGATCCGCGTGGAGCGCCCGCCCCAGCGTCACGAAGTCGGCGTCGCCGGCCTCGAGGACGTGCTCGGCCACGCTCGCGTCGCTGATCCGGCCCGCCACGCTCACCGGAATGCCCACGTGGCGGCGGATCTCCCGCGCCAGCGGCGCCAGGCAGCCCTGCGCCATCTCCATGGGCTGGACGATCCACGGGGCCGACTCGTAGATGCCGGCCGAGACGTCGATCAGATCGATGCCGGCCGCCTCCAGACGGCCCGCGATCCGGCAGGCATCCCCGAGCGTGAGGCCACCGTCCACGTGCTCGTCGGCGCTGAGCCGGAACAGGAGGGGAAAGCCGTCACCCACCACCCCGCGCACCGCCGCGATCACCTCCAGGGGAAAGCGCAGGCGCCGCTCGAAGTCGCCGCCGTACTCGTCGTCGCGGCGGTTGGCGTAGGGCGACAGGAACTGGCCCACCAGATAGCCGTGCGCCCCGTGGATCTCGACGGCATCGAACCCCGCCGCGACGGCGCGCCGCGCGGCCTCCGCGAACGCGGCCACGAGGGCGCGGATCTCCTCGACCCCCAGCGGGCGCGGCACGTCGCCACCGGTCAGGGCGGCGCACGGCACGGCTGACGGGGCCACCGGCTGGGTGCCGGTGATCGCCGAGGAGGTCTCGCGCCCCGCGAACTGCAGCTGCGCCCCGACGAGCGCCCCGTGGCGGTGGCACGCCTCGATGAGCCGCCGGTAGCCCGGCACCAGCTCGTCCTCGTGGATGCCGAGCTGGTAGCGATGGTTCCTGCCGGCCGGGTGCACGTACATCGACTCGAGCAGGATGAGGGCGGCCCCCCCGGCGGCGCGCGCCTCGCAGTAGTCGACGTAGCGCTGGCTCACCGCGCCCGTCGGCAGCGCGAGGTTCTTCTCCATGGGCGCCATGAGGATGCGGTTCCTGAGCGCCAGGGGGCCGACGCGGCCGGGCGAGAAGAGGCGAGGGTATCCCGCCATACGTTACCGCGCCTCCACGTCGCGGCCGCCGGTCTGCGCGACCGTCGGCATGTCCGCCGGCGGTGACGCCACCACCAGGAAGACGAGATCCTCCAGCCCCGTGTTGAAGATCCCGTGCCGGACCCCGGGCGGGATGTGCACGACCGTGTGGGGCTCGACCACGTGGCGCACGCCGTCGAGCTCCACGATCCCCTTGCCCTGCAGGATGTAGTAGAGGTTCTCCGCCACCTCGTGGGCGTGCACCTCGGCGTACCCCCGGGGCTGATAGCTGGAAATCCGGAAGTCGAAGAATCGGGTCTCGGCGTTGGTCGGATGCACCAGAAGCTTCGAGAAGGCCTGGAAGTGCCCCGGGGGCAGCTCCCAGAAGGCCTCTTCCATGCGCATGATCTTTGCCTTGGGCGCGGCTTGGGCCATGGCTCCCTCACTCGCCCTCGCGCGGCAGGCGCCGCTTGCCGAACGCGGGCTCGCCGTAGGGCAGGGGCGGCAGCTCCCACGTGCCCACGCCCGGCGGCCGGATGTCGCGGTCCACGTGCACGTCCAGGACGAACGGGGCGTGGGCCTTGATGGCGTGCTCGATCGCTCCGGCCAGGTCGCGCGGGCGCTCCACGCGGATGCCGTCCGCCCCGCACGCGCGGGCCAGCGCGACGAAGTCCGGGTTCACCAGCCGGCCGTCCTTCTCGCGGACGAAGCTGGTCGCGATCTCGCGCTTCGCGAACATCCCCATCTGGATGTCGCGGATGCCGCCATACGCGAAGTTGTTCCAGACGACCCAGACCGCGGGGATGTCGTACTCGACGGCGGTGCAGAGCACGTCTGGCCGCATCATGAAGCCGCCGTCGCCGCACACCGTCACGCAGGGCCGGTCCGGCGCGGCCAGCTTGGCGCCGAGCACGCCGCACACGCCGAACCCCATGGCCCCGAAGCCCCAGCTGTTGAGCAGCGTCTGCGGCCGCCGCGCCCGCCAGAACTGGACGACCCAGTTGTGGTGAACACCGACGTCCGGCAGGATGATCCCGTCGTCCGGCATCACGGCGCGGAGCGCCTGAACCACGCGCTGCGGATGGATCGGCTCGGCCTCGCTCGTCTCGTGCGGGCGCACGAACTCCTCCCACTGCGCGCGCCACTTCGCGATGTCGGCCAGCCAGGCGTCGCGCGCGGCCGCGTCCGGTCCGGGAGGCTCGGTGGCGGCCAGGAGCTGGCGCAGCACCGTCCGCACGTCCCCGACGATCCCGAGATGCACCGGGTAGTTGCGGCCGATCTCCTCGCCGTCGATGTCCACGTGGATGAGGCGCGTCGGTGGAATGTTGAACGAGTAGCCCGGGATCCAGGAGCTGCTGGAGCGGTCGTCGAACCGCACGCCGAGCGCCAGCAGCACGTCGCACGTCCGCGCGGCCTCGTTGGCGTGGAAGACGCCGTTGCGCCCGACGAACCCCAGCGCCAGCGGATCCGCCATGTCGAGCGAGCCGAAGCCGTTGGGCGAGAAGACCACCGGGATCCGCTCCCGGCGGGCGAAGGCGGTCAGCTCGTCCCCCGCCTCCGAGAGCGTCACCCCGTGGCCGACGTAGATGAGGGGGCGCCGCGCCTTGCGCAAGAGCTCGGCCACCCGCTGGATCGCGCCCGGGTCGCCGCCGCTCCGGGAGCTGATGCCCGCCCGCCAGGCGCCGGGCTCCGGGACGTCGACCTCCGCCGGCTCCTTGAACACGTTGAACGGCACGTCGAGGTTCACGGGGCCGGGCCGGCCGCCCAGCATGGTGGCGAACGCCTGGCGCAGCGCGGTCGGCAGCATGTCGGTCCGCGTGGGCTGCCAGCTCCGCTTCACGTACGGGCGGATGACCGACGGGAAGTCCGCCTGGAAGTGCCGGTACGTCTCCTGGAACGCGGCCCGGTTGAACTGGGAGGTGGGGATATTGGCGGTGATGGCGAGGAACGCAGACGAGTCCATGAAGGCGCAGGCCAGCGCGATGGGCAGGTTCGCCGACCCCGGCCCGCACGAGGTCAGCGTGGCGACCGGACGGTGCGCCACCCGGAAATACGCGTCGGCCATGTGCCCGGCCGTCTGCTCGTGGCGCGTCGAGATCGTCTTGATGGCGTCCGTGCGGTCGTAGAGGGCGTCGAGCAGCCCCACGTTACCGTGGCCGCAGAGGCCGAAGACGTACGGAACCTTCTCGCGGGCCAGGTACTCGACGATGATCTCGCCACCATTCAGCATGGATCTCTCTCCTCTCGAAGCGCGCACCGGCCGTGGGCCGGCGCCTAGCCGGTCCGCGGCGCATCGCGGGCCGGCCCCACTCCCACCGGCGCGGGGGCCAGGTTCACGATGAGCTGAAACAGTTTCCGGAACTCCTCCCTCGGCCGGGAGCCGAAGAGCGGGTCCTCGTTCGCCCGAAAAGCGGCGTCGATCGGCTGCCAGTCTGCCTCGGTGAGCGTCCGCTCGGCCAGCGGCAGGACCACGTCCTCCTCCAGCCGCATGTGCCGCCAGTAGAAGTCGACGTATTCCTCGACGGCCGCCGCGAAGGCCTCCAGCGCCGCCGCCCCGCCCACCCGGCAGCGGGACAGGAAGTAGCGCAGGTCCCGGGTCAGCTCGTCGCCCCGCGCGTGGTCGCGCTCCAGGACGTCGAGCGCCTCGTTCGCCGCGGCGCCGCGGCGACGGAGGGCCGCGAAGAGGTACTCGTCCTCCTTGGGGTGATGCAGGCGATCGGAGAAGCCCTCGATGTAGTCGAGGATCAACGTGAAGAGCTCGTAGTCCGGCGCCCGCCCGCGATCGCGCGCGTCCCGGGCCAGGGTCCGGAGGCTCCGGGTCACGGCGGACAGCGATCGGTGCTCTTCCCGGATGATCGATAGCGCTAGCGTCATGGCTCCCCTCCCCAGACGATCACCGCCGCCCTCTTCCGGAACGGGGCGATGCACTCGTCGTCCCGACGCACGAGCCGCTCCCGCAGGAACGCGGCGAGGTAGGCGCGGGATCCCGGATCCGAGAGCCCGAGGTAGGCCATCCAGAACTCGCAGGCCTCCGCGAGGTCGGTGAAGGGCTGATCGGAGTCGTACTCGATCTCGGTGACCACGGGGTGGATCCCGAGCGACCGGAGCGCGGCGAGGGTATCGTCGGCCTCACAGCTGGTAGCGTACGGACGGCCCAGCAGGACCGGGTACAGCTCGCGGTAGAAGAACTTGTCGCCGCCCTGCGCGGCGGTGGCGTCCCGCACCAGGACGACGAGGCGCCGCGCCACCCGTCCGACCTCGCGGAGGAAGTCCGAGTCGCCGCGGAGCAGGTTCCCCACGTGGGCGCAGAGCACGAGATCGTGGGGGCGCACCCGGACCTCGCCCCACGCGGCCTCCACCACCGCCACGTTGTCGAGGCCGACGTCGCCCGCCCATCGCCTGAGCTCGCGGGCCATGGCGGGCGAGGGCTCCAGCGCGGTCACGGAGCGCAGGCGCCGCGCGAGCGGGATGGCCAGCGCGCCGCAGCCCGCGCCCACGTCAAGCGCGGTCCGGCAGGCGTCGAGCCGCGGGCCGACGGCCTCGAGCACGCGGGCGGCGTAGTCGCCGCGCTCGGCGGCCCGCCGGTACCAGGCCGCGGTCTGGTCGGTCCAGATGGCCGACCGCGGGAGGTCGCGTCGCGCGGGTCTGGCCGACCGGGGGAGCGTGCTATTCTCCGCCCGATGTCTCTCCTCGTCCGCTGGCTTCACGTGCTCGCAGCCATCACCTGGATCGGCGGGATGCTCTTCATCGCGCTGGTCCTGGTGCCGGCCGCCCGCCGCCTGGAGGACCCGACCCTGCGCACGCGGCTCATCCACGACACGGGCCGGCGCTTCCGGACGGTCGGCTGGACCGCGATCGGCGTGCTCGTCGTGACCGGCCTGCTCAATCTGTGGCTGCATCCCGTCCTGCTCTCCTCGACGCGCTTTCACTGGAAGCTCGGGCTGGTGGTGCTCGCCCTCATCCTGAGCGCGTTCCACGACTTCGTCCTGGGGCCCCGGGCCGGCGCCCCCGGCGCCGACCCCTCGGCGCGGGTGCGGGCATCCTGGGTCGCCCGAATCAATGTCCTGGTGGTGCTGGTCATCGTCGCGCTCGGCCTCTCGCTCTTCAGGTAGCCGGCTCCGACTTCTTCAGCTCCCGGATCACCGCGTCGAGCCGCCGCGAGGTGGCCCGCACATATTCGTAGAGGTGCTTGTGCATGAGGGCCAGCGTGAGGGCGTGCCGGAGGGCCCGCGGCCGCCGGCACGCCGTCTCCAGGCACAGCGAGAGGGTCAGCCACGCCCGCCGGGGCGAGGCGCGTAGCAGGCAGGTCCACAAGATGCGCCGGGCCACCGCCAGGTCGTCGCGCCCGGCCACCAGTCGCGACCCGCGGAGGCGGCCGCGGTTCAGGATGAGCGCCATCGCCCGCCGTCGGTAGTTGCGGTAGCCGTACAGCCGGCGCAGGAGCGTCCGGTACCCCTCGTAGAGCTCCCGGCGCGACATGCCGGCCGGGACGATATTGGTGAAGACGAACTGGTCACCCACCGACTCGGCGATCAGCCGCCCGGTGGCCTTGAGTCGGGCATGGAGCGGCGTCTTCGGCACCGCGTTCAGCATCCCGGTCATCGAGATGGGAATCCGGGCCTGCTGGATGAACTGGAACTGCTCCTCGAAGATGGACGGGTCGTCGTTGTCGAACCCGACGATCATGCCGGCCATCACCTCGATCCCGGCGGCCTGGATGCGGTGGACGGACGCCACGATGTCCTCGCGCATGTTCTGGGACTTGTTGGTCTCGGCCAGGCTCGCCTTCCGGGGCGACTCGATGCCAACGAAGATCGTGGCGAAGTGGGCCCGCTTCATCAGCGCGAGCAGCTCGTCGTCCTGGGCCACGTTGAGGCTCACCTCGGTCATGAACTCGACGGGGTAGCCGCGCGCCTCCTGCCATTCGGCGAGGGCCCGCAGCAGCTCCTTGGCCTCCTTCTTGTTGCCGATGAAGTTGTCGTCCACCACGAAGATGTTCGGCACGCCCAGGCGGTGGATCGCCTCGACCTCGGCCAGCACCTGGGCCACCGACTTGGTCCGCGGCCGGCGGCCGTACATCACGATGATGTCGCAGAACTCGCAGTTGAAGGGGCAGCCGCGCGCGAACTGGATGGTCATGCTGCGGTAGCGGTCCACCTTGAGCAGGTCGAAGCGCGGCAGGGGCGAGTCGAGCATGCTGGGCTTGTCGTCCTGGCGATACTCGGCCTGCGCCCGCCCCGCCTCGAGGTCGCGCAGGAACCGCGGCCAGGTATACTCGGCCTCGCCGACGAACAGCACGTCCACCCGGTCCCGTAGCTCCTCCGGGCACAGGGTGGCGAAGGGCCCGCCCGCCACCACCAGCTTCCCGCGGCGGCGAAAGGCGTCGGCCAGCTCGAGGACCCGCCGCTTGTGGATGACGTAGCCGGTGAGCCCGACGACGTCGGCGTCCGTGTCGAAGTCGATGTGCTGCACGTTCTCGTCGCAGAGGACCACCTCGTGCGGCGGCGGCGTCAGCCCCGCCACCGTGGGCAGCGAGAGGTTGGGAAAGACGCAGCGCTTCCTCAGGCTGGGCAGGACCCGGTCGAACGTCCAGAAGGACTCCGGGTTCTTCGGCGCGATCAGGTAGATCTTCAGGCGCGGTCTCCCAGCGCCGCGGCGAGCCGCTCCAGGCCCACCTCCGCGTGCTCGCTGGAGGCCGCGGCGCCCTGCTCGGCCTCGACCTTCTCGAACGCGCGGGCGAGCTGCGCCTGGCCCGACGCGTCGAGGACGGCCTCGGCCAGCGGGAACAGCACGCCGTTCTCCTTGTCGATGTGGTCGCGCAGCAGGTGGACGTAGCGACGGGCGGCGTCCACGCGCCGCTCCCCACACCCCTCGCTCATCGCCCGGATCAGCGCGCGGCCCTCGGTGTGCTCTTCCAGCATCACCCCCACCGGCCCTCCGGCGGCGGGGACGCCGGCCTCGGCCAGTGCCGGGAAGAGATACGTCTCTTCCTTGGCGTGGTGGTTCCGGTCGGCGAACGCCCGGAGCCACTCGAGCAGCGCGTCCCACCAGCCGCTCGGGAGCGCCCCGCCGCCGCTCAGCCGATCGGCGGCGAGCTCGACGAGCACGAGGGCGCGCAGGATCACCCGATGCTCCTCCCGCAGCGTCTGGGTCGGGCTCGTCACCGCGCTCACGGCAGCACCTCGCGCTCCATGTGGATCATCGGGCCGTGGTGAAATCCCACCTGCGTGAAGAAGTCCCGTACGTCGGCCTGGCCGAGATCGATCAGGGTCGCCACCCGCTCGATCGCGCGCAGCTCGCGGCCGCTGTCCACGAAGCGGCGGAGCAGGGCCCGGGCGACGCCGCGGCCGCGATAGGGCGGGTCCACCCCGATGAGGTCCACCCAGCCGGTGGGCCGGGCGATGCCGAACTCGGACTCGCCCACCCAGCCGAAGAGAAAGCCCACCAGCCGGCCGTCGGTCTCGGCCACGAGCGACATCCACGGCGGGCGGAGGGCGGCGATCTCGAGACGCTGCTGCCAGTAGTCCTTGCGCGTGTGGCCGGACAGCTTTTCATCGATGGGCACGATGGCATCGAGATCCGACAGCTCGACGGGGCGGACATTGATGGCGCTCCGGCTCATGGGGCTCCTCCTCAGGCCGCCGCGCGCGGGGCCGTCTTGAGAAACCGCTGCCGGCCGAGTAGCGCGGCCCCCAGGGCGGCGGCGAACTGGGGTCCCTCCGGCACGAGCACGGGCACCCCGAGCTTGTCGCGGAGGGCCACGACCATGCCCTCCTGCTGGGCGACGCCGCCGATGAAGGCGACGGGCCCGTCCAGGCCCACCCGCTTGAGCAGCGACAGCGCGCGATCGGCCAGCGAGTTGTGGATGCCCCGCAGGATGTTCTCCACCGTGACGCCCTCGGACACGTGGTTGATGATCTCGGTCTCGGCCAGCACCGCGCAGACGCTCGAGATGGCCTGGGGGCGCGCCGCGCCCAGCGACAGCGGCCCGATGTCGGCGACCGAGACCTCGAGATACTTGGCGGCGCGCTCGAGGAACCCGCCCGAGCCGGCGGCGCACTTCTCGTTCATGTGGAACTCCTTGACCTTGCCGCCGTCGCGCAGGTGGATCGCCCGCGAGCACTGGGCGCCGATGTCCAGCACGAAGCGCGCCTCCGGGCAGGCGGTCGCCGCGCCGCGCGCCCCGCAGGTGAGATCGGTGATCTGGATGTCGCGGAAGGGCACCGCGTAGCGGCCGAGGCCGGTCGTGGCGGTGTAGGCGACCGCCTCCCCGGAGGAGCCCGCGGCGGCGAGGGCCGCCGCCACCACCTCCCGCGCCACCTTCTCGAAGTCGGCCTTGGTCTTCACCTGGCCCCGGCCGCGCACCGCCCCCGCCTCGTCCACCAGCACGCACTTGGTCGTGCCCGATCCGATGTCGATGCCGGCCACGAGCATGGCTAGCTCCTCCCCGCGCCCACCGCGACCACGTCGCCGCGGGCCCCCGCCTGCGCCCGCTCCAGCGCGAAGAGGGCGGCGCCGAGGGCCCCCATGTAGTGGCCCTCGTCGCTCACGTTGATGGGCTTGCCCAGCACCTCCTCCAGCGCCCGGACCATGCCGATGTTCCGGGAGACCCCGCCGGTGAAGGTGATCTCCTCCTCCACGCCCACGCGACGGACCAGCGACATGGTCCGCGTCGCGATGGCCTTGTGGACGCCGCCCAGGATGTCCTCCACCGTCTTCCGCTGGGCCAGGTACGACATGATGTCGGACTCCACGAACACCGTGCAGACCGAGGTGAGCCGCACCGGCGTCTTCGCCTGGAGCGACAGCGGCCCGATCTCGTCCAGCCCCACGCCGGTCACGTCGGCCGCCGCGGAGAGAAAGCGCCCGGTGCCCGCCGCGCACTTGTCGTTCATCGAGAAATCGATGACGGAGCCGTCGGCCCCCACCTTGATGGCCTTGGTGTCCTGGCCGCCCATGTCGATGACGGTCCGGGTGGCCGGGAACAGCGACTGGGCGCCCCGCCCGTGGCAGGTGATCTCGGTGATCTGCGCGTCGCCGAAGGTAACCTTGTAGCGGCCGTAGCCGGTGCCGACCACGTAGCCCACCGTCTCGCGCGGCAGGGAGGCGGCCTCGCAGGCCTTGGCGAACGCATTCTCGCCGGCCCGCGACACGTTGGCGCCCGTCGCGATCAGCGAGCGCGCGACGATGCGGCGGCTCTCGTCCACGATCACCGCCTTGGTCTGGGTGGACCCGACGTCGACGCCGGCGCCGTAGATCATGACGGTCTCCTCCTCGCGGGAGCGATGGTGAGCGTGATGGGGCGGAGCTGTCCGGCCGCCAGGATGAGGCGCGCCTTGGCGTAGACCTGGCCGGTGATGAGGAGCGCGCCGGCGAGCCCGAGCATCGGCGTCGCCACCGCGGGCGCGGCGAGCGCCAGGAGCCCGCACAGGAGCGGCAGGCCGTAGCCGGCGCCGTCGATGACGAGCACCGCGCGGCCCTCTCGCAGGGGCGCGACGGCCCGCGCGTACGAGTCCTCCGACCTCCAGGCGAGATAGCGGGCCCACGTGATGAACGCCACCCCGATGAGGGCGAGCACGGCTCCGACCAGCCCGGGCGGGGGCGGGCGCCGCGTGACGACCTCCACGAGCAGGTAGGCGCCGGCGCCCGAGACGAGCGCCGAAAGGAGGAACAGCGGCGGCATGATGGGCACGTCCCACGCGGTGACGCCCCGCGCCCGCCTCACGATGAAGCCCTGGGCCAGGGCCAGCAGGATGGCCGCGACCATCGCCTGGACGCGATGCAGGCGAAGCGGGAAGGCCAGATCCGCGGCGACCAGGAGGACGAACGCGATCCCGATCAGCAGCTCGCGGGACATCCACGACGTCCGGAGCCGCGCAAGCACGCGCGGCCCGCGCAGCGGGCGGCCCGCCTCGGCCGCCACCGCGGCGAAGCCGGCCAGCACGAGCACGGGCGCGGCCCACGAGGCGGCAATCACGCCGGGCGATCGCTCGAAGCCGGCGGCCAGCAGCGCGACGACGTACCAGCCGGCCCCGAGGCCGCCCAGGACGAAGTTGACCACCGCCGGCCATCCCCAGAGCGCTTGCCGCTGGGCCGGCAGCATCTCCATGCGCTGCGCCGTCATCGTCGTGGCCATGGCTCAGTCCGCGAGGTAGTACACGCGCGGCTCGGTGCCGCACTCGGACATGAGGACCTGGGCGCGCGGGTCCGCCGCGAGGCACGAGACCCGGCTCGTGGCGTCGTCGAGGTCGCCGAAGACGATGGCCCCCGCGATGCACGCCAGCGCGCACATGGGCGTGGCGTCGGCATCCACGCCGGGCCGAAGCCCGCGACCGAGCCCGTCGTCCACCCGCTCCTTGCAGAAGGTGCACTTCGTCATCACGCCGTGGCGCTCGGGGCGCGCCTGGGCGGCCTCGGACGGCGTGGCGCTCTCGAAGTAGCCGTTCGCCTCGTGGACCAGGTGGCGCGCCTGGTAGGGGCAGGCCATGGCGCAGTACCCGCAGCCCACGCAAGCCGCGTACTCCACCCATACGATGCCGTCGTCCCGCTGCCGGGAGGCGCCCGTCGGGCACACCGGCACGCATGGGGGCTCGGCGCAATGCATGCACTGCATCGGCAGGAAGAGACGCCGCACGTCGGGGTATTCGCCCACCTCGCAGTCGGCGACGAAGCGCCACGCGGTCCCGGCGGGCAGGCCGTGCTCCTGCTTGAAGGCG
>Ga0209640_10004941_pt1 | contig 11650 bp, 12 predicted proteins | sample RifCSP10_1_FD_184018 | JGI IMG/M metagenome (GOLD analysis project Ga0209640, IMG submission 184018) | Soil microbial communities from Rifle, Colorado - Rifle CSP2_sed 10_1 (SPAdes) (version 2) | ecosystem: Environmental > Terrestrial > Deep subsurface > Rock core/Sediment | place: Rifle... | reverse complement strand
AGCTCCTCGATCCGCAGCAGCTTGGGCAGCTCGGCCGCTCTCAGCCAGGCGAGCTCGAGGGCGAGCGCGGCAGCGTCGCTCCGGCGCACCGTGGCTTCGCTCGCGAGCAGGTGATGGAGGAGGCGGAGCAGGTTCTCGTAGCCGGCCGCGCGCGCGGTCGCCGCGAGCGCAACCGCCTCTTCGCCCGGCAGCTCGAGCGCCGCGGCGTCGCTGCCGAGCGCCAGGTGGAGCGCGTCGCGGCAGAAGCCGAGGAAGTGGGCGTGCACTTGGCGCGGATCCCAACCCTGCGCCTCGACTTCGCGCGCCAGCGCGGCCACCGCGGCCGACTCGCCGGCGAGGATCGCGGCGAGGAGCCGACCGAACAGCGCCAGGTCGAGACCGCCGACCAAGCGCGAAGCTTCCGACTCCTCGATCGTGCCGTTGCCGAAAGTGGCGAGCTGGTCGAGGAGAGCGACCGCGTCGCGGACGCTGCCCTCGCCGGCGCGCGCCAGCAGCGCCAGCGCCCGCGCGCTGGCCGTGATCCCCTCGGCGGCGGCGATCTCGGCCAGGTGCGCGGCGATCTCGCCGGCGCCGACGCGGCGGAAGTGGAACTCCTGGCAGCGCGACAGGATGGTCGCCGGCACGGCGTCGATCTCGGTGGTGGCGAAGATGAACACGAGCCGTGGCGGCGGCTCCTCGACGATCTTCAGCAGCGCGTCGAAAGCCTGGCGCGAGAGGCGGTGCACTTCGTCGAGCACGACCACCTTGTAGCGATCGCGCGTCGGCCCGTAGCGCAGACTCTCGGTGAGCTCGCGCACCTGCTCGACCTTGGAGTAGGTCGCGGCGTCGATCTCGAGCACGTCGAGATCGCCTCCGGCGGTGATCTCGCGGCAGGTCGCGCATTCGTTGCACGGCCCGACCTCGGGACCCTTCTCGCAATTGAGTGCCTTGGCGAAGAGGCGCGCGGCGGTCGTCTTGCCGACGCCGCGGATGCCGGAGAAGAGATAGGCCTGGGCGATGCGCCCCTCGCGCAAGGCGTTGGTGAGGGCGGTCACCACCGCCTGCTGGCCGATCAGGGAGGAGAACTCCCGCGGCCGCCACTTGCGGGCGAGGACTTGATAGGTCATCGGAGTCGGACGCGGGCGCGCGGCGAAGGGCTCCGGCACCCCTGCGGCACCCGGAGCGAGGACCTGATCGCTGCTCCCTTCCGGGCCTGACGAGATTCGGAACCGTCCGGTGCACAGGACCCGAACCCTTCGCGGCGCACCCGCGCCCGAGCATCGTACGCGGCGCGACGAGTCGCTGTAAAGGAGATCGGGCGCCGGCTGACGGCGAACCCCTCGCTGGTCTAGAATCCGCGAGTTTGAACGGCGGGCCCGAGCCGACGGCGGACGATCTCGAGCGGATGCGCATGGCGCTCGCCGAGGCGCGGGCGTCGGCGGCGGCCGGGGAGGTGCCGGTGGGCGCCGTCGTGGTGGATGGCGCGGGCGAGATCCTCGCGCGCGCCGGCAATCGCCGCGAGGCCGAGCAGAATCCACTCGCCCACGCCGAGCTGCTGGCCCTGAGCGCGGCGGCGCGAGCGGCGGGCAGCTGGCGGCTCGCCGGCGCGACGCTCTACGTCACGCTCGAGCCGTGTGCGATGTGCGCGGGCGCGATCGTGCTGGCGCGGATCGCGCGGCTGGTCTACGGCGCCGCCGATCCGAAAGCCGGATTCTGCGGCTCGCTCGGCGACCTGGTGCGGGATCCGCGGCTGAACCACCGCGCCGAGGTCTTGGGCGGGGTGCTCGCGGAGGAGTCCGGTGCCCTGCTCAAGGGCTTCTTCGCCGGGCTCCGGGCGAGCGGCCGGGCGGCTCTTTGAGAGTTTCGAAGACGCGGAGAGGTGCCCGAGCGGCCGAAGGGGCACGCCTGGAGAGCGTGTATAGGGTACCCCCCTATCGTGGGTTCGAATCCCACCCTCTCCGCCAAACGAGTTCAGGCAGGACCCGAGGAGAGGTGCCAGAGTGGTCGATCGGGACGGTCTCGAAAACCGTTGTGCCTGCAAGGGTACCGTGGGTTCGAATCCCACCCTCTCCGCCAACCCGGTTTTGACCCGGAGCGCGGACGCCGGATAGAATCGGCGGCTCCGCGCCGCGCGCGCCCGAGGGGCAGCGCGGCGTCATCCGAACAGTCGCATCCCAGCAGGAAAGGCGGTTCCCGTGAAGCGCACGTTTCAGCCGAACAATCGCCGGCGCAAGAAGACCCACGGCTTCCGCGAGCGGATGAGCACGAAGAACGGCCGCAAGGTCCTCTCCCGTCGCCGTCGCAAGGGCCGCAAGCGTCTCGCTGTCTGAGATCGTGCCGCTCGCGTCGAAACCGGCGGAGCGGCTGCCGCGGAGCGAGACGCTGCGGAGAACGGCCGACTATCGGCTCTGTTACCGCGACGGCGCGCGCCGCCATGGCCCTCTCGCCACGCTCTACTCCCGCGTCAACTCGCTCGCGCTCGCTCGGCTCGGCGTCACCGCCGCGCGCAAGGTGGGCGGCGCGGTGGTGCGCAACCGGTTGAAGCGCTGGACGCGCGAGGAGTACCGCCGCTGGCCGCGCCGGCGCGAGCTCGCCGGGCTCGACCTGGTGGTCCACTTCAAGCCCGCCGCGCGCGAAGCGACGCACGTGAACATCGCGCGCGAGATCGACCGGCTCTTCGCCGAGACCCTGCAGCGGCGCAGCGCATGAGACGCCTACTCCTCTTCCTGCTCGATCTCTACAAGCGGCGCATCTCGCCGCTGCTGCCGCCGGCCTGCCGTTTCGCCCCGACCTGCTCGGAATACGCGCGGCTGGCGATCTCGCGCTACGGCGTCGCCCGGGGCGGCGCGCTCGCGCTCGTGCGCATCGCCCGCTGCCAGCCGCTCGGGCTGGGCGGCATCGACCTTCCCTAACGTAGCCCAGGAGCGCCTCTCTCTCGTGGACAATCGTCGTCTCCTCTTTGCGGCGCTGCTGTCGATGGCGGTGCTCCTCAGCTGGCAGTACCTGTTTCCGCCGCCGGAGCCGCCGTCGCGGCCGACCGCACCGAGCCTGGCGAGCGAGCCGGCCCCCGCCGCCGCTGCCGAGGCGGTGCCGGCGCCGAGCGCCGAGCCGGCGCCGGCGCCGGTCGAGGCCGCGCCGGCAGCGGCCGAGCCGCCGATCGCGGCCGCCGCCGAATCGAGGAGCGTGCTCGAGAACGACCTGGTGCGCGCCGAGTTCACCAATCGCGGCGCGCAGCTCGTCTCGTTCGCACTGAAAGAGAAGCGGTCCGAAGAGGGTGTGCCGCTCGAGCTCATTCAGCCGCGGGGTGCGACGCCGTACCCGTTCGCGCTGCTCGATACGACCGGCGCCGCGCACGCCCTCGACGGCGCGCTCTTCGCGGTCGAGGCCGACGCGCTCTCGCTGCGCTTCACCTATCGCGGCAGCGAAGGCTCGGCGGAGAAGCTCTTCCGCCTCCTTCCCGACGGCCGGCTCGACTTCGAGCTCGAGGTCGCGAAGGCCTCCGGGGCGTGGCGCGTGCTCATCGGACCGGATATCCGCGCGCGCCGCCGCGCGGAGTTCGACAACCGCTACGACAAGCGCGCCGCGGTCTGGCGTTCGGCGGGCACGGTTTCGACCCACGACGCCGGCAAGGAGGAAGCGCTCCGGCTGCCGGGCGCCGGGCTCGACTGGATCGGCCTCGAGGACACTTACTTCCTCACTGTCGTGGTGCCCGAAGCCGGGCTGGCGGAGGCGCTGGTCGAACCGACCCTGCTGGTGCCGGCGGGCGAAGCCGAGACGGTGTTCGACGCGCGGCCGCTCGGCGTGGGCGCCGAGCTCTCGGCCGCCGACAAGGAGTTGCCGCGCGCGCTGCGCCTGCAGCTCGTGCCTTCCGGGGAGCGCTTGACCGGCACCTCCTACTGGGGCGCCAAGCAGTACGACCGGTTGGCGTCGTTCCCTTGGGGACTCGAGAAGACGGTGCGCTGGGGCTGGCTCGGCTTCCTGGCGCGCCCGCTGCTGCGCGCGCTGCAATGGATTCACGGCCATCTGACGACGAACTACGGCTGGGCGATCGTCTGGCTGACCGTCGCGCTCAAGATCGTCTTGCTGCCGCTCTCGCTCGCGGCGTTCAAGTCGATGCGCAAGATGCAGAAGCTCAACCCCAAGATGCAGGCGATCCGCGAGCGCTATCGGCCGAAGCTGCGCGACAAGCAGGGACGCTTCAACGCCGACATGCAGCGCCAGATGAACGAAGAGATCATGGCGCTCTACCGCCAGGAGGGGGTCAACCCCGCCGGCGGCTGCTTCCCGATCCTCGTGCAGCTGCCTATCTTCTTTTCTTTCTATCAGTTACTGTCAACGGCGGTGGAGCTCTGGCGCTCGCCCTGGGTGCTCTGGGTCCACGACCTGACCGCGCCCGATCCGTACTGGGTGTTACCGATCGTGATGGGGCTCTCCCAGATCGTCCAGCAGAAGATGACGCCGGCGCCGCCCGATCCGGTGCAGCGCCGCTTGATGCAGGCGATGCCGATCGTCTTCACGGTCTTCTCGCTCGGCTTCGCCTCCGGACTCGTCCTCTACTGGCTGACCAACAACGTGCTCTCGATCGCGCAGCAAGCGCTCTACAATTCGGCCCGCGAGCGCGCCGAGCACGCCGAGGAGCCGCCGTCCGCGAAGGGCCCCGGCCGGCGCGCGAAAGACAAGCGATGAGCGTTTTCAGCCGCCGCATCTTCTGGGGCCAGTCGCTGGCCCAGGCGATGGCGCGTGCCGCGCGCTACTACGGCCTGCCGGTCGAGCGGCTCGCCTACCGCGTGCACGAGAAGCGGCACGGCTTCGTGAAGCACCCGCGAGCGGTCTTGATCGAGGTCGATCCCGGCGCGCCCGCCTTGGCGCCCGCCGCCGAGTCGGCCCCCTTGCGGCCCGTGGCCGAACCGGCCCCGGCGCGGCCCGCGGCCGAGCGACCGCCCGCCCGGCCCGCAACGGTTCGAGCCGGCCCGCCGTCCCCTTCGCCCGCCGAGCGCCGGCCGCCCCGCGCGGAGCCGCCGCGCGAGGAGGAGAGCTGGGACACGCCGGACGAGGAGAGCCTCTACGCCGCCATCGAGGCGGCCCGATCGCTCCTGCACTTCGCCGGCCTCGAGCTCGAGCCGCGCGGCCAGCTCGGCGGCGAGAGGCTCGAGGTCGTGCTCGAGGGCCCCGACGCCGGACGCCTGCACGAGCTCGGCGTCGAGCTCCTGGACGAGCTCGAGCTGCTGTTGCCGAAGGCGGTGCAGAGCTTGAGCGGCCGGCATGTGCGCTGCCGGATCGACGGGGCGGGCCTGCGCGGCGAGCGCGAGGTGGCCCTGCGCGCGCGCGCGCGCGAGGTGGCCGCCCGGGTCCTGGCCAGCGGCGACGAAGAGCTTCTCGCCCCCCTCAATCCGGCGGAGCGGCGCATCGTGCACCTCGAGCTCGCCGAGCGCGCGGGTGTGCGAACCGAGAGTGTCGGCAGCGGATTCCTCAAGCGGCTCCGGATCTCGCCGGCTGCGCGCTGAGGCGGCGCCGGGTCGCCCGCCCGGCCGGTTTCACGTGGAACCCGGGCCGCCTCGCCCGGCGAGTGGGACACCGACCGAGTCCCTCTTGGAAGGTCTGTTCCACGTGAAACTCCAGAGCCACGATTCCCTCCTCCCGCTAGGATGATGTGCGTGTCTTCGATCGAGCCCCTCGAGCTCGCAGCGTTCGCGCGCCGGCTCGCGGCGGCGCCTGGGGCGCCCGACCTTTCGGACCGCGTGCTCCGGGCCCTCCACGAGCACTACCGGGAGCTCGGACGTTGGGCCCCGAGAGTCGATCTGATCGGTCCCGGCGCGGCCGGCGAGCTCTTCGAGCGACACTACGGCGAGTCCCTCGCGGCGCTCCCTTGGCTGCCGCCGGGTCCCTTCCGGCTCGTCGACCTCGGCTCGGGTGCCGGTTTTCCGGGTCTCGTGCTCGCGGCGGCGCGGCCGGACGCCGAGGTCTGGCTGGTCGAGCCGCGCCAGCGGCGGGCGGCCTTTCTCGCGGTCGCCGCGCGCAAGATGGGGGTGGGGGCGCACGTGCTCGATGTTAGAGTCGACGCGCAATCCCTCCCCGAGCTGCCCGAGCGCATCGACGTCGTGACCCAGAGAGCCCTGCGACTCGCTCCCCGCGCTTACCGCGCCTTGCTGAATCGGCTGGCTCCGGCGGCACAGCTCCTCGTCTGGTGCGGCGCCGAACCCCTCGAGTTGCCGGCGGAGCTTGCTCCGGCGCGGACGCTCCATCTGCCTCACAGCCGGCAACGCCGGCTGATCGAGTACCGGCGCGCGGAGGGCTCGAGTTGAGCCGCATCCTCGCGATCGCCAACCAGAAGGGCGGCGTCGGCAAGACGACCTCCGCCATCAGTCTCGCCGCCGCGCTGGCGGCGCTCGAGCGCAGGGTGCTGCTCGTCGACTGCGATCCCCAGGGCAACGCCTCCCGCGGTCTCGGCGTCGCCGCCGGGGGCGCGACGATCTACGACGCGCTGACCGGCGCCGCGCCGGTCGAAACGGTGATCCGTACGACCGCGCTGCCCCACCTCGAGATCCTGCCCGCCGATCGCGAGCTGGTGGGGGTCGAGGTCGAGTTCGTCGGTCTCGAACGGTGGGAGCTCCGGTTGCGAGAGGTTCTGGCCGGCCTCGACGGCCGCCACGACCTGATCCTGATCGACACGCCGCCCTCGCTCGGCCACCTGACGGTGCTCGCGCTGGCCGCGGCCGACGGTGTGCTGGTGCCGATGCAGTGCGAGTACTTCGCCCTCGAAGGGGTGAGCGAGCTCCTCTCGACCCTGCGCAAAGTCGGCGCCGGGGTCAATCCGGGCCTGCGCCTGGCCGGCATCGTGCTCACCATGTACGACGATCGGATGAACCTCACCAAGGACGTCGAGGCCGAGATCCGGAAGCACTTCCCGGCCGAGACCTTCCGCACCGTGGTGCCGCGCAACGTGCGCCTGGCCGAGGCCCCCAGCCACGGCCTTTCGATCCTCCAGTACGACATCAAGAGCCGCGGCGCCGAGGCGTATCTCGCGCTCGCCCGCGAGCTGCTCGAGAGGGAAGCATGAGCGAGAAGCGGAGGGGGCTCGGCCGCGGACTGTCCGCTCTCCTGCCCGGCGAGGACGAGGGGATCCGGACGCTGCCGCTCGCGCAGCTCGTGCCCAACCGGTATCAGCCGCGGACGAACTTCGACGACTCCGGGCTCGAGGAGCTCGCGGAGTCGATCCGGGCCCAAGGCGTGATCCAGCCGATCGTTGTAAGTCCAAAGGGCTCAGGTATTTACGCGATCATTGCCGGCGAGCGACGATGGCGTGCGGCCGAGCGCGCGGGGCTCAGCGTCGTCCCGGTCGTGGTGCGCGAGGTGCGCGACGAGCGCCAGCTGCTCGAGCTCGCGCTGGTCGAGAACGTCCAGCGCGCCGACCTCAATCCGATCGAAGAGGCGGAGGCCTATCGGACCTTGACCGAGAACTTCGGGCTCGCCCACGAGGCGATCGCGAAGCGCGTCGGCAAGAACCGGGTCACGATCTCGAACACGTTGCGGCTGCTCCGACTGCCGCCGAGCGTGCAGGACCACCTGCGAGCCGGCCGGCTGACCGCGGGTCAGGCGCGACCGCTGCTCGCGCTCGAGGACCGCGCGGAGATCGAACGGCTGGCGGAGCGCGCCGTCGAGCAGGGCTTGACCGCGCGGGCGCTCGAAGCGCTCGCGGCGTTGCGCTCGGGAGCCACCGGGCGCAAGCGCCGCGCGCGCACCGCCGCGGAGCCGAACACCGCCGCTGCCGCCGAGCGGCTCACCCAGCGGCTGCAGACCAAGGTCGAGATCGAACGCCGAGGCAAGGGCGGCGTGGTCAAGATCCACTTCCACTCCGAAGAGGAGCTGATGCGCCTCTTCGACGAGCTTCCCTAGCGGCGCAGGCCTTCGAAAGAAGGCACGAACGACAACGCGCGCCGCTGCAGGATCGCGGGCTCGAACAGCTCGGCCAGCACGCGGCCGTCGAAGTCGCGCGCGATCGGCAGCCCGACGGCGTAGAGCAGCGTCGGCACGAGATCGACCAGGCGCCCCTCGCTCGCCTGCACGCCGGCGCGGATGCCGTCACCGCGCAGGAGCAACAGACCGTCGGGCGCGTCGTCGAGCGAGCCGCGCAACTCGGGCTTGCCCGAGAGCAGCGGTCGCACCAGACCGCGCGGCGCGGCGACGCCGTAAGGCGACGAGATCGCGAGCAGGCAGGGCCGGGGCAGCTCGCCCCAGAAGATCGCGAGCTCGGAGTCGAGCCCCGCGAGGTAGGCCTCGTAAGCGCGCGCGGCGCCGGTCGCCTCGGCCGACCGCTTGCCCTCGAAGTTCGCCGCGGCGAAGCCGCCGTAGGCGGAGAGCGCCGCCTGCTCGAGACCCCGGAGCTCGACGAACAGCGCGCGCGGCGGCCGCTCACCGGCGAGCAGCCGGCGCGCCGCGGCGAAACGCGCCTGGTCCTCGGCGAGCGCGCGCGCGAAGTCCTGGCGTCCGAGCGCGGCGAGCTCGCGGACGGCGAGCGAGCTCGCTTCGGCGTCGGCCGACGCGCTGTGCGCCGTCGGCGTGCCGCCGAGCCAGGGCTCGAAGCCCACCGTCACCGCCCGCCGGTCCGCGGCGACCAGGATCTCCCAGACCGTGAGCGCGGTGCGATCGCGGCGTTCGATCGGCGTTCTCCGCCCGCCGGCGAGACCCCAGACCGGAAACGAGGGCACGATTGGCACCAGCGACAAGCGCGCCTCGACTCCCAGCAGCGGCGCCGTGAAGCGAGCCGGGCCGACGATGCCGTGCCGGAACGGAAGCTTGCCCGTCGCCCAGCTCGCCCACAGCGCTGCGGGTCGCGGCGGCGACAACGTCGAGAGCCGCGCGCCCGCGCCGCCGTCGAGCATCTGGGCGAGAAACGGCAGCTTGCCCTGGCGCGCGAGCGGCAGCACGGCGTCGAGCGTCGCGCTCGGCAACGCGACCAACGCGAGCCGCGGCGGCTCCGGCTCGGCTTCCACGCGCATCTCCTGGACTTCGCTCGGGCTCGGCCGATAGCTGGTCCGGCGGTCGAGCGTGGCGTAGACGCTGCCCACCGCCGCGAGCGCGATGAGCGCCCGGCTGCGCAAGCCGTAGCGCCGATGATGAAGCGTGTGCAGGAGCGCGGTGTAGAAGGTGAGGACGGCGGCGAGCGCCAGCCAGAGTCCGGCCTTGATGAGCTGCGCGTTGATCGCGTCGGGCAGCAGGAAGGCGTAGACCGAGGCGTGCACGCCGTCGCCCAGCGCCCCCGCGGCGGCGACGACGGTCAGGCTCCAGGGCACCAGGCGCGCGACGGAGACACCGCGCCAGCGCGCCACCGCGAAGTGCGCGCCGAGCGAGAGCGGTGCCAGCAGCGCCGCGTAGTAGAGCGCCGCGCGCGCGAAGACGGCCAGCGAAAACGGCAGCGCCGGATTGAGGAAGAAGAGCAGGCCGGCCGAGTGCGCGCCGGCGAGCAGCGCCGGCACCAGCGGCAGCGCCCACTCGGCGCGCCGCGCGCGTCGCGTCTCGCGCGCTCTGTTAGAGTCTCGCGATCGAATGATGGCGCGCGATGCGGTGGCCCGGGTCCTCGATGTGGTGCCGCATCCCCTCCCCTACTTCACGCTCGTGCTCGAAGCGCCCGCGATCTACGCGGAGGTCGCCGCCGGACAGTTCGTCATGCTCGAGACGACCGGCGGGCTCGAGCCCTACTTGCGGCGGGCCTTCTCGGTCGCCGATGTTAGCAACGAAGCGGACGGCGTCCGCATCGAGCTCCTGGCCAAGATCGTCGGGCGCGGCACGCGCGCCATGTCGAGGCTCGCGCCCGGCGAGCGGCGCGCGCTGCTCGGTCCGCTCGGCCGCGGCTTCACCCTGCCCGCGGCGGGTCCGGTGGCGCTCGTCGCCGGCGGGGTCGGCTCGGCGCCGCTCCTGCTGCTCGCGCGGCGGCTCGCCGAGCGCGGCGTCGCCTTCGATTTCTTCTACGGCGGGCGCGGCGCCGTCGATCTCGCGCGCCGCGACGATTTCGCGCGCCTGGCGGAGCAGGCGGGCGGGCGCCTCGTCGCCGCCACCGAGGACGGCGCGCTCGGCTTCCACGGCCGGGTGACGGAAGCGCTCGCCGCCGAGCTCGACGCGGGGTGCGCCTACCGCTCGACGTACTCGTGCGGGCCGATGCCGATGCTCGCCGCGCTCGCCCGGCTCTCGGCGGCGCGCTCGCTGGCCGGCGAGGCGGCGCTCGAGACCGAGATGGGCTGCGGTTTCGGCGCTTGCCTCGGCTGCGCCGTGCCGCACATCGAGGGCCGGTTCGCGCTCTGCTGCAAGGAGGGACCGGTGTTCCGGCTCGACGAGGTGCGCTGGTGACGGCGGCGCCCGATCTCGCCGTCCGGCTCGGACCGCTCGCGCTGCCGAATCCGATCCTCACCGCTTCGGGCTGCTTCGGCTACGGGCTCGAGTTCGCCGAGCTCGCCGATCTCGAGCGACTGGGCGGCATCGTCACCAAGGGGCTCTCGCTGGTGCCGCTCGCGGGCAACCCGCCGCCCCGCGTGGGCGAGACCCGCGGCGGCATGCTGAACTCGATCGGGCTCCAGAACATCGGCGTCGAGCGTTTCCTCGCCGACGTGCTACCCGGGCTCGGCCGCTTCCCGGCGCGCGTCATCGTCAACCTCTTCGGCTACGAGTTCGACGACTACGCCCGGCTCGCCGAGCGCGTCGATCCGCACGCGGGCATCGCGGCGGTCGAGCTCAACGTCTCGTGCCCGAACGTAAAGAAGGGCGGCATCGAGTTCGGCCACGATCCGGAGCTGCTCGAGCGGCTGGTGGCGAGCGTGCGCCGGGCGACCGGCAAGCCGATCGCGGTCAAGCTGTCGCCCAACTCGGGCGCGCCGGTCGCACTCGCCGAGGCGGCCAAGGCGGGCGGCGCCGACATCCTCTCGGCCATCAACACGGTCCTCGGCATGGCGATCGATCCGTGGACGCGGCGGCCGCGTCTCGCCACCAACCGCGGCGGGCTGTCGGGACCGGCGATCAAGCCGATCGCGGTGCGTATCGTCTTCGACGTCGCGCGTAAGGTCGGGCTGCCGGTCATCGGCGTCGGCGGCGTCGAGACGGTCGACGACGTCGTCGAGTTCCTGCTCGCGGGCGCCTCGGCGGTGCAGGTCGGCACCGCGCTCTTCCGCGACCCGCGCGCGGCCGAGCGGCTGGTCGACGCTCTCGCGGCGCGCCTCGTCGAGATCGGCGTCGCGCGCGCCGCGGACCTCGTCGGCGCCGTACGGCCGTGGGGCGAGGCGACGACGTGAGCCGTCTCGAACGGGTGGCGGTCGCACTCGACACCGCGGAATGGGCGACCTTCGAGCGCTGGTGCGCGCTGTTCGGTCCGCGCGTCGGCGTCCTCAAGGTCGGGCTCGAGGCGTTCGTCCGTTTCGGTTCTCCGGCGGTGGCGGCGGCGCGGGCAACCGGAGCGCGGGTCTTCCTCGACTTGAAGCTCCACGACATTCCGAACACCGTGGCGGGAGCGGTCGCCGCGGCGCGCGAGCTGGGCGTCGACTACCTGACCGTGCACGCCGGCGGCGGGCCGTCGATGCTCGAAGCGGCGGCGCGCGCCGCCGAGCAACGCGTCGCGATTCTGGCGGTGACCGTGCTCACCTCGCTCGACGAGCGCGAGCTCGTCCGGCTCGCCCTGCCGGGAAGCGCG
>Ga0209640_10004940_pt1 | contig 11650 bp, 9 predicted proteins | sample RifCSP10_1_FD_184018 | JGI IMG/M metagenome (GOLD analysis project Ga0209640, IMG submission 184018) | Soil microbial communities from Rifle, Colorado - Rifle CSP2_sed 10_1 (SPAdes) (version 2) | ecosystem: Environmental > Terrestrial > Deep subsurface > Rock core/Sediment | place: Rifle... | reverse complement strand
CAGAGATCGAAGGCGTCGAGCAACTCATCTTTCCAGTATTTTTTATAGAGAGCGCGATCCAGCAGGACGCTGCCCGAGTCCGAAGAATAGTCGATGTAGACGCCGAGCACGGCAAACGAAAACTTTCCGGACGGCGTTAACAATTCAACCCGATCGCCGCTGCCGATGCCGAACTTGCTCTGAAAACTTTCACTGACGATCACGCCTTTGCCGTCAGCCATTTCGCGCAGCGCCCGGGCGCCGTCACCCTCGGCCATCGGCAGGGTCCGCACCGGCGCCGAGTCGCGCGCCGAGAATGATTCGATCAGGATCGGCTTTCCTTCATAAGTCGAGCGGATGAGACGGTAGAGATCGATGACTTGTATGCCGGGGATTTTCCGCAACTCGGGCAACAGATCCTCGCGCAACGGAACGTTTCTCGGGCCCGCCGTGCGCGAGCCCGAGCTGACGATGAGATCCGCTGTGACCATTTGATCGACCCAGGCGAGTAACGAGCCGCGCACGCTGCTCACGAATGAGGCGATGGTGAAGATCGCTGCCAAGCTGATGACCATCGTTGCTACGGTAATTCCGGAGCGGATCGGATTACGATAGAGGCTGTCCGACGCCAAACGCAGCTCGATCCATGACAATCCCGGTAACCCCCATTTCAAATGCCGGAAGCGGCGTACCGCGAAGCCGATCAGCGCCGGGCAAAATGCCGCCACTCCAAGGAGAAAAATCAACATGCCGGCGACGCCAACGCTGAATTTTTCCACCGGACCCGCGACCGCCGGCGCAATCAACAACAAGGCCGGAGAAAGTATGAAAGATGAAATTCCCAGCCAATTGGGCCATGATCTCTTGCCGCGCCCGGCCGGTCGCCACGCCGCTTGCCTGACGTTCTCGAGCGGGCTGACCCGAACCGCCTCCACGGCAGGATGCAATGCCGCGAGAACGGCGACGGCGACCCCGCTTCCCAGCGCGATGACCGACTCACGCAGGGTGAAATCGCCGGCGGCCAACTCCATGAGCGAGAAAAGGTTGCCGACGGTTTCGCCGACGGCAACGAGTGCCGCGCGCGCCAAGAGCCAACCCAGTAAAGCTCCAAGAACCGATCCCGCAAGCGCCAACAGGAGTGCTTCGGTCATGATCAAGCGCAGCAGTTCGCTCTGCTTCATGCCCAGACAGCGCAACGTCCCGATTTCCTTCTTCCGTTGGATGACCGAGACCGACACGGTGTTGTAAATGAGAAAAAATCCGACGAAGAGCGCGATCAAGCTGACAAAGAAAAGACCGACGCGAAACGACGTCAGCAAGAGCTCGATCTGCTCGCCGCGCTCGCGCGGTCGCTCGACCGCGGCCGCGCCTTGCAGCCGCTCGCGCAGGCGTTGCTGCACCGCTTCGATCGTCTCACCCTCCTCGACAATCAGATCGACGATATCGAGTTTGCCTTCTTTGCCGAAAGTGCGCTGCGCGACCGGCAAATCCATCAGAGCAAAACTGCCGCCGAAGACCGTCGCCGTCCCCTGCTCCTTGAGCAACGCGCGCACCGTGAATTCGCGCTGGCCCTGGCTGGTGAGCAAAATGATTTTTGCGCCGATTGGAAGGTTTAACCGGCGCGAAAACGATTCGGTCAGCGCGATCGAATCCGGACTGGCGATGAAATCGAGCGCCTGCTCGAAGCCGAACCGGTCATCGGTGAACTGATGCTCGCGAATCGCAAAGTCCGTGAGAAGGTCGACGCCATAAACATACAACCTCTCCCCCGGCGAGCCGACCAACGGCAAGAAACCTTCGACGGCCGCGGCGGCCTCGCGCACTCCCGAAGTATCCCGAACGATCGGATACAGAGACTCGGCTATGCCACTTTCACCGTTGGCCACCTGCAGGACCGCCTTGCCGGCAATTTGATCGATCGTTGATTGAAAAGAAGTCGTCAGCGATCGGTTCACCATCGCGATAGCAACCACGACGGCGACCCCGAGCGCGATGCCGAAAAAGGTCAACGCCGTGCGCAGCCGGTGGCGCGTCACATGGCGCCAGGAAACCGTGGTCAGCAGCCGTAGCATCACGCTTCCCTCTCGACCCGGCCGTCTCGCAAATAGATTCTCCGGTCACCGTAGGCCGCCGCCTCGTCGCTGTGGGTCACCATGACGACCGTACAGCGCTCCTCGCTGCTGATGTGGCGCAGCAGCGAGAGAATCGCCGCGCCGTTTTTGGAATCAAGATTACCGGTCGGCTCGTCGGCCAGCAGAATCGGCGGATCGAACGCCAACGCGCGGGCCATTGCGACACGCTGGATCTCTCCTCCGGAAAGTTCTTCAGGCAAGTGTTTTTTGCGCTCGTTCAAACCGATTTTTCGCAACAGCGCCTCCGCTCGTTGTTCCGCTTCGCCCTGCGCTCGGCCGTCGAGCACCAACGGCAGAGCGACATTCTCCAAGGCGGTAAGCGTCGGCAGCAAATTAAAAAATTGAAAAACGAAGCCGATTTTGTTGCGGCGAAACAGCGTCACCTGATCGTCGGCCATCTGGCCGATCAGCCGGCCGTCCACCAGCAGATCACCGCTGCTCGGCCGGTCCAAGCCGCCGATCAAATGCAGAAGCGTGCTCTTGCCCGAACCGCTGGGTCCCATGATCACGGTAAACGTGCCTTGCGCTATATCCAGGGAAATCCCCGCCAATGCAGTGATCTCGTTGTCGCCCTGCTGATACGTTTTGCGGACGTCGAGGCAGCGGATCATGCGGTGAGTTGGCTAGCAAACAACCTGGATCGTGGGGGGGGGCAGTGACAACGACTCGCCGCTTTGCGGGTTCGCCGCGAGCTCAGAGAGGTCGTGTTTTACGGCGTTGATCAAGGCATCGACGTTGACGCCGAGACAAATGGGCCCATAGGGCTCGATCTTTTCTAAACCCATGCTCCAAAGCTTAAGAGCGCCCGCCGGCACGCCTTGCTGCAGTTTGAAATAACCCGCGGCGATCTGGATGAGGCCTTGGTAGAATTTTCGCTCCTCGCCATGATCCTCCAGCCATATTTCTTCCAGCGTCTCATGGCACTCAAAGAACAGTCCTTGGTTGAACTCTTCGATGCCTTTGAGAAATCTTGGATCGTCTTGGGGTTCCATTCCCAGGTTATCTAGCCGAATCGAAATACCATCTCATCACGAAGCACCCGAAGGCCACGAGGGTTTCGGACAGTGATATTGCAATTTGTTTTAATTTCGTGCTCTTCGTGAACTTCGTGGTGAAAATTCAGGTTCGACTTTGGTTGCGGCTCTCACGCTGTAACCCGCCTCGTAAAATTTGCTTTGTTTGCCGGCTTTGCCGCGCCAGGTGCTTTATGGTTAATTTCTCTTGTGCACATGCTACAGACTAACGCGAAAAACGAAGTCACGCTAGAGATCGACGCGCTTGCCTACGGCCCTTACGGCATCGGTCGCGTCGACAAACGCGTATGGATGGTGCCCCACAGCGCGCCAGGCGACACCCTTGCCGCCCGGGTCGTCAAGGAGCACGAGCGCTTCTCGATCGGCGAAGTCGTTCGCGTTGTTTACCCTTCCGCAGCCCGCCGGACCCCGCTTTGCCCCTATGTCGGCACCTGTGGAGGTTGCGCCTGGCAACATCTGCACTACGAAGCTCAGCTCAAGGCGAAACAGCAGAGCGTCGACGATGCTTTGCGGCGTATCGGCAAGCTCGGTGGTTACGATCTGCGGCCGATCATCCCTTCCACGCAGGAATACCGTTACCGTCGCCGGATCCGGCTCCAGGTCGGCCCGGCAAACGAACTTGGCTTTTACGGCGCCTCTTCGCACCATCTGGTGGAAATCGAATCGTGCGTCATCGCCGACGAACGTCTCGATCGTGCCTTTGCAACACTGCGCCGCTGGGCGCGCGGCATGAGCACAGCGATCGAGCACATCGAGATCGTCGCCGGCGACGAGCCGAATCAAACTGTCGCGGTAGCGAGCACCCATGACCGGTTCTTACCAAGCGACGAGCCCGCCTGCGCCAACCTCGTCGGCGCCCAAAGTGGCATTCACGGCTTGATTGTCGCCGGTCGGCACTGGCGCAAACGGTGGGGCGAATCGAGAATCACGGTTAAGCTGCGCAGCGATCTTAGTTTGAGCGTCGAAGCCGATGTCTTCACTCAGATTAACCCCGAAGGGAACCGGCGCATGGTCGATGAGCTACTCACAGCCGGCGATTTTCAACGCAATGACCGCGTCCTCGAGCTTTTCTGCGGCGCCGGCAATTTCACCTTGCCGGTTGCACGGCAAACTGAAGCTGTTGTCGCCGTGGAAGGTCATCGTCCCTCGATCAACAACGGCAAGCTCAACGCACAGCGAAACTCTATCGCGAACATTCGCTGGATGTGCGCCCCGGTACCCAAGGCGGTCGCTGAGCTAAAAAGGCGCAGGGAAAAGTTCACCCAAATCGTTCTCGACCCACCGCGCGCCGGCGCCAAAGGCATTGAAGCGGATCTCGCGGCGCTCGGCGCCGAAAAAATATTCTACGTCTCTTGTAATCCGACGACTCTTTCCCGAGACCTCGCAGCCCTGTCCAAGCACGGGTATCAACTTCGGATCGTCCAGCCTATCGATCTGTTTCCTCAAACATTTCACGTCGAAACATTGGCCGTTCTGCAAAGATAAATTTGGCAAGCAATACCATGACGAATTCTTTACAAGCGATCGACATCCATCATCATTATGTGCCCATGCAAGTGATCGAAGAGACGCGCCGTCACGGCAAAGCTCTAGGCGTCGCTGTGACTGAATTAAGAGGCAGTTACGCGCTATCTTTTGCCGGCAGCAAACCGCATCGCCTGCAACCGCCGATCTTCGACGTCGACGGGCACATCGAAGTCATGGATCAGGGAAAGGTCCAAACGGCGGCGCTCGAAGCCAACACCAACAGCCTTGGCTACCGGCTCAACGGCGAGCAAGGCGAAGCCTGGTCGAAACTTTACAACCACTGCGTAAGCGAACTGGTAAAACAACGGCCCGAGCGCTTCGTTGGCATGGCGACTGTGCCGCTGCAGGAACCGGCGCGCGCCGCCCAAGTGCTGGAGCATGCCGTCAATCAACTCAATTTCCGCGGCGTGTTCATCGGCTCCAACGTCAACGGCCAGTATTACAATATCAATAAGTTCGACCACTTCTGGACTAAAGCTCAGGAATTGGATATACTCGTTGTCATCCATCCCGAAAATATCGCCGGGGCCGAACGGATGACCGAATTCGGACTTAACGCGGTGTGCGGCAACCCTGCCGACTCCACGCTTTGCCTTGGCTACATGCTCTATAGCGGCGTGTTTGATCGCTTTCCGAATTTGAAAATTTGCGCGCTCCACGGCGGCGGCTTTCTGCCCTACCACCTGGGCAGATTCGACAAGGAATTCGAAACCGGCAAGGGCGTTCGTCCTGCCCAAGCGACAAAGCCACCGAGCGCTTATCTCAAAAATCTCTACTTCGATACCCTAGTCTACGATGTCGACACCCTCGAATACTTGAAGTCCAAAGTCGGTGCCGATCGCCTCATGCTTGGCACGGACTATCCATACACTCTCGGCGATTGGCTTGGCGTGGAAAAAATACAGGCGCTCAAGTGTCCACAGGCCGACAAAGAAGCTATCTTAACCGGCACTGCCCGCCGCCTGCTGAAGCTGTGAGGCACAACGCACGAAGTGCTGCTAGTGGGTTAACGCGGTCATTGCCCACGAAAACGTAATTTCTCGATCACTTGACGGCCGCATGTTATGGTCCAACCGGGTTCAGTTATTCATATGGGGCGAAAGACGTGAAGCTGTGGGTAGGAACCAGCGGTTATAGCTACAAACCCTGGTTGGGAAATTTTTATCCCGAGGGTCTCGCAGCAAAAGAGATGCTGCGCTTCTACGCCTCGCGATTGCCTGCCGTCGAGATCAACAACACCTTTTATCGGCTGCCGAAAGAAAGCGTGCTTCAGTCATGGGCGGAACAGGTGCCGGGCGACTTTCGCTTTGTGTTGAAGGCGGCGCAGAAAATTACCCATGTAAAGCGCCTCAAAGAGTCCGCCGACGAAGTCGAGTACCTGTTTCGTGTCACAGCGGTCTTGGGCGTAAAAACCGGCGCCATTCTCTTCCAGCTTCCACCGAATCTGAAAAAAGACCTGGCGAGGTTGCAAAATTTCTTGTCGATTCTGCCGAGCGATCGAGCGGTGGCTTTTGAGTTCCGCCATCCCTCCTGGTTTGATGACGAGGTGTTCGCCCGTCTGCACGAGCACAACTGCGCGCTTTGTACGGCGGAGATGGATGAGAGCGACAATTCTACTCTGGTGCCAACCGCAACCTGGGGTTACGTCCGGCTTCGGCGCGCCGAATACAGCCGCAGCGATCTGGTGAATTGGAAAGAGCGCCTCCTTTCACAACCATGGGACCACGCGTATGTCTTCTTTAAGCACGAGGATGAAGGCATCGGTCCCAAACTTGCTGCGGAATTCCTCGAGCTAGCCGCGGTGCGACCGGAATAAGCACCCGCCTTCCTGGAAAGGCTCGTCAGGGGCGCAGCATACCGCGATCCTGCACAGTTGGAGACGAACTATCCGGAACCATTCGGAACCATGAATTTCGATGTTCTTCATGCTATGAGATTTGGAAATGATTTGAAATCTGAGATTCGCCGGGAGGCGTATGGACACCATTCGATTCGTCGACACCACCATTCGCGACGGGCATCAGAGCTTGTGGGCGGAGAATATGACCACCGGCATGATGCTGCCGATCGCGAAGAAGCTGGATAATGCGGGCTTTGAAGGGATCGAGCTCATCTCGGGGTCCCATCTCAAAAAAACCGTGCGCGAGTTGAAGGAAGATCCCTGGGAGCGCGTCCGGCTCGTTTCCAAAGCCATCACCAAGACACCGCTTCGTCTCATCGCCGGCCGAGTGAATACTTTCGAATACAATCCGCCTTCCATGTACCGGCTTTTCGTCGAGCGCATGTTTGCCAACGGTATCCGGGAAGCGCGTATCTCGGACGAATGGAACGACTACGAAGGCTGGAAGTTCCGGGTCGGCGAATGCCACAGGGCCGGGTTCAAGTCTATTTTGAATCTGATTTATTCCGTCTCGCCCAAGCACAGCGACGAATACTATGCCGAGCGCACGCGCCAGGCCGCCTCGCTCAAGCCCGATCGGCTGTGCCTGAAAGATCCCGGCGGATTGCTCACGCCGGAGCGTATGGAAACGCTCGTGCCGATTATTTTCAAGAATGCCAACGGTATCCCCGTCGAACTGCACACGCATTGCACCACAGGTTTAGGCCCGCTGTGTTGTATCAAAGCAATGGAACTGGGTATCCGCTCGATCAATACGGCGCTGCCGCCACTGGCCGACGACTCGTCGAATCCGTCTCTGTTCAACGTCGCCAAAAACGCTCGCGCGCTCGGCTACGCGACCGCCATCGACGAAGACATTTTGCAACCGGTGTCGAGACACTTCACCGCCATCGCCAAACGCGAAGGCTTCACGATCGGCGCGCCGGTGGAATACGACTATTCACAATACCAGCATCAGGTTCCCGGCGGCATGCTATCGAATTTGCGTTTTCAGCTGCGCAAGGTCGGCCTCGAGCATAAATATCCCGAGGCCCTGGAGGAAAGTATCCGCGTGCGCGAAGAGTTCGGCTACCCGATCATGGTCACGCCGCTCTCACAGTTCGTCGGCAGCCAGGCGGCCATCAACGTCATTGTCGGAGAGCGCTACAAAGAAGTCACCGACCAAGTGATCAAATTCGCGCTCGGCCACGCCGGCGCGGAAGGCGCGCGCGACATGGCGCCCGACGTCAAAGATAAGATTCTCGATCGCCCGCGCGCCAAAGAATGGGCCAAATGGACGCCCGACGAACCGACACCGGATGAAATGAGGCGTCGACTCGGTGCCGAAGGCACGTCGGATGAAGAACTATTGCTCCGCTGGATCGTCGGTAAGGATGATATCGACACGATGCGAGCGAACCCTAGGCCGTTGGAGTATCTAAATTCCGAGCAGCCGCTCGTTAACCTGCTGCAGCAATTATCCAAGCGTACCCACGACCGCCAGATCCATGTTCAGATGCCAGGATTTTCGGTGACACTGGAACGGCGCGCGTAAGCGGCTTAGTTTCTAGTTCCTGGACCCTAGTTTCTAGTTTGCCTCCGAAACTCGAAACTAGAACCAGAAACTATGCATCTGTTGAACTTGAGCTTTCGCAGTGCAATAACCAAAGAAATTTGACGAGGAGGCCCAAGATTATGGCAAGAGATATTGTGGCGATTGACGTGCATGTTCATTTATCGGATGAGTTTACGCAGAAAGCCAAAGGCGATCGTACAGCGCAGATGGCGCGATATTTTGGCCGTGAACGGCCGCCGGTATCGATCGACGAAATGGCGGACCAGTATCGTGCGCGCAAGATGATGGCGGTCATCATGAACACGCGCGATGAAACGGTCACCGGTTTGACTCCGGTGCCGAACGATCACGTCGCAAGCGCGGTGAAAAAACATCCGGACGTGTTTCTTGCCTTCGGCGCGATCGATCCATGGACCGGCAAGCTCGCCCTTGACGAAATCAAACGCTGCAAGGATCTCGGCCTGCACGGCATGGGCGAGCTGAATCCCGCGCGCCAGCATTTCTTCGCCAACGATATTCGTTTCTACCCTCTGTGGGAGCAATGCGCCAAGCTCAATATGCCCATTCTGTTTCACGGCGGCATGGCCGCCGCCGGCGCCGGCACTCCGGGCGGCATGGGCATCAAGTTGAAATACAGCCAGCCGATTCACCTCGATGAAGTGGCGGCAGATTTTCCCGAGCTAAAGATCATTAGCGCCCATCCGACTTGGCCGTGGACGGCAGAAAGCTTGGCCATCGCCCGCCATAAAGCGAACTATTACATTGATCTCTCCGGCTGGGCGCCGAAATATTTCCCGGCAGAGCTGGTGCACAACGTCAACACGCTGCTGCAGGACAAAGCGATGTTCGGTTCGGACTGGCCGGCGATCGGCGTCGAGCGCTGGCTCGAAGAGTTCCAGCAGGTCAATATGAAACCCGAAGTGCGTAAGAAGATTATGTTAGAGAACGCCGTGAAGTTTTTCGGATTAACTCTCTGAATACACTGGGGTGGTGGAGTGACTGGAGTGATCCGCTTTGGAGATTCCGAAAACCCATTACTCCATCACTCCACCACTCCATTACTCCAGCTGATACGAACATGACTACTGACGACGGAATCCGCTTCGTCGACACCACCATTCGCGACGGCCATCAGAGCTTGTGGGCCGAGAACATGACCACGGGGATGATGCTGCCGGTTGCCGAAGCCATGGATCGCGCCGGCTTCGACGCCATCGAGCTGATCTCGAGCTCGCATTTGAAGAAATGCGTGCGCGAGCTGAAGGAAGATCCCTGGGCGCGGGTAAAGCTCGTAAGGGAGCGCATCACGCGCACGCCGCTGCGCTTGAATGCCGGCCGGTTCAGCGCATTCGATATCACGCCGCGCTCGATGTACCGTTTGTTTATGGAGCGGATGGCCGCCAACGGCATCCGCGAAGCGCGTATCTCCGAAGAATGGAACGAGCTCGAAGGCTGGACGTGGAAGGTTCAGGTTGCGCGGGACGTCGGCATCAATCCGGTGCCTAACATCATTTACTCAGTATCACCGAAGCACACCGACGAGTATTTCGCCGAGCGCACGCGGCAGGCCGCGTCACTCAGAGTCAGCCGGCTTTGCCTGAAAGACCCCGGCGGGCTGCTGACACCGGAACGAGTGCAGACCCTGGTGCCAATCATGTTTGCGCATGCCAGCGGCATCCCGGTAGAGCTCCACACCCACTGCACCACCGGCCTCGGCCCGCTCTGCTGTCTTGAGGCGGTAAAACTCGGCATCAAGATCGTCAACACCGCGCTGCCCCCGTTGGCCGACGGCTCATCGAACCCGTCGCTTTTCAACGTCGCGAAAAATCTTCGCGCGCTCGGCTACAAAACGCTCATCGACGAAGAAATCCTCAAGCCCGTATCGAGGCATTTCACCTACATCGCCAAGCGCGAAGGCTTTCCGATCGGCGAGCCGGTCGAGTATGACTACTCCCAGTATCAGCACCAGGTGCCCGGCGGCATGATTTCCAACTTGCGCTTTCAACTGCGCAAGGTCGGTCTTGAGAGCAAAATCGATCAGGCTCTCGAAGAGACCATGCGCGTGCGCGCCGAGCTCGGGTATCCAATCATGGTCACACCGCTCTCCCAGTTCGTCGGCAGCCAGGCGGCCATCAACGTGATCGTCGGCGAACGCTATAAGGAAGTGACCGATCAAATTATTCAATATGCGCTCGGCTACTGGGGAAAAGAAGGCGCCGAGCTGATGGCGCCTGAGGTGAAGGCAAAGATCCTGGACCGCCCGCGCGCTAAAGAATGGGCCGAGTGGCAACCCCCCGAGCCAAGTGTCGCCGAAATTCGCAAAAAGATGAACGCCGAAAACTGCTCCGACGAGGAGCTGCTGTTGCGATGGAACCTCGGTGCCGACGAAATCGCAACGATGCGCGCCGCCGGCGCGCCGCAGGAATACCTCACCTCCTCGCAACCGCTCGTCAACCTGCTAAAAGCATTGAGCCAACGCAAAGATTATCGGCAAATCGTCATTCAAAAAGGCGATATGTTTGTGTCACTGCAAAGGAACTCGATGTTGTCGTAAGGGCAAGGCGCGCCTTACCCTTACATCATGAAAACGAAACAATGGATCGCTTCTTTTTCACTGCCGGCGCGATCATGGCATTCCTCGCCGTGGCGCTTGGCGCTTTCGGCGCTCACGCGCTGAAGAATCGGCTCACGCCGGACATGCTCGATATTTTCGAAGTCGGAGTGCGCTATCACATGTACCATGCGCTCGGGCTGTTCGCGGTCGCATGGGCAACCTCCCGCTGGCCTGAGAGCAACGTGACCGCCGCCGGCTGGGCCTTCATCGTCGGCATCATCATTTTCTCCGGAAGCCTATACATCCTCAGCATGACCGGCATGCGCTGGTTCGGTGTCGTCACGCCCCTCGGCGGTTTAGCTTTTCTCATCGGCTGGGCCATCCTCGTCTGGTCCGTCGGCCGCTGAGAAGCAGAGAGAGTTGGAGTGCTGGATTTAACCCATGACTCCAATACTCCATCACTCCATCTTGCTTTGCCTTTTGCCGTCGCATCGTCTAGCCTTCTAGCATGATCATCGGCGTGCCCAAGGAGATCAAAACCGAGGAAAACCGCGTCGCCGTTACGCCCACCGGAGTCGCCGGCTTTGTCGCGCGAAATCATCGAGTCTTGATCGAAAAAGGCGCGGGCCTGGGCAGCGGGCTCAGCGACCGCGCTTACCAGAGTGCCGGGGCGACGATCGTCGATGCCGCCGAAGAAGTCTGGCAGCAGGCCGACCTGATTATGAAAGTGAAAGAGCCTCTCGAATCTGAATTTCCGCTCATGCGCGAAGGCCTCATTCTGTTTACTTACCTGCACCTCGCCGCCAATCAATCGGTGACGCGCGCGCTGATGGACCGCAAAGTTACGTCCATTGGTTACGAGACGATCCAGCTCGACGACGGCTCGCTGCCGCTGCTGGCGCCGATGAGCGAGATCGCCGGGCGACTCGCCATTCAAGTCGGCGCCTGGTGCTTACAAGCCGAAAACGG
>Ga0209640_10004939_pt1 | contig 11652 bp, 6 predicted proteins | sample RifCSP10_1_FD_184018 | JGI IMG/M metagenome (GOLD analysis project Ga0209640, IMG submission 184018) | Soil microbial communities from Rifle, Colorado - Rifle CSP2_sed 10_1 (SPAdes) (version 2) | ecosystem: Environmental > Terrestrial > Deep subsurface > Rock core/Sediment | place: Rifle... | reverse complement strand
TCCAGCCGTCTTCATCCGGTGCGATTCCGATTTGGTGCGACTTCCGACCTGGAATTGACGATCCACATTCCAGAAGGCTGGGCCGTCGCAAATCCCGAAGTGAATGATTCGCTCCATTCATTATATGGCATGGCCACATGGCAATGGAGTGCTCATGGGCGCTCGATGAATATCTCTTCGGCCTTCACACTTTCGGGAGAGGAAGTTCCGTCAAGTCGATACGCAGAGTTGCAGAGTTTTCTCGATGGTGTTCGAGAAAGGGATCGTCGGGAGCTGGTACTGGTGAAATCGTTGCCGTAGAAGGCATGATCTTTTTGAAAACCAGGTTCTTTTTCCTTATACAATGGGACCACGAGAGGCTGCTTTGGGTGTGCCCTGCTGCTTCCCAAGCACATTCTCGGCCTACACTACGACACATTTCCCGCGCTGACTGAAACGCCCGCCGAACTCCGGAGACAATTACCAATGCCGATGAAGAGGCGCGTAACAGAGCTCCAACCGGGAAAACCGAAGACGTTGGTGTGCTGATCGTGGTTCCCAATCATACGCACGTTGCATCTCCATCGTGAATCCCTGGCGCGGACTCGGCACTTTGCCGAAGGAAGTCTGGATACTCTCCACCGCTACCCTCATCAACCGGGCGGGGACGATGGCGCTTCCGTTTCTCGTCCTTTACTTGACAAGGACCCTTGGACTTTTTCCTCGCGGTGTGATCTCTTCCTTCGTGTTGTGGAGATTGAGAGAGGAACGGAGATTTTAGTCTTCGATGCAGGTCGAATAAAGACCAACGCCTCCTGGGAAAGTCCCAAGGAGGCGTTGGAAGAATGGTTCAGTCGATATCAGATATCCGTCTTGAGATAGAACGGAAGACTGCGCCTCATTCGCTCGCGCTGCTCCTTGTATTGTGCCTCCTTCTTACGGCACTCAGGGCAACGATATGACCCACTGGGACCGCGAAACTCATTCGAGCAATCCCGGCATACGTTGGATACCACCTTCTTCACGATGTCACGTCCTTTCAGCATTTGCATGTAATTACCGCCCCTCTATTGGTTGGGCATTCATAACTTATAGAACAATCCTCAAGCCAAGTCGGTTTCCCCGAGCCATGGAAAAATAAGTTGGGAAAAACCTCGGCCCAAATATGCCTTAATATACACAAATTTCAGATCATTGGCTACTCTTTTTTTCAATGATCATCCGCGCTATTTTAATCTTTACCAGAGTCTGAATTCTTGGCTATCTCCTGTGAAATGTGTGTACTGAGCCCTTTACGCAAAAAGTGGATTGAAGAAAAGATGAGGGTACCCATCACAAGATAGACGGTGCCGAGGTTTTCAGGTGCTAAGGGCCTTATAAACGGAGCTCCAACCCCGATGCTGATCATCAGACCTATGAGAATGTAACTTCTCCAACTCATGAACGAGATGACGATCTCCGTGTAATTCAGACTCCATCGCCCGACGGGGCCTTTCTTCCTTGACTCCTACCAAACCTTCTTCCGGACCACTACCTCGTTGATTTACAAGGCGTTGCAGGAAATTTCCGCCACCCTGAAACTTATCCATGTCCACCCCGTAAGCTGACCATGAGTCAATAATTTAGTCTAAGTAAAATTTAATCTACTGGGATATTGACAAACCGTATTTGAATAGTTATATTATCACCCAATAAATGACTATCAGTCATTAACCCAAGTAGAGGCAGGAAATGGGCATTCAAGAGCGAAAAGATAGAGAGAAAGAGCAGCGTCGGGAGGAAATCATCACCGCTGCTCAAAAGGTGTTTTTTGAGAAGGGACTCCCGGCAGCAACCATGGACGAAATTGCAGAAGCAGCCGAACTGAGCAAAGGGACACTTTACCTCTACTACAAGAGCAAAGAGGATCTCTACCTCGCCGTCATGATGCGTGGCTCTGAAATCATGTATCAAATGTTCCTCGAAGCCTCCACGACGTCCGAGAACACGATTCAAGCCCTCGTGAACCTCGGTGAGGCCTACTACCAATTCTTCCGACAACACACAAACTACTTCCGTATGTATCTCTTCTTCGAGAACCCACAATTCCACCGTCAGGTCTCTGAAGAAATGCTCAACACCTGCTCGGGCAACGACATGAAGATCTGGAACCTTGTCATTGACTTGATCAAGAAGGGAAAAAAGGAGGGTCTGTTGGAGTCCGATCTGGATCCGCTGGAGGCGTCCATTATTCTCTGGTCCAGCGGGAACGCGTTGATGCGACAAATGGACCGGGAAGACAATTACTGGCATCAGAAGATGGGCGTTAACCTGGAGGCTGCACTCAGGAAGTCGTATCAATTCCTGCTCGAGGGAATGATGACCGAAGAAGGGAAGAAGAAAGGGCTCCTGACGCCGCCCCATTCCCGCCCGGCACATGCATAGAACACACTTAACTCAAGAGGATATGAAAGCAATGATGACGAGAGGGATTGTATTGCTAGTGACCGGACTGTTGCCGATTGCACTGCTTGCACAGGAACGACTGACATTGGATCGCGCGGTGGGACTTGGCTTAGAACAAAACCACACATTGCACGGCGCGTTTCACGATTTGGAATCAGCGCAATGGGGAAAAAAGAACGCGATGACTTCGTTTCTTCCCAAAGTGGAGATAGCGTCGAGCATCACCCGCATCGATCCCGAAACTGAGCGCCGGGCGAACGCCTCGGTCGATTTTATCAAAGCGGCGGCCGGCAACCTTGGCATTCCACAGACGCTCCTTGCGGACATCCGGCCGTTCGCGTACCGGGACGAATACAACACCAGCCTGATCCTTGTTCAGCCGATCTACAATGGTGGTGCAGAGATCGTCGGTCTCCGAGCTGCAGACGCCCTGCAGGAGAGAAGTGAATACTCATATCAGGATTCTGAGCAGGATGTGGTGGCGCGTGTCAAGGCGGCGTACTTCACAGTCCTCAAGTCTCAGGCGCTTGTTTCCCTCGCACAAGAATCTGCAGAGAGGACACGCCGATGGCTGGAGATGACCAAACGACGTGCTGAACTCGGCAGCCGGACCCAGACCGACGTCCTGAGATTTGAAGTGCAACTGGCAGAGGATGAAGGGAACATTGTGAACGCGGAAAACTACCTCGCCTCAGCACGACTCCAGTTGAATGAAGTGATGGGCGAGGACCTGAACAAAGCCTATGAGCTGGAAGAAATCATCAACACGGATTCGCTGCTTGCTGTAAGTGCAACGACGACACCGATCATGCAGTTTGCGTCGCTCCAATCCGGCTTGGTGACTGGAAAGGTGAATGAGAGTTTTCTGCAACACCATCCTTCGATGCGCTCGATGGAGGCCAACCTCCGTCTTGCAGGCATCAACATCGATAAGTCTTGGATCAATTTTCAGCCACGGGTGAACCTTGCCTTTCAATATGGATGGGAGAGAAACAATACGTTTAGGCTCGACGGAATTAAGCCGTGGGCGGTCTCGCTTTCGGTCAGCTTCCCCATTTTCAACGGGTTCGGTGATTACACGAATCTCCAGCGTGCGCATGCCGATTTTGACAAAACCCGCGAGCAAGTGGAAAGTTTCAGACGCGGACTGTTGATGCAAGCGACAAATGCCGAGTTGACGCTCAAGGCTACCCGCAAAAGAATTGACATTGCAAAGATTGGTCTACAGCAGGCCACGGACGTGCTGAACTCTGTTGCCCGTCGCTACGATGCAGGGAACGCATCGAATGTAGATGTGATCGATGTTCAGACCGCTTATACTTCGGCAAAAACGAATTTCGTCACAGCTGTGTATGACAACTACATTGCCGAAGTCCAGCTTGCCCGGGCAACAGGCAATGTCTCGCGGTAGCTCCACAAAATGAAAACTACACGATTCTCATGAACAATCACACCAGTAAGGACTTATCCATGAAGGCACGAACGAAGGTTATCGCAGGAGTTGGGACAGTTGTTGCTCTCATTGCCCTCATTACTCTCCGAATGACGTCCAGTGGACATGCGGAAAAAACTATAGCTGTGACGCCGGTTGCTGTCGAAGTCACTCCGGTAGCTTCATCAACACTGACAGAGAGTATTTCCGCAGTAGGCACAATCTCGGCGGTTCGAGATGTGGTGGTCAGCTCTGAGACAGTCGGGCGGGTGACCCGGGTTCTTGTAAAGGTGGGGGATTTCGTACGACAGGGCCAGACATTGGTCCGGGTGGATGATGAGCTGAAGTCCATTGCCGTTGATCAGGCAGAAGTACAGGTGCTTGCTGCCGAAACCAGTTTCAGGAAAGCCCTGAAGGACTTCGAACGCGCCGAAAGCCTGTTTTCCACAAAGGACATTTCGGATGCAGAACTGGAGTCCTACCGTCTCGGCTATCGGTCGGCGGAAGCGCAACATAAGGGAGCCCTTGTCAATCTGAGAATTGCGCAGCGGGCACTCGACGATGCGAGGATCAAGTCGCCGATTTCCGGCTACGTTGCTTCAAAGAACATTGAGGTCGGCGAAATGCTCAGGATGGGGGATCGGGTTGCCAACATCGTTGACATGAGCAGTGTGAAGGTGAAGCTCAGCATTCCTGAGGAGGAGATCTCCAAGGTGCGCGTGCATCAGGAAGCAGCCTTGCATGTTGACTCTGCGCCGGACGACGTGTTCCAGGCGTTCGTCCACACCGTTGGTTCCAAGACCGAATCGCCAATGGGCCACACTTATCCGGTCGAGGTGGTAGTCGAGAACAAGGACATCAGCCTCTTGAAGGCAGGCATGTTCGCGCGTGTTGAGATCAAGGCAAGCGCCGTCGCGGATGCGATGACCATTTCGAAGGAATCGCTGCTCGACGAGGATACGGTACCGAAGGTCTTTGTTGCTGAGAGCAACATTGCACGCATCAGGCCGTTGAAGCTCGGCGTACGGTCCGGCGATCGCATCCAGGTGCTCGAAGGCCTCCGCGCAGGGGACCTGGTGATTTCGTTCGGCCAGAAACAATTGAAGGACGGATCGCTCGTCAAGTTCAAACAGTAAATCAGACTCTCTTAACAATACTCTGGACACACAATGAAACTGACAGAAGTTGCGATCAAGCGCCCGGCGTTCCTGACCATGGTTTTCGTGGCGCTTGCAGTGTTGGGGATCTTCGGTTACTCGCGCATGGGTGTCGATCTCCTTCCCAAAATGGACTGGCCCATCGTCTCGATTTTGACAGTGTATCCCGGTGCAGGACCCAAGGAAGTTGAGTCCCTCGTGTCGAAGCCGATCGAGGAAGCCGTCAGTGCGGTCAGCAGTTTGGACAACGTCCGCTCGTACTCGTATGAAGGTGTCTCTGTGGTGCTGGCGCAGTTCGAATTCTCTGCCAGCGTGGACGAGGTTACGAATGAAGTGCAGCGAAAGGTGGAACAGATTCGTTCCCAGCTTCCGGACGATGCTGAAGTCCCCAAGATCTCGAAGTCGGACTTGAATGCCTTCCCGATTCTTCGGGTCTCGCTCACCGGCCAGATGGATCCGCGGGAACTGTACCAGTTCACCAAAGACAAAGTGAAGACGGAACTCGAACAGGTGGAAGGTGTATCGGCGGTGACGATACTCGGCGGACAGGAGCGGGAGATCCGCGTCGAGGTTGATAACCAGAAGCTTCAGTCATATGGCATCTCCATCCTTCAGGTCTCGCAGGCACTGGGACGGGAAAACCTCGACTTTCCGACCGGCAAGATCGATGAGCAGGTCAACCAGTACATCGTCCGGCTGGCAGGAAAGTTCAAGAGTCTCGACCAGATTCGTAACATGGTAGTCATTTCGTCTCCCTCTGGAGTGGTGTACCTTAAGGACATCGCCGAGGTGAAGGACACGTACAAAGAAAACCACACCATCAGCCGCCTGAACGGGGAATCCTCGATTGCACTTGCCATCCAGAAGCAGTCGGACGCCAATTCCGTCAAGACCAGCGATCGTCTTCAGACGGCAATGGCGAAAATGGAAAAAAACAATGGCGGGCGCATCAAGTTTACCGTCGCTCAGGACATCACAGACTTCACGCGGCATTCGCTTTCCGAGGTGCAACGTGATCTCTTCCTTGCCATCCTGATGGTCGCCGGTGTATTGTTCCTGTTCCTTCACAGCTTCCGGAACTCGTTGATCGTCTTGCTCTCCATTCCCACGTCGCTGATCACAACGTTTTTCTTCATGTACCTTTTTGGGTACACACTGAACCTGATGTCGCTGATGGCACTCGCACTGGTGATTGGTATCCTGGTGGACGACTCCATCGTGGTGCTGGAGAATATCCACCGCCATCTCGAGCGAGGGAAGAATCCAGTTACCGCGGCCATCGAGGGACGTTCGGAAATTGGCTTTGCGGCAGTGGCTATCACCCTTGTAGACGTGGTCGTGTTCCTCCCGATCTCCATGGTCGGCGGTTTGGTGGGGCGCATTTTCAGTGAGTTTGGTATCACCGTCGTCGTGTCGACACTCCTCTCGCTCTTTGTCTCGTTCACGCTCACGCCGATGCTTGCGGCCAAGTGGTCGCGGCTGGTGCATCACGCACGTGAGTCATGGCTCGGACGGTTCATCTCTGCGATCGAGGCCTGGCAGGACCGGCTTGCCGAGCGTTACCACAACGGGCTTTCCTGGGCGCTCGATCATCGCAAGACCATCTTGATGGGAAGCGGCGCGTTGCTTGTAGCAAGTCTTGCGCTGGTGCCACTTGGTTTGATCGGAAGTGAATTCATGACTGAGTCGGACCGCGGTGAATTTGCGGTGAATATTGACATGCCGCTCGGGACTACCATCGAAAAGACGGACGAAGCGGTGCACAAAGTAGAAGCCATCATTGCTGCCATGCCAGAGGTGGACAGGTATCTCTCGACGATCGGGAAACAGCAGAGCCAATGGAAGAACGCCGAGCAGTCAAACCTGGGTCAGGTACAGGTGAAGCTGGCGGGCAAGTCTGAACGCAAGAGGTCGACAAAAGACATGATGCTTGCAATTCAGGAGCAGGTTGCAGCCATCCCCGGTTTAAAAACCAGCTACGCCACAATGAGTATGTGGGGCTCCGCAAACATGGCACCGCTTCAGATCGAGATCATCGGCAGCGACCTTGCAGAGGTGACGAAGTTCGCCGACCGCGTCTCTGCGATCGTTGTCGGGACGAAAGGGACCGTGGATGTGGTCAGTTCGTGGGAGGAGGGGAAACCGGAGGTTCAGATCGCCGTTGACCGTGAGAAAACCGCAAAGATGGGGCTGACGCTTGTCGAGGTCGGTCTTGCGGTCCGGACCGCGCTGGAAGGAGATGTGGCGACAAAGTACCAGGAAGGAGATACAGAGTACGACACCCGCGTGGTGTTAAACAAGGCCAACCGCGTAAAGACGGAGGATGTCGGAAAGATCACGCTTCTTAACAGGTATGGACAAGTCGTGCAGTTAAGCCAGGTGGCGAATGTGTCATACGGAAAGGGCCCATCTGAGATCCAGCGGAAGGATCGCGAGCGCTTGGTAACTGTTGCGTCCAACCTCTCAGGTGAGATTGCCCTGGGCCAGGTGACCGCGGCAGTGGAGCAGGCGGTAAAGGCGGAAGGGATTCCAAACGGCATCAAGATCTTTTTCGGCGGCGACGCGGAAAACATGCGTGACATGTTCAGCGACATGAGCATTGCGTTGACGCTGGCGATCCTGTTCGTCTACATGATTATGGTCAGCCTTTTCGAATCCTACATCCATCCGTTCACGATCATGTTCTCGCTTCCGGTTGCACTGGTGGGGGCGCTCGGCGCGTTGGCTCTTACGGGGATGACTCTCAGCATGTTCAGCATGATCGGGATTATCATGTTGATGGGTCTCGTGACGAAGAACGCGATCCTGCTCGTGGATTTCACGAACACATTGCGCGGGAGGGGGATGGGGATGCGGGAAGCGCTCCTTGAAGCAGGCAAAACCCGCCTCCGCCCGATCATCATGACGACGGCGACAATGATTTTCGGCATGATGCCTCTCGCGCTCGCACTCGGTGCCGGCTCCGAGATGCGCCAAAGCATGGCTGTCGTGATCATCGGCGGGCTCACCAGCTCGACGCTTCTCACGCTGGTGCTTGTGCCGGTTGTGTATACGTACGTTGAGGGATTGAAAAAGAAAGTCCCGGCGTTGTTCAAGCAAGTTCTCTGGGCGGGGAAGCTTCCCTTCAAGCAGCGGCCCGTTGCGATTGTGGAGCGGCTCCAGGCAGAATGACATTTGCATGATCGACTCAGCCCTCGCGGGAAGGTGGCTCGCTGGAAAGCAGCGGGTGGGACCTGCGGGGGCGTTCTATTTTCGTGCGACCCTTGACATTCACCACAAGGAAGCCTAGAATTGAAGCAACCAACTGCACGGCGCTGGTGATCAGGAACGGCACGGGATTCGTCGGGCATTTCGGCGATGGTTGTGCGTAGCGTATCCCGCGCAGGAACAACACCCAGAATCCGATACCGGTTGATTCACCCCTCTTTGATGCCAGCCAATTTCAAAAAAGACAGCGCACTCGAATTCCCGAGCTTCACGATTGTCACGGCCTCGGCGGGGTCAGGGAAAACGCGGGCACTTACCATGCGGCTCGTGCAATTTCTCCTGTCACAACGGATCGAGCAGAACGCCCTCCCCAATATTCTTGCCATTACCTTCACCAACAATGCCGCGCAGGAAATGCGCCAGCGCGTACTCACACTCCTCAAGCGGATCGCCCTCGGTGAACCGGAGGCACTTGAAGCTATTGCGGCACTTGTGGATGCGAGCGAGGAAACTCTTCAATCGGTTGCACGCGTGTTGGTCGATCGAATCTTCGAGCAGTATGCTGACTTCCAGGTAATGACGATCGACAGTTTTATGGCCACGGTATTCCGAGCTTCCGCCATCGAGCTGGGGTATTCGCCGAATGTGGAAGTTTTGCTGACGGGAGACACCCTGATTGACGAAGCGTTCGAAGTGATTTCTCGTGAACTCGGACAGGATCGGCATGCCCTCGACGTGCTGCAATCTTCCGTTGAGCTGCTTGATCAGACGAGGGGAGAACGTGTGTCGTTTCTGTGGGATCCTTACAGCCACATCGCCAGGGAAGTGAAAAACCTCTACCGACTCCTCGCCTCACGTTCGAGCACACCCCGCCTGATGGATCTGAGTAATCAACTCGAAACTCTCAAGAGCGAGATTATTGCACACGCGCAAGTTTTCCTTGCGTTATTGGAGAGAAGCGGACTAAACGTCTACATGTTCCTGCGAAACGATCTCAATACCGCTGCGTCCGGGAGAGTGGATGTGGCGGTCCAGAGGACGTTCAAGCAGAAGGCTGTTCTGAAGCCGCGGACACAAGACGAAGAAGCGTCGTTCGCCCGATGGGAAGGAGAGATTGCCGAGTCCCTTTCCCGGTGGAATGAATTGCTTCGTCAATACGTTCTTTGTTCCGCCCGGATGTACTACCAGCCCTATCTGGCGGCGGTTGGAGTCATGACGAACACCCTGACGCGCCTAAAGCGACAAAACGGCCAGGTCTTTATAGAAGATGTGAACAAAATTCTTAATGAGCATCTCACCGCGGAGGACGTGCCAGACATTTACTTTCGCCTGGGCAATAGAATCTATCACTATCTGATCGATGAATTCCAGGATACCTCCCCAATTCAGTGGGCAAACCTCCAGCCATTGATTGGCAATGCCCTCGCCGAACCGTGGGGCTCGCTCTTCATCGTCGGGGATACCAAACAATCAATTTATAGTTTCCGTGGGGCCGACTGGCAGATCATGGCAAGGTTGATGAGCGAAAACGCTTTTCCTTCCGCACAACCTGTGAAGCATGAGCTCAGGACCAACTGGCGAAGCCGTCAACGTATTATCGGCTTCACCCGCGAGGTCTTTGAGGAGATGGTTCCCCGAACGGATTATGCAAGGGCTGCAGAGCTAAGCGGGTTAGCACATGTCGCTCAGGCTGTCCGACCTGGCTCCGAGGAGCAAGGCTATGTGGAAGTGGCGTTAATCGACCAGGAAGGTGCAGAAGATCCGGAGCGGGAACAATTGCTCGGGATAATCAACGACTGTATACAACGGGGCTATGCGTGGAATGATATTGCGATCCTTACGCCTAACAACGCGGACGTCATCCGGGTGAGTGGATGGTTGAATGATGCAAGAATCGAGTTTCTGTCTTACAGCAGCCTCGATATTCGCACACGCCCGGTGACCGGTGAGATCCTCGCGCTTCTCCGGTTCCTTGATTCGCCAATCGACGATCTTTCCTTCTCATCATTTCTTGTGGGAGAGTTGTTCGCAGCCGCGGTAAAACGGCGAGGTGTCTCTACGGACCGGGAGGAACTGCGTCGTTTCATTTTTCGTGAGAAGAGGGACCGTGTGCCGCGCCCACCATTGTACAAATCATTTCAACAGCACTATGCCACCCTCTGGCAGGCGTTTTTCGCCGACCTGTACAGTCTGGTTGGCTATCTTCCACTCTATGATACCGTTGCTGAAGCATACAAGGTCTTCGATGTGTTCTCGGCTGCGAAGGAGGAAGAGGGGACGCTGGTGAAGTTGCTCGAGGTGGTGAAGGTCTTCGAAGAGAAGAGTCAAAATAGCATCAAGGATTTCCTCACGTTTGCACTCGATGAACCCTCCGGATGGGAGATGGATGTTCCGAAGACGAAAAACGCTGTCACTCTCATGACCATTCACAAGGCCAAGGGTCTGGATTTCCCTGTAGTAGTTGTCCTGCTCTATGACGCACGCTCGAGGACGGAGGGGTACTATCTGGAGGACGATGGTGAAGGAATCCACTTACTGCGGATTACGAAAGCTTCGGCTGCAAAGGTAGACCGGTTGCAGGAGATCTTGAAGGATCAAACGGTCCGAAACCGGGTGGATGAACTCAATAGACTGTATGTTGCACTCACCCGGGCGAAGGAGGAGATGTATGTCCTCGGCATCTACAAAAAGGAACCCAAAGTACCCACCTGCTTCCTTCCCACGCAGGGGTTCGGTCCAGGCGTAAGGCCGGCAGTAACCCGCGCCCGGGGCCCCGCTGCTCATGATCTTCCTATCATTCACCACAACATCCGTGTGGATCTCCCCGTGAGATCATACGAAAAGATTGGACTTGCCGAGACCCGGCGGGGAGAATGCATCCATGAAATCCTCTCAAGGATCGAATACCTGGGAGGCGATGTCGTGGGACAGATTGAAATGGCGATGGCGCCCGTACAGCACCTTATTGATGACCCCGTAGAGACTGTGCAAATCCTTCGGTCTTTTCTCGATGTTCCTGAAGTGCGAGAGCATTTCAGCCCCAAAGAGGGACGCAGGGTTTTGCGTGAACAGGAGTATGTCAACCGCCAGGGAACGCTCTACAGGATGGACCGGGTGATTGTCGATTCCGATAAGGTGACCGTTGTTGATTTCAAAACGGGTGGTGAAGAGAAAGAGGAGGAATACCGTGGTCAGGTGCTCCACTACATGGAGTTGCTGAACGAAATCACTCCATCTCTCCCTGTGAACGGTATCGTTGCGTATGTTGATCGGCGAAAGGTCACACGTCTGTGAGCAAGGCTTTCATCCTCCCCTACGGGAAGAATCTTATCGATGAGGTGGTTCTGCACCTGACCTCGGACGGAAACGACTATTCAGGCAACCTCATCATTTTTCCTGGAAAGCGTCCCGCCCACTTTCTCCGGATAGCCC
>Ga0209640_10004938_pt1 | contig 11654 bp, 7 predicted proteins | sample RifCSP10_1_FD_184018 | JGI IMG/M metagenome (GOLD analysis project Ga0209640, IMG submission 184018) | Soil microbial communities from Rifle, Colorado - Rifle CSP2_sed 10_1 (SPAdes) (version 2) | ecosystem: Environmental > Terrestrial > Deep subsurface > Rock core/Sediment | place: Rifle... | reverse complement strand
GGCAAGGGCCGCGACCTTGAGGACGAAGGCCTGTCGTGCCCGAGCCACCCGCGCGGCCGCTGCCTTGTCGCTCATCCAACGATCGGCGGCCTTAGCGGGGGCTCTGTCTTTCGTTCGCACTCTATTTACGGCGCGCGCGGCCGCCTCAGGGCCGGCGATTGTCTTCGGGGAGGCCGCGCCCTGCACTTGTCGGGCCCGCTTTCGTGAGTCCGCGGGCTAACCTCCGGCGTTTCTTTCAAGTATGGGAGGCGTTCTTCCCGCCTGGGGCCAGCCGAGAGCCTTGAGCGACCGTGCAGGCCGCGGGGCCGGGCGCGCGCTTCGGCCGCTCGGGGCTGCCCTGTCCCTCGGCGGGGTTTTCCTCCTCCTTGCCGGGGCGGCCGGCGCGGTCGATGAGGTCGAGCCGAACGACGGCCCTGGCGCCGCCCAGGCGATATCGGCCGCGGGCTCCTTTGTTGTTTTGGGGAACGCGAGCGCTTCAACCGATCCTGTGGACTACTTCCGCTGGACGTTCCTGAACGCTTCGGTCGTCGAGCTCATCCTGACGAGCACTTGGGGTTGCGCCGGAGCGGCCTGCGAGAACCTCTCGGTGCTTGAGCCGAACGGGTCGTCCCTCATCGACCCCTTCGGCGACCCGATGAACGGGACGGACGTGTACTTTTCCGGCCTGCCCGGCGACGTGTACTACATTCGCCTGGCGGCCGGCTCGCCGGGGGGCAGCTACTCGCTGCGCGCCATCGTGTACCCGTTCAACTACATCGCCTCCCAGCACGTCGACGTGAGCGCGGCCAACCAGAGCTCGGCAATCGTAGCCTTCGCGTCGGCCGACCTCAAGAGCAGCACGCACCCCTACGACCTCCAGCTCGAGGGCGACCGCATCTACTACGGCTATTCGCTGCGCCTCTTCGTCGTGAATGTGGGGCCGCTCGACCTCACGGTTGACGTCCCTTCGGGGCTGATCTTCGAGAGCGAGGACGGCCGGTTTACGGACTATGTGGTAACACGGGACCAGGTCGTGAGCGTCCCCGCGTGGACCTACCGGGACGCCGAGTTCATCGCCGTTGCCGAGTCCCCGTACGCCTGGGTACCGGGCGACCCGAGCCGGCCCAACAACCAGCCGACCTACTTCATCGGCCCGAGGGCCGCGGGCGAACTCCTCAAGATCACGGACGAGACGGACCGGGAAAGCTACGCCTACCAAGCGGAGCAGATCGCGGTCTGGGCCTGGACAGCCGGGCAGAACCAGAACGACTTCTTCACCCTCGGGGCCTCGACGTCGGCGCGCAACGAGGCGGTAACAATCCTCAACCGGGCGCAAGTCTACACGGCGATCAACCCCACGCCCCGCTCGAACCTTTGGCTATGGCTCGTGAACCTCTTTGGCTCGCCCTTCTATTGTTACATGATCCTCTTCCTCGGGTTGCCTTTCCTCTTTGGAATCTCCCAGGCGATGCGGGCCGTGCGGCTGGGCCGGATGCACATCGACGCGGGCTACGCAGTCTCGAGGGCCTCCCGCGGGAGCGCAAGAGCCGAGCGGCGCGCCTACATCCGGGAGGCCCGGCGCCGGGAGAAGGAGCGCCGGCGCGATCGGCGGCGCGAGGAGCGCGCGGACAGCCTCAACCGGCGGGCGATCGAGAAGACGAAGGCGCCGGTATCCCCCCCCGCGGTGGTCGCGGCCGTTGCAGCCGCCTCACCGGCCCCCGCGATGCCTGCGACGAAGGCCCTCGGGCCCTTCCTCGCGATGGACGCCTTCGAGAACTTCGACCTCGACGGCCTCAACCAGCTCGACTACAACACGGTGCTCGGGGAGGCGATGCCGACGAAGGCGCTTGCCGCCGAGACCTCGAAGAAAACGGAGGCGCTCCTCACGCGCCTCCACCAGGACATCGGCGACCCCGACACGATCGACGACATCCTGCGTGACAGGCTCGTCCTGTGGTACCGCGAGAGCCCCAGCAAGGGGAGCTGGGCGGAGCGCGCGAGCCACGCGTGGTCGGGCCTTGTCGCCGAGTCGAAGGCGGCGGGCGGCCGCAAGCGCACGCCCCTTGAGAAGCGCCTGGGGGACCTCAAGGAGGCGTGCGACGCCCGCGGGAAGTGGATCAAGCCGAAGCCCAAGAAAGAGGCCGGGGGCTCCCCTCGCAGGGGCGTTGCGGCGCCGCCGCCCGACCCGGCGGCCGTGAAGGCCCAAGTAGTTCAGGCGGTCCTCGACGACCTCGCGGCGGGGCAAAAGCCCGCGGAGCCCGCTTACCCGTTGCCAGTCCTTAGCGAGCTTGCGGCGAAGCTCACGACGCAGCGGGTCAACCAGGCCCTTGCGGAGATCTTCAAAGCCGACGTGCGCGGCCCCTACGTGATCCTCCACCCGTCGCGCTACCCGGACTGCGACATCACGGCGATCCGCCCACCGGCCCAAGGCGCCAAAGGGGGCGCCATGGCTTACGAGATCTTCTTTGCAGACGCACCCGCCCGCGCCGCGGCCGGCCAGCCCGCAGGCGCGACGGTCTCCGCAGGAGGCCCCACGCCGGGACTGCTTGACACCTCCGCGGCAATTTGGGAGCGCGAGAAGGTGCCGAGGGAAGAATGGGCTGCTGTGCTTTCCGAGCTCCAGCAGCAGCGGCAGCGGCTCGACCCGCCGCCCGGAAACTTCCGCAAGCTGCCGCCCTACTTCACGCTGCGCGAGGTCCTCCTTGGCGACGAGGCCGCGCGCCGGACGTTCCTCGCCGTGAAGTGGCGTGGAAAGCCCGTGAGCCTCCCGCTGCTCGTCCAGATCCTCGTGGACAAGGCCCTCACGCCGGAGTTCGACACGGACCGCGAGTACTTCGAGGCCGAGCTTGGCGACCTCGAGCGCGGCGACGTCACTTACCAGCCGGCGAGCGGCCAATGGACGATCGCCCCGGGGCTTGTCGTGAAGCGCGAGGCCGATGGCGCCGGTGCCATCACCTACAAGCTGTAGGGGGCCGCCGAACATACCCAAGGGCTTTTTGCCCTCCCCTCCAAGGGTACACCGAGGGTGGACGTGGCCCCCGAGGAAACCGTGCGGTCGGACGCGTCCGTCCTGATCGTCCTTGGCGTGGCATTTTTCCTCATTGGCCTCGGGTTGCTCCTTGGCGGGTACTGGGGACTCACGAGGCTGCTCCCGCCGACCCTCAACACCGTGGTCGGCGCCCTCTTCGGCCTCGGCTTCGGGTTCGCCTTCCTCGTAACGGGCTTCATGTACACGGTCGTGGCGCGGTCGAGCGAGGAGCTCGAAGTCGGCGAAAAGGGCGTATCCGTTACGCGCGACCCGTTAACAGGCGAACGAGAGTGGATCCGCGCCGAGGTGATCGAGGCGGCGACGGTCCGGCGATGGCTCATGAGCCCCTGGCTCAAAGGCCCCCGGTATGCGGAGGTCGAGCTCAAGGTGAAGGAGGGCGACCTCACGGTCGACGACCGCTTCTACGTGCACCTCGGGCGGGAGCCCGCGCCCGTCCTCGAGAGGCTTCGTGAGTGCCTTGGGCCGAAGGTCGAAGTGGCCCTCGGGTCCTGAAACGGCGCATCAGTCCGCCGCATTGATGAGTGGCCGGATGAGGCTGGGGCCGACCACGGGCAGTGCTGAGAGGACGAACGAGCTGCCGACGAGGAGCAGCAGGTAGTAGGCCTGCGTGACCTGCCAGAGGCCCTCGAAGTGCCCTTCGAGCCCGTAGGTCCAGGCAAGGAGCACGACGACACCAAGCCCGATGAGGATCGCACCCACGGCCGCAAGAGTCGCAGCCGCGGCTTGCGCGAGCGTGGGGTAGGGCGGCTCCTCGTGGCGCATGAGGCGATGGGCCACAAAGAGCCCCTCGAAGAGCACCGAAATTGCGATGAGCGCGCGGTAGGGGGTCCCCGAGACGCCGAGGGGCGCGAAAGAAATGGGCGGGGGGACTTTGTAGAATTCCGCGAGCACAAGGAGCGCAACCGCAAAGGTCCCCCCCGTAAGGATTGCGATCATCCCGCGCATCCTCGGATTGAGGAGCGCCTCCCGGCTGAGGACGTAGTGGACGATCTCCTCGACCGACCGTTTCCCCGCGGGCACGGGGCCGCGATGCGCGGGCTGCGATAAATCGTTTCGAACGCGGATTGAGATTACATCGGCGTAATGCGCCAAATGCAATACTGCGAGACTCAATCCGCTCTTTTCCAACCATTAATATCGACACATATCATTCAACTGGAAATCGAAACATCAATACAAATCGATGTTAGGCGCCTCAGCGAGTCGACGCCCGGCGGGTCCTTGGCCGCAAGGTCGGCACCATTACCAGGCTGCCCGCTCCGCCAAGCCCTCTCCGCGGATCTGTGCCCTGCGCGAAAAGGGTGGGCTCCGCGCCCTCCGCGGGGCATTTGGAGGGCGGAATCGACACTCCCACGCTCGAGCCAAGCACGTTTTCGCCCTGCGGCGGCCTCAGGGCGGTCGCATAACCATTGTTATGCGGCAGAATTGAGCGTGGAGCTGCTCTTTGGGCGCGTTTTGCAGGATTTCGACGATACATCAACGGTTGTAAATGCGTTCCGGGGCCGCGCGCGAGCCGTCTTACGAGGTTGGCTTTGAGCGGCACAAGATCCGCAGCTTCCCTCGACGATCATGTGCTCCTCAACCGACCGGTCCCTGCCGGATCGGCGGTCCCTTGAGGGGTGCAGGCGAGTTCCGGTTCTTTGATTATTGATATTGAGAAATATTAATGTAACATTAAAAGCGACCTATTGATCGTAGTTGTTCTATAGCAACGCTATTGCTGGTTATCCTCGTTATTAATATTCATTGATCTCAATGCGTTTAGATCATCTTTACAGAAACGATCCGGTCGTTCGGCTTGATCTTCTCCATCACCGGCGCGCCCTCGGTCACCATCCCGAACATCGCGTAGCTCCCATCGAGCGAAAACGAGTCCCTCTTCACGATGTAGAACTGCGTGGTCGCGCTGTGGGGGTCGCTCGTCCGGGCAAGTCCCACTGCGCCTGCCTTGTGCTTGAGCGAGCGGTCGATCTCGAGCTTGATCGGGGGGTAGCCGTGGATCCCCTCGCCGCACTGGATCACCCAGTTCTCCACGCGGTGCCATCGCATCCCCTTGTTGAACTCGCCCTTCTGCACGAGCTCGACGAACCGCTTGCAGGAGTTCGGCATCTTGTCTTCAAAGAGTTCGAGCGTGATGGTCCCGTAGTCCGTGTTGATCGCTGCCTTTCGCCCCATTCTCGCACCTTGGCGGGTGAAGGCGCACGCCCCTTGAAAAAGGCTCCCGCGTCAGGCGCACGGAGCAAGGCTGGTGCGCGTGATCGTTTCGTTCTTCAAGATCTGGTCCACGGCGGTCATACCAGAAATTACGGTGCCGAACACGGAGTAACCGGCGTCAAGGTGCGAGGAATCTCGCTTGAGGATGTAGAACTGCGTGGTCGCGCTGTTGGGGTCGTTCGTCCGCGCAGCGCCAAGCGAGCCCCGGATGTTCTTGACGCTCGGATTGATCTCCAGGGGGATTGGGTCGCGGGACGAGCCGCCCTGGCCGGCTTGGACCACCCAATCTTCCTCGGGCGGGCCTCTCGTCCATACGAGGGCGTTGTAGTAGCCGCCCTGGAAGAGGCTGGCGAACCGTGCGCCCGTCTGCGGCACGAGGTCCGTATAGATGACGGCCACGATTTCTCCGTGAGGGGTAACGATCGTCGCGCATTGCCTGCCCGTCGTGCTTAGCGGCCCCGGCGGCTGCGGCGAGAAGGCCCAGGCCGCGGCAAGCACGAGCGCCACGACCGCCAGGGTTCCCGCGACGAAGGAGTACTGGCGCAGCTTCTTGCGCCGCCGAACTTCCGCGCGCTTGTCGAGCTTTGCCACGGAGGCCTAAACCGGCGCTCCTTGAACTTAAAGCCTAAAGGTCTTCGCCCTCTCGGAAAATGTCCTTGGCGGCGACGAGCACGGTGACGGCCGTGGCCGCCAGGGTCGCCGCCAGGAGGGGCAGCGTGTAGGGCGCGGCAGGCCTCTTCGGGGTCTCGTGGACGAGCGAAACGACCGTGAGGTCGCCGTAGGCGAAGAACTCCGAGGTATCGAAGTCCACTCCGATCGATTCGTAGATGTGGGAGTTTGCCGTGCCGAAGTCGTAAAGGAGGACGCGGGGACTCGCCGAGAAGAACCCTGGCTTCGTGCCGCCCATGAGGACCGTGAGGTCGTCGGCGAGCACCCACTTGGGCGTCACCTCCGCGGGCGGCGGGATCGGCGCCACGACGCGGTTGTAGACGTCGAAATACTCGCCGCGAACTGCCGACGCGTTGATCCAAGCCACGAAGAAGAGGCCGGCCGCTGCCGTTCCTACGCCGGGGCCCCGCGCGAGCATTTCTTCGCGCTCCCGGGTCGTGTTGAGGAGCCAGAGGTCCGAGCGGTCGGACGCCTTCGTGAAGAAGAGGTCGGGGCCCAGGACCGCGGCGGCCGTGCGGTTCTCGCCCGGGCCCCCGGGGAACAAGCGCAGCGTGAGGTCCGTCGCATTGAATAGGGCCAAGGCAAGGCGGCCGTCGGAGCGCGCATAGGTCCAGGCGACGTTGCCCCCGCCGGCAACGAGGCTTCCCGGCAGCGGGACGTTCGCCTCCGGGATTTCGAGCCGGCGCTGCGTGCCGAGCCCCTGGTCGAAATACGTCACGCTCGTGGTCCCCTCATTGCGCCAAACCCATGCGAAGTTGTCGCGGTCCGCGACCGCCTCGAGCGTCCCCGGTTCCCGGGGGAACGGTCGCGTCGGCGCCCCGCCCCCGATCGGATGCAAGAGACCCGCGTCGGGGTCCAGCACGTAGTGCGAGCCCACCACGGGCCGCGGACTTTGGATTTCGATGCGAAGGGCCGAGGACGCCGAGTCGCCCGCGCCGAGCGGGATCACTTCCGCAAAGGTTTGCCGAGCCGGTTGGGGCGCTGCCGCGTTGTTGTAGAGGCCCGTTGCGATGAGGAGCGCGACGGTCACGAGAAGCGAGACGACCGCGCGCGAGGGCCGGCGCAAGAGCCGCAAGGGCGCCTTGGGGAAATCCCCGTCCAGACCGCCGCCCCCTGGCTCCATCACTCAACCCCCCCTTTGCTTTAAATAGCGTTTCCTCGTCTTGCGCTTTCCCCATGGATTTCCGCCTGACCTCGGAGTTCAAGCCCACCGGCGACCAGCCGCAGGCGATCGAGAAGCTCGTCGACCTCTTCGCGAAGAAACGCGCGCGATCGGCAACGCTGCTCGGCGTCACGGGCTCGGGCAAGACCTTCACGATGGCGAACCTGATCCAGGCACTCAACCGTCCGACGCTTGTCATCTCCCACAATAAGACGCTCGCGGCGCAGTTATACAATGAGTTAAGGGAGTTCTTCCCCGACAACGCCGTCGAGTACTTCGTGTCCTATTACGACTACTACCAACCCGAGGCCTACATGCCCCGGACGGACACGTACATCGCCAAGGAGATGAGCAAGAACGAGGAGATTGAGCGCCTGCGCTTCAAGGCGACGGCCTCGCTGCTCGCCCGCCGCGATGTGATCGTCGTGGCCTCCGTCTCCTGCATCTATGGCCTCGGCGACCCCGCGGACTTCCGCGAGGGGTGCATCCAGCTCACCACGGGCGACGAGATGCCGCGCGAAGAACTCGTCCGCAAGCTCGTCGAGATGTACTACACGCGCAACGACTTCCAGCCCACCGACGGGACGTTCCGCGTGCGCGGCGAGGTCCTCGACGTCGTGCTTCCGGGCCAGAGGGAGGTCCTGCGGGTCGAGTACGACGGCGACCGGATCGACCGGCTCTCGGTGCACCACCAGGTCACTCTCGACCTGCTGGAGAAACTCCCGACGGTCCTCGTCTACCCGGCGAAGCAGTACGTGACCACCGAGGACAAGCTCAAGAAGGGGATCCGGCGCATCCGCGAGGAGATGGAGGCGCGCGTCGCGGCCTTCGAGCGCGACGACAAGCTCGTCGAGGCCCAGCGGCTGCGCCAACGCACGGAGTTCGACCTCGAAATGCTCCAGGTCCAGGGGTACTGCCAGGGCATCGAGAACTACTCGAGGCCCATTGAGGGGCGCGCGGCCGGGTCGCCCCCTCACACGCTCATCGACTTCTTCCCGCAGGACTTTCTCATGATCATCGACGAGTCCCACGTGACCGTCCCCCAGGTGCGGGGGATGTACGAGGGCGACCGGACGCGCAAGGAGACGCTCGTCGAGTACGGCTTCCGCCTGCCTTCCGCGCTCGACAACCGGCCGCTCAGGTTCCCCGAGTTCTCGAAGAAGATCAGGCAGGTTCTCTATGTCTCGGCGACCCCCGCGCCCTTCGAGATCCAGGACAGCGCGCTCGTCGTCGAGCAGATCGTGCGGCCCACCGGGGTTGTCGACCCGCTGATCGAGGTGCGCCCGCGCAAGAACCAGGTGGACGACCTGATCGGGGAAATCCGCAAGACCGTGGCCCAGGGAGACAAGGTCCTCGTCACCACCCTCACGAAGAAGATGGCCGAGGACCTCACGGACTACCTCAAGGACCTCGAAGTCCGCGTGCAGTACCTCCACAGCGACATCGAGACGCTCGAGCGGATCGACGTGATCGAGGGCCTCAAGAACGACGTCTTCGACGTGATCGTGGGGATCAACCTCCTGCGCGAGGGCCTCGACCTGCCGATCGTCGGGTTCATCGGGATCCTCGACGCCGACCGCGAGGGGTTCCTGCGCGGCGAGACCGCCCTCCTCCAGACCGTGGGGCGCGCGGCGCGCAACATCCGGGGCCGCGTGATCATGTACGCGGACAAGGAGACCGACGCGATCCGCAAGGTCGTGGACGTGACCCAGGAGCGCCGCCGGCGCCAGATCGAGTACAACCGCGTCCACGGGATCGAGGCGGTGAGCGCCGCCGTGCGCCACGTGCGAAGCCCGCTGCTCGACTCGTACCGCAAGATCGCCCAAGGCCGGGGCAAGGCCGAGGCGGCGGCCAAGGCGCTTGCCGACGAGGACGTGGGCGCGCTCATCCAGCTTCTGGAGGACGAGATGAAGAGGGCCGCGGCCGCCCTCGAGTTCGAGCGTGCCGCGACGCTGCGGGACGAAATCGCCGGCTTGAAGAAGGATGCGGAGAAGCGCGGCGTCCTTATCGCACCGAACTGAGGGGAGGCGGAAACGTGGCGCTCGAGAACATCACGATCCGAGGCGCGCGCGAGCACAACCTCAAGAATATCGATGTCGTGATCCCCCGGAACTCGCTCACCGTGATCACCGGGCCCTCAGGCTCCGGCAAGTCCTCGCTCGCCTTCGACACGATCTACGCGGAAGGGCAAAGGCGCTACGTCGAGTCCCTCTCGGCCTACGCGCGCCAGTTCCTGGAGCAGATGCAGAAGCCCAATGTCGAGTCGATCGAGGGCCTCTCCCCGGCGATCTCGATCGACCAGAAGTCCGGCGCGCGCAACCCGCGCTCGATCGTCGGGACGGTCACGGAGATCTACGACTACCTGCGGCTCCTGTTTGCGAATGTCGGCCGGCAGTACTGCTACAACTGCAACGAACTCGTCACGCGCCAGAGCACCGAGCAGATCGGGGAGGCGATCCACGCGGCCTACGGCTCCAAGGAAATCGCGGTCCTTGCGCCGGTCGTCGTGCGCCGCAAGGGCCACTACAAGCCCCTCTTCGACAAGCTGAGGCAGGACGGCTTCGTGCGTGTCATCGTCGACAACCAGCTCATGCGCCTCGACGAAGCCATCGAGCTTGACAAGAACAAGTTCCACACGATCGACGTCGTCGTCGACCGCTTCAAGATCGAGAAGGCGCGGATGAACCGCCTCATGGACGGCGTCGAGAAGGCCACGCAGCTTGCCGAGGGGCTCGTGAAGGTCCAGCAGGGGCAGGTCACGCGCACCTTCTCGGAGCGCAACGCCTGCGCGAACTGCGGGATCTCCTACGACGAGCTGAAGCCCACGCACTTCTCGTTCAACTCGCCGATGGGCGCGTGCACGGAGTGCCAGGGGCTCGGAGTGAAGCGCAAGGTCGACCCCGCGCTCATCATCCCCGACCCGTCGAAGTCCTACAGCGACGGCGCGGTCGCCACCCTCGACGGCGCCTCGGCGTTCTGGTACGGACAGATGATCGAGACGCTCGCGGCCTCCTACGGCATCGACCTCGACTCCCCGTGGCGCGAGCTGCCAAAAGAGCACCAGAAGCTCCTGCTCTACGGGACGGGCGGGCGCGAGCACGACTTCCGGCTCAAGGGGAAGAGCGGGGCGTCAGCCTACCAGTTCCGGTCGGACTTCGAGGGGATCATCCCGAACCTCGAGCGGCGCTACAAGCAGACGGAGTCCGACTGGATCCGCGAGTGGATCGAGTCCTACATGGCCGAGACGCCCTGCGGGGCCTGCAAGGGCAAGCGCCTCAAGCCCGCTGCGCTCTCGACGAGGGTAGGGAAATTCAACATCGCAGACATCGCGGACATGACGGTGGAGCAGGCGATCGCGGCCTTCAAATCGCTGAGGCTCAGCGACCAGGAGAGGACCATCGCGCACGATGTCCTCAAGGAGCTCAACGCGCGGCTCATTTTCCTAATGGATGTCGGGCTCGACTACATCACGCTCTCCAGGCGCGCGTCGACGCTTTCGGGCGGCGAGTCCCAGCGCATCCGGCTCGCTACGCAGATCGGTTCGGGGCTCGTGGGCGTCCTCTACATCCTCGACGAGCCGTCGATCGGGCTCCACCAGAAGGACAACCTTCGGCTGCTCGCCACGCTGAAGCGCCTGCGCGACCTCGGCAACACGCTCATCGTCGTCGAGCACGACTTCGAGACCATGGAAGCGGCCGACCACCTTATCGACCTCGGGCCGGGCGCCGGCGAGCACGGCGGGCGCGTGGTCGCATCGGGGACGCCCGGGGAAGTCCGCGCAAACCCCGCGTCGCTTACGGGCAAGTACCTCGCAAACAAGTATTCCATCCGCATCCCCGCCGAGAGGAAGGTCCCGATCGGCTGGATCACGGTGCGCGGCGCGCGCCAGAACAACCTCAAGGGCATCGACGTGCAGGTACCGCTCGGCGTGCTCGCCGTCGTCACCGGCGTCTCGGGCTCGGGGAAGTCGACGCTCATCGACGAGGTGCTCTACCGGTTTCTAGCCAAGCACATCAACGGCGCGCAGGCCACCCCCGGGGCCGTGGACCGCATCGAGGGGTACAACCAGGTCGACAAGGTCATCGAGATCGACCAGAGCCCGATCGGGCGCACGCCGCGCTCGAACCCGGTGACCTACACGGGGGCCTTCACGCCGATCCGCGAGCTCTTTGCCGGCACGCCGCTTGCCAAGCAGCGGGGCTACACCGCAGGGCGCTTCTCCTTCAACGTGAAGGGCGGCCGCTGCGAGACCTGCGGGGGCGACGGGGTCATCCTCATCGAGATGCACTTCCTGCCCGACGTAACGATCACCTGCGAGGCGTGCGGCGGCAAGCGCTACAGCCGCGACACGCTCGAGGTGACCTACAAGGGGAAGAGCATCTTCGAGGTCCTTAGCATGACCGTGGAAGAGGCGCTCCGGTTCTTCGAGGCGATCCCGCGGATCCGTCGGGTCCTCCAGACCCTTGCCGACGTGGGGCTTGGCTACATGCGGCTCGGCCAGTCCTCGACGACGCTCTCGGGCGGCGAGGCGCAGCGCATCAAGATCGCCTCGGAGCTCCAGAAGCGGCCGACCGGCAGGAC
>Ga0209640_10004937_pt1 | contig 11654 bp, 9 predicted proteins | sample RifCSP10_1_FD_184018 | JGI IMG/M metagenome (GOLD analysis project Ga0209640, IMG submission 184018) | Soil microbial communities from Rifle, Colorado - Rifle CSP2_sed 10_1 (SPAdes) (version 2) | ecosystem: Environmental > Terrestrial > Deep subsurface > Rock core/Sediment | place: Rifle... | reverse complement strand
AAACAGGAGATCCCGAAGGAGCTTCCCGTGGTGCGGCCGAGCGAGCCGGTGCAGGCGGACTGGCTCCTCGCGCCAGCCCGCCAGCCACTCCCGCCGATGCGTCTTCCGCTCCGCCATACGATCCTCCTCTTCGCACGCCATCCGGATCCGGCGCAGATCCCCGAACCGCTTCAGCGCCTCCGCTCGCGCCGACTCCGGATCCATGCCCCGTTCCACGTTCTCTTCGATCATCAGCTCGACGTGATGCCACAGCTCGGCGCCCACACCGGGGTCGCGGCGCACCCTCACGCGACCGGGATTCACAGCGCGCTTCGCTCTCGCATCCGAACCGCGTTCCGCGTGCATGTCTCCCGGCTGCCCGGCCGACTGCGTCCCACCACGCCGCCACGACCCGCTCATGACTCAGCCGCCTCCACCACCTTGTTCACCGCATTCACGAACTTCGACCAGTTGCGCGACTCCTGCCGCAGCACGCGCTCGCCCGACGCCGTCAGCCGGTAGAACTTCGCGCGCCGGCCCCGGTCCGAAACGCCCCACTCGCCCACGATCAGGCCCTTCCGGTCCAGCCGATGCAGCGCCGGATACAACGTGCCTTCCTCGATCCGCAGCGCGTCATCCGTCGCCTGCTGGATCCACCGCGCCAGCTCGAACCCGTGCATCTCGCCCCAGCTCAACGTCTTCAGAATCAGAAAATCCAGCGTCCCCTGCAGCAGCCCGATCTCTCCTGACGGCATCCCGCCCTCCGCTCGCGTGGCGTCGAGTATCGAGGTCAACCGGCCCCCTATGACATAGAACGACAAGGCCAAGCTCCCGGTTTCAAGCCGGGCGCGGGCCGGCCGGCCGGATGCAGGGGCAGCGACCGCGGACCGGATCCGGATCGTGCCCAGCCGGCGGCCGAACCGGACGGTTGGTCACTGCGGACGAGTTGATGGCGACGCAGACCTTGTGGGAGCGGACCCGGTGCGGCAGGCTGGAGGCATGAGTGGGCGATGGTTGTTCCGGCTCGGTGCCGGCATCCTGATCCTGGCCGCGGTTGTGCACGTTTCGACGGTATGGCCGAGAGTCGCCGGGATGGCGGGCGTGCTGCCGGCCGGGAAATGGATGTTCGTTGCGGGATTCGCGATTTCGGCGGCGACCGCGCTGGCGGCGTGCGGTCTCGCCGCGCTGCTGCTCTGGAAGGCGCCGGACCGGCCGGACGCCCGTGCGTTGACTCTGTTCCTCTCGTTTCTCGCGATCTTCTGGGGATCGATCTTCCGCTTCATGGATGTGAGCGCGGAGACCCGCTCGATCAACATCAATCTGAGCTACGGCGGTGGATGGATCAGCAAGACCGCGCTGGTTTCGGCCATGCTGGCGATCGCACTGTTTCTGCGTTTTTCCGCGCTGTTTCCGGTTCCGCTCGACATGCCCCGGCTGCCACCGAGCCGTCTGCCGCGATTCGTGCGACGAATCCGCGTCGCCAGCCTGCGGCCCGTGCCCGTGTATGCTATCCTCGTTTTTCTGGTCCTCCTGCAGAACTTCACGATTCCCATCGTGAGCCGGCTGATCGGCGCCGACTCACTGGCACCCGATGCGGCGCCGCCTCCCCTGTGGATGGTGCTCGGCGCGATCGGACTCGTACTCCTCATCCGATTCGCCAGCCTCGACGCCGATGTGCTCGGCCTCGCCTTTCCCCTCGCACTCGTCCTCGCTCCACTCGTCGCCGTCCTCGGCGCCTGCGCCGGCGTCCTCTACTCCGGCGCCATCGATCCCGCCCTCGCCCTCGAAAAGAGCACGGTCTACGGAATCCTCGGCGCCGTCGGAATCGTCGCTTTCGCCGGCATCGAGAACGCTCTCTCCAACCTCGTCGAAGACCGACTGCGACTGCCCGGGTTCGTCGGCGCCATGATCGCCGGGACCCTCGTCACACTCGCGCTCGTTCCCGTCCGCAAGTCCATCTCCTCCTGGGTGCGCGTCCGTTCGCCACACGCGACCCCGCCGACCTCCACGCCCGACGTCGCGACCGCCCCACCCGAGGCCGCGCCGGCGACGGCCGACTCCCATAGCGCCGACTGAGCACACCGCTTTGTCACCGACATGTCGTTCCCGGAACGGCGGAGCGGCAGGTGACTTGCCGAACGGCTCCCGGAACCGGCGGCGACTCGCGGCGCTGCGGACCGGCATCCGCGGCAGAACACATGCGGATCATCCCCGGCGGGTGTCGGACGGCCGCCCGTCAACCTATCCTTTCCGTGTGCCGGGGAGCAGTCTGACGATCCTCCATCCGTCGGATGTCGTTCCGGGGGGAGCTGCCGATGATGCGAAGCGCGTTCGTCACCTTGATCCTGGCCATGGCAGCATGCACGAACGAACGGACGGAGTCCTCGCCCTTCGTCGAGACGGACAGTGCCGGGATTCGTATTGTCGAGAACCGGGCCGACACGGCAACGCTCAGGGCAGGCTGGGCCCTCGCCGCCGAGCCGACGCTCACCATCGGCGGAGCCGGCGCGCCGGACGCGGAACAGCTGTATCAGGTGAGCGGTGCGCTTCGCCTGCCGGACGGTCGGATTGCCATTGCGAACGGCGGTGCCGCGCAGATCCGGATCCACGCCGCGGACGGGACCCTGCTGGCCACCTGGGGACGCAAAGGTGAGGGCCCGGGCGAGTACACGCAGCCGACACTCGCCGGCCGGATGAACGGCGACAGCCTCGTCGTGTTCGATGCCAGCCAGCGCCGGGCCTCCGTCCTGACCGCCGATTCCGGATACATCCGCTCGTACGCCGTGGGAACCGAAGGCGGCGGCTGGCCCATCGCGAAGGGCACGCTGCCCGACGGCAGCATTGCGATCGGCGGCGGCATGTACTTCTCGAGCGCGGACGGATTCCCGAACGGGTTGATACGTGCACCCTCGAAGTACGTGATCATCGCGCCGGATGGCACGACCCGGCTCGACCTGGGGGATTATCCCGCGGCCGAGATGTTCGCACGCGCGGACGGCAACCGATTCAGCGCTTCCGTCGTCCCATTCGGCCGGCTGACCGGCTACGCTGTGACACCGGACCGCATCTGGATCGGAACGGGCGATGCGTGGTCGCTCAACGCCTTCACGCTCGATGGCCGGCTCGAACGCGTCGTACGATTCGATCGAGCCCGCCGTCCCGTGACCGCCGGGATGAAACAGGCCGCCATCGATGAGAAGGTCGCGGACGCCAGCAACGAGAACGAGGCTCGCGAGATCCGCGCGAACATGGCGGAGATGCCCATACCGGAGTATCTGCCGCCGTGGGAGCTGTTCATCGCCGACGCCGCCGGCGACATCTGGATCGGCGAGGTCCTGGCCCCCGGCGAACAGGCCCGGACCTGGACCATCATCGACCCGCTCGGCCGCGTAATCGGCCGGCTGACTACACCTCCACGGACGTTGCCCCTCGACATCGGCGCCGACTACATCCTTGCTCTCACGAGCGACGAGCTGGACGTCGAGAGGCTCACCCTCTGGTCGCTGCAACGGCCCTCGAGCCATTGAGCACGGGAGGATTTGCCGAACACTGATATGAGAGGATTTGGCGAACGCTGACAGGAGAGGATTTGCTGAACGCTGGCATGAGAGGATTTGGCGAACGCTGACAGGAGAGGATTTACGGAACGTTGACATGAGAGGACTGCAGGGCTGATTCCGGCCAGGCTACCATGAGGTTCGCGCAGCGCGACAGTCCCGCGACGGGCGCGCCACGCGAGTCCTCAGCACGGAGCCGCGAATGCCGAAACACCTGCTCGTTGCCACACTCGCCGTTCTCGCCTCGACCGCTGCGCCAGCGCGTGCGCAGCAGGCGCAGAACCCGCTTCCCGCAAACGTCAGGCAGTGGATGGAATCGGAGCAGGTCCAGCGCTGGGCGAGGCTCATCCAGGCCGGGGACAGCCTGTTCAATCAGGGGTCCTGCACGCGTTGTCACCGCGAAGGCGGTATCGGCGGTGAGCGTGCGCCGAATCTCACGGATGCGCAGTGGGATCACAGCGATGGCAGTCTCGAGGGGATCAGGGAAACGATCTTCTGGGGCGTCCGGCGAAAGGACTTCAAGGATCCGAAGCGACCGTTCGAGATGAACCCGACCGGCGGCATGAATCTCGCCTGGGATGAGGTCAGGGCGCTCGCGGCATACGTCTGGTCGCTCAGCAACGGCAATTACCTGCCACAACGTCGCTGACACGTCTCCCGCGTCGTTCGGCTGCGTGAAGTGGCGGAGGCGCGCCGGCGTGCGCATCATTCCGCGGACGCGAAACGCGACTCCGTGGAGGATGGATGGACGCGGACGAATTCCGCCGGACCGGGCACGACGTCATCGATCGGCTGGCCGACTACCTCGGGACCGTGGAGGACCGGCGGTTGTTTCCCGACGTCGAGCCCGCGACCCTTGCCCGTTTGTTCGCCGAACCGCTGCCGCGACAGGGCAGCTCCGCGCAGGACGTGCTCGCCGAGCTCGATGAGAAGCTGCTTCCGTACTGCACGCACGTCGGCCATCCTGGCTATCTCGGCCTGATCACACCCAGCCCCAACCCGATAGGCATCATCGGCGATCTGATCGCCTCCGCCCTCAACCAGAATCCCGGCGCATGGACCATCGGTCCGTCCGCGGTGGCCATGGAACGGCAGACGGTGCGCTGGCTGACGGAGCTGGTCGGCTGGGGCGCCGCGGCCGGCGGCAATCTGACGAGCGGCGGAATGATGGCGAACTTCATCGGCGTGAAGCTCGGCCGTGATGCGGTCTCCGGCGATGCCGCCCAGCAGACCGGCGTGCGCGGCGAGTGGGCCGTCTACACATCGGAAGAACGGCACGTCTCCGTAGACAAGTCGGTCGATGCCGTTGGCCTCGGCCGCGATGCGCTTCGCGCACTGCCGACCGACGACCACTTCCGCCTGCGCATCGACGCGCTCGAAGAGGCCATTGCCTCCGACCACCGGAAAGGCGTCAAACCGCTGTGCATCGTCGCCATGGCCGGTACCACGAACAACGGCGCCGTGGACGATCTGCGCGCCCTTCGCCGCATCGCGGACCGGGAGGGCATGTGGCTGCACGCGGACGCGGCGTATGGCGGTGGCATGCTCCTCTCCCGCGATTCGGCCGCTGTCCTCGATGGCCTCGATCTCGCCGATTCCATCACGATCGATCCGCACAAGTGGTTCTTCGCGCCGCTCGATGCGGGCGCGATCCTGGTGCGGGACGCCACCCGGCTGACCGCCTCCTTCGGACTCGCGCCGCCCTACCTCGTCGATCGCAAGGACGGATCCGGTGAACGCTACAACTACTACGTTCACGGATTCGAACAGTCGCGCCGGTTCCGCGGGCTCAAGGTATGGATGAGCTTCAAACGCTACGGCGCTGATGAGATCGGCCGCTGGATCGACCGCAACGTCGCACAGGCCCGGCACCTGTACGGGCGAGTGATAGAAGGCGATGACTTCGAGGCCGCCTGCGCGCCCGTGATGTCCGCACTCTGCATCCGCTGGCGCGCGCCCGGCATCGAGGAATCCGTGGCCGGGCCGCTGCACGCGGACGTGGCCCGACGCATCGAGGAGAGCGGCCGGTTCTGGATATCCACCACCTCGCTCAAGGGGCGTACCTGGTTCCGCATCAACCCGGTCAACTTCCGCACGCGTTTCGAGCACATGGACGAGCTGCTCGAGTTGCTGCGCGCGGAATGCCGGCGGGCATTCGCCTGAACGGCCCCTGGATTCGGCTGCGGACTCCGGCCATACGATGCGCCGGCCGGTGAGGCACCCGGGAGTTTCCGCGGCGGCGGGCTCGGCGATATGATATCCGCCATGATTCCCCCCGCCCTCGCCCTCCGCCTGATGAAGTCCTCGTAGGCCGATGCGCATCGTCCACTCGTTCGAAGGTCGCGACACCACATTCGAGACCGATCGTGGCCGCGTCGTCATCGGGCGCGCCAAGCCGGGTGTCGCCATCGACCTCGACCTCACCCCGGACATGACCGTGTCGCGACCGCACGCGGTCCTCATGTCGGAAGGCCCGCTCTACTGGATCGAGGACCTCGGGAGCGCCGGGGGAACCCTCCTCAAAGGCGAGGAGATCAAGGGGAAGGGCCGGCGGCGCATCCAGCCTGGCGATGCCGTGCGGATCGGCGTAACCACGCTGCGCCTCCAGGCGGCCGAAAACCCGCCGACGCTCGGCGGCGCCATCACGCAGACGATGGATGCCGGTGCCGAATTGTTCCAGGGCGAGGAGGCGCCGGGCAGGGAGATGAGCCGGCGCCTCGCGCTGCTCTACGACCTGCCGATCCAGCTGAGCGGCGAGGGCAGGCTGGACACGCTGCTGAAGGCTGTCGTCGAGCGCACGGTCGCCGCCATTCCCGGCGCGGCCCGCGGCGCACTCCTCGTCAAGGACGTCGCCACCGGCCAGCTCCTGCTGAAGGCTCACGCGCCCGCCGGCGATCCGGCGGTGAGCGTCAGCCTGGCTCGCCAGGCCATGGAGCGGGGCCAGGGTTTCGTATGGCGCCGCGGCCAGGACGCCGATGTTACGCTGCTGCTCGGCAACCAGGTGGCAGAGTCGGGCCTGTACGTCCCGATCCTGTGGAAGAACGAACCGCTCGGCGTGCTGTGCGCCGTCAATTTCGAGGCGCCTGACGCTTTCGGAGTGGACGATCTGCGTCTCGTGATCGCCGTCGGGCAGTATGCGGCCATGGCCATCGTGCAGCGCCTGATGCAGGAGGAGCTGCGAACCAACGCGAACCTCATGACGCGGCTCCTCACCAACTTCTCGCCCAGGGTGCGCGAGCGGCTGCTCGCGAACGCGCGCACGGGACGACTGCGCCTGGGCGGGCAGAAGTCCGAGGTCACCGTCCTCGTCGCCGACATCCGCCACTTCACTCGCCTGAGCGCGGGCATGGACGCCGAGGACGTAGTCGACATGCTCAACGACTACTTCGCAGCCCTCGTGGACGTCGTTTTCCGCTTCGACGGAACGGTGGACAAGTTCATTGGCGACGCCATGCTCGTCGTCTTCGGCAGCCCCGAACCCGACCCCCAACAGCACGACAAGGCCGTCCGCGCCGCCCTCGGCATGCAGGTCGCCATCCAGACGGTGAGCCGAACGCGCGCCGCCCGCAAACAGACGACGTGCGAAATGGGTATCGGGCTGCATTGCGGCGAAGTGCTGCATGGCTTCATCGGATCCAACGAGCGGATGGAGTTCACGGTGATCGGTGACACGGTCAACCGCGCCACCCGCTACTGCGAGGGCGCGGGCCCCGGCGAGATTCTCATGAGCCCCCAGGTCCACCAGTGGGTCTGGCGAAGTGTGCTGGCCGAACCCGTCAGCGTTGCCATCAAGCATGAGGGCGAGCTGCCCGCCCTGCGACTGAAGGGGTTGCGAAGCTAGAGGGAGACCTCGTCCCTCAGTCTTCGGCCAGCGCCACCTTGGGATCGACGCGCGCGGCGCGTCCGCCCCGGCGAGTTTCAGTCCGTGCCGCAGTACCATGGCGACGATCGCGCGCCGTGTCTCGCCGCGGGTCGGGACGCGACCGCGGGCGATGCCGTGAGCCGTACCGGGCTTCACGCGATCCGCGCTCCCCTGTGGATGCACGTGGATGGCGCGTTTAGTCGTGCTCGACCTGCAACAAGTGGCTCTACGTCCCGATCGGCGTCGCGTGCGCACTCGTGAACGATGCGGCAGCGCACCGGGCCCCGTTCTCGCCGCCGGCCAGCTATCTGACCCGGCTGGATCGCGGTGCGGCGGCGGGTCAGGAGAATTTCTCCGTACTCTCACCCGAACTGACTCGGCTCGAGTGGCGCCCACGTGAAGGCGCTTTCTCATTCGGCGATCTGCTGCGCCACATCGCGGCCATGGAACGTTGGATGTTCGCGGAGAACGTCGCGGGAAGGCCGGGCCGTTACGCAGGCTGCGGCCCCGAACTCGCCAGCGGATTCGATGACGTTTTCGCGTACATCGATCGCATGCACGCCGAAGCCATGGCGATATTCGCCAGCCTCGCACCCGGAGACCTCGAACAACGCTGCGAACAACGCTGCGAACAACCCGGCGGCGGCTCGATGCCCGTCTGGAAATGGCTGCGCGCCATGGTCGAGCATGAAGTCCACCACCGCGGACAGGTCTACCTCATGCTCGGCATGCTCGGCATGCTCGGCGTCACCACGCCGCCACGATGGCCGAACCCGCGCCGGCCGCGCGAGTCCGCGATGTCGCGTTCGACTTTTGTTCGTCGCCGGCCGTCAGTCGGCGTTGAGCGTTCTGGCGGGATCGACGCGCGACGCGCGCAGTGCGGGCAGCCACGTGGCGGCGAGTCCGACGAAGCCGAGCAGGCCGAGGACGGCGGCGAAGGTCGCGGGATCGCTGGGGCTCGTACCGTAGAGCAGGTTTCCGAGGAGCCTGGCGAGCGAGAGCGCGACGACGCTGCCGAGAGCGAGTCCGACGACGGAGAGGCGGAAGCCCTGCCAGACGACCATGCGTCGCACGGCGGCGGGGTGGGCGCCGAGCGCGATGCGGAGGCCGATTTCACGAATGCGTTGCGCGACGATGTAGCTGATGATGCCATAGAGCCCGATCGCGCCGAGGAAGAGCGCGAGGGTCGCGGCGATGACGAGGGCGAACATGGTGAACGAGATCTGGACCATGGAATCGGCGACGATGCGGTTCATCGGGTTGACGGCGGCGACGGGCAGATCGGGATCGATCTGCCAGACGGCGGTGCGGACGGCGCTGGCGAGCGTCTCGGGCTGGGGCCCGCGGACGACATAGGTCATCGAGCGGGCGGGCAGCCGGCTGGCGGGCCGGCCGTCAACCTCGCCCATGAGGTTCGCGGACAGCATGGGGAAGTAGACCATCAGGCCCGGTTCATCCTGGAGGCGGCGTTCCCGGACATCACCGACGACGCCGACGATGGTGCTCCAGGGTTCGTTCGAGTCGCCGCCGCGGATTCGACGGCCGACGGGATTCTGGCCGGGCCAGAACTTGTCGGCGAGGGACTGTGAGATGACGACGGAGCGGCGCTGGGCTTCGCGGTCGATGTCGTCGAAGGTCTCTCCGGTACGGATGGGTATGTCCATGGTCTCGAAGTAGCCCTGGGAGACGCTCGTGTACCAGAACATCGGATTCAGCTCGTCAGCGCCGACCGGGTGGTCTTCGACGGCGAACGCGGTTCCGCTCGCCGAGGTGGCGAGCGGCGCCTCGGTTATGGCGCCGGCGCCCAGCACGCCGGGCAGCGCGCGCAGCTGCTCGAGCAACCGGTCGTGGAACCGGGCGGCGCCGGCCGCGTCGCGATAGGTCGCGGGCGGCAGGGAGATCCGGAAGGTGAGCAGGTCGTCGGGATCGAAGCCGGGATCGATCGAGCGCAGTTGCGAGAAGGTGCGCAGCATGAGACCGGAACCGACGAGCAGAACGACGGCGAGTGCGGTCTGCACGATGACGAGAGCCTGGCGGGCGCGATGCCGGTCGCGTCCGGCAGTCGTTCGCGAACCACTCCGCGAGACGAGCGCGAGCACGGCCGGCCGGGTCATCCGCAGCGCCGGGATCAGGGCCAGCAGGATCGCGGTCACGACCGTCATGCCGGCCGCGTACAGCACGACCATGGGCCGGATGGCGACTTCGTCGATGCGCGGCAGGTTGGGCGGCGCGAAGCGCACGAGCGATCCGGTGCCGATTGCGCCGAGCGTGAGACCGAGTGCGCCGGCGATCACGGAGATGAAGACACTCTCGGCCAGGAACAATCGGGCGAGCAGGCCCCGGCCCGCGCCCAGCGCGGAGCGCACGGCCACGTCACGCTGCCGGTTCTCCGCCCGCACCAGGAAGAGGTTCGTCACGTTCGCGCACGCGATCAGCAGCACGAGCGCCGCCGTCCCCAGCAGAATCAGGAGAGGCCGCCGCAGATCCCCGACGATGTCTTCCTTCAACGGCCGCGGAATCGGCGCAAACTTGCCGGCCTCGAGGAACGCGTGGAACTCGCGCTCGTCCGGGTAGGCATCCGCCAGCCGATTCACGACCGATTGCAGCTGCGTCTGCACCTCCGTCTGCGTGCTCGACGGCCGCATCCGCGCAATCGCCGCGAACCCGAAATTGCCCGGAGGCGACGTGGCGAGATCGAGGCGCAGCGGCATCCATAGCGCCATGTCCCGACCCGGAAACGAGAAGCCAGCCGGCATCACACCCAGGATGACGCGGTCCTCTCCGTTTACGCTGATCGTCGAGCCGATCACCGAGGCGCTCGCTCCGTACCGGCTCTGCCAGAAGTCGTGACCGAGCACCACTGCGCCGCTCGCACCCGGCACATCCTCTTCCGACGTGAAACCGCGACCGATCGCGGGCGCGACTCCCAGCGCGTCGAACAGCGTGTGCGTGCTCGTGAGCGCCGTCACACGCTCGGGCGGCGCACTCGCCGACGTCACGTTCATCGTCTGAACCGAGTACAGCCCGCTCGACTCGATGGCCGTCACGTTCTCCGCGTACTGGTAGTAAAGCCCCGGCGAGATGCCGAACCTCGGATAGCCCAGACCGGGCGCCGCATGCCGTAGCACCAGGAGACGACCCGCATCCGGATACGACAGCGGCTCCAGCAGTATCGAGTTCGTCACGCTGAACACGAGCGTGTTCGCCGCGACCGCCAGACCCAGTGTGAGTACCGCGGCAATCGCGTACTGTCGGGCGTGAGCCAGACTGCGCGCCACCTGGCGGATCTCGTTCAGCAAGCCTCGCATGCTCCACAGCTCCCGGCCACGTTTCCGTGCGCCCTTCGTCGTCGTCGGATGGAACGGGCCCCACCCGATCCACCGGTCGCGCAGCACCCGAACCACGATCCCCGCCGCCTGCCGACTGTACCACCGATCCGCCGCACGCGCCCCCGCCTTCGCGGCCAGCACCGACCATTCCGACCGCAGATCCCCCGCGATCGCCTCACCCACATCGCCCAGCGGCTCCAGCGCCGATTCCAGCCAGCCAGCCACCCGCCCCGGAGGCCCCGGCGGCCCCGTCCTCTTCACGGTCCCGCCTCCTCCAGCGTCCCCTCCAGACCCGACCACAGCCGCATCAGCGCCGAACGGTAAGTCCGTAACGCCGAGATCCCGGCCATCGTCAGACTGAAACGCCGCTTCCGGTGCCCGCCCCGGTCCTCATCCGCGCCCTCGATCAACCACTCCACGAACCCCTTCTGCTCCAGCCTCGCCAGCGTCGCATACAGCGCTCCCCGTGAAACCGACCGGCCCACACGATCCTCCAGGTACCGCGCCATCGATGGACCGTACGCCCCCTCGCCCAGCTGCAGCACCGCCAGCAGCAGCATCTGCTCGAACTCGCCCAGCACGAAGTCCTGTGCCATGCACCTCCGGTGTCCGTCGGGGAGGCCATTTGTCTACAAAATAGACACTCTACGAATCGCAGGTTCTCGGGCTCGGGACAAGGGCGGCGGGACGAAGCGAACCGACGGAGCGGCGAGCTGGACCGGTCCCGGGTCGGAAAGCGAGACACCGGGGGGGTCGAGTTGGATCGTAGCGGGGGTCGGTTTGGATCGAAGTGTTGTCCGTGTCTTTGCGATGGGGGTTGACGGAAGGGGTTTGAGGCTTCTAACGTCCATTTACGTAATGTGGCATTATGTAACGCCCTGGGACGCCACCGGTCCTCGCATGGGCTGACGAGGGGCAGCGCCTGTC
>Ga0209640_10004936_pt1 | contig 11656 bp, 12 predicted proteins | sample RifCSP10_1_FD_184018 | JGI IMG/M metagenome (GOLD analysis project Ga0209640, IMG submission 184018) | Soil microbial communities from Rifle, Colorado - Rifle CSP2_sed 10_1 (SPAdes) (version 2) | ecosystem: Environmental > Terrestrial > Deep subsurface > Rock core/Sediment | place: Rifle... | reverse complement strand
CTCGTGGTTTCCGCGGCGCGAGCCGTAGGAGTTGAAGTCCCGGCGCTCGATCCCGTGGTCGACGAGATAGCGCCCCGCGGGCGAATCGAGCTTGATCGCGCCGGCGGGCGAGATGTGGTCGGTCGTGACGGAGTCGGCGACCGAGACGAGGCAGCGGGCGCCGGCGATGTCCTCGACGACACCGGGCTCGGGCGGCATGCCGTCGAAGTACGGCGGTCGGCGGATGTAGGTCGACGCCTCGTCCCACGCATAGAGGTTCCCAGAGGGAACCTCGAGCGAGCGCCAGGTGTCGTCACCGGTGAAGACGTCCGCGTAGGTCGCCTTGAACATCTCCTCGCCGATCGTCGCCTCGATCGTCCGCTGCACCTCTTCGGGCGACGGCCAGATGTCCGCGAGGTACACGCCCTTTCCGTCCTTGCCCACCCCGATCGGCTCCGTGAGCAGGTCGAGGTCCATGCGACCCGCGAGCGCGTACGCGACGACGAGAGGCGGCGAGGCGAGGTAGTTCGCCTTCACCTCGGGGTGGATCCGCGCCTCGAAGTTGCGGTTCCCGGAGAGGACGGCGCAGGCGACGAGGTTCTCCCGCACGACCGCCTCGGAGATCGCCTCCGGCAGCGGCCCCGAGTTCCCGATGCAGGTCGTGCAGCCGTAGCCGACGGTGTGGAAGCCGAGCTGCTCGAGGTACGGCGTGAGGCCGGCTGCGTCGTAGTACTGCGTGACGACCTTCGAGCCCGGTGCGAGGCTCGACTTCACCCAGGGCTTGCGGCTCAGGCCACGCTCGACGGCGTTCTTCGCGAGCAACCCGGCGCTGACCATGACCGTCGGGTTCGAGGTGTTCGTGCAGGACGTGATCGCCGCGATGACGACCGAGCCGTGCGAGAGCTCGAACGTCTCGCCGTCCAGCGTGACCTCGATTCCGCCCCGCGGCTCCGCGACTGCAACCGGCGCGACGTCCACGACAGCGTCTCCCTCCTCCTGCGCGTGCCCGGGCGCCGCCGACGCGACGGGGTCGCTCGCCGGAAACGACTCGGCGACAGCCTCGTCGTGTGCGTTGCCGTAGTCGACGCCGAAGCTCGGCAACGCGTCGACGAAGGCCTGCTTCGCCTCTCTCAGCGGAACGCGGTCCTGCGGCCGGCGCGGTCCCGCGAGCGACGGCTCGACGGTGGAGAGGTCGAGCTCGACGACCTGCGTGTACGTCGGAGCGTCATCCGGGTCGTGCCAGAGCGCGTTCTCCTTGCAGTACGCCTCGACGAGCGCGATCCGCTCGGCGGAGCGGCCGGTCAGGCGCAGGTAGCGGAGCGTCTCGGCGTCCACCGGGAAGAAACCGCACGTCGCCCCGTACTCCGGGGACATGTTCCCGATCGTCGCGCGGTCGGCGAGGGGCAGGCCCGCGAGGCCGTGCCCGAAGTACTCCACGAACTTTCCGACCACGCCCGTCTCCCGCAGGATCTGCGTGACGGTCAGGACAAGGTCGGTCGCCGTGGCGCCCTCGGGGAGCTCGCCCGTGAGCCTGAAGCCGACGACCTGGGGCACCAGCATCGACACCGCCTCGCCGAGCATCGCTGCCTCCGCCTCGATGCCACCGACACCCCAGCCGAGCACTCCGAGGCCGTTGATCATCGTCGTGTGGGAGTCGGTCCCGAGAAGGGTGTCGGGGAAGGCCCCGCCGCCCCGCTCGTCCACGACGCGCGCGAGGAACTCGAGGTTCACCTGGTGGACGATCCCGGTGGCCGGCGGAACCACCTTGAAGTTGTCGAAGGCGCCCTGGCCCCAGCGCAGGAACGCGTAGCGCTCGCGGTTGCGCTGGAACTCGAGCTCCGAGTTGCGCGTGATCGCGAACGGCGTGGCGAACTCGTCCACTTGCACCGAGTGGTCGATCACGAGCTCGGAGGGGAGCTGCGGGTTGATCTTGCTCGGATCGCCGCCGAGGGCCTGCATCGCGTCGCGCACCGCGGCCAGGTCGACGATTGCGGGAACGCCCGTGAAGTCCTGGTGGAGCACGCGGCCCGGGGTGAACGAGATCGCGTGCGAGGGCTCGGCCGACGCGATCCAGCCCGCAACGGCCTCGACGTCTGCCGCGGTCACCGTGACGCCGTCCTCGTTTCGCAGGACGTTCTCGAGCAGGATCCGGAGTGTGTAGGGGAGGCGCAGCACGTCGAAGCGGTCCCGTAGGGCGTCGAGCCGGAAGATCTCGACCTCGCGGTCGCCGACCGCGAGCCTGGAGCGCGTACCGAAGGTGTCCGGGTGGGCCATCGCTCTTCCCATCACCGGCGATTCAAGCAGCTTGGCCCTGCTCAGCCGCTCCACTCCCCGCTCGAGGAGCGTCGTGCGGCTGGGGGAGAAGTGGCGTACGACCGCGTCGGCATAGGGCCGGCCCACGCGGCGTGCGTACGAGGCGAAGCCTTCGTCGCGGACGGGGCGCAGGTCTTCCGTGTACGGATCGAGCACGTGTTGGCGGCCGACGTGCCGCGCGGCGTTGAAGAACGCGAGCCCCATTCCGAGCGAGACCTCGAGCAGGCTTCGCTTCTCCCGGTCGGCTTCGTCTCTGAGCGCCGCGTAGACGGCGGCGAGCTCGGCCGGCGTCGGCAGGCTCGCGGCGTCGTCCCGGAGATCCGCGAGCGACTGCTTGAGCGCCTGGACCTCGAGCGGGGGGATGTCGATCAGCCGCGCTGAGGTTCCGCTCGCGCCCTCGAGCGCGGCGAGCAGCTCGTCGACCGATCTGAGCTCGGCGTCGGCGGCGAGCACGCCGGCACCCTTGAGCTCGCGGACGAGCGCATCGAGGTACACCCGCGTGCCGTGCGTTACGTCGGCCGCCGCCGCGAGCAGCCAGAGCGGCGACAGGCCGAAGGCGAGGATGGAGCCGAGCTCGACCACGTTCCCCGCCGTCTTGCGCACGACGAGCTTTCTCGGAGACGGCTCGACCTCGTCGGCGACCTCGGACCGAGGCCGCTCGACGCCGCCCACGAGCTCCACGGTGATCCGGAGCAGGTTCTTCGCCGTCGCCTCGTACAGCCGTGAGCGGCGGACGAGACGCGGGAGCACGAGCTCCGCCGTCTCGTGGACGGCGCCACCGCTTGCTGCAGCGATCGCGCGGAGAAGCCGCTCAGGCAGCGTGAGCAGGTAGCGGACCGGGCGCCGCACGGCTAGCCCGGCACGTCGCCCGGCGAGCTCGCCTTGACGGCGACGCCGCCGAAGAGCGTGAAGCCGTCGAGGACGAGCCGCGGCGCCTCGGGATCGTCCGGCTCGGGCGCGTCGACGGCGACTCCTCCGGCGACGCTCGTCACGTTCGACTCGACCCTCACTCCCGGCGGAACACGCAGCGCCACCCCACCCCAGAGCGACGTGACGGAGAGCTGCGCTTCAGGTGCGAAGGTCGCCTGCCGCAGGTCGACCGCGATCCCTCCCCACCAGGCGAGCATCGAGCCGCCTCGGAATGCTTTGGCGTGGCTCTCGAGCTCGACTCCGTCGAAGATGGCGGTGAGCGCGACCTCGTCGCTCTCCTCGTCTCCCCGGGACGGGAGCGCGCGCTTCAACACCGCGCCTGCCGCCATGAAGCCGGCGACGAACCCCGCTCCAGTGAGCCCGAGCGCGCGAAACGGTCGCATGTCTCGAGCCTACCCGTCGCTAGCATGGACACGATGAAAGCCGAGGCGATCCGCGCGCTCCTCGAGGATGCCTTTCCCGATGCCGTCGAGCTGTCGGTGGAAGATCGCACCGGCACCGGCGATCACTTTCAGGTCACTCTCGCAAGCCCGGCATTCGACGGGCTAGCGCTGCTCGACCAGCACCGGCGGGGGAATGCCGCGCTTGCCGAGCCGCTCCGGGACGGCTCCATCCACGAGCTTCGGATCAAGACGAAAGGAACGGCATGAAGACACTCAGTGAGCAGATCTCCGCGGTCATCGAAGGTGAGCCGGTGGCCGTGTTCATGAAGGGCACCCCCGAGATGGTCATGTGCGGCAACTCGATGCGCGCACTCCAGGCCCTCCACGCCGCGGGCGCGCCGATTACGACCGTGGACATCCTCCCCGACCCCCGCATCCGCCAGGAGCTGTCGGAGATCTCTGGCTGGCCCACGATCCCGCAGGTCTTCGTGAAGGGCGAGCTGATCGGCGGCGCGGACATCACCGAGGAGCTCTCCGCGTCGGGCGAGCTCCAGCGGAAGCTCGACGACGAGCTCGGCGCCGATCGCTCGCAGGACGTCAAGGTCGTCGCGCTCGAGGTCGACACGGCCTGACGCCGTCGCTCAGGCCGCGGCGATGCGGTCGGCGAGCTGGCGTGAGATCGCGTGCTCGCCGTTCTGCGTGCGCACGGTGATGGGACCCTCGAAGGGCGCGAGCGTGACGAGCTCGACGTCGGATCCGGGGACGAGCCCGAGCTCGGTGAGGTAGCGGAGGAGCTCCGGGTCGCCGTCCGGGACGCGCGACACCGATGCGCGCTCGCCGGGCGCGAGGTCGACGAGAGTCCGGTCGCGTCCGGCTTCCAGCCGTAGCTCGCGGTCGGGGATCGGGTCTCCGTGGGGGTCGTGCGTCGGGTACCCGAGCTCGGCGTCGATCTTCGCCTCGAGCTCCTCGGACAGCGCGTGCTCGAGCCGGTCTGCCTCCGCATGCACCTCGTCGAGGGAGACGCCCAGCCGGTCCGCGAGGTAGCGCTCGAGCAGTCGGTGGTGGCGAAGCACTTCGAGGGCGCCGAGGCGGCCTGCCTCCGTCAGCGCGACACCCCGGTACGGGGCTCGCTCCACGAGTCCGAGCTCTGCCAGGCGCTTCGTCATCGCGGTTGCCGAAGGTGCCGCGACGCCCATGCGCGCTGCAAGCGCGGACGTCGTGACCCGCCTCCCCGCGGCCTCGAGGGCGTAGATCGCCTTCAGGTAGTCCTGGACGGCGACGGTCAGCTCACCTGTTGCCTGCATGCACTCTTGAGGGTACACTGCGATTCGGAATTAGTCATGCCTAAATCACGCCTGACACGCCGTCGCCTCCTTGCAGCGGCCGCGCCCATCGCGGCCGTCCCCATCGTCGGGAAGCTCGCTCTCGACGGCAGAGCCGAGGCGGCCGGGCACGACCACTCCTCACATTCCGGGTCGCGTGCTCCGGCGAGCCACGTCGCCGGTGGTGCTCAGGGACACGCCGCGATGATCGGCCAGGAGGCACCCGCCGTCGGGGGCCCGAACGATCTCGACGCTCTGCTCTACCCGCCGCCCGCGCGGCCGTACCGGCAAGGTCGCGTACGCGAGTACGTCCTCACGGCGACCGACACCGACCTGGAGGTTGCCCCAGGCGTCTTCTTCCCTGCCTGGACGTACAACGGCACTGCACCAGGGCCGGTCGTCCGCGCGACGGAGGGCGACCAGCTGCGTGTCCGGTTTCGCAACGACGGGTCGCATCCGCACACGATCCACTTCCACGGAATCCACCCGTCGAACATGGACGGCGTCTTCGAGATCGTCGAGACGGGTGCCGAGCTCACCTACGAGTTCGAGGCGAGACCGGCCGGCTTGCACCTCTACCACTGCCACGCGACGCCCCTGAAGAAGCACATCCACAAGGGCCTCTACGGGGCGTTCATCATCGACCCGAAGGAGCCTCGTCCGCCCGCCCAGGAACTCGTCATGGTCATGAACGGCTTCGACACGGACGGTGACGGCGAGAACAACTTCTATACGGTGAACGGCCGCTCGTTCTACTACGCGCGCTACCCGATTCGCGTCCGGCGCTCGCAGCTCGTCCGCATCTACCTCGCGAACCTCACGGAGTTCGACCTGATCAACTCGCTCCACCTGCACGGCGATTTCTTCCGCTACCAGCCGACGGGTACGGGCGACCACTGGGAGTACACGGACACGGTCATGCAGTGCCAGGGCCAGCGGGGAGTCATCGAGATCCAGTTCGCGAACACGGGCCGGTTCATGTTCCACGCACACCAGTCGGAGTTCGCCGAGCTCGGCTGGATGGGCTTCTTCGACGTCGTTTGATGGAAGCCGGCACCGCATCCGCGCGCGCCCGGCTCGCCTGGCGGCTGTGGGCGCTCGTCCCTGTGCTGCTCCTGGCGATCGCGGTGGCCGCCGTCTCGACGAGCGGCAGCTGGTTCGCGGATCTCATCGGACGGAACCCGCCGCCCGCGGACGAGTTCGACATCCGCCGCGTCGAGTTCAAGCCGGCCGAGATCCGGATCCTCGTCCGCAACCCGCAGCCGGACGACCTCACGATCGCGAACGTGAACGTGGACGATGCCATCGTCCCGTTCACGGTCGACGGGCCGACGACGCTCGGGCGCCTGCGGTCGAGCACGATCGTCGTCCGGTACGACTGGGTGGAGGACGAGCCGATCTCGGTCGGGGTAACGAGCTCGACGGGGATCCAGACCGTCGAGGAGATTCCCGCGGCGGTCGCGACGCCCGAGCCGTCGCTCGACAGCTTCTTCGGCTATGCCCTGATCGGCCTCCTCGTCGGCGTTCTGCCGGTCGCGCTCGGGCTGCTCTGGCTGCCGGCGCTCCGCCACGCGAGTGCCGTCTGGCTCGCCGCGTTCATGGCGTTCACGGCAGGGCTGCTCGCGTTCCTCGGCGTCGAGGCGCTGTCGGAGGCGTTCGAGCTCCAGGCGCTGCTTCCAGCCGCTCTGGGAGGGGCCGGGCTCGTCCTGCTCGGGGTTGCGCTCAGCTTCCTCGGCATGACCGCGCTGGCCGGGCGTCTCAGCCGGGGATCGGGCACACAGGGCTCCGGTGCGACGGGTATTGCGCTCGCTCTCCTCGTGGCCATCGGGATCGGGGTGCACAACCTCGGCGAGGGGCTCGCGATCGGAGCCTCCTTCGCCGTGGGCGAGCTGCAGCTCGGCGCATTCCTGATCGTCGGCTTCATGATCCACAACGTCACCGAAGGCCTCGGCATCGCCGCTCCGCTCGCGAAGGCGCGTACGACCATCCTCACCCTGGCCGGGCTCGCGCTCGTCGCCGGCGCGCCGACGGTGCTCGGAGCATGGATCGGCGGTTACTCGTCGAGCGACGTGCTCGCGGCGCTCTTCTTCGCCGTCGCCGCCGGGGCGGCGTTCCAGGTCGTGGTCGAGGTCGGGCGCTACGTCGCCCGCCAGGCACCGGGCGGGCTTCGCTCCGGCTACGCGATTGGTGGCTTCCTCGCCGGAGTCGTCGCGATGTACGTCACGGGCATCCTGGCCGGCTGATCGCAGACTGCCCGCAACGGCGGCTTAACCGCCGCTAACCCGCCGTACATCCCGCCCCGGATATAACGAGACCCGCATGTCCTCCCCCCTTCGGTTCTACGCTGCGCTCATCGCGACGGGGCTCCTCGGCGGCGTCGTCGCCGTGGGCGGCGTCGCGCTCCTCGGCGGCTTGGAAGGCGACACCACCGTCGTCACCGAGACGGCTGCTGCGACCGGGACGCAGGGTCCGCCCTCACGCTCGAGCCGCCTGACCGTTAACGAGATCTACGACCGCGCCGCTCCCGGCGTCGTCCAGATCACATCGACAGGGGCGACCGACGCCGACCAGTTCTCCGCGACGCCGCAGCAGGCGCTGGGCTCGGGCTTCGTCGTCGACAAGGGCGGCCACATCGTCACGAACTTCCACGTCGTGCAGGGCGCGGAGGAGATCCGGGTCAGCTTCTCCAATCGCGACACCGTCGAAGCCGAGCTCGTCGGGACGGATCCCTCGACGGATCTCGCCGTCCTCCGAGTCAGCGTAGGCGCCGACGCGCTAACGCCTCTTCCGCTCGGGGACTCTGACCTCGTCGAGGTCGGCGACCCGGTCGTCGCGATCGGCAATCCGTTCGGCCTCGATCGCACGGCGACGGCCGGCATCGTCAGTGCGGTGCAGCGCCTCATCAACTCGCCGGATCCGCGGTTCACGATCGACCACGTCATCCAGACCGACGCGCCGATCAACAAGGGCAACTCCGGCGGGCCGCTGCTGAACGACCGCGCTCAGGTCATCGGCGTGAACACGCAGATCGAGACGGGCGGGGTCAGCACCGGAAACGTCGGCATCGGCTTCTCGGTGCCGTCGAACACGGTGAAGAACGTCGTGGCGCAGATCCTCCGCACCGGCAAGGTCGAGCACCCGTACCTCGGAATCCAGGGTCGTCCGATCACCTCGGAGCTCGCGGAGGCGTATCGCCTCCCGGTCGACGAGGGAGTCCTCGTCGAGGACGTAACGAATGGGACCGGAGCGGATCGCGCCGGAATCCGACAAGGCGATACAGAGGTTGTCGTCTCCGGCCAGACGTACATCCTCGGGGGAGACATCGTCGTCGCCGCCGGCGGCAAGAAGGTTTCCTCGATCGAAGAGCTACGCGACGCGATCGCCGCGCACAGGCCCGGCGAGAAGATCGAACTCGAGATCTACCGCGGCGCGGACAAGTCGAGCGTGCGAGTCACGCTCGGGCGGCGACCCGTTTCCCCCCAGGGTTAGCCGCCGACAGGCCCCGGTCAGCCGGGGCCTGCCTTTTGGATGGCGTGGGGTTCGTGCGCCTGCACGGACCCCTGCCGTCCTTCTCCTGCGAACACCGACGGATTGCGGGCGAGCTCCTCGTCGGTCAGCCGGTACCCACGGTCGATCAGGGCGAGCTTGCTCTCCTCGTCCCACTCGCCTCGATACGTCGGGTCGAGTCCGTCCTCCCCGGGAGCAGCACGCACGATCAACCTCTCGATCGCGTGCTCGTGACGGAAAGGGAACTCGGCGTCGGCGAAGAGCTCTGTGAGGTCCACGCGCAGACGCCGCCGGCGCCACGGCGGAGCCGCCGAGACCGCGGCCTCGACCACGTCCTTCCGGAGGCGGTGTAGCTCGCGGACGGAGACGTCGCGCTCGGCGGACAGCCGCTCCTCGAGCACCGTGTTGCGGGCGACCGCCACGCGCATCAGCCGGATGATCAGCTCCGGGTAGTGCGCGGGCTCGCCGCGGCGCGCCCGCTCCTCGGCGAGCCGGACCTCCGCGAGGAGCGCCCGCACCGGCGGCACGGCACGGAAGCGCTCGAGCCGCTCGCGCACGCGGCCCAGGAACGCCAAGTCCGCGGGCGGGTAGCTCGCGAGGTAGCGGAGCGCCGCGATCGCGCGTACGCCGGGATTGGACTCGGCGTGCTCGAGCGGGAAGTTCCGCACCCAACCCCCGTCCGTCGCGATCACGTCGTCGATGCGAATCGGAAGGACGAGCGCGCTCACGGCCGCCGAGGCGAGAATCGCGCGACCCATGGTCTCGTGCGGAGTGGAGTGCGAGGCGTACGCGAGCTCGAAGTGTCGAGTCGTGTCCGGCTCGCGGTAGTCGCTGACGTCGGTGGCGAAGACGACGAGCTCGATCGCCGACGCGGCCAGAGCCGATCCGAGCTCGTCGGGTGTCCCCAGTCGGTCGCCGATCGTCTCGGGGAGCATGTAGTCCCGCAACCCGCCTAGCGGGAGCTGCCACATCCGGCGGTGACGGAAGACCTCCTCCGAGCGGAGCCCGAGGACGAAGCGCTCGAGGTCGTCGAGCCGGTCGAGCGCTGCCATCGTTCCGGAGAGCGCGCCGGCCGAGGTTCCGTAGATCCAGCCGACGCGGGCCCAGAACGGGGCCTCCCGAAGGCGCTTGAGGAAGCCGAGCTCGAGGAGGATGCCGTTGATCCCCCCGCCCGACAGCACGAGCGCTGCGTCGCGTGGGGGAGCGTCGGTCACGGGGCTATTGTGCCGTGGTGGAGTCTGAGCTTCGGCGAGGGACGATCGGAGCCCCTGGGCTCGAGGACGAGGTCGAAGAAGACCTCTGGCGGGAGGACGCCGAGGACGATCACGCCGGCTGGTACTGCGTGCGAACGGATCCCTTTCCGTGTCCGGCGCCGGGGTGCTCGTTCGTCGCCGGGTTCATGACGGCGGCGCACCTCGTCCTCGTCTGGGAGGAGCGGGACGATCCAAACCTCCTCTGGCACGCGCAACGGGCGCTCGAGGTCGGGCGGAACCCGCACGTGGTCTCGTACGAGAGCTCCTTCGGCACCAGCGCCTCGTACTACGCGTGGGAGGCGGCAGGGAGACCCGTGCACGGAGTGCGCGGGAGGTGAGCGACCCGCCGATACGATGGCCGCGTGACCGTGCACGAAGAGACGATCCGTGTGACGGGAATCCGCTGCGAGCGCTGCGTGGGTCGTCTGGCGGCAGCGCTGCGCGGCCAGGAGGGGCTCGAGTCTGCGAGTGCGAACCTCGTGGGCGACGTGACCCTGGCGTGGGACGAGAGCCGGACGAGCCGAGAGGTGATTCTCTCCGTGCTGGCCCGGGCAGGGTTCCGCGAGGCCGAGACGATCCGGGAATAGCGCCACGAGCAGGCTCGTTGCAGGCTCGTGTAACGCACGGGTACGGTAGCCCGGTGAGCGAACCGGAGCCATCCACCGAGGCCGTCCGCATCGCGCGGCAAGCGCGCGACCGCGTCCGCTTCGAGGAGGAGGCTCTGGCGCTCGCTGACCAGGTCTACCGGGTGGCGAGAAGACTCGTCGGATCCCGCGAGGAGGCGGAGGACCTGGTGCAGGAGACGTACGCGAGGGCATTCCGGAGCTGGCAGTCGTTCACGCCGGGCACGAACCTGCGCGCGTGGCTCTTCCGGATCCTCACGAACCTCAACGTCGACCGGGCGCGTCGCAGCCAGCGAGCTCCCGACATGCACCCTCTCGAGGAAAGCGACTACTACCTCGCGAACAAGCTCGCGTCGGCGGGGGGCGAGGAAGTGCTCGAGCAGGAGCAGGTCGTCGAGCGCTTGTCGCAAGATTCCGTTGTGCGCGCGCTGTCCGACATACCTCCGCAGTTCCGGGACGTCGTCGTGCTCGTCGACATCGGCGACTTCACCTACGCCGATGCGGCGCAGATCCTCGACATTCCGATCGGCACGGTCATGTCGCGGCTTCACCGCGGGCGCCGTGCTCTCAAGAGCCATCTGGCCGAGGAGACGATGGCGTGATGGAACGGGACCCGTGTGACCGTTGCGAGGAGCTCATGCAGGACTTCCTCGACAGGACGCTCACCGATCCCGAGTGGAAGGAGGCGGAGGTGCACCTCAGCACGTGCGAGTACTGCCGCCGCCGGTACCGGTTCGAGGAGACGCTTCGGCGCTACGTGAAGACGAGCGCCGTCGAGCGTATGCCGCCGGGGCTCATGGCGAAGCTCGAGGAGCTTCGCGGCCTCGACGCCACCGCCTAGTCTTCCGCGAGGCTTTCGGGAAGGTCCTCCGGCGTGTCGACGTCGCCCGGCGCGCCGAGGTCGTCGCAGGGGACGAGACGTACCGGTCGTGAGTGAAGCCCCTCGTCGGGAATGTGGAGCCAGAGGTCACGTCCGAGGACGAGCGGATGTCCGCGCGCGCCGCCGTACGAGGCGGCCACGACCGCGCCGCTTCGGCGCCACACGTCGAGTACCCGGGCGACGCTCTCGGGCGCGAGGCTGGGGCCGTCGGCGAGCACGACGACGGCCACGTCGACGTCCGTGGCAAGTGCCGAGAGGCCGCACCGCAGCGACGCTCCCGGTCCCAGCCGCCACTCGGCGCAGCGAACGACGCGGCAGGGAGGACCTAGTGGCTCTGAGCCACAAGGCTCGAGCTCGTAGGCACCCGCGACGACCACGATCTCGTCGACGGGAGCGCTCCTCAGCCGCGACAGGATTGCGGGAAGGAGCAGCCGCTGCTTCGGCGAGCCGAACCGAGTCGACTCGC
>Ga0209640_10004935_pt1 | contig 11659 bp, 9 predicted proteins | sample RifCSP10_1_FD_184018 | JGI IMG/M metagenome (GOLD analysis project Ga0209640, IMG submission 184018) | Soil microbial communities from Rifle, Colorado - Rifle CSP2_sed 10_1 (SPAdes) (version 2) | ecosystem: Environmental > Terrestrial > Deep subsurface > Rock core/Sediment | place: Rifle... | reverse complement strand
GAGAGGGGCCGCTCCGTGGCGCGCTGGAGACGCTGGTCCAGGAGCTGGGGATCGCGCCGCAGGTAAACCTGCTGGGCCGCCGCAGCGACGTGCGGGACCTGCTGGCCCTTAGCGATATCTTCGTCTTTCCGTCGGTGTTTGAGGGCCTGGGAGCCTCCCTGGTGGAAGCCGCCGGCATGGGGAAGCCGTGTATCGCCTCCCGCGTAGGCCCCATCCCCGAGGTGGTGGAGGAGGGTAAGTCGGGCATGCTGGTGCCCAGTCGCTCCCCCCAGGCGCTAGCCCAGGCCATCATCGAGCTGGCGGGCGACCGAGAGCGGGCCGCGGCCATGGGCCGGCGGGGCCGGGAGATTGCCCAGGATAAATTCCGCATTGCCCCAGCCATCCAGCAACTGGAGGCGCTGTACCGCCAGTTGCTCCCCACGGCTGGCAGGACCGGAGACCTGCGGGAAGGCCGGGGCGACGTGGGCGTGGAGGTGCGAGGCTAGGATGACTGACGTGACCCCATCCCACCGGGTGTTGCACCTGATTCACAGCCCCCAGCGGCGGGGAGCAGAGGTTTTTGCCGCCCAACTGGCGGCCCGCATGGAAGCGGCCGGGCGGTTTCAAAACGGGGTGTGCAGCCTTTACCCGAACACGGATAACGAGCAGGCGGACAACAGCCTGCCCCTGGATGGATTGCCGGTGTTCAAGCTGGATGCCCGGCGGGGGCTTGCCGGGCGGTTGGGCGTGGACCCACGGCTGGTGTCCAGCTTGACAGGCGTGTTGCGGCGGTTCCGGCCTCACATTGTGATGGCCCACGGCAGCGACACCCTGAAGTACGCCGCCCTGGCCGGGATGTTTTACGGAGGAGCCGCCACGGTCTACCGCAACATCGGCCTGGCCAGCTCCTGGGCCCGCACTCCGGTGAAGGTGCGGGTCAACCGCCTGTTGCTGGGCCGGGTGAGCGCGGTGGTCTCGGTGAGCCAATTCACCAAAGAGGACTTCATCCGCCTGTACCACCTGCCCCAAGAGCGGGTAACCTTCATCCCCAACGGTGTGGACGTGACCCCCTTCGAGGTCGCCGAACCCGCGGCAGTGAGAGCCACGGTGCGGGGAGAACTGGGGATTGACCCCCAGGCCTTGGTGCTGGTCAGCGTGGGGAACCTCTCTGCCGAGAAGGGCCACCTGGGGCTGCTGCCCCTGCTGGCCCAGTCCGCGCCCGATAGGCAGGATAGCCAACTGCTGCTGGTGGGCGACGGCCCCCTGCGGGAAGAGCTGGAACGGCAGGCCAGAGCGTTGGGCATCGCCCACCGGGTGCACCTGGTGGGACGGCGCGACGACGTTCCCCGGCTGCTGGCCGCGGCGGACCTGTTCCTTCTGCCCAGCAAGACCGAGGGTATGCCCGCCGTGCTGATGGAAGCCGGGCTGGCGGGCCTGCCCGCAGTGGCCTTCTGCGTGGGAGGGGTGGGTGAGGTGGTGACGGACCAGGTGACCGGCCTGCTGGCCCCGTCAGGCGACTACCCAGGGCTCTGGCAAGGGGTGACCGCCCTGGCCCGCGACCCCCAGCGCCGCAGCGCCATGGGCCAAGCCGCCCGCCAGCGCTGCCTGGGGCTGTTCGACATCCGAAAGGTTGCTGGTGAGTACGAGGAGTTGTTTGTCAGCCTGCTCCGCAAGGGGCGGAACTCCAACTGGGCCGTCTCCCAGGCAGGCACATAGATGTTGAATCTGGTCTATCATGGGGGCAATGCAGCATCTATACTATGGGGAATCGTCGGGGGGCATCGTCGGGTGAACCCATGACCACACTTGGCAAGAGTCCGGTAGTCAGCGTAGTTATCCCCAGTTACAACCGGGCCCACCAACTGGGCCGGGCGCTGCGCAGCGTCCTGGCCCAGACCTTCCAGGACTGGGAAGTCATCGTGGTGGACGACGCCTCCAAGGACAACTCCGAGGAGGTAGTGAAGGCCCTTCACGATGGCCGAATCCGATACCTGCGCCATGAAAGCAACCGGGGCGGCTCTGCGGCTCGCAACACCGGCATCCGGGCGGCCACGGGCGAATATGTTGGGTTCCTGGACTCCGATGACGAGTGGTTGCCGGAAAAGCTGGCAATTCAGCTTGAGGTTTTCAAGACCAGCGACCTGGAGCAGTTGGGCGTGGTCACCTGCCCCAAGTTTATGGTATACGACGGCAGGCAAAAGGTCCGGCCTCCGCGGCGGAAGCGCCCCTTTGCCCGCGGCTGGGTTTACAAGCAGCTTCTGCGCAGACATATGGTTGTCCCCTGGGGGACGTCTTCCCTGCTGGTGAGGCGTGACGCTCTCACTGAGGAAAACCTGTTTGACGAGTCGCTCCCCCACTCCCAAGACTGGGACTTTATATTCAGGCTTTCTCGTCAGTGGCAAATTGAAACGGTGGAAACGCCGCTAATCCTCTTCCACTGCCATTCCGGGCCCAGCATCGGGCGAAGCGGGAAGGACGTGGAAGCCGCCGAACACATCATCTCCAAGTACCACAGTGAGCTCTCCGCGGAACCGGCAATCCTGGCCCAGAGCTACTATCGCCTGGCCTGGCGGTATTTCCGGGCGGGGAACCGGGCCAAGTGCCGCCAGAACCTGGACAACACGCTGCGCTACAACCGCCGGCACCTGGGAGCGCGGCTGCTCCAGGGGTTAACTCTGGTACCAACCAATGGCCTCCCCAAGACCTATATGAGCATGAAACGAATGAAGCAACGCCTGCGCTGGGTAAAGTATTGACCCGGTGCGTTTACCAAAGTTCTCTCGTTTGTTACCCAAGCGTTCCCACGCCTTTCATAGGCGGGGGATATTGTTAGAGGTATGGGCAACCGCATCAAAGTATTAGTGCTCATCAAGGGCCTGGGAGTCGGAGGGGCAGAAAAGCTGCTGCAATTGAGCCTCCGCCACTGGGATCGGGATCGTTTTGACTACGAAGTGGGCTATTTGCTCCCTTGGAAAGACGCCCTGGTCACCGACTTCCAACAGGCCGGAATCCCGGTGCACTGCCTGAACCAGCGCAAGGCCTACGACCTGGGGGCGGTGCCCCGGCTGGTGCGGCTGCTCCGCCACCGCCGGGTAGACCTGCTGCACTTGCACTTGCCCTACGCGGCGTCCCTTGGACGGGTGGCTAGCAAGCTGGCGCCGGTGAAGGGCGTAGTCTACACTGAGCACAACGTCTGGGAACGCTATAACCGGTTCACCTACATGGCCAACCGGTGGACCTACGGCTGGAACGACGCGGTCATCGCCGTTTCCGACGACGTGGAGCGCTCCATCCGGGCCAACTACAAAGTCAACGGCAAGCCCCAACTGAGCACTATCCTGAACGGGATTGATCTGGACCAGCTGGTTGAAGCTGCCCGGGGCCATGAGGGGGTCAGGCCGGAGTTCGGCATCCCCCAGGACCACCACCTGGTGGTGCACGTGGCCAACTTCACGCCCAAGAAGCGGCATACCGACCTGCTGGCGGCCGCCCAAATAGCCTTGCAGCAGGACCCAGCCATCACTTTCCTGCTGGTGGGTCAAGGCCCCTTGGAGGCTGAGATCAAGGCCCAGGCCCAGGACTTGGGCATCGCCCACCAGGTGGTCTTCACCGGCTTCCGGGTCGACGCGCCCCGGCTGATGGCCGCGGCCGACCTCTTCGTCCTTCCATCCCAATACGAGGGGCTGCCCATCTCCCTGCTGGAGGCCATGGCCCTGGGCCGCCCGGTAGTAGCCAGCAGTGTGGGCGGGGTACCCGAGGTGATTACTGATGGTGTGGAGGGCCTCTTGGTGCAACCCCTCAATCCCCGGCAACTGGCGGAGAAAATGCTGACGGTGCTCCACACCCCCGAGCTTCAGGCGCGGTTTTCCCAGAACGGACCCCGGCGGGTACAGGAGCAGTTCGGCGTGCAACGAATGATTGCCGCCACCGAGGCGCTCTATAGCCAACTGCTGTCGGACAAGGTGAGGGCCTGATGGCGCAGAGCACCGCGCAGTTCACCACACGGAGCTACCAGTCCACCGACCAGCCGGCGGTGCTGGAGTTGATGCGGCAGTCTCTGGGGGAGACCGCCACCCTCCAGCGCACTGCCGCCATGTGGCGGTGGAAGCATCTGGACAGCCCCTTTGGCCCTTCCTGCGTGCGGGTGGCCTGCGGCGACGGCGACAAAGTCGTGGGTATGCGCGCTTTCATGCGGTGGGGCTTCAAGGCGGAGGGACAGAGTCTGCGGGCAGTCCGTGCGGTGGATACCGCCACCCACCCAGACTACCGCCGGATGGGCATCTTCTCCCGGCTCACCAGCCAAGTGGTGGAGGATGTCCGGGCGGAAGGGGCCCACTTCATCTTCAACACGCCCAACAACGACGTGCTTCCCGGCTACTTGAAGCTGGGCTGGCGTCAGGTGGCCCGGATTCACCCCATTCTGAAGGTGCTGAACTACCCCGGCTTCTCAATTGGCATGGCCCGGGGCCTGGCCCACAGCCGTCTGGCGCGCCCGGCGGGCCGGCATCTGGCGCCGGAGGTGTTCTTCCGGGAAGCCCCCACACCGGCGCTCCGCCTGCTAGAACAACGTCCGGGCATGGAGCGGCTGCTGCGGCAGGATACGCTGTCCCGGCGGGCTGGCCGGGGCATGCACACCCAGCGCTCCTGGGACTACTTGCACTGGCGCTACGGGCAGCACCCCACCATTCCTTACTACGCGGTGTTTGTGCAGGATAACGGATACTTGCAAGGCTGCATCATATTCCGGACCAATACCCGGTACGGCATGAAGGAAGTGGTGCTCAGCGAGATGTTGCTGGCCGAGCCACGGGAGGACCTGTGCGACGCCCTGCTGCGGCGTCTGCGCGACTCTGTGAGGGCCGATTACCTGATAACCTACTTTGCGCCCGAGTCTTTCCACCGGGCCGCCTTGGAAAGCCGCGGGTTCCGCCCCGTGCCTAAGCAGGGCATGAACTTCACCGCCAGGACCTTGGCCCCAGACCTGGGCCTGGACCCTCAAGAGATGGCAAGCTGGGACTTGGTTATGGGAGACCTGGAGCTGTTCTGACGGTGCCAAGAGGCTTCATCGGATGCGTTCGTCGGCAATAAAAGGGCAGTTGTTCTACGTGGTGCTGGTGGTCGGCCTGTTCGTGCTGATGGCCACCATGTTCAGCTCCACGACTTACGATGTGCCCGGCATGGTAATCGTAGGCATGGCGCTGGCCATTGGTATGGGCATGTTCCTTATACCCCGGCTGGCCCGCGGCGAGGACCAGAGCTTCCTGCTGACCCTCCTGTATCTGGGTTTCGCCGCAAAGATGCTGGGGTCCGTGGCCCGTTTGGGCATGTCCCTGCTGTTTTACGGCTTCCAGGACGTGGGCCTGTACCACCGCCGAGGCACAGAAATTGCGGGTCAGCTCTACCAACTGGACTTCGGCGGCATCTTCGAGAACGTAGAAGTGGGCACGGAGTTCACGGAATTCTATACCGGCGTGGTCTACGCCTTCATCGGGCCAACCCTGTACGGTGGCTTCCTGCTCTTTGGGGCCCTGTCCTTCCTGGGCTCCTACTTCTTCTACAAGGCGTTTCGCGTGGCCTTTCCCGAGGCCCGGCACCGGTTGTACGGCTGGCTGGTTTTCCTTTACCCGGCGGTGGTCTACTGGCCCAACGGCATCGGCAAGGACGCCCTGATGGCACTGTTCATCGGCCTGAGCGCCTACGGGGCCGCTGTGCTGCTGGTACGCTCCAAGTTCAGCGCGCTGGTTCCCCTGAGCATCGGGCTGGCCGGGTGCGTCACCATCCGCCCCCACGTGGCCGGGATGCTGGTTATCGGCCTCATGCTGGCTTTCCTGCTGCGACGGGGGGTGCCCGAGGCCCGTGCCCGAGTGGTGAAGCTCACGGTGCTGGGCGTGGGACTGGTCCTGGCGTTGATCGCCACTCCGGCACTGCTGGACTACGTGGGGCTTAACAGCCTATCAGTAGAAGACACCCAGGCATACTTCGCCGGCGAGGAGGGGGAGGGCGGGTCGGCCTTCACCGCCCCGGCCATGACTAGCCCGGCGTTTTTCCCAACGGCGGTAGTCACCGTGCTGTTCCGGCCCTTCTTCTTGGTGGAGACCCACAACCTTCAGGCGATGATCCAGGGGTTGGACGGCGTGGTGCTGGCAATGCTCTTGGCCTGGCGGTTCCCCAGCCTGGTGCAAGCGCTGCGCTCCTTCCGGTCCAGCCCGTACATTGTCCTAATCCTGGTGTACCTGGCACTGCTGATGATGGCCCTGATGGTGGTGGCCAACTTCGGCACCCTGGCCCGGGAGCGCAGCATGGTGATCCCTATGTTGCTCATGCTGGTGGCGCTGCCGTCGCGCAAGGAAATCCGGGAGCGCCAGGCGGCGGAAGCTGCGGTAGCCGCGGAGGGGACGTGAACGCCCAGTTGCCGACAGGGACCTTCATGCTCTCCATTGACACGGAGCTGGCCTGGGGCAGCGTGTATAACGGCTCCTTCCGCCAACGGCTGGGGCACTACGCCCGCACCAGGGAGGCCATCACCCGTCTGCTGGCCCTGTCGGAGCGCTATCACATCAGCGCCACCTGGGCGGTGGTGGGGCACCTGTTCCTGGACCAGTGCCGGGCGGTGGATGGGATCAAGCACCCGGAGATTATCCGCCCGGAATACTCCTGGTTCGGCGGCGACTGGTTCGACGCGGACCCCAGCAGCGACCTGGGCACGGACCCCTTCTGGTACGGGCCGGATATCGTGGGCCAGATTCAGGAGTGCCGTGTGCCCCAGGAGATTGGCTGCCACGGCTTCTCCCACATGATCGCCGGGGACTTGGGATGCAGCCGGGAATGCTTCGCCTCGGAAATCCGGGCCTGCCGGGAGCAAGCCGCCAAGTGGGGCGTTACCTTGCAGTCCTTCGTCTTCCCGCGCAACAGCATCGCCCACCTGGACGTGCTGGCAGAGCAGGGCTTCACCACCTTCCGCGGCCCGGAGCCAGCCTGGTACGGCGGACTGCCCGGCCCTTGCCACCGTCCGGCGCGGGCAGCGGCGCGCCTGCTACCCCTGACGCCGCCGGCGGTGACCCCCCGGTGGGACGGCGCCCTGTGGGATATCCCAGCCAGCTTCTTCTATCCCCACCGGGACGGGGTGGCGCACATGGTGCCGGTGGGCTGGAACGTGCATAAGGCCAACCTGGGGTTGGCGGAGGCGGCCCGGCAACGGGGCATATTCCATATGTGGTTCCACCCCTTTAACCTGGCCAGCGACCCGGAACCCCTGCTGGCCGGCCTGGAGAGTATCTTCCAGCGGGTAGACCGCCTGCGAGCGGCGGGCAAATTGGCCAATGCCACCATAGGTGGCCTGGCCCAGGAGCTGAACGCAAGCCAGGCAGGCGTTTGAGGTGCCTTTGAGGTGTATGATGCGACAGAATAGCTTTGGCGTCATCGGTTTGGGCTACGTGGGATTGCCCCTGGCTATGGAGTTCTGCAAGGCAGGGCACCACGTGGTAGGTGTGGACGTGGACCAGAACAAGATCCGGGAGCTCCAATCGGGGCGCTCCTACATCGGGGACGTGCCCGACACGGAAGTGGCCTCCGCAGTCCGCAGCGGCCTGTTCTGCCCCACCACGGAGTACGGCCCGCTGGCCCAGGTGGAGACCATCAGCATCTGCGTGCCCACGCCCCTGCGCAAGACCCGGGAGCCTGACGTGTCCTTCGTGGTGTCGGTGGCGGAAGGCATTGTCAACGTGCTCCAGCGGGGCCAGACGGTGATCCTGGAGAGCACGGTGTACCCCGGCTGCACCGATGAGCTGGTGGCGCCCATCCTGGAGCGCACGGGACTGAAGGCGGGAGAGGACTTCTACCTGGCCTTCTCCCCGGAGCGGGTGGACCCGGGCAACCGGCAGCACCGGATGCGGGACATCCCCAAGCTGGTGGGCGGGGTCAATCCCGTCTCCACTGAGAAGGCCGCGGATTTCTACCGCCGGGTGTTCCAGACGGTGCTGACCATGTCCTCGGCCAAAGAAGCCGAGATGGCCAAGCTGCTGGAGAACACCTTCCGGGCGGTGAACATCGGCCTGGTGAACGAGCTGGCCACCATGTCCCACCAGATGGGCATTGACTTCTGGCAGGTAGTAGACGCCGCCGCCACCAAGCCCTATGGGTTCATGCCCTTCTACCCCGGTCCCGGCTGGGGCGGACACTGCATCCCCATTGACCCGTTCTACCTGTCCTGGAAGGCCAAGGCCGACGGGCTGGAGACGGGGTTCATTGACCACGCCGGCCACATCAACGACCGCATGCCCATCTATGTGGTGCAGCGGATCAGCCACCTCCTCAACCAGCACCGCAAGTGCCTCAAGGACGCCAACATCCTGCTGCTGGGAGTGGCCTACAAGAGGGACGTGGGGGACATCCGGGAGTCGCCGGCGCTGACGATCCTGGACCTGCTGGAGCAGGACGGCGCCCGGGTCAGCTACCACGACCCCTACATTGCATCGTTCCAGCACCTGGGCCGGGAGTGGAAGTCCCAGCCTTTGGACGCCGGCCTGCTGCGCCGGCAGGACTGCGTGGTCATCGTGACCGACCACACCTGCTTCGATTATCCCAGCATCGTCCGGGACAGCCCGCTGGTGTTTGATACCCGCAACGCCATCCGGCGGGCCTGCCCTGAGCTTGTCGAACGGGTGCGGAGCGGCCAGCCCCACGTGGAAGTGCTCTAGGCATTAGTTGGAGCAGGGGCAGGGCTAGCCCTACCCCTGCTGAGAAGGACCGGAGGCCCAACACAGTGGTTCGCGTACTACAATTCACGGCCCAGGACATGACGGTCAGGAAGCTGCTGCTGCCCCTCATTGACCGGCTCACCGCCGAGGGGTATGAGGTGGTCAGCGCCTGCACGCCCGGCCGCCACACGCCGGAGCTGACCGCCCAGGGCTACGCCCTGCGTCCGGTATGGGTGGACCGCCAGATTACGCCCACGGGGAACCTGCGCACCGTCCGGCAGCTCCAGGGGTTGCTGCGGCGGGAGCGGTTTGACATCGTACACGTCCATACCCCGGTGGCCGCCGCCCTGGGGCGCGTGGCCGCCCGGCTGGCCGGCACGCCAGTGGTTATGTACACCGCCCACGGCTTCTACTTCCATGAGCACATGAAGTGGTGGGCCAAGAGCGCCTGCGTGGGGGTGGAGAAGCTGCTGGGCCGCACCGCCACCGATATGCTGTTGCTCCAGAGCAAGGAGGATGCGGCCACCGCCGTCACGGAGGGCATCTGCCGGCCGGAGCGTGTGACGTGGATCGGCAACGGGGTGAATATCCGCCAGTTCACCCCCGGCCCGGCCAGCCCCCAAGCCAAGAGTTCCTTTGGCCTGCCTGCCGGGGCGCCGGTGGTGGGGTTTGTGGGCCGGTTGGTGGCGGAAAAGGGGGCCTTTGAGCTGCTGGAGGCGTTCCAGCAGGCACTGCCCTCCATACCTGACCTCCACCTGCTGGTGGTGGGCGACGCCCAGTCGGGCGACCGGGACCGCAAGACCGGGGAGTTGCTGCGCAGCATGTTGGACACCCCGGAGCTGGCCCGGCGGGTGGTGATGCCCGGATACGTGGATGACATTGCCCAGGTAATGCAGGCGGTGGACCTGTTTGCCCTGCCTTCTTACCGGGAGGGTATGCCCCGGAGCATCATAGAAGCCATGGCCAGTGGCAAGCCGGTGGTGGCTACCAACATCCGCGGGTGCCGGGAAGAGGTGGTGCACGGCGTTACCGGGCTGCTGGTGCCGGTGCGGGACAGCCAGGCCTTGGCCGAAGCCATGGTGCAGGTGCTGGCCAACCCGGATTCGGCGCGGCGCATGGGGCAGGAGGGGAGGAAGCGGGCCGAGGCCCTGTTCGACGAGGAGCAGGTGCTGGACCGGCAGGTGCAGGTCTACCAGCAGTTGGTGGCGGAGCGGCTGCTCCGGCAGGTACCCAGCGGATCAGCAACTTAGCTCTAATCTGCAGCAGATGACCAACCCGGAGCCGTAAGGGCCGGGCTTTAAATAGGCTTACATGGTGTGGAAACGGTGGGAGTTGGGGGCGGATTTAGTTTGGCACAGGAGGACTTATGGACTACCGTCCAGCCATCATCGGCGGCGCCCCCCTGCTGGAGCAGGAAGCTGGCATTGTCCGGCCGTCCATCGCCGCCCTCACCACCCCTGAGCTGATGCAACGCATCCAGGAGGTGCTGGAGAGCAACCAGGTGACCAACGGGGTCAACGTGCGCCGTCTGGAAGAGGAGATGGCGGCCTACCTGGGCGTGGACCAGGTAGTGGCCATGTCCTCCTGCACCCTGGGGCTGACCCTGGCGCTGCAGGCAGCGGGCATCGCCGGCAAAGAGGTCATCACCTCCAGCTTCACCATCGCGGCCACCGCCAACGCCGCCTACTGGAACCGCTGCCCCATCACCTTCGCCGACATTGACGCGGAGAGTTTCGACCTGTCCCCCGAGCACGTGGCGGAGCTAATCAGCGAGGGCACCGGGGCCATCCTGCCGGTGCACGTCTTCGGCAACCCCTGCCGCATTGACGAAATCCAAGCCATCGCCAACCGGTACGGCGTGCCGGTGGTGTACGACGCCGCCCAGGCCTTTGGCTCCCGCTACCAGGGAGCCAAGCTGGGCAGCTCCGGGTTGTTCGAGGTGTTCAGCGGCAGCGCCACCAAGCACTTCACCTCCATGGAGGGCGGGTACGTGGCCACCAACGACCGCCGCCTGGCGGAGATGCTGCGCCTTACCCGCAACTACGGGGTGCTGCCCAACTACGATTGCGTGCTGCCGGGCCTGAACGCCCGCATGCCGGAGATCAACGCGGTGGTAGGCCGGACTCTGTTGCCCCACATCGAGGAGTTCGTAGACCAGCGCAATCAGCACGCCGCCACCTACAAGGAGCTGCTGGGCGAGCTGCCCGGCGTGCGGTTCCAGCAGATTACTCCAGGCGGCCGGTCCAGCTACAACTACTTCGGGATGGTCATCGAGCCTGCCGAGTTCGGCCTGACCAACCGGGAGCTGGCTTCCGCCCTCAAGGCCGAGCATATCGGCACCAAAGTCTACTTCCACCCGCCAATTCATCAGCAGCAGGCCTACCGGTCCCAGGCCCGGCCCGCGCTGCCCAATACCGAGTACCTGGCCGACCGGATCATCTGCCTGCCCATGTACAACACCATGAGCGAGACCCTGCTGGAGCAAATCGCCACGTCGGTGTCCCGCGTCCAGCGCCATCATCGCGAGGTGCGCCAGGCACTGTCGTCCCAGGTGGTGCACGTCTAGACAAACCCTCCCAGAAGGGGCCATAACCAGGAACAACTGGAGAAACTATGAAAGCTGTAACGCTAAGGCTGAAGCGCACAATAGACCTGGCCGCCGGGGTAGCCGGGTTGGCGGTGCTGGCCCTGCCATTGGGGATCATCGCCGCCGCCATCAAGCTGGACTCCCGGGGCCCGGTGTTCTTCCGCCAGGAGCGCATCGGCCAGGACGGCAAGGCCTTCCGCATCTGGAAGTTCCGCAGCATGACGGACAAGTCGGAGCATACCGGCATGGGCTACGCCACCGGCCGCAGCGACCCGCGCATCACTCGGGTGGGCCGGGTACTGCGTCCGTTCAGCTTGGACGAACTCCCCCAGCTATTTAACATCATCACGGGTGAAATGAGCCTGGTAGGTCCCCGGCCCACCCTGAAATACCAGGT
>Ga0209640_10004934_pt1 | contig 11661 bp, 8 predicted proteins | sample RifCSP10_1_FD_184018 | JGI IMG/M metagenome (GOLD analysis project Ga0209640, IMG submission 184018) | Soil microbial communities from Rifle, Colorado - Rifle CSP2_sed 10_1 (SPAdes) (version 2) | ecosystem: Environmental > Terrestrial > Deep subsurface > Rock core/Sediment | place: Rifle... | reverse complement strand
TGGCAAGAATCAAGAAGCAATTCAAGATAAAAACAATATCAGAATTTCTGGCTGCTTCCTTGTTGTCTGTTGTTGTTTTTATCTTGAATTGCTTCTTGATTCTTGCCAGGTTTATATTGTTCTTGTCGCTTGCGATTATGTTTCTTGAAACACTGCTTTTACAGATACAGCTAATCAAAGCTGCTGCCATCCTGCCTGTTCCGATAAAGGCTGTGGTTTTCATAATTGATGATTAATAATGTTTTATTTATAAACTTCATGGTTTGACAAAGCTATTTAATGACTTTATCCAAAAATCACGAGAGACCCATGCACTTCCATGAACTCAAATGGGTGCCCCCCATACCCCCGCTTAAACATAAAAAGCGGTTCACTTTTATCGCTATTGCAGCACAAAGTCGCTCTCGTAATTTTTTTATTTTTGATATAGCCCAGCCCAAAAAAATTTTACTTAACAATAACATAATCTATTTAAATCAAAACCCAATCCCCAGCCCTATGGCAAATCACAATGTGTCAAGGACAATGTCTACACAGCACCCCGATAATGTGCATGCGCCTTTTTTTTCAGACAACTCAGAGCTTGCGGGCGAAGACGAGATAAAGGAGGTTTTCTACACCTTTTCCCACATACACTCAAGGGAGCAGCTTTGGGACTGCGAAGGCAAGGAAGTCGATAATTTTGTCGTGAAGAAGCTTTTGAACAAGTACGAGCCTTATTTTACAAGGCACAAGCTTGGAAAAGATGTTTTTCTTACATTAAGGGTGCCTAACCCTTCCATAGAAAAGAGCGAGGCAAAAATACTGCTCGAGACTCTGGAGAGCATACCGAGAAATTTTGATGCTGCAAAATTGTTTTACAATGAGGACATTGCGCCTATATTTGAGATTGCATTGCCGATGACAACTGACTACAGGGAGCTTGCCAGGATTGCAGAGTACTACAAGCGCCATGTAGTGGGAAAGCAGCACCACCAGCTTGGAAAGGACATGACAATCGCGGAGTGGATAGGCAAGTTCCAGCCAGAAACACTTAGGATCATACCGTTGATTGAGACAAAGGAAACGATACTGAACCCTGACAGGATTGTAGAGGGCTACCTGAAAGAGGAGAAAGTCGAGAAGCCTGAGGAGAAGGTCAAGGACGAAGTTGAGATCCAAATTGATCTTTTGAAAGACAAGGATTGGTTCCGTCGGAAGGATGCCGCGATTACCTTGGGGGAAATGGGGGACGAGCGGGCGATCGCGCCCCTCATCGCCGTCCTTCGCGACCCGGAATGGAACGTCCGCGAAGCCGCGGAGGACTCTCTGGCGCAGATCGGATCCCCGGCGGTCGAACCGCTGATCAAGGCCCTGCGCGAATACCAGATACGCCCTTACGTCATTCGGATCTTGGGGAAGATCAAGGATGAGCGGGTTCTGGACCCGCTCATGGTGCAGCTTCGCAATGAGGAGTTCAAGGACGCCGCGACCCTGGCGCTGGTGGAGGTAGGGCTTCCCGCCATAGAGCGCCTCATGGCGGTCTTGAACGACAAGGATAAGAACGTGCGCAAGCATGCGGTCCTCGCGCTCGGGGAAATCGGGACCCCCGAGGTCGTGCCCGCCCTGATCGACGCCACCAGGGATGAAGACTGGACCGTGCGCATGGGGGCGATCGCGGGGCTCGACAAGATCGGCGATGAGCGAGGCAAGCCCGCCATCAAGGCGCTGGTCAAAGATCCGGACTTCGCCGTGCAAATGCGCGCGGAACGGATCCTCTGGGCCTGGAAGAAAAAAGCCAAGCAGCAAGCCGAGGAGGAAGAGGAAATCAAAGGGACGGCTTAGCGCGCTAAGCTGGCGTCCAACTCCCGGACCACTTTGTCGAGTTTCGCCGGAACCCCCGGCTTCATGGCCTGCACTTCTGCGGTGACCTCCGACACCTTCGCCGCCAGCCCTTCGAGTTTCTCTTTGAGATCATCGCCGGCCGCCGCCTTCGCCCGGGAGAGGTTGTCCTGCGCTTCCCTCAACCCTTCTTCGGCCTTGCCGTAGTTTTTGTCGAGAAGGTCCGATTTCGCTTGGATCAGCCGTTCCTTCGCGTTCACCAAGTTCAAGCGGACGGTCACGTCCCGTTCCAGGGAGGAGGTCCTGGCCACCACCACGTCCCCGATCTGCTGGGCCTTCTTGAGCACGGCCTCCGGACCCTGCCTTCCCACGTACAGTCCACACACGAATGCGATCCCCACGAGCGTGAGCAGCCCCAAGAACTTGACCATCTAATCCTCCGTTTTCCGATTCCTGCCGGCCGTCAGGGAACCCAGGTGTCCCGCACTGAATGCCCTAACCGTCGGGTCCTTGTCAAGCAGGGCCCGCCTCAGGTACGGGAGGGCCGTTTTCCCGCCGATCCGTCCGAGTGCCTGGACCGCCGCCACGCGGACGCGCGGAGCGGGATCGTCGAACGCTTCCAGCGCGAATGCGGTGGCGCGGGTCGGCGCGGTTCGGGCAATCGCTCCCACCGCGGCGCTCCGGACCCCGAAGTCGGGATCCTTCAGCAATCCTCGTAAGACCAACGCGGCTTCCCCTTCCCCTAGCCGGATCAAGGCTTCGGCGGCGGCCACCCGCACGTGCGCGTCCGAATCCTTGACGACGCCCCAGAGGGCGGAAACGGCGACCCTGGCCTTGAGGCGGCCCAGGCTGGCCGCGGCAAAATTCCTGGCGTACGGGTCCTCGTCGCTGAGCGCCTCCATCAGGGCCGGAATGGCTGAGGGGTTTCCAAGGTCTCCCAGGGCTCCCGCGGCGAACGACCGGACTGAGCCATCCGGGTCGTGCAAGCCCATTGTCAGAACCGGGAGGGCGGACGGCTCCTTGAGTCGGCCAAGGATACCCATGGCGGCTCCCCGCACGGCGGGGCTGAAGTCCCGCGCGGCCTCCAGCAGCGGGCGCACGGGCTGTGCCTGGGTGAGGCGCACCAACGCCTCGTGCGCCACGAGTTGGGCGATCGGGTCCTGGTCGGTCAGGCCCCGACGCACGAGCGGGACGGCCGTCGGGTCCTTGGAAAGTCCGAGGGCGGACAGGGCCGCGATCCGCACGGACGCCTCAGGGTCTCCCACCGCATTGCGCACTGATGGAATCGAGGCCGCCCACCCGAGCCGACCGGCTGTCTGAATGGCCAGGGAGCGAACCCGCGGAGAGGGATCGCCAAAGGCGCCAATCAGGGGAGGCCGAGCATCAGAGGGTCCTAATTCGGCAAGGGCCGTGACGGCGGCTCCACGGACCACCTCCTGGTCGTGCGAGAGCAAGTCGGCCAGAAGGCCGAGGGAGATGCGCCGGAGAAGGTCAGGGCGATCCCGGCCCGTTCCAAGCCCGATGAGGCGGTCGAAATCCGCCAGAGCCTCCTCCGGACGGCCCCGATAGCTCTGGACCACCGCGCGCAGCTCATAGGCCGACGCCTCACCCGGGCTTGTCTTGATGATGGCGTCGAGGCGCTCCAGGGCGGAGTCGTAGTCCTTCCGATTCAGAGCCTCCCGGGCGGCTTTCAGAGGATCGGACCCACTCTGTGCCGGAAGAATGAAACCTCCGGTCAGCAGGAGGGCGGTCAGAGCCAGGGCCAGAAATGAACCCGTTCGCATGAGCCGCATCTTAACCAAGAATCCGACCGGAAGGAAGAAAGCGGGAGAGAAAAATGATAAGTAATTGACAGAGACGAATAAATATGCGAGCTTAGCGCTATGTATGGGAAGTTCTTCGGGTTTACCGAGCCTCCCTTCAACCTGACCCCCGATCCTCAGTTCTTCTATTCCAGCCCCAAACACACCGACGCCTTTTCCCTGATCCATTATGGGATCACGCAGCGCAAAGGGTTCATCGTCATCACCGGAGAAGTCGGGACCGGGAAGACCACCCTCTGTCGGCGCCTCCTGGAGGTGCTGGACCCGACCGTAAAAACCGTGCTGATTCAGAATCCCCGGTTGACTCCCGTGAAACTCCTTCAGTCGATCAACCAGGGATTTGGAATCGGATATAAGAGCCCCTCGAAGAATGTCCTGGTGGAGGAGCTGAACCGGTACCTGCTGGGCATCCTGAAGGCGGGAGGCAACGCCGCCCTGCTGATCGACGAGGGGCAGAACCTCACGGTCGAGTGCCTCGAAGAAATCCGGCTCCTCTCCAACCTGGAAACCACCAAGGAGAAGCTGCTACAAATCGTCCTGCTGGGCCAGCCGGAACTAGAGGACAAGCTTCGCCTGACCGAGCTGCGCCAATTAAATCAGAGAATCGCTTTACGAGATACCCTGTTGCCTCTTGATCTTAGGGAAACACGCGTCTATATCGCCTCTCGGCTCGGGGTCGCCGGCTACAAAGACAAGGTTCTGTTCACGACGAAGGCGGTGGAGCACGTGCACGCCCTCACGGGTGGGATCCCCCGGTTGATCAATATCCTCTGCGATAAGGCCCTCCAAGCCGCGTTCCTCAATGAAACCAAGGTCATCGGGGAGAACCTGGTCCTCCAGGCTGGGCGCGCGGGTGCGGAGCCGTCGAGGGCGCCGGAGGCGGCCCAGCCGCTGGATCCGGCCTTGCAGGGTTCCCGGCTCGGTCCGGACTCGTCCCTGCGATCTTCCCGGTCGGCACCGCCGGCAGGGGAGCAGAGACCGGCCCGGTTCCGGGTGGCCCCCTCCTGGGTGGGGCTGGCGGCCGTCCTGGTGGCCGGGTTCCTCGGAGCGTTCTTCTGGCTCGGGCCCACCTGGCACCAGGTGAATCAAGCCTTACATGGAATGGGTAAGGTCCCCCCGCCGGTGGCCTTCGATTCCGATTTTACTGGTCTCGATCGTTCCGTGACCCCCTTGACTCCGGTGTCCGAGGCGCCTCCTTCCAGCGGGACCGATCAAGCCATCGCTTTCCCGCCTCCGTCCTCGCCGACTCCGGGTTCTTTGGGGAGCGCCCCTGGCCCACAGGGGCAGCCCACGACCGGACCGGTGGTCGCATTGGGTGGGCCTGGGCGCGATTCCTTCGCGTCGCATCCCAGCGCGGCGGCCGCCAACCAGGCCGGCTCTCAAGGAGTGCCCGCTCCGGGGGCCCAGGACACCCGGCTGAGGGCCATGCTCGCGCTGTTGCAGCAATGGGGGCTCCATCAGTCCACGTCCTACGAAAGGATTCAGGGCCGCAATCCGAGCAGTTTGGTCCTGGACTCCGGCCTCCAATGGACAACCCTTCCCGTCGAGCTGATCGTGCTCGAGCGTCTGGACTATCCCTGCCTGCTCGAGTGGGAGGACATGCCGGGTGCAGCCTCTCGCGCGGTGGTGCTGACGCGCCTCGGCCCGTCAGAGGCGACCATCTTTGATCCTCCGGTGGGGGTGCGCGTCGTGCCGCGCGGGGAGTTCCTCCAGAATATGAAGGGAGAGGCTCTCATCCTCTGGAAGGCCCTGCCCGGCATTGCGTTTCCGCTCGAGCTGAATAAGGGCAAGGACCCGTCGGTGGTGGAGCTCCAGCGCCTGCTCAAGGCACAAGGGCTGTTCGAGGGGGCCGTGACGGGCCGCTATGATTCGGCGACTCGAGCGGCCGTCACCCATCTCCAATTCGAGGCCGGTCTGGCGGAAACGGGTTTCTTCGGCGTGCAGAGCTACCTGGCGCTGGCCAAACGTGTGTTGGGACCGGAGGTGCCGAGTCTCAAGGCCCGGCCGGACCCCGTCCCCGGAGGATCCTCCCCCCAGGCGAAGGCCGATGGTGATCCGCAGGGTCGCACTCAGTGAGAGGTCCGCCGGGACGATCACACGGGGGACGGCATGATCCCGCTGCGGGATGAGAATCCCACGACCCTCACCCCTGTCGTCACGGTCACCCTCATCGCCCTGAACTGTCTCGTCTTTCTCTATCAAATCTCCTTGGGCGAGGCCCAGGAAAACTTCGTCCTTTCCTACGCGGCCGTGCCGGCCGAGTTGTTCCATAAGGGCGCGGTCATCGGCGCACCCCAGGTGCCTGCGGCGGTCACCGTGCTCACCTCCATGTTCCTTCATGGGGGCATTTTGCATCTCGGCGGCAACATGCTCTACCTCTGGATCTTCGGCAACAATATCGAAGACGTCATGGGCCACGGCCGGTTCGTCGTGTTCTATCTTCTGGCGGGGTTCGCGGCCGTGTTCGCGCACGCGGTGACGGCGCCGGAGTCCACGGTGCCCATGGTCGGAGCGAGCGGTGCGATCTCGGGCGTGCTGGGGGCCTACCTCCTCCTGTTTCCCACGGCCCGTGTCCTGGTGCTGATCCCCCTGGGCTTCTTCACCCGTCTGGTGACCATCCCGGCGGTGGTGGTTCTGGGGTTCTGGATCGTCGTGCAAATTCTGAACGGGGCGTTCAGCCTGGCCGGGCCCGGTGGCGGGGTGGCCTGGTTCGCCCACGTCGGGGGATTCATCGCGGGCCTCGGGCTGGTGAAGGTGTTCCAGCAGCACGAGCGGCCACACCCGTTGTAGTGGCGCCGTCCGCGCTTATGGTAATATGTATATATTTTTCAGTTCCACGAATTCCTTGCAGGGGAGGGTCATATGAGGGCTCGGCTTGTGTGTGTTCTAGGCCTCGTTCTCAGCGTTGGATGGAGCGCCGCCTCCGAAGCGGATACCGCCTTAAGCGGGAAGCTCACCCTGTTTGTGCCCGGCCGGGAACAGGGGGTGTTTGAAAAGGCCGGCGTCAAGTTCGAGAAGCAGTGGCCGAGGGTCCGGGTTCGGTTTGCGGAGACGGCGGGCGTAGAGCCGCTGGCGGCCCTGGCGGACGGGTCGGCGGACATTGCGCTCCTGGGCCGGACGCTGAGCCCTGAGGAAAAGGACTTCATGGGCACGATCGTAGGGTGGGAGGGGATCGCCCTCATGGTGAACGCCTCCAACCGCGTCATGGATATCAACCTCCAGCAGGTGAAGGACCTATTCTCCGGGAAAGCCAAGACCTGGGATGAACTGGGAGGCCTGGAATCCAAGATCGCGGTGCTCCATCGGGAAGAAGGGAAGGGCGTGCGCCCCTATCTGGAGCAGCAACTGGACATGGCCGGAAAGCTGGTGAACGGCAAAAGGGTCGTGGAGCCTGATAAGGAGGCCGTCCGGGTCGTCTCCGGCAGCATCAACGCCGTCTCGTATATCAATCTGAGCACGGGCCTGTCGAACGTCACGGTGGGTGTGCCGGTCCGCTTGTTGTCGATCAACAAGGTGGAGCCGGAGGCCTCCAACGTGTCGACCGGATCCTATCCCTTGCGGCGGCCCATCGTCATGGCGACCAAGGGCGAGCCTTCCCCGCTCGCCAAGGCCTTCATTGACTTCATGGTCGGCAAAGAAGGGCAGAAGACGATCCAAGAAGACGATTTCGTGCCGCTTCTGGTCACGAAATAATCGAGGGAGAGGGAGCGGTGGAGAAACAGATGGCCGGAGGAGCCAAGGGAGCGGAGCCGACCGGGCGGATGCGGCTGGGGGAGCTGTTGGTCCGCCACGGGCTCATCACCCCCAAAATTCTCGAAGACGCCCTCAAGGCCCAGCGCCAGTCCGGAAAGCAGATCGGGGAGATCCTCCTGGCGCATGGACACATCGCGGAATCACAGCTCATCCCGGTTCTCGCCAGCCAGCTCAAGGTCGGCTATACCGATGTTCCCTCCCTGATTCTCGGCTCGGATGAGCTGAGCCTCCTCCCGGAGGCGCTGGCGCGCAAGTACACCGCCCTGCCCATTCGCCGCCAGGCCAATCGGCTGGAAGTGGTCATGGCCGACCCGTTGGACTTCGAGGCGATCAGGGACCTCTCCTTCGCGACGGGCATGAAGGTGTCTCCCAGTCTCGGCGGCCGGGGTCAGATCCTGGAGGCGATCGACCGTTTCTACGCCCGGCATTTGGAAGGGGCCGGGGCTTTGATGGCGGCGGGCGTCGGCGATACCAGCGAGCCCCTGCTCTTGCAACGAGCCGATGAGGCCCGGGTGCTGGACCCCGACGCCGAGGATGCCCCCGTCATCCAGCTGTTGAACCTGATCATGCGCAAAGCCATTCAGCTCGGGGCCAGCGACATCCATATCGAACCCGGGACCCCGGAAGGGACCGTGCGGTTTCGGCTCGACGGCCTCCTGGCGGATCAGCTCAAGGTGCCGCCCCGACTGCAACCGGCCCTGATCTCCCGCTTGAAAATCCTCGGCCGGCTCGACATTGCCGAGCGGCGCCTGCCCCAGGACGGATCCGTCCGGGTCAAGCTGGAAGGGCGCGAAGCGGACCTTCGGATCTCCAGCATCCCCCTGCGGGCGGGCGAAAAGGCGGTCATTCGGGTCTTGGATACCTCGGGCGGCGGAATGGGATTGCAGGCCATCGGCCTCTCGCCGGCCGATCTGAAGAAGGTCGAAAGCCTGATCGGACGCCATAAGGGCATGGTGGTCGCCACGGGGCCGACCGGCAGCGGAAAGACCACGATGCTGTATGGGGTTCTGAACCGGATCAAGAGCCCGACCACGAACATCGTGACCGTGGAGGACCCGATCGAGTATCACTACCCCGGCCTCAATCAGATGCAGGTCAATGCGGATATCGGCCTGACCTTCGCGGCCGGGCTCCGGTCGATCCTCCGCCAGGATCCGGACATCATCCTGGTGGGCGAGATCCGGGACGCCGAGACGGCCGAGATCGCCTGTCGGGCGGCGCTGACGGGGCATCTCGTCTTCACGACCCTGCACACGAACGACGCGCCGACGACCATCACGCGGCTGCTCGACATCGGCATTCCACGGTATCTCGTGGCGTCCGTCCTGATCGGGATCATTGCCCAGCGGCTGGTGCGGACGGTATGCCCGGATTGCAAGGCTCCGGCCAGCCCCGACGCGGCCGCGGTGGTGGGGTTGGGGCTCTCCCCCGCCAGTCTCGCCGGCGGCCAATACATGGCCGGCAAGGGCTGCCTCAAGTGCCAGGAAAGCGGCTACAAGGGACGGACGGGCGTCTTTGAAATTCTCCTCATGGATTCCCGTATCAGGGACCTGATTCTGAGAGGGTCCACGGAGGAGGACATCCGACTGGCCGCTCAGGAAGCCGGGATGCAGAACCTGGTGGAGAACGGGCTCGCGAAGGCCAAGGCCGGAGTGACGACCATCGACGAACTGGTGCGGGTGCTCGAAGTCTCCGAGCACGTGGCCACCAGTTGCCCCGGCTGCGGCCGGCATTTGAATTCTGAATATCGCCACTGCCCGTACTGCCGGACCGTGCTCCGACGCGTCTGCTCCAGCTGCGGGCGGCTTCTCCAGGCGGGATGGGCGGTCTGCTCCTATTGCGGACAGGAGTGACGGACGCATGGGGACGGCGGAGCGGTGGAACCTCAAGGACCTGCTGACGGATCCGGTCCGGGATCTGGAGTCGCTGACGAAGGAGGTGGAGAGCCAGGTCCAGCGCTTCGAGGCGGTCCGGGAGACTCTGTCTCCTGACCTGCCGGCCGACGGGTTCGTGGAGGCGCTTCGTCTGGCCGAGGCGATTACGCGAACCACCAACACGCTGGGGGCGTACGCGCATCTCTGGTTCTCGGAGAACACGAAGGACCAGGCGGCGCGCTCCTTCAAGGCCCGCGTGGAAGAACTCCAGGCGAGCCTGGCCAACCGCATGCTGTTCTTTGATCTCTGGTGGCAGACGCTCGACGACGCGAGCGCCGGGCGGTTGCTGGTGGCGTCGGGGGACTATCGGTACCACCTGGAATCCATCCGGCGGTTCAAGGCCCACACCCTCAGCGAGCCTGAGGAGAAAATCATCAACGTCAAAAGCGTGACCGGCCGGCAGGCCGTCCTGGGGCTCTACGACATCCTGACGAGCGGGTTTTCCTTTACTCTCCAAGCTAGGGGAAGGGTCCGGAAGCTGACACGGGAAGACTTGATGGTGTATGCCCGCGATCCCGAGGCCCGCGTGCGGGAGGCGGCCTATGGCGAGCTCTTCCGGGTCTTCCGGCAGAATGCCGATGTGCTCGCCGAGATGTACAAGACCCTGGTGACCGACTGGAAGCAGGAACACCTGGGATTGCGCCATCACCGCTCGCCGATTGCGGTGCGCAATCTCATGAACGACGTGCCTGAGGAGGCCGTGGAGACCCTCCTGGACGTGTGCGCCCGGAATGCCGGCCTGTTCCAGGAGTACTTCACGCTCAAGGCCCGGCTCTGCCGCATCAAGAAGATGAGCCGGTACCACCTCTACGCGCCCTTCCGGGAGGCCCGGAAACGGTATTCCTTTAGTGCCGCGTCGGCGATGGTCCTGAAGGCCTATCAGGGCTTTTCTCCCCGTCTGGCTGAACTGGCGACCCGGGTACTGGCGGAGCGCCACGTGGACGCCGGGGTCCGTCCCGCGAAGGTCAGCGGGGGCTACTGCTACAGCATCAACCCGGGACAGACCCCGTACGTACTGCTCAATTTCAAGGGGGACATCCGCGACATCGCCACGCTGGCCCATGAGTTGGGGCACGCCGCCCACGGCCTCCTGGCGGCCGACCATACGGCGTTCACCTTCCACTCCACGCTGCCGCTGGCCGAGACCGCTTCGGTGTTCGGCGAGCGCATCCTTTCGGACGCCCTGATGGCCGAGGAGCGCGATCAGGAGGTCAAGCGGAGCCTGCTCGTCCGGCAGCTCGATGATGTGTACGCCACGGTCCTGCGCCAGGCCTTCTTCGTGCGGTTCGAGCGCGACGCCCATCGGATCATCGGCGAGGGGGGGACGATGGACGACCTGTGCGGTGCGTATCTCGCCGGGCTGCGCCGGCAGTTCGGGCGCGCCGTCGCGGTCCCGGATGAGTTCCGGTGGGAGTGGCTGTCGATCCCCCACCTCTTCGCGAGCCCCTTCTATTGCTACGCGTACAGCTTCGGCAACCTCCTCGTCCTGGCGCTCTACGGCATGTACCGGGCTGAGGGCGAATCGTTTGTCCCACGGTATTTGAACCTTCTGGCCGCCGGGGGGTCGCGCAGCCCCGAAGCCCTGCTCAAGGACTTCGGCGCGGACATTCGCTCGGAAGCCTTCTGGCAGACGGGGTTCGAGACGATCAAGGGCATGATCCGCGAGTTAGACGCCGCGGCATGAATCTCTTCCAGAGCCTGGACGGGCATATCCGACAGAGTCGCGCGCGGTTCGAGTCGTGGCTGGGCCGCCTCGTCGACGTCCCCACGGTCAGCATGGACCCGGCCCGCCGGGACGACGTGCGCGCCGGCGCGGCCGTCGCCGCCGACTATCTGGCCTCGCTGGGGGCCGACGCCTCGATCGTCGAGACCGGCGGCCATCCGATGGTCGTCGGGGGGTGGGCCCCAAATCCCGCCTGGCCGACGGTCGCGGTGTACAACCATGTGGACGTCCAACCGGCCATCGAGCCGGAATGGACCCGTGACCCCTTCCAATTTTCCATCGACGGCGACCTCTACTTCGGTCGAGGGACCACGGACGACAAGGGCCCTGCGCTGACCACGCTCTTCGCGGCCCACTATGCGATCGAATACGGGGTGCCCCTCAACATCCAGTTTGTGTGGGAACTGGAGGAGGAGATCGGGAGTCCTCACTTCGCCGCTGGGTTGGCCAGGGCGACGACCCTCAATTCCACCCGCCCACCCCGGGCGTTGTCGCACCCACCCACCCCACGCCTGCCAGGACAGGCATCTTTCCACGGGGACGCGCCCCTTCTCCGCAGGCCCGACTCCGTGGTGGTGTCGGACACGATCTGGCTTGCCGGCGGACG